>Ga0102831_1000060_pt1 | contig 52926 bp, 41 predicted proteins | sample ColrivemetaGS747_FD_84508 | JGI IMG/M metagenome (GOLD analysis project Ga0102831, IMG submission 84508) | Estuarine microbial communities from the Columbia River estuary - Freshwater metaG S.747 | ecosystem: Environmental > Aquatic > Marine > Intertidal zone > Estuary | place: USA: Columbia...
AATAGCACACCGCCGTCTAAATCCTCAGTTCCATGCCAATGTCCTTTTTTATAATAGCGATGGTCGCGATTCCAATAGCAAACCACTTGCACTTGAAAAATTTCGCCGAGGACGTTATCGCTTATGATTGATTTTATCCATTGTGAGGGCGGCGAAAAGCGATTTTGCATCACGCAGAAGATCCTTTTGTTCCGTTTCTGTGCCTCCTGAATCATCGCATCGCAGTCGTCTATGGATAGGGCCATCGGTTTCTCCACCACGACATCGCAGCCCATATTTAGGGCTTGGATTGCGTGTTGACAGTGATAACCGTTGGGTGTGGCGATGCAAACCACTTGGATATTGCTGTGCCGCATGAGCATCTCTTCCACATTTTCGTAAAGGGGCACTTGAAAATCTTGCACCGATAAATCTTCGCGATTTCTGATATCGGCGATGGCAATGAGTTCTGCACCTGTATTGGCTTGAATCATATGCGCATGTCGAGCACCAATATGCCCTACGCCAATGATACCAAATTTTATTGTTTCCTCTGCCATTTCCGAATTGTGGAAGGCAAAAATGCGGAACATTTGCCATAAATACGCATTCATTTGTGAATCGGGGAGAAAAAGGTTTGGTAATGTGGGTTGAACCGCCAAAATTTGCGGAAGTATGTCGACAGAAACAGTATTGGTGATTGGGTCGTGCGGGCAGTTAGGCACGGAATTGGTTGAAGCGTTGCGCGGAATTTACGGCGATGCAAATGTGATCGCGAGTGATGTCAAAAAATCCGACAATCCGGTATTTGAGGGCGGTCCGTTTGAAACATTGGATGTTTTGGATGCTGCAGGATTGAATGCGGTAATTCAGAAATACAAACCCACTCATGTGTATCATTTGGCGGCGTTATTGAGTGCAACGGCCGAAAAAAATCCAGAATTCGGTTGGAAATTGAACATGGAAGGTTTGTTTCACGTGTTGAATGCGGCCCGTGATACAGGCATCATCAAAAGAGTTTATTGGCCTAGTAGTATCGCGGCTTTTGGACCAAATACAGAACGTTTTGGCACACCTCAATATGGAACAATGGACCCTACTACGATCTATGGTATCAGTAAATTGGCGGGTGAGCTCTATGCACAATATTACTATAACCGTTGGGGCGTTGATACCCGCAGTTTGCGTTATCCCGGCTTGATTGGTTATAAGAGTGCTCCGGGCGGTGGTACCACTGATTATGCCGTTTCTATCTATCACGATGCGTTGCAGACCGGACACCACACTTGTTTCTTGGGTGAAGGAACGGTATTACCGATGCTTTATATGCCCGATGCGTTAAAGGCTACTTTGGATATCATGCACGCACCTGCGGAGAGCATTAAAATTCGTACCAGCTATAACTTGGCCGGGATGAGTTTTGGTCCGGATGAAATCGCCGCATCGATTGCCAAATTTGTTCCAGGTTTCACAATTTCCTATGAACCAGATTCTCGTCAGGCAATTGCCAACAGCTGGCCAGCCGTGATCGATGATGGTCGTGCAACGGAAGATTGGGGTTGGAAGCCAGATTACGACTTGGATCGAATGACAGAGGATATGCTCAAGAATTTGAGGCCTCAGTATTCGGTGAAGGGTTAAAAATTCCGCGAATTATTCTACTTATAACGATGCGTAACCAATCGCTTTGCCAATCATGGCGGTAGTGGTGGAGCGTTCTATTAGCACTTGTACTAAATCACCGGGTTGGTAGGATTCGCAAGGGAAAATGGTCACCGAATTTTGGTCGCTGCGCCCTTTCCAATCCAAATTACTTTTCTTTGAATGGCCTTCGATGAGGACGGTAACGACCTTGCCGATGTACGATTCATTTTTCTGCCTCGACTTGCCGTTTTGAAGGGAAATGATTTCGGTCAACCTACGCGATTTGACATCATCAGGAACATCGTCGGCCAATTTCTTAGCTGCCGGAGTACCAGGTCTTTCACTGTAAATATACATGTAAGAGAACTCGAAGTTGGCCCATTCTATTAGGCTTAATGTATCTTTATGTTCTTCTTCTGTTTCGGTGCAAAATCCAGAAATGATGTCGCAACTGATACCGCAATCGGGGATGATATTGCGGATCATACGAATTTTGTCCATGTACCATTCACGCGAATAGTTTCTCGACATAAGGTCTAAGATTCTGGTGTTTCCGCTTTGTGCGGGCAGGTGGATGTAGTTGCAGAGATTGTTGTATTTGGCCATCGTGTGCACCACTTTTTCGTTGATGTCGCGCGGATGACTTGTGCTGTACCGAATTCTCATATGTGGAACGGCCAGGGCACACATTTCAAGTAAATCAGAGAAATCTACCGATGTATCTTGCTCTTCTTGGGTAAGTTTTTTGAATTCTTTTTTGGGTCCGCCGCCAAACCAGAGGTAGGAATTAACATTTTGGCCAAGGAGGGTTACTTCTTTGTAGCCATTTTTTGATAACTCTAGGATTTCTCTGACGATACTTTCGGGTTCGCGCGATCTTTCTCTGCCACGAGTGAAGGGCACTACGCAGAAAGTACACATATTGTCGCACCCTCTCATGATCGACACAAAAGCGGTGATGCCATTGGAGTTCAATCGAACGGGGTTAAGGTCGCCATAGGTTTCCTCGCGACTTAATAGAACGTTAATCGCACGTCCGCCATCGTCTACTTCGGCTACGAGTTTGGGTAAATCTCTATAGCTATCGGGACCGGCAACGATATCCACGAGTTTTTCTTCTTCCAATAATTTCTCTTTCAATCGTTCGGCCATGCAACCGAGCACACCGATGATGAGTTCTTTGTTGTGCTTTTTATTGCCGCGTAAATGTTTTAATCGCTCACGAATTCGCTGTTCGGCATTGTCGCGAATGGCGCAGGTATTGAGGAAAATGACATCGGCATTGAGTTCGTCGTTGGTGGAGGTGAAACCATGTTCGCCCATAATAGAGGCAATAATTTCACTGTCGCTGAAGTTCATGGCACAGCCGTAACTTTCAATATATAGTGTTCTTGTAGCGGTTGCGGTGGGTGGAATAATGACTTCGGACATAATCGGTCTACAAAAATACGGGCTTTTTTGTTTCTTTGCAGTGAATGAGACATTTCAGTATCGTGGTGTTGCTTGTCCTGTTGGGCACATGCAATTTGGCATTGAGTCAGAGCAAGGATTCGGATAAGGGTCAGTTTTCTGGCAATTTGTTGATGACGTATCAAAAATATGTCCGCGACGACAGCATCGGGGCGACTACAAAAGTTTACAAGGAGAACACGGCCAGCGCGGATGCTTGGTTGTTTATGCAGTATCGAATCAAGGGATATTCTTTTATTTTGCGATATGATGCGTTTAACAATTCGCCGTTGTTGGACCCTCAGGATGCTTATACAAATCACGGGATAGGGTTTTGGCAGATTAACAAGAGCGTTGACAAGTTGGACATCACGATGGGGTCGTTTTACGATCAGTTTGGTACCGGAATTTTGTTTAGGGCATACGAGCAGAGGCAGATTGGGATTGATTATGCGATTCAGGGTATGCGTTTGAAGTACAATATCAACGATAAGTGGGCAGTTAAGGGTTTTGCGGGCAATCAGAAGGGGAACATCAAAAATCGGTTTGGGTTCGCGAATCAGGTGATTAGTGGTTTGAATATTGAGGGGAATATCGACTTGGGAAAGGACAGTAAATATGGTGCTTTGCAGGTGGGAGCATCGGCGGTGAATAGGACTTTGGATAGGGAGACGATGGATCGATTGGTGGGGACGATTAATACGTATGATTTGGCGGATCGATTTTATCCCAAGTACAACGTTTATGGCGGGAATGCTTATTTCACTTACACGAAGGACAATTTCAGTTGGACGGTTGAGGGGAATGTGAAATCCAAGGAGGCGATTATGGATGATAATACTAAGTTTTATCTAAGGAGCGGTAAGGTATTGTATTCTTCGATGAGTTGGGGTAAGGGCGGTTGGAATTTGGGGGGACAAAAGGCATCGATTGGTTTGAATGTTCAGGCCAGGCACGTAGATAATTTTTCATTTAGGACGGCACCCACGGAGAATTTGTTGAACGGATTGGTGAGTTACTTGCCATCGATGACACGTCAGAATACCTATAGATTACTAAGTAGATACAATGCGCCGGGTCAGGCCATGGGAGAGGATGGAATTCAGGGTGAGATTGAGTTTAAGCCACGCAAGGGAACGCAGATTTTCTTTAATGGAAGCTATGTTCAGACTTTGGCGAGCAACGGGAAATTGAATACAACAACTGGGGTGAAAGAGGCGGAGAAATTGTTTAGTGAGAATTATATAGAGGTGGTGCAGAAGATTGGGAAGCACGACAAATTGAAGTTGGGCGTTCAGCGGATTGTTTACAATCAGACGAGGTATGAAAGTGAGCCGGAGTATGTTCCTGTGAAGACATTTACTCCTTTTGGAGAGTGGTTACATACAATGAACCAGGGCAAGAGTTTGCGGGTTGAGTGGCAGTATTTGAATACGAAGAACGATCAGGGTTCATTTGCCAACTTGATGATTGAGATGTTTGTCAATAAGAATTTGAGTATTGCGGTGGCGGACATGGTGAATGTGGTGCCGCATCGATATGAGCGGATGATTATTGCGGATAAGGTGTTGCATTACCCTACGTTTTTTATTGGTTACACTGAGAAGAACACGGTATTTACTTTGGCCTTCTTAAAGCAGCAGCAGGGGGTGAATTGTTCGGGGGGTATTTGTAGGGAGGAGCCCGCTTTTAGTGGGGTAAGATTTACGGTAAGCAGCAATTTTTAATGGGTTACAGGGCCAGATAGAATTCCTTTAGGAGTTCTGTGGCTTGCGACGATAGTTGTCCGTCCGCCTTGTAGTGGGTGTATTGGATTATGTGTTGCGGATTTTCGGCGACGCATTGGTTGGGGGGATTTTTGATGGCGTAAACGGCGATCAGGTGTGGTGGTTTTGATGGGGTGGCTTGGATGGATGTGATGGTTTGTGGGGCGAATTGATTTTGTTGGAGGGTTGCAAGGATTTGATTTTGGGAGGAGGCTGGCAGCAGCAGCAGGAGTTCTCCATTGGGTTGGAGTAAGCGAGCGCAGCGAGCGGTTAATGTGGCTAGGGTTAATGACTGGGTATGTCTGGCAAGTCTCCGCGTTTCATCGGTTGAAGGCAAATGATTTTCGAAAAAGGGTGGATTACAGATGATACCGTCAATGGTTGTCGATGGATCAAATTCTAGAACATTATCGTGGGAAAATGAAACGCGATCAGCAAAGGGGCTATTGATTCCATTTTCGCTGGCTTGTTCAACGGAGGGAAGGTGAATATCGATTCCTTTTATTTTGGCTGATGGAAATTTTTGGGCCATCATCAGCGATAAAACACCGGATCCGCTGCCAATATCTAGAATGTTTGTTGCATTCTGGAATGCTGCGAGGGCGCCAAAAACACAGGCATCCGAAGTTACGGGTAGGGCCACCTCGCTTTGGTCTATAGAAAATTGCTTCATTGCAAAGGGTTTTCGCATGAATCGAATGGTTTAGGTTATGCGGTTTCGGGGAAAATATTCTGGAGGTCGATGTCTGATGGATTTCTATAATACAGAAATTCCGATTGAGTAAGAGCCATCACTTGGTCGCAATATTGGAGCGATAGATGCAAGTCGTGGCTGCTATAAACGATGCATTTATTTTCGTTTTTGGCAAGTTGATGCAATAGTTTCAGAAATGTGGTTCTGGACGGGTAGTCTAAAAATGCGAGGGGTTCATCAAGCAGAATGATTTGACTGTCTTGGGCCAAGCATCGGGCCAGCATTACTTTATGTTTGACGCCATCGCTCAATTCGGCAAAATTCTTTTGCTGTATATCGGTAACACCCGTTTTTTCTATCGCTTTAAGAACTTCGGAAACATCTTTTTCTGTTGGATCGCTCCAGCCTTGCAAAAAGCGCTGACGTCCGCTCATTACCATGTCGTAAACGCTTAAATGCTCAATTTGTGGCGGTGTGGCAAGCAGAATGCTACTGAGGGAAGCTCTTTTTTCGGGTGATGTCTGATGAATATTGATTTGGTTGATAAGGACCTCACCATTCATTGGCGGTATCAAGCCACAAATCGTTTTCAAGAATACTGATTTCCCCACCCCGTTGGGCCCAACAAGCAGAATTAAACCAGGGCCGAGTCCTTCAACTGCGATGTTCTGGTGCAGGGTGATGCCTTGTTTTTGGATGCCGGTGGAAAGGTTCTTCAGTTGAAGCATGAGATATTGCTGCAAAAATGCGAATTTCGAAGGGTGAATTTACTGTTATCTCCTCTTCAACCGGATAAAATTTCTTTGATTCAGCAAATGGCTCGTAGAATTTGGGACGTCCATTACACTCCTATTATTGGCCAAACCCAAGTAGATTATATGTTGGGTCGGTTTTACACCACTGAACACATTACTGGTCAATTGGAGGAAGGGCAGCGATTTTATTTTGTGTTGCTCAATGGCGTTGAGGTCGGTTATACCGCGATTTCAGAAATCCGCGAGGGGAATTTTTTCATTCATAAATTGTATTTAGAGATCGATAAACAGCGCAAGGGTATGGGTTCTGAGGTGTTTCGTCAGCTTTTGGCGTTGATGTGTAACTTGGAGGCGTTGCGTTTGCAAGTGAATCGACAGAACATGAAGGCGATCAATTTTTATTTTAAAATGGGGTTTGTGATAGAGCAGGTGGCTGATTTCGACATTGGCGATGGATATTTTATGAATGATTTTGTGATGGTTTATCGTCCCAAATAATTGTGTGATTTATTGATTCTCATTAGGGCGATTGGCCTTGTATAGCCTACCTTTGCGGGGTGTTAGCACTGAATGACTTTTCTTTTGAATTTGCTGGTAGATACCTGTTTAAAAATGCTTCTTGGCATATCAAACCCAACGAAAAAATTGGGTTGGTTGGCTTGAATGGTACAGGAAAATCTACTTTATTGCGATTAATTTCTAGCGATTTTGAATTGCGCGAGGGTACTCTGTCCCGGCCTTCGGATTTGCGAATTGGATTCTTGAATCAGGATTTGTTGAGTATGGATGTGGGCGATTGTGTTCGCGATGTGGTTTTAAGTGGCAGGGAAGATTTGGTGCATTTAGAAGTTGAGATTAATCGATTGATTGAAAAAATCGAAGTTGAATACGACGATGTTACGATGCAGCGTTTGGCCGATGCGCAGGAGCGATTTGGTGCTTTGGGCGGTTATGAGTGGCATGCAGAGGGCGATAAAATTTTGGAGGGTTTGGGCTTTCCTACGAGTAGTTTAGGTAGACCGCTGAGAGAATTTTCAGGGGGATGGCGCATGCGTGCAATGTTGGGTAAGTTGTTGTTACAAGCCCCAGATTTATTGCTTTTGGATGAACCAACAAACCACTTGGATTTGCCTACCATTCAGTGGTTAGAGGAATATCTGGCAAATTATGAGGGAACTTATGTAATCGTATCGCACGACCCTTATTTTTTAGATCGAACTGTAAATCGAATTGCGGAAGTGGCGCATCAACAGGTTTTCCATTACAAGGGAAATTACAACGAATTTTTGGAGCAAAAGGAGGAAAGGGATGCTTTGATGATGCGGAAATACGAGAATCAGCAGGATTATATTCGTCAGCAGATGAAGTTTATTTCTCGTTTCCGTGCCAAGGCGAGTAAGGCAACTGCCGTGCAGAGTCGAGTGAAAATGTTGGATAAAATCGAGAAGATTGAAGTGAGGCAGGATGAGAGAAAGGATTTCGATATTCGATTTAATATCAGAGTAACACCAGGAAAGGTAATCGCGGATTTGAAGGATGTCACCAAGTCGTACGATGAGTTGGAGATATTAAAACCCTCCCAAGCACAGATATTGCGGGGCGATAAAATCGCATTGGTTGGAGCAAATGGAAAGGGTAAGTCTACGGTTTTGCGCATGGTTCATGGATCAGAGCCGAGTGGCGGATTGATCGAACAAGGATGGAACGTGGAATCGGCATTTTTTGCCCAGCACCAGTTGGAGGCGTTGAACCTTAAAAATGATTTGTTGAGTGAGTTAAGTACGGTGAGTGCTGAATATACCGATTGGGAATTGCGGACCGTTTTGGGTTGCTTTTTATTCACTGGCGATGAGGTATTTAAGAAAGTGAAAGTGCTGAGTGGGGGTGAAAAGTCGAGGTTAGCATTGGCAAAAACCCTGATCACCCAATCCAATTTTTTGTTGTTGGATGAGCCCACGAATCACTTGGATATGTTTAGTACTGCGGTGCTGGCTGAATCGTTGATTGATTATGCGGGTAGTTGTTTATTTGTGAGTCACGATCGTACTTTCATTAGTAAGGTGGCCAATAAAATTTGGTGGATTGAGGATGGTGTTTTGCGTGAATATCCAGGAACGTATGAGGAATACAAGGAATGGAATTCGGTGCGAGTGGCTGAGGATATGCGTTTGGCGAAATTGGATGATGGCAAGAAAAAGGGTGGAAATCAGTCGAATTCATCTCAGGCTAAGGGTGCTGCACCTGCTGGGATGATCAATCCTGCGGCAATTGCATCGGACAAAGGGAATAAATCGTACAGTAAAAACGAAATTAAGAAGGTGGAGGATGCAATGAATGCCAAGGAGCTTGAAATGAATGCGTTGGGTGAAAAGCGGTCGGCGTTTGAGAAACAATTGCATGACCCTTCTGTTGCCAGTGATTTTGAGAAAGTGGCCGGCATTACCAAGGATTATGATTTGATCAATGCTCAGTATTTGGTTGTAAAAGCTGCCTACGAATCTTTGTTTGAGGAGTGGATGTTGATGCAAGAATCTTGATATTGGCCCCGAATTTGTTAAGTTTGTTCTGATGAGAAAATTAATTGTCCTTTCTGTTGCTTTATTGCTAGCTGGATTTACCCAGTTGGAGGCAACAACTGATAGCACCTTGCGGATGAGCAATGTGATTTATGAAGGCGATGTAAGGGCGGTTCGATTGTATCAACAAAACAGTGGATTTTCTTTTCCGATACTTACTCTAGGTGGTGGTGAATCATTGGTTTTGGAATTTGATCAAATCAAGAGTGAGCGAGATTTTTATCAATATACTTTAGTTCATTGCGATGCGCAGTGGAACCCTACGTCGTTGTCTAGAACTCAATTTTTGGATGGGATGGGCTATGAAAACATCGAAACTGCGAACTTTAGTAATGGGACGTTAACTCAATACACGCATTATTCTGTGTCGGTCCCTGGTGAGCAAACAAAGCCGAAAATAGGCGGGAATTTTATTCTATTGGTCTATCGCAATTTCGACGAAAAAGACATTGTTTTATCGAGAAGATTGATGGTTTTGAACAGTCAGGGCGCGGTAAATATGCAAATCAAGCAGAGCGGTCAGGTTGAGTTGAGGAGTACGCATCAGCAGATCAATTTTAGTTTCACGAAGAACGCCAACTATTTTATGCCCAATGCGATGCAAGATGTGAAGACGGTGGTTTTGAGGAATGGCGAATGGGATTATTCCATTGATGACTTGAAGCCGATGTTTATTGTGGGCAATGAAATGCAATACAATCAGACTTTGGGGAATCAAATGGATGGGTTGAACCAGTATCGCTTTTTTGATATTCGGAGTTTTAGGAGTTCTACGGCGGGTGTTCGTCAGCGTTTGAATATTGCGAATCAGAAGCATGTGATATTGGTGAACGACAAAACGCGAAGGTTTGAACGATATTTCAATTGGGCAGATTTCAATGGACGGGTTTTGTATGATAACAAGGACTTGCCGATGCCAGCGGGAACTGCGTTTGAAAGCGATTATTGTTTCGTGCACTTTTCTGTGTCTGCGGATGCAGAATTGCCGGATCCAGTTTATGTCTACGGCGAGTGCAGTGATTGGAGGGTATTGGAATCACACAGGATGTTCTATAATCCCGACAATAGAAGTTACGAGGGTATAATTCCATTGAAGCAGGGATATTACAATTATGTGTATGGGGTTTTGAATTCGGAGACAAACCGATTGGATTTCCGTGAATTAGAGGGCCAGCACAGCGAGACGGAGAACAATTATATGGTGTTGATTTACCATAAAAATCCGGCCATGGGATTCGATGAATTGATTGGTTATGGATTGAAAAATTCCACTTCTTTGAAGTAAGAATTAATGTCCGCTCGTGATTTTGAGAATCGCAGGACTAGTTAAGATTTTCCAGGCATCTTCAGTTTGAATCTTGTACAAATACAGACCATCATAGGTATGTCCCAATTTTTGCGTGAAGTTGAATTGGGGTTTGATGATTAAGCTATCTTTAACGGTTAAGAATGGCAATTGGTTGGGGGTTGTACGCGAGAGAAAATATCGGGGTTTTTTGGGATTGAAAGGAAAGTGTTGGGGGTAGAATTCAAAGCCGTAGGTCCATTTTTTTGGATTGGGGGATTGGGCGAGCCAATAATTGGCGATGGGTTCTCCTAGGATTTCGCCGGCGGGGAGTGAATTGAGGTTTTTGTTGAGGAATTCTATGGCGGTGTTGGGGTTTCTCTGGTTGCGTTGAAGGATTGCAACTGAATGACGGATTGTCCAGGGTGTTGCCAAAGAAATGACGAAAATCAAGGAAATCCAGGGTGTAAAGCGATTGGAATGATTGTTTTCTGTAGGGATGGCAGATTGGGTGGATTTTAGAATACGCCTAAAGTGATTCAAGGGATTCCAAGGAAGTTGGTATTTGAAATTTTGCAAATAAACGGCGATGACCAAAAGTCCCAAAAGATGTTGTACGGGGTAGTAGCGGTGTTGGGGGGTAAGAAATATGGCAGTGGGTATAGCAAATGAAAGGTAGAGTATGGGGATGAGTAATGTTGTATCGCAGGGGTTGAAAAAGTGTTTTTTTTGGGTCTTAAAGAACGTACTCCAGAGGCTGGGCCTAGGGTCATAGAACAAAATCAGCAAACGAAGTGCAGCAATCCAGTAAAGCAGATGTAATAAAACGGTATAAGGTTGTTCGATGTAGTATGGAACAAATCTGCCAATGAAAAATCCATAAAGGTTGGAGCCCATGGAAGTGCCACTGTGGTCCTCGGCCTGCATAAATAGTTGGGTGGTTAAATCGTGTAGTTCGGGCTTTACGACAAGCCAAAATATCGTAATTGGGGCGATTAATCCTAGCAGAAATGTGAAACCATGTAGTAGGGATGATTGTTTTTGGTAACGAATAAAATGATTCAAAATCAATACTGTTGCAATCAATACCAAAGGCCAAGTATATAGATGCGCAATTGCGAGGCTGCCTAGGCATAATCCCAGAAATGGCGGGATATGGAATTTACATTGATGGATTAGTTTTGGTGCAGTAGACAAAAACATTGCCAACAGAAGCATGACGGGCGTTTCCACGCGAAGGCTTCTGGCGATCTCTCCGGTGGATTTATCGAACAGAAACAATGCAGTGATTAACAATGCCAGTTGCTCAATGATTTTAGGCGAATAGGGTTCGGGCTGTTTTCTTGTTGAAGAGGGCGCGGAGAGCAGTTGACATACCAATCGATAAAGAAGTTGGGCGGTAAGTAGGTGGAAAATCAAGAAAGGCAATCGAACGATCCATACGGATTGACCAAAATAGAGCCAGAGGCAGTGCCATGCTTCCAAAAGAGGGGGATAGCTGAGAAACTTAGATTCGGCACCTGGATTCGGCCACAATGGCGAGCAGTAATTTCCGGTATGGTGCCAAACAAGGGCGGGATCGAGATTTTGAATTTCATCATTCCATGCAATTGGCAGGCGATCTAAATTGACGAGTCCCGCAATTAGATAAATTCCTATCAACAGAGATATCCGAGGGAAGTTGAGTTTGCCGATGGAAAGTGTTTTGTTCATGGTTTCAATGCCCAAATCCAAAGGCGATTTTTTACGATGGATATTACTCGAATCGAATCAAAATGTAGTTTTTTTCTACGGCCTGACCTCTGGAAACATTGATAGAGGCAACGACACCTGCAGTGGGCGATTTGATGGCGTTTTCCATTTTCATCGCCTCAAGAACAAGGATTCTTTGTCCAATTTCTACTGAATCGCCGGGAGAAACCAATACATCAAGAACCAAACCTGGCATAGGCGCTTTGACTTCAGAAATCTTTTGAACCAACGCATTTTCAAGACCCATAGATTTTAGAAGTTCGTCCATCGGCTCGGTGATTTTGGCGCTATATTTTTGGTTGTTATAGAGTAAGGTGACAGTTTTATTTGCCTTATCGATACCGATACATCTTACCTGAATGGTTTGATTTTGTGTCTGTATGAGAAGTGTATTTTCGGATTGGGGGATGAACGACACGTTTTGGTTTGCCTGGGCTACCCATTGGTTATCAACTTTTACCAATTCGATTTTGCTATTTTGAATGTCGACTTTCATGATTTACACATTTCTATCAATGACAAAATTCACCAAATTTTGTAGTGATTGTTTGTCTTCCTTATTTGCGGGAATAGATTCGAGGATTTCAAAGGCGCGATCGCGGAATTCGTTCATTTTGATTTTGGCGTAAGACATGCCACCATGAACGGTGATGAATTCTACCACATCGGCGAGTTTTTGTTTTTCGTTACTGTTAGATCGGATCAACTTTTTGATCTTACGAACGTCGGATGGTGTAGCTTTTGAGAAAGCGTGAATGATAGGAAGTGTTAGTTTTCGTTCCTTGATGTCAATACCAGCGGGTTTGCCCGATTTGTTATCGCCAAAATCAAAAAGGTCGTCCCGAATTTGGAAAGCGAGTCCAATCTGCTCACCAAACTGACGCATTTTCTTTTGAATCTCACTGTCTGGCGTGGTTGATGCGGCACCAATTTCGCAGCAGGCAGCAATCAGTGATGCTGTTTTTTGTTTGATGATTTGAAAGTATACTTCTTCGGTGGCATTCATGAAGCGCGCACGTTCCAATTGCAACAATTCTCCTTCGCTCATGTCTTTCACGGCGTTGGAGAGTACTTCGAGCATATCGAAATCGCGGTGTTCAACGGCCAACAGTAATCCTCGGGACAGGAGGTAGTCACCTACTAGAACGGCGACTTTATTTTTCCAAAGTGCGTTGATGCTAAAGAATCCACGTCGTAAATAACTCTCATCTACTACATCGTCGTGAACCAGGGTGGCTGTGTGAAGTAGCTCTACCAAAGAGGCCCCGCGGTAGGTGCGGATATTGATATCGCCGAATAATTTGGCGGTATACATCACAAATAAAGGACGTATTTGCTTGCCTTTTCGCTTTAGGATATAGTTTAGGACGATATCTAACAAGGGCACGCGTGTTTTCATGCTCTGTTTGAACATGACTTCGAAGGCGTTTAGTTCCTTTTCGATGGGTTTTTTAATCGCCTCTAACGATGCACTCATGACGTTGTTGCGAAGGTAATATTTTCTTTGGGTGTATTGAATATTTGGCAGTAATTTGCTGATATGATTTGGAAATTGATTTCTGGATGTTTGATATTGGGAATCGCCTCTTGTGGGTTGTGTAACCAGAAAAAAAAGGATCAAAAGATGACTAATATGAATGAAGGCAAAGGTGTTCAGCTCGAAATCGTTGATAATGTATCAAATGAACTGTGGAAGTTGCATCCCACGTTGCATTTTATGCGTGGAGAGTTGATGTCGATGGCTAAGTCTACTGAAGATTATGCTCCGGGTCTTGGCACTAAGTTGAACGACTCAGCGATGCAGGCCGATGCGCAATTGTTTTGGGATGATTTTGAAACTGAGTACATGATGTATTCGCCGAGTGAGGCTTTGTTAAAACAATTGGATAGTATACTGCGGTCGAAGGTATTGGATGCGGGCAGCGGTCTAATTACCTTGCCTACTTTTCGAATGCTGATGATTGGAGGAAATTGGTGTTCGGATACTAGAATGGGGTTACCTCGTTTGTGTAGGGTATTGGATCAGTTGATGTTGACATCAGAAGGCAATGTGGTAATTTCAAAAACAGAATTGGAAGTGAGCAGTGTCCGTTTGGTCCTGGATTATTTGCGCGTAGATCGCGATAAAAACTTTATTGAGTCTGAAAAGGCCCATAAGTATGTTTTACATGGGGGTTTGTCTAATGTTATGGATGGCAGTACTGGGGGAATCAATTTGAAACAGGAAAAAGCAGGACGGGTGCCGGAGGTGGTGCTTTCTCAAAAATTCGTATCGAAAAATAGCGTAGAGGTATTAGTTGATCAGGTAGACGACAGCTGGGTTTTTATGGGTAGCATCGTTGAAACGCCAATAAAAAGTTGGGAAGCTGATATCCTAAAGTTATTTACAGAAACGGTGGATGCTTCTTTTTACCAAGACACCCAATTCAAAAAGTAAGTAGGGGTTATTGAAAGATTAAAGGCACTCGATTTTTCTCGATGGTGGTGGCTTGCCATAAATCAGAGAAGAAGGAAATGCTGCTCAATAGACGTTTTTTAAACTGGGTTGCTTTTACATAAAGAGCTACGAACAGGGATATTCCACACAGCAAAAAGACGTAGGCCAAAGAGGGTTTAAGAGCTGAAATAATTGCATGGATTACATCTGACAGTTCGGATTGGACGGGGATATGAACTTGATTGGCTACGGCAAGGATAAATCCGACAAAACAAGCTATTGTAGCGATGGCGTAAAGCAGAAACACCCGTTGATGCTGCCAAGCACCCAATTGAATTCTCATGTACATTTCATTTTCGGAGCCTCTAAAGTCGCCAGTTATGAAATTCACCAAACGGTCTCCTTTTTCGATAGTCTCCAGGGTAAAATCTTGGTTGGATAGTTCACCAAAGAACGCCCTCGGATTATTGTCGGGCTTGCGAAAGCCTTGATCTGAAAGGAAAGTATGATTTAAAAGCTGATCGTGCAGCATTTGCCTTGTTTGTCCACTCTGCAGGTAAACAATTTTAAACGGATAAATAAACATGTTTTAACAGAGCGTATTTTTAAGCAGTTCTAATACCAAACCCATTGTACAAAGTAAGTGAATTTCCCTGGGACTTGAGGAATTGTGAGTTGTAGGCGTTTTTTTTATTTTTTTGTGCAATGTCTACTTTTTATGTCAGGTATAACTAATTGATAGTGAGTTTGATACACGCGAAGCCCCGTCGTTGTTGGGTTGACATGTTTTCAACAGCCTAAAGCCAAATTTATCAAGGGTTTGAGGCATTTATGTGGAAAACATGATTGTGTGGGTGGCATTTGCGAGAATAGATTTGCTATTCACAAAAAACTTTTAAATCAATAAAATCATCACAACCCAATTATAATAGCCATGAGCCAACAAACCGTTAACACCAAGGGGCTAAATTTTGCCCGCATGAACACCGCCGATGGTGTATCTCCTTTCGATCTATTCAAGTACGATTATCGCACATCAGTTATTAAGAAGCCAGACGGTAGTGTGGTTTTTGAAATGAAGAATGTTGAGGTACCAGAAGGATGGAGTCAGGTAGCCACCGATATTTTAGCGCAAAAGTATTTCCGTAAGGCTGGGGTTCCTCAAGCGGATGGCAGTTTAGGATGTGAAAGCTCGGTAAAGGAGGTTACTCATCGTCTTGCTGCATGTTGGAAATCTTGGGGTGAAAAGTATGGTTATTTTGAAAATGCATCTGATGCTCAGGTGTTTTATGATGAATTGATTTATTCGTTGTTGAATCAGGAATCGGCTCCTAATTCACCACAGTGGTTTAATACTGGCTTACACAATAGTTATGCAATTGCAGGCAAGCCACAGGGTCACTATTTTGTAGATCCTGATACTGAGAAGTTGATGAAGAGTACCTCGGCTTACGAGCGTCCTCAGCCCCACGCCTGTTTCATTTTGTCGGTTGACGATGATTTGGTAAACGAAGGTGGTATCATGGATTTGTGGGTTCGTGAAGCGCGTATTTTCAAATATGGTTCAGGTGTAGGAACTAACTTTAGCAAGGTTCGTGGATCGGGCGAGAAGTTGAGTGGTGGCGGAACAAGTTCTGGTTTGATGAGTTTCTTGAAGATTGGCGATCGTTCTGCGGGTGCTATCAAGAGTGGCGGAACTACACGTCGTGCCGCTAAGATGGTTTGCTTGGATTTGGATCACCCAGATGCCATGGAGTTCATCAAATGGAAGAGTACAGAAGAGCGCAAGGTGGCTGCCTTGATTGCTGCTGGATATTCTAACGATTACGAAGGCGAGGCCTATAATACGGTGAGCGGACAGAACAGTAACAACTCTGTACGTATCCCACATAGTTTCTTCCACAAGTTGGAGAAAGGCGAGAGCTGGGATTTTATTGCACGTTCTAACGGTGAGGTGATGAACAGCATCCCTGCCAAAGAAGTTTGGGATGCAATTAGTGATGCGGCATGGGCTTGTGCGGATCCTGGGGTTCAGTACGACGATACAATCAACGAGTGGCACACTTGTCCAGAGGGCGGAAGAATCAACGCTTCTAACCCATGTTCTGAGTATATGTTCTTGGATAACACTGCTTGTAACTTGGCTTCATTGAACTTGAGAAAGTTCTTCTATGAGGACAGCAAGACGTTTGACATGGAGAAGTTTGAGTACAGTGCACGTTTGTGGACGACAGTATTGGAAATTTCTGTGTTGATGGCTCAGTTCCCATCAAAGGAAGTGGCTCAGTTGAGCTATGATTATCGCACATTGGGATTGGGTTATGCCAATTTGGGTTCTGTATTGATGAGCGCGGGTATTCCTTACGATTCTTCAGAGGCTACAGCGATTTGCGGAGCGATCACAGCAATTTTGACAGGAACGGCTTATGCGACATCAGCGGAAATGGCGGCAGTAAAAGGTCCATTCCGTATGTACGAGAAAAACAAGAAGCATATGTTGCGCGTTATCCGCAACCACAGATATGCGGCATACAATACGCCGTTGGCATTTGAAGGATTGGGAATTAAGCCCGTTTGTTTGGATGAGAAGCATTGTCCTGATTACTTATTGAAAGCAGCTTGTAACGCTTGGGACAAAGCAGCACAGTGGGGTGAGAAGTACGGTTTCCGTAACGCTCAATCTACCGTTATTGCTCCAACGGGAACCATCGGATTGTTGATGGATTGCGATACTACAGGTATCGAGCCTGATTTTGCTTTGGTAAAATACAAGAAATTGAGCGGTGGTGGATACTTTAAAATTGTAAACCAAACGGTGCCAGTGGCATTGAAGCATTTGGGCTATGATGTAAAGCAAACGCAGGACATCGTTGATTATGCAAAAGGTCACCAGACTTTCAAGGGTGCGCCTCATATCAACCACGATAGCTTAACAGCTTTGGGTTTCAACGATGCAGATTTGGCGAAATTGGAGTCAGAAGCGCCGATGGCATTTGAGATCGGATTTGTATTTAACCAATATTCATTGGGCGAAGAGACGTTACAGCGTTTGGGCTTTGATACAGCGCAGTACAACAACCCACGCTTCAACATGTTGCAGGCTTTGGGCTTTACTAGAGAGCAAATTGCCGAGTGTAACGATTTTGTGACGGGAACCATGACCATTGAGGGAGCACCACATTTGAAAGAAGAGCATTACTCGGTATTCGATTGCGCTAATAAATGCGGGGACAAAAGCGTTCGTTTCATCCATGCCAATGCTCATATCCGTATGATGGCGGCTGCCCAACCTTTCCTTTCGGGTGCAATTTCAAAGACCATCAACTTGCCAAATGAGGCATCCGTTGATGAGATCAAAGAATGTTACCACTTGAGTTGGTCATTGGGATTGAAATCTAATGCTTTATATCGCGATGGTAGTAAGTTGAGTCAGCCTTTGAGCAATAAGTCTGAGACGGAAGAGGACAATACGGAAGAGAAAGCAACGGCTTCAACCGACAGTGCTGCTGCACCGAAGGTTGCAAGTGTGGGTGAGTTAACCCCAGAGATGGTTTTGGAGGCCGCTAAGCGCATTTTGAGTGAGAGTCCTGATACCAAGTTCAAACGCCAGTTATCGAATATCGTAGAGAAGAAGCGTTTGCCAAATCGCAGAAACGGATTTACCCAAAAGGGCCGTGTGGGAGGACAGACAATTTTTGTTCGTACGGGAGAGTATGACGACGGAACGTTGGGAGAGATCTTCATTGATATGCACAAAGAGGGCGCGAGTTTCCGCAGTTTGATGAATTGTTTCTCTATTGCGGTATCGGTTGGATTGCAGTATGGTGTACCATTGGAAGAGTTCGTAGACAAGTTTGCGTTTACTCGTTTTGAGCCAAGTGGTATGGTTGAAGGTCATCCTAACGTGAAAAACGCGACATCAATTGTAGATTATATCTTCAGATTGTTGGGCTTTGAATATTTGCGCAGGGAGGATTTGGTACAGGTGAAGCCAAGCGATTTGCGTGCACCTGAGGCTGTTGAGGTACCGGTTGTTAGTGAGTTCCGTCCGGTATTCAATCCAGAGCCAGCACCATCGGTTTCAGCGGCGCAAGCAGTGGTTTCAAGCGAGCCTTTACGCAGCAAGTTTGATATGCAAGATCATATGAGAGAGATTCAGAGCGATGCTCCGGCGTGTAATGTTTGCGGTCATATTACGGTTCGCAGCGGAACATGTTACAAATGCTTGAACTGTGGAAACAGTTTGGGTTGTAGCTAAGCGAAGCGAGGATTTGCGAGGATTTGCAATTCTTGAAAAAATTAGATAATGTGGGGACCCCCAGCGGCGCAGCCGCTGGGGGTCCTTCTTTTAAAAAATTTCCCATCCCCCCAACCCAAAACAATTTAACTTTGTAAATATTACAATTATGGCTTTCGAAAAAGTAAAACGCAGCGAGAATTACAGTGAATGGTATAATAACCTAGTTAAAAATGCCGACCTAGCAGAACATAGTGCCGTGAAAGGTTGCATGGTCATCAAACCCTATGGCTACGCCATCTGGGAGAAAATGCAACGACAACTCGATGATATGTTCAAAGAAACAGGTCACGTGAATGCCTATTTCCCGCTCTTCGTCCCCAAAAGCCTCTTCGAAAAAGAAGAAAAAAACGCCGAAGGATTCGCCAAAGAATGCGCGGTGGTAACCCACTATCGACTCAAAGCAAACCCCGATAAACCAGGTCATCTCATGGTCGATCCCGATTCAAAATTGGAGGAAGAATTGATTGTTCGACCTACCTCAGAGGCCATCATCTGGAATACTTACAAAAATTGGATTCAAAGCTATCGCGATCTTCCAATTCTTATTAACCAATGGGCCAACGTGGTTCGATGGGAAATGCGCACGCGATTGTTTTTGCGCACCGCCGAATTCTTATGGCAAGAAGGTCATACCGCTCACGCAACCAAAGAGGAAGCATTGGTAGAAGCCCGTAAAATGTTGGATGTGTATTCTGAATTTGCCGAAACCTTTATGGCTGTGCCTGTGATCAAAGGCGTAAAAACCGAAAAAGAACGCTTTGCCGGTGCCGATGATACCTACTGTATCGAAGGTATGATGCAAGATGGAAAGGCACTGCAAATGGGAACAAGTCACTTTTTGGGACAGAATTTTGCCAAGGCCTTTGATGTAAAATTTCAGAGTAAGGAAGGTAAGTTGGAATACGTTTGGGCGACTAGCTGGGGCGTTTCTACGCGATTGATGGGTGCTTTGATTATGACACACAGCGACGATGAAGGGTTGGTATTGCCACCAAAATTGGCTCCGATTCATGTCGTTATTGTCCCTGTATATCGCAGTGATGAAGATTTAGAGAAGATCAAAGAGGCCATGAAGCCGCTATCGTTGCAACTCAAAGCGTTGGGATTGACCGTTAAATTTGATGATCGTGACACTTACAAGCCAGGTTATAAGTTCGCAGAATGGGAGCTAAAAGGGGTCCCGGTTCGCTTGGCGGTGGGTATGCGTGATTTGGAGTCTGGCACGGTTGAAGTCGCTCGCCGTGATACCAAGGAGAAGTTTGTTGTCGCCATGGAAGATCTCCAACCTCGCATCGTTTCGTTGATGGATGAAATACAGCAGAATTTGTTTGATCGCGCAGCAAAATATCGTGAAGAGAAAACCCAGAAGGTCAACAGTTGGGACGAATTTTTGGAGGCAATCAATGTCAAGGAAGGATTCGCAATTGCGCATTGGGATGGAACGGGAGAGACTGAAGAGAAGATCAAGGAGTTGACCAAAGCCACCATTCGTTGTATTGCGATTGATCAGAAATTGGAAGATGGGATTTGCGTTTACTCAGGAAAGCCAAGTACGGGCAGAGTGGTATTCGCGAAAGCGTATTAATTTTTTTTACTCGACAGATATGCTTGGGTAAAAATAGCACCTAGGATGATGGATGCGCCGGTGTAAAACCAGATATTGAGGTCTTTGTTTTCGTTGAAAATCACAGCACCTAGGACGATTCCGTAGATGGGTTCGAGGTTCACTGTGAGGTTCGCGGTAAAAGCGCTTAACTGATTTAGGGCATAGGTTCCCAGGTAAAAAGTTAGGTTGGTACATAGCACGGCGAGCAATAAAATCCAGATTAGATCCCAAGGACCTGTTGCGATGTTTTCTAAGGTGAGAATACTAAAATCGATGGGGGGTAAAAAGACGATGGGATCGGAGGAAATCAGGGGGATGATCAGCGACAAAACCAAAGCACCTGAAATCATTTCCAAGGTAGATATGGCAAGGGGTTTGGCGCGATGAATATGGGCTTTATTGAGCGTTGTAAAGGTGGCGGCGAGGGCTGCACTCAATAGACCGGTGATTATGGCCCATCCATAAGAAACATCGCCGACTTTGGTCACGTGACCCGGTTGATTTTCGGGCAGTGAGAAATAGATAAACAAGATGCCAAGGACCACAATCAAGCCCATATAAATATCTCTTTTGGAGAAAGGCTGTTTGAGTAGGAGTGGTTCAATGATGGATGCAAAGAAAGACGCGGACCCCAAGCACGCCAGGGTTACCGAAACGGAATTGCCCAATTTGATGCTACCATAAAAGGTGAGCCAATGCGCGCAAACCAGAAGTCCTATTCCAAAAAACGTCATTGCTGTTTTTAAAGAAAGTCCCTTTAACGATTTCCAAACAGCAGGCATCAACAAATAAATGATGGCTGTTAACATCATGCGATGCCAAACCAGGGTAATTGAACCATAAGAAATGAGCTTGCCAAGGATGGCGGTAAATCCCCAAAGGAACACGGCTATATGCAGTGCGATAAATGCTTTGGTTCTAGGTGAAGTTTCGGAAGCCATAACCTGTTTAAAAAATCAAGGCCGCTGATTAAAGCGGCCAGGATGTTGGTATATAAAAGCGCGTAACAGTTGGCGTTATCGAAATAACCGATAACAATACAAATATAACGATTTTGGAAAAAATTGCAAAATAATTTAATTGAATTTTCCTTTGTAACGGTCTTTGATTTCGTTCACAATGGTGCGCAATTCTTGTTCTTTGTCCTTGTTCATCACCAACAAAACCTCGTCTGATTCTACAATCACAATATTATCAACTCCGTTTACTACGATCAACTTATTGGAGTTGTTGAATACCATGGATTCCGTTGTGTTATAGGTATGAATATTCTTACCAATGAGCGCGTTATTTTTATCATTTCTCGCACTCACATCCCACAAACTTTTCCAAGTTCCTAAATCGTTCCATCCAAAATTGGCGGGCATCACAAAAACGTCCTTCTCTTTTTCGAGTACGCCATAATCGATGCTAATGCTCGGAGTAAGCGCATAGGCCTGTTCCAATTGGTTGTTATATTCGGGACTGTCTGGGTGCACATCGGCAAAAATCTGATAGATTTCAGGTAGATGCTTTTCGATGCTATTATTGATGGCTTTGATACTCCAAACAAATATGCCTGCATTCCATAAGAACTCTCCACTTTCTAAAAAGCTCTTGGCGATTTCTTCGGTGGGTTTTTCGGTGAAAGTTTTTACGCGATGTAAACCACGAGGATCTAATTCAGGATTGAACTGGATGTAGCCGTAACCCGTATCAGGTCGGGTTGGGTTGATACCTAAAGTGACCAAAGCATCGTTATTGGCCGCAAAATCCATGGCTTGTAACGAAGTTTCGATAAATGCCAGTTCGTTGCTGATAAGGTGATCGCTGGGCGCAACCAAACAAACGGCATCTGGATTTAGACTCTGTATATGTCGGTTCGCAAGGGCAATACAAGGTGCGGTATTTTTTGCTAGGGGCTCATGCAAAATCCTAGAAATATGCATTTCGGGGATGTGCGACTGCACCAAGGGGACATAATCGGTATTGGTAACCACAAAAATATTCTCTTGCGGTACCATATGATTAAATCTGTTATAGGTCTGTTTGATGAGGGATTCCCCGGTCCCCATAATATCAATGAACTGTTTTGGGAAACTTTTTTTACTCACGGGCCAGAATCGACTACCGATTCCGCCGGCCATTATCAAAACGTAATTGTTTTTGTTTAGACTCATAAAATACCCTCTTTGTAAAGGTCGTGCAAATGTACCATTCCAAAGTAAATAGTTTGTTGTGTTATAATAATTTGGGTGATTTTCTTCTCTTGCATGATAGCAGCAACTTCGGTTGCCATGATATCGGTTTCCACCGTAATGGGTGATTTGCCCATAATTTGATCTGCCGTTAGATGATCAAAGGTGTCGTGGTTTTCTAACATCCTACGGATATCACCATCGGTCACGATGCCTATCACTTTGTTATTTTCATCCACCACGGCAGTTGCGCCCAATCGGTTTTTGGTGATTGTAAGAATGACTTCTTTCCAGGGTGAAGATTTTAAAACGTTAGGCTTAGCATTTTGTTCGGCGATGCTTCCACATTGTAAATACAATCGCTTTCCCAAGGCACCACCGGGATGGTATTTAGAAAAATCGTCGCTAGAGAACCCCCTCATTTGAATCAAGGCAACGGCAAGTGCATCGCCCATAATTAACTGTGCAGTTGTACTGGTAGTTGGGGCGAGGTTGTTGGGGCAAGCTTCGCGATTAATGGTAGTATTGAGGACAAAATCCGAAAGTTGAGCCAATCTGCTGTTGGTATTTCCTACCATGGCAACCAATGTGTTGTTGAATCGTTTTACCAATGGGGCTAGTGCGATAATTTCTGGCGTAGTTCCACTTTTGGAAATGGCAATTACTACATCGTTTTGTTGGATCATGCCCAAATCGCCATGGATGGCATCGGCGGCATGCATAAAAAGTGCAGGCTGACCGGTACTATTGAGGGTGGCCACAATTTTTTGGGCTATGATGGCGCTTTTGCCAATGCCTGTAAAAATGGCACGACCTTGATTGGAAAGCAACAATTGAACTACAGAAATAAAGTCGTTATCGATATAGTTTTTTAACGATTGCAATGAATCCAATTCATCGGTAATGGCTTGAACTCCGTATTTTTTGATCAAATCGGATGAATTTGAAGGGGACGACATCAATTTTTGTTGCAAATTAACCAAAAATATTAGCAGCGTTTGGAAAAATTGCAACTAGGGGGTGTGGGGATGAAAAATTCTTTGTAAATTCACATATTGCTTTAGGGTAAAGCAATCATCATTTAAACATTGATTAATTGAATTTATGCAATCAGCGGCGACGGTCCCAATTTTGGAACCAAGGAAAGTATTGAAGGAGTTTTTTGGTTTTGATGGATTCAAGGGCAATCAAGAGGCCGTAGTAAACAGCGTATTGGCTGGTGAAGATTGTTTTGTGATTATGCCCACAGGTGCTGGAAAATCCATGTGTTATCAATTACCAGCGATGATGATGGAGGGAACGGCGATTGTAATTTCTCCTTTGATTGCTTTGATGAAAAACCAGGTCGACAACATTCGGGGATTTGCTCAGAAAAGTTCACTGGCTCACTTTCTAAATAGTTCTTTGAGTAAGGCAGAATTGAATCAGGTGATAGAGGATATGTTGAGTGGTGAAACAAAGTTACTTTATGTTGCACCTGAGACACTGAAAAAGGAGGAAACAATAGACCTATTAAAACAAGTCAAAATTTCTTTTGTGGCGGTGGATGAAGCGCACTGTATATCAGAATGGGGTCATGATTTCCGTCCGGAATATCGCAGGATAAAGCAAATGGTGAAGGCCATTGATGATGTGCCTGTGATGGCGTTAACAGCCACGGCAACACCCAAAGTGCAGCAGGATGTTCAGAAGAATCTGGGTATGATGTCGGCCAACCTATTCAAAAGTTCATTTAATCGCCCGAATCTATTTTATCAAGTAAGACCGAAGGGCCGGAAGGATATCGTACATAAAGAAATCATTTCCTTCATCAAGGCAAGAAATAATAAGAGCGGCATCGTTTACTGTCTTTCACGCAAGAAGGTGGAAGAGATCAGTGAGATGTTGAATATGAATGGTATCAAGGCGTTGCCATATCATGCCGGGTTAGAGTCAAAGGTTCGTGGGCATCATCAAGACGCATTTTTGATGGAGGATTGCAATGTAATTGTGGCCACCATTGCGTTTGGAATGGGCATCGATAAGCCTGATGTGCGGTTTGTGATTCACTATGATGTGCCGAAGAGTTTGGAAGGGTATTATCAGGAAACGGGTCGTGGTGGTAGAGATGGTTTGCAAGGTGATTGTTTGTTGTTTTATAATCCATCGGACATCGAGAAGTTGGAGAAGTTCATGAAGGACAAGCCGGTGGCGGAGCAAGAGATTGGTAGTTTGTTGATTGCGGAAACAGCTGCGTTTGCTGAGAGCAGTCATTGTAGGCGTAAGATGCTTCTTCATTATTTTGGGGAGCATTTTCACGAAGAGGATTGCAAACAGATGTGCGACAACTGCGCAACACCCAAACCAAAAGTGGAGGTTACGCAGGAATTGGTTGCAATGCTAAAGGCGATAGAAAGCCTAAAGAGCGAGTTGGGTATGAGTCACGTGGTGAACTTCTGTGTTGGCAAGCGGTCTGATAGTGTTAGGGATTATGGCCATGACTTATTATCAACCTTTGGCTTTGGCAAGGAAAAAGTCAGTTTGTTCTGGAAGTCGTTGATGCGCTTGGCGTTGGTTCAAGGATACCTCAATAAGAATATCGAAAAATATGGTTTGATGAGTATTTCGGAGCAAGGCGAGGCATATATTAAGTCGCCTGTTTTTCATGAAATGGCGGTGGATGCAGAGTTTGATAGTGTGAAGGACGAGGATTACGACAACTTCAAGGCGGAAAGTGCTTGTGATGAAGAGTTGTTTGATCATTTGAAGGATTTACGACGTAAAGTTGCCAAGGAAAAGGGATTGCCACCGTATGTAATTTTCCAAGATCCGAGTTTGGAAGATATGGCCACCAAATATCCAATGACGATTGACGAGTTGGTCAATATCAACGGGGTTGGAAAGAACAAGGCCCAGAAGTTTGGAGAACCATTTGTAGCCTATATCACTGAGTTTGTAAAGGCGAATGATATCGAACGAACCCAGGATATCGTGTTAAAAGGAAATTCTGACAAGTCGGCTAAGCGGGTGAATATCATCTTGAATATTGATAAAAAGGTTGATTTGCCTGATATCGCCAAGCAGTTGGGTATTTCCTTTGAAGAGTTGATTCATGAATTGGATCAAATTGTGAATTCAGGGACCAAATTGAACTTGAGATATTTCTTAAATCAATTCATCGAAGAAGAATTGCAAGTGGAGGTGATGTCGTACTTTAAGACGGTGGATGTTGCTGATATGGAAGGGGCGAGCGGTTATTTCGATGGAGACTTCAGCATGGAAGAATTGGAGCTTATGCACATCCAATTTTTGAGTGACGTAGGAAATTAAGCATTGAATTTATTTTTTGTAGTGCGTGTTATGTTATTTTGTAATGATTTATTGCGGACCTAGCATTGAAAGAGCAGCCATCCTTTGAGTTGATTTACAAAAAATTCCGTCCGGCGTTGATGGGATTTGCTATGTCGATTACACGCAGTTTGCCCGATGCGGAAGAGGTCGTAAACGATGTATTTGTGGGCATTTGGGAACGACATAGTGCAATGTTATCGGATCCAGGATTGAAGAGTTATTTGTTTCGTTCGGTGAAGAATCGTTGTTTGAATAACATCAAACGCCAGCGATTGCCTTTTGATGAGATCCCTGATGAAATGCCGGTGGCGAGTAAAGATCACGGGGCTTTGGATCAGCTGGAGGCCAAAGAAATGAGTGAAAGAATTACTTTAGAGATTGATAAGTTACCCACCAAGTGCAAGCAAGTCTTTTTGTTGAGTCGCATGCATGAGATGAGCTATAAAGAAATTGCCGAATTGATGGATATTTCTCCCAAAACAGTTGAAAATCAAATTGGAATTGCGCTTAAGTTTTTGCGCGAAAGTTTCCCCGGAAACTAGTTTGTGGTGATTACGCGATTGTAGATTGCTTCGTATTGCAATAAAATTTCTGCCAGATCAAATTTGTGCGCTTGTTGAAGTGCATTTTTTCTGAATTTTGCGAGTAATTGTGGGTCTTTAAGCAAGGTTATGGCGTTTTGGGCCATGTCGTTTACATCGCCAACATTTGACAAATAACCGGTGACACCATGGATATTCACTTCTGGAATTCCGCCCGCGTTTGAGCTGATTACAGGGACTTCACAAGCCATGGCTTCTAATGCTGCAAGGCCGAAGCTTTCAGATTCACTAGGTAATATGAATAGGTCGCCGATGCTTAAAATTTCTTCGATGGCTTCTTGCTTTCCAAGGAATGTTACCCAATCACAGGTATTAAATTCTCTAGAGACTTTTTCGATATGTGAGCGTTCGGGCCCATCGCCAATGAGTAGCAATTTTGCTGGGATTTCTTTGATGATTTGGGCAAAAACGGCAATGACATCCTCAATTCGTTTAACTTTTCTGAAATTCGAGGTGTGAATGATGATTTTTTCACCATTTGGGGCGATCATTTGTTTGAAATGCTCTCGGGGTTTCTTGTTAAATCGACCAAAATCTATGAAGTTGGGTATGACATCTATATCGCGATTGATTTTGAAGTGCTCATAGGTTTGTTTTCTGAGATCTTCGGAGACGGCTGTAACGGCATCGGATTGATTGATGCTCCAACTTACAACATGTTCATAGGTCATTTCACGTCCAACAAGCGTGATATCGGTACCGTGAAGGGTTGTTACCACCGGAATTGTGATGCCCTGCTGGGCGAGTATTTGTTTTGCTACTAGTGCGGCAGAGGCGTGGGGAATCGCATAGTGTACGTGGAGGATATCTAAGTGGGCACTTTGGACGATATCTACCATTTTGCCGGCCAGTGCTGTTTCGTACGGGGCGTATTCGAACAAGGGGTATTTGGCGATATTGACTTCATGATAGAAAACATTTTCGCTAAAGAAGTCTAATCGAGCGGGTTGGTTGTAGCTAATAAAATGCACTTCATGACCTTTCACTGCCAGGGATTTACCCAATTCCGTGGCCAATACACCGCTTCCACCAAAGGTGGGATAACATACAATTCCTATTCGCATTATTTAAGTAACAAAGTTCCGCAAAAAATGTAGGTTTGCGATGTTAAATAAGTGATTAATATCTATGGAGGTTTATAGCGACGAGTATTTCATGACGAGGGCCTTGGATTTGGCGATGCAAGCCTATGAGGAGCAAGAAGTTCCAATAGGGGCGGTTGTGGTGCACAATAATAAAATTATTGGCAAGGGCTATAATCAAACCGAGAAGTTGCAAGATGTAACGGCGCATGCCGAAATGTTGGCGATTACTGCGGCTAGCAATGCGGTAAATGGTAAATATTTAGATGAGTGTACTCTGTACGTCACCATCGAGCCTTGTTTGATGTGTGCTGGAGCCATTCAATGGTCGAGGTTTTCGCGTATCGTATTTGGTGCGGGTGAACCCAAATTTGGCTTTGAAAGAATTGATAAAGGTATGTTGGGTAAGACAGAAGTTGTAGGTGGGGTGCTGTCTGAAGAGTGTAGTGAAGTGATGAAGCGGTTTTTTCGTGAACGGCGCAAGAAAAATAATTAGGGGAGTTTTTCGTAGCAACCCAAATCAGGCAGGGATTTTCGGGTTTTTCCAAGTAGATCAATGATCACTGGAGAACCGAAAGTTCCAGCCTTTTTGTATCCAAAAGCGGTGGAATCTGTTTGATAATTTCCTTTTTGCACATCAACAAAGCCGGCGGTCTTATTAAAGAAATTGGGGTATGTGATGATTGATTTGGGGTTGAGCGATTTTAGTATGTTGTTTTCGAGACGGATATTGAAAACGTTTAGAGTGGTTTGGTCGAACTGTAATTCTTCTTTGAGCGGACCATCTACGATACAATTATAAACGGATAAATTTAGTGGTGCGTGGTTGAGTAATTTTCCATTGCCGTCGCGCAGTGTATTGGTTGCGGCAAAGTGACCATCGGTGCGTGAAGAGAAACCGGAATATTCTGAAAATGTGCAGTGATTAAACGCATAGTTTCCTCCAAGGAGGGCTAGAAAGCTATAGCTGCCTGCATCGGCAAACAGACAGTTTGTTGCTTGGATATCGGCTGTGATTCCGGCCAAGCTTGCTTGGCCGGAATATTGTATGCGTGTATTTGAAATTTTTAGTCCAGTACTTCCATTCACAGGCAAAGAATCAACGCGTATACCAATTGTTGCGTTTGTAATATCTGCGTATTGGATGCTGTTATTAACACTACCCACAAGGATATGAATACCACCCCATTGGTTGGGAAGAAACTGCGGGTCCCAAACGGGTTTGTCACCCCGGATTGAAACGCGTTGTGTTGCCGACCCCCGAATATCTAGCGTTCCAGCAATATAAATTTTGGTTTGAGCCGATGCAAAAAGTTGAACTCCAGGTTTGATAGTTAGCGTTGCCCCTTGATCCACCCCCATGTAACCCAAAATTACCGTGGGTTTTTGATTGTCTGAAAGGGTAATATTACTTTCAAAAATGGTATCTCGATAATAATGTGCATCCCATCCGTAAGCCGCCAATTTAACATTGCTTCGATGTCCGCCCACACTGGATATAATTGAGTCCATCACCAATAAAGGTTGGGTATTGTTATTGGCTTCTAGTTTGCATTGCACAAAAACAAATACCGAATCCGATGCACCAATTTCGATTTCGTTGATTTGGGTACCAGAAATCCCATCAATACTCATTCGATAAGCGGAATTGGCACCTCCACCCAATTGGAAATTTGCGTTAACAGGCAGTTTTTCTGGGTTTTTGATGCTAAAAATCTGTGTAACTGATATGGGATAGGTCGACCCCGGAACCCTCGTAAAAACTGTATCGAACCAAACTGTATCAGCGGAATATGTAAGGCTGTTTTTAGCCGTGAAAAAATCGTTGTTGTTTCTGCAACTCGATAAAAACGCCATCGCTAAAACAAGCATCAACGCAGCTACCATGCCGTTGAGTTTCCCCATGATTTGATATGTTGCGTTTTTGTTTTGCATTCGTTTATTCGAAGATATCCTCGTTGTTTAGAATACCCAAATAACTTTGATAGCGCTCATCGGCAATGTCGCCCTTTTCCAAGGCTTCAAGCACAGCGCATTCGGGCTCATGGGTATGAAGGCAATCGTTGAATTTGCATTTGGATAAATAAGGACGCATTTCGGGGAAATACTGGGAAATTTCTGTGGGTTCAAAATCCACGACACCAAAATCTCTAATACCTGGCGTATCAATAATCTGCGTATTGTCGGCAAGGGTAAACATCTCAGCAAACGTCGTTGTATGTCGGCCCTTGGCATGATGGTCTGAAATTCTACCTACTTTGGCATTGGCTCCGGGAAACACGGCATTGAGTAAAGTGCTTTTACCCACTCCAGAATGCCCTGCGAGCAACCATCGCTTCCCCTTCAGCATCGCGGAAAATGCCTCTAGTGCTTTGCCTTCTGTGGCCGAACCCAAGAGCACGCTGACATTGGCATTGCGGTAAATGTGCTTGATATCTTCTACTACCTCTTCGCCCCGTTCGCCCAACAAATCCATTTTATTAAAAAAGACCATCGCGGGCACGTGATAGGCCTCACAGGTAAGGATGAATCGATCAATAAAACCCAAACTCGTTCTCGGCGATGTTAGGCTTGCAATAAGAGCGGCACCATCTAAGTTAGTTGCCAAAATTTGACGGCGGGAACTCAATTTATTCGCCCGTCGGATCAGGTAATTATTTCGGTGATAAACCTTTGAAATGGATCCCGTATCGGCGTAGTTTTGGTCCTCCATTAACTCTACTCGGTCTCCAACGGCCACAGGGTTGCTCGTATCTAGGTCGTTCAATCGCATCTTGCCGCGCGTTCTTGCCATCCAGACCTTTCCATCGTCTGTAAGTACTTGATACCAGCTGCCAGTGGATTTGGTGACCGTTCCCTCCATTAGAAAATGGCTTCGCAGATTTTTTTGGTTTGGGTGCTTTTACCCATGGTATAAAAATGCAGTACTGGGGCGCCATTTGCAATTAATTCTTTGCATTGTTCGATGGCCCAAGCTACACCAATATCGGCGATTTGCTTGTCATCCTTACACTGGTCGATTTCATTGGTCAGAGCAAACGGGATATCCATGTGAAATAACTTCGGCAGGATCGACAACTGTTTTCTTGTGGTAATGGGTTTGATGCCTGGGATGATGGGGACGGTGATTCCGGCGGAACGACAGCTTTCGACAAAATTGAAATAATGTTGATTGTTGAAGAACATCTGCGTAACCAAGAATTTAGCTCCGGCATCCACTTTTCTTTTAAGGAATTTCAAGTCCGATTCCATATTTGGCGCATCAGCGTGCTTCTCTGGATAACATGCAGCACCGGTACAGAAATTAGACTCATTGGAATTGCTGATTTCTTCATCCAAATAAATCCCGGCGTTCATATTTTGAATCTGATGAATCAAATCCAAGGCGTTTTTATTTCCGTTATTCTCTGGCTCAAAGTGAGCATCCTCTTTCCGGTTATCACCCCTCAAGGCTAAAATATTGTCGATTCCCAAAAAGCTCAATTCAATCAATGCATTTTCAGTGTCCTCTTTGCTAAACCCACCACAAATTAAGTGTGGAACAGCATCAATCTTATAATGGTTCTGTAATGCGGCGCATATCGCAACGGTACCCGGTCGTTTTTTTGTTGAAATGCGATCATAACTGCCATCGGCACGCTTCTTTAATACATAATCCTCTCTATGATAAGTAACATCAATAAATGAGGGTTGGAATGCCATCAAGGGATCTATGCTTGCAAATAGTTCTTTGATGCTTGCGCCTTTTAATGGAGGCAAAATTTCGAACGAAAAGAGCGTTTTGTCTGCGCCAGAGATATGTTCAGTGATTTTCATGAATTATTGGAATGTAATTGGAAGTGTGAGGGTTTCTGTGCCGCGGAGTACAACTACTTTGGAAGGATTTTCTGGGTTGATTTTTCCCAAACCCACCATATAATCTTCGATGCCATTTACTGGCATATCGCCCAGCATCAGAATGATATCGCCTTTTTGAAGTCCGGCTTTCTGAGCAGGTTTGCCATCGGTTACACCATCAATGCGCATGCCTTTTCCGCTGTAACTATAATCAGGCATCACACCTAAAGTTACCTTGAATTTGGTTCTTCCAGCAGTTACATCTTGGGTTTTAGTAAAAACTAATTTGCCGCGTTTGTTATTGAGCGAAACCAGCTGTTCCATTACGTTAAGGCTGTTTGACATGCCAACATAATTGATGAGATTCTCATCGTCGCTTGGTTTGTGATAATCCTCATGCTGTCCGCTGAAGAAGTGTACCACGGGAATATTTTCGATATAGAACGAAGCGTGATCGCTTGGTCCTAGACCACTCTTTGTTGTGATAATTCTGATTTGATTGGTATCGGTTTTGATCATCGAGATGGCCTTTTCGAACTGCGGAGAAGTACCAACACCGTTGAGCGTAAGCACTTTTTTGGTAGTGTCGATTCTGCCTAGCATGTCGATGTTAATCACATAATTGATCTTCCCCAATTTGCCTTTGTTATTCCCTGTAAGGGTCACTGGAGGGTTTTGCGTAAAAAATTTAGATCCCAAAAGTCCCAATTCTTCACCGCTGAATGCGATAAATAGGTAATTGTTTTTCTTGTATTTGCCTCCTTTTAAAGTTCTTGCCATTTCTAACATGGCTGCCACTCCCGAAGCATTATCATCGGCTCCGTTATGAATTTCTGCTTTGCCGGTATATCTACTGTTTTCGTATTCGTTGATACCTATGTGGTCGTGGTGCGCACAGACTACAATGGTATTTTTCTTGCGGTTATTGCGGAAAGCGTAGACGTTATGACCTTGGGCTTTAAGGACATGAATATTGCTAATCAAGGTGATGGGTGCAACGGGGAATTGACCCGTCTGATTGCAAAAGAAAACAGGTATGCTCAAGGTTTTCTCGTCGCGTTTAAGATTCCCACTGGGGGCGATAAAACTGGTGTAAGGTTTGATAAAAATAATTCCCACAGCACCGCGCTTGGTGGCTTCAGCGATTTTGTTTGGAATTTCCGCGACCTCTGAAAGTTCACTTTTGGGGTTTTCTTGCATCCCTGGGAAACCCAATCTAATCAATGCAATTTTCCCTTTGATGTCGAAAACGTAATCGTCTCTTTTTGTTTTTTCCTGAACCAATCCATAACCACAATCAACCCATGGGGCGGTGACGCTGTCTAGGTTTGCACTTTGCGACAGTGGATAGAATTCACTGAAAAGTGTGAGTTTTCTGATAACAGTATCGATGCCAGGAGCACGAACGCCAACAAGACATTTGTTGCTTGCCAAACGCAATTTTACGATATCAAATTCTTGGGTTTGAGGCTGAAGCTTAGCCGCAATCAATTGTTGCTTAATATATTCGGCACTCATCATTTCGCCCGGTGATCCGGTTTGACGGCCTTGAAGTTCATCACTTGCCAAGTAACTAATGTCCTTTTTTAATCGCTCAGCTCTTGTTGCTGGGACTTGTTGAGCTTGGGCTATGGTGGTACTGCAAAGAGCAATAATAGATAATGAAATCAATCTCATGAATATAGTTCTAAAAGGGTTTTTACCAAAATGAAAGCAGAAAGTAGTGCAAATATAACACGGAGCCAAACAACGGGTACTTTGGTCGCCAATTTTTGTCCAAGAGATGAGAAAAAAATCACTCCAAGTAGCATTGGGATGAGCATAATCCATAAAAGGTAACCCGTTTGATAACTAGAAATTTGTTGGGCGGGGGTAATGCTGATATATTTTATCAAAGCGGAAATCGACAGGATTGGAACTATGGAAAGCGACAATGCCGTAGCGCTGTGCATCGATTTCTTTAAAATAATGAGGAACAGGGGAACCATGATAATGCCGCCACCCAAGCCACTCAGGGCTACAATTGTGCCGGCGAAAATTCCCACCAGCAGGGATGGCCAATCTTGAATCAAACTAAACTGATACGGGGTGCTTTGTTCTTCGATTTGGGGGTTGCCATTGCCATCTTTTGAGCGAGAAGATTTTGACTTCCCAAAAATCATGTTGAGAATGCTCAAGCCTAAGAATCCCAAAAAGACGCCTTGAAAGACTTCCTTTTGATACCAGTCGCCGTCTTGAATGGCCTGGGTCATGAAGTAATTGCTAATGGCTCCAGGAATACCAATGGTTAGACTTTGTTTCCATTGCCAAGTTCCCATTTTGATTTGGCGGAAGGTCCCAGAAACGCCCGACATAAACACCAATGCAATGGAATTGGCCAAGGTAAATTTTACCATTTCTGCACTGCTGATATCGTATTGATGCAGATAGGAAGTGATCACAGGGATAAATAACATTCCCCCGCCCACACCGAGTAAACCGGCCAACAGACCACCAAAGGAGCCCAAGAGCAAGAGCCATAAGAATCCCAAGGTCATCAAATCTGTTGCGATATTGATGGATGCCAAAGTGAATTCTGTTGATGCATTTAACATTTTGAAGGGGTTGCAGTATTGATTTATTTTAACAAGGATTGATAGCGCGTGGGTTCATGCAGTAATTTTGCTGCTTCCTTTGATTCCAAATCCAAGAGTAGCCACGCTGGATGAAAACGATTTTTCTTTAATTTTCTTTCCATCATCGCGCGATTTAATGCAAGTATGATGCTTGATTTTTGTTTGATTAAATCGGCTTTTACTTTGGTATTTACCTGGTCGGAATTTATTTTTAATCCTGAAATCTGTTGTAAAAACTGAGTGTCTGAGTACATCGATGCCATAGATTTATGGAGTTTCTCTTGCAATTTGGCCTGACTTTTTTTGACTGCGTATTGGGAGAACTGCGTATACTGTAGATCAGAAATGGCCTGAAACAATGTGTCGGGTAGTGAGTTGTATTGCTGATTTGCCCAATCGAAAATGATGTTTTCTTGTTCCAGCCACTTTAGTATTTCCAATCCTTGGTAGGGTTTTAAAGCAACATCGGGATCGATGCCACCGCCTTCATAAACGGTTCTTCCGCCTTGGGTTTTGAAGGCCTTTTTTTGCGCGGTCGACATCGTTTTGGCAACGCCATTCTCATCGCGATCGCCATATTGAAGTCGTTGAATACATCGCCCACTGGGAGTATAGTATTTGGCAACGGTGAGTTTCATTTGGGTTCTGTAAGGCAAGCTCGCATAATTCTGCACCAACCCTTTTCCAAAACTCGTTTGACCCATAATCACTGCGCGGTCCATGTCTTGTAAGCTGCCGCTCACGACTTCGGAGGCTGAGGCAGAATGCTCATTCACAAGCACAACAAGCGGCGTATTGGGCAAAAGGGGTTTGTTTGGTGTGATCCAGTTTTTTGGACCGGTTACATTTTGACCTCTGAGGGTTACGATTGATCGATTTTCGCCCACAAAAAGTCCTACGATTTGAACGGCCTCGTTTAAGAGTCCACCGCCATTGTCGCGCAAGTCCAAAATCACCCCTTTCAACTCCGTCTTCTCCATCATCTTTTTGAGCGATGTTTCTATTTCGTCGGCAGCGTGCTGACCAAATTCTTCCAGTTTTACGTAGGCAATATCCCCTTGATACATTCCACTGAACGATACGCTGGCTGTTTTGATTGCCATGCGGGTGATTTGCTTTTTGATGCTTTTGCCTTCGCGATCAATTTCTATGGAGAACGATGTATTGGGTGCGCCTCGAACCAGACTCAATAATTGGTCGGTTGACTTATCTTGTAAGGAGATGCCATTGATGCTAGTGATGATGTCACCGAGTCTAACGTCGGCGATGTTAAAGGCATAACCTTCTTCAATAAAATTGACAACGGGGTAATGGTTTCGGAGCATGATTCTGCATCCTACGCCGCCATATTGACCTTGTTTTTCGATCAGGGCCTCTTCGGCTTGATATTCAGTAAAAAAATTGGTGTAGGGGTCCAGTGATTTAAGCATCGCATCGATGCCGGTTTTCATCAATTTTCCGGGCTCGATTTCATCGACGTAGTTGGTGCCTAATTCTTTGTAGAGGGCAGTGAAAATCTCAATGTTTTTGGAATATTCAAATAGGTTGTCAACTACTTTATTCCCTTGGCTTAAGAAGAAAGCGCAGATGCAAAGTAAGAACCATTTGGGCAAGCGGATCACCATGAATCAAAGATACAAAAATCGCAGTGAGTAATAGGGTAAAGTCGTACGCGAAATTATTTTGCAATCAACTTTCTTTCCCAGACGGGGATTCGAAAATTTCTAAATCAAATTGAGGAACAACCGCAAGCACATGATCAAAAATATCAGCTGCGATATTCTCGTGGTCGATCCACTGTTTGTCGCGGGTGAAACAATATAACTCTAGTGGCAATCCTTTTTCGCCGGGAGACAACTGCCTCACAAGGGCCACCAATTTCTTGTTCACCTTGGGATGTTGATCCACATAGCGGTACATGTACTCCCTAAAAATCCCCACGTTGGTTAGGTTTCTACCATTGGCGAGGACCGTTTTGTCGATATTGTTTTTGATATTGTATGCGTCAATGTCCTCTTGTTTTTTGTCGATATAGTCCCGAATCAACGTAATTTTTTTATATCGCTCCAGCATGTCAGGGGTACAGAATTGGATGGTAGAAATTTTGATATTGATGGAGCGTTTCATTCTCCGGCCTTGGCTTTCTTCCATGCCTCTCCAGTTTTTAAACGCATCGTTAATGAGTGCATGGGTTGGTATTGTGGTGATGGTATTGTCCCAATTTTTGACTTTAATATTGGTAAGGTTAATTTCAATCACATGTCCGTCTGCACCGTATTTGGGTACCTCGATCCAGTCGTCCATTCTTACAATGTCGTTCCCTGAAATTTGAATGGATGCTACCAATCCCAAAATGGTATCGCGGAAGGTTAGGATGACCAAGGCTGATAGGGCACCGAAAGCCGTTAGCAATGTCCACAGGGGTTTATCGGTGATGTTGCTGATGATAAATAGGATACCCACCGCATAATTGATGATATTTAGCAGTTGGGTATACGATCCGATGGGTTTGTCTTTGAAGTCCTCTGAATTGAGTAAAAACACTTTGATTGCTCTGAGCACTGCTTGCACAAAACGGATGATGGCGATGATGATATACGCATCGATTAGATGTTGTAAAATATTGACCCAATCCGAGTTTTCGTTGAATATAAAAAGGAGACCTTTTTTGGCAACGAGGGCGGGGACGACATGTGCGAGATAGATAAAAACCCGCATTTCAACCAGAATATCGTCGTAGGTGTTATTGGATTTTTTTGCATACCGAGCCACCACTGTGAGGATGACTTTTCTAGAAACAAAATCGGCAATTGCTATTAGGACAACGAGTCCGATCGTTAAAACGAGGGGGTGTAAAATTTCACATGAATCGGCGGTGGCTCCGGCTTGTTGGAGTTGATGCATCAACCATTGTGAAAACTGAATTTTATAACTCATTGTAGCAAATATAAATTATCGATTTCGAATAAACAGTTATTCTTGCGACTCTTCTATTTTTCTCAGTAGTTTACTGGTTTGGCGTCGCTTTCAGGTGGTCCCGACAGGAATCGAACCTGTATCTAATGCTCCGGAGGCATTCGTAGTATCCATTCTACTACGGGACCATGTATTGTTGAGGCAATGGTATTAAATCGATACCGATTTGCAAAGATAAACAAAGGGGAGGCTGCGCGCCAAAGTTTTGCGTACAATCGGCCCAAAATCGTAAAGGCTAATGCGGCATTCAACAAAGACGCCAATGGCATGCGTTATTTACTCAACAAGGCAGCTCCAGATGCATTGATCCAAAGGGTTTTTTCGCCCTGCAATGCATACCAATATCCAGGGTATTCGGTATCGGTTATCGCATCGTAAATGATAGGCACAATTATATCGCCGAAGCTATTGACCACGCCCCATTTTCCGTTGCTCTTTACCATATAATGCGATGGTTTTTGCGACACGATGATTTCTTGATATTTTGGCTTTAGGCTCCACTGCATGGATGGCAGACACAACAATCCTGTGCCCGATGATTTGCTCGCCAACCATTCATGGTCGTTTAGTTTGCTAAGGCTGCTGAGGCTATCCAATAATAATACTTTGCCGTTGGCATGGGTGATAAACCAACTGTTGCCAATGGGCTCTAAGAGTAACGTGTCTGTAAGTTGTTGTAAATCAGTTGTTTTTACTTTCCTCACAGTTTTAGTGTAGGCGTGATACAGGATCCAATTTTTCTTTTGACGTGCGAAAACCATTCCATCGCCATGCATTCTAAAATCGTCGATCGCGCCTTTGATTGGCAAATTGAATTCGCCGCGAGAGTAATAAAAATTCCATTTTTTGTTCTTTAGCAGCGCCACTGTACTGCCTACCAAGAGGGCTTTTTCATAAATCGGGGGCACCAAAATTCTACCGAGGGTATCAATAATTCCCCAACCTTTTTGTTGGACTAGGGTATAGGGTTTGCCAAAATCCACGGCCTCGGAGTATTCCGCACTGCATTGAATGGTATCGCGCCAAAGGCAGTATCCATCGTTGATTTTGCCCATGAAACGACCAAAAGGCAGTGAGGTCATGCTTTCGTATGCGAAGGGGGTTAGTGAATTTCCTAGCGTATCAATCAAGGCCCAGTTTCCGTTGATTTGGGCGGCGCATCGATTTTTAACCCACAGTTTAGCGGGGGATTCGGTGGGTTCATTTTCCCATGTTTCAAAACCAATTGCATCGTATTTGGGCGGGGTGATTAGCTTGCCGGATTCGTTGAAGAGCGCCCACTTTTTGTTTGTTTTTAATGCTCCTCGATGGGCTGCGGTATCGTATCGTAGATTTTCGAATTTGCAGGGCAACAATTCTTTGCCGCGGTAATTGAGAATGCCCCATCTGCCGCCGCGTTGAACAAAGGCCATGCTGCTACTAAACTGATAAATTGTTTCGTAATTGTTTTTGGTAAAGGGTTTTCCATCTTTGGTGATGTAACTGTATTCTATCAAGCCAAAGGTATCTGTTCGCATCACCAGTGCGCAGCCCGGTATAAGTGTTGAGCCGTTTTCAACGAACTGCGATTTGTTGTTATTCAACGCAAAAGGGTAGGCCATTTTATAGTCCAATTCCATCCAGGGCTGACCGGTTGATGAATCGGCAAAGTAAAATCCGTCTTTGTTGGTGTAAGCAAATGGCACGGGAATTACGGTGAGGGCTCGAAGTAGAAATTGCGCGCGCATCGTGAGGTCTTGCCGACCAATTGGCGGCTGGGGCTGGTTTTTGAGATAGTTTTCATAGGCCTCAACCGTATTGATTTGTTGTGCCCGTTCAAAAGCCATCGCATCTAGTTTTTGCAAAATCGCATTCTTTTGCGGTGCTTTTGGGTATGATTTTAGGAAACGTAAATAGCTGTACTCTTGGTCCTCGCTGCAAGCCAATTCGTATTCCCACTGCACCAGTGTGTCTTCGGCTTGTTGAATCATCAATTTTACCTGTTGGGTGGGCTTTTTGATTTTGAGTAATTGAGACCTTCTGGCCGATAAAGCTTGGATATCGCGGGAGTGCATCAATGAATCAAATTCTAAACGTTCGATGTATTCTTTTTGAAATTCAATGAGTTTGTGGTGTGATTTGAGGGCGATCGATTCAAATTTTGGGGCATGGAAGGCAGTATCTGCTGGCGTTTTGAGTTTGGCTACAGCTTGATTAAAAGTTTCATCTTCGATGCGTTGAATGTCGACTTGATAGTTAGAAATACGTTCGTGATGGAATTCTATCTCATGCAATAATTTTCTTGCGTGCTCCAAATTGTAATTCGGTTTTTGGGTCCACCAGGTTTGTGTGAGTTCAAAAAGCAGTGTATCTGTATTTCTGTAGGTTACACCATATTTATTGTCGTATTTTTTCCAAATTTCCCCGGATTTGTCTTTCCCGGCTTTGCTAATTGTTGTTGTCCCCCAATATTGCATTGCCGTTAAGGCTAGTCGGAGTTGGGCGTCGGATTCTTTGTTGTTAGGCAGCAGTGCTTGGGCGTGATAGAGCACAGGGTTGATACTGTCTTTGGTGAATCGCCTTTTGAATAAAATGAGTGCCGCTTCTTGTTGATTGAGTTGAGCGATATCTTCCGATGCCTGATTTGTATCTCTAGGTACCGAAGATTTTCGGAGTTTGGATATGGGTTTTGCAGATTTGGAAGAAATGCGAATGAGTTTGAGTGCTTTTTCGATGGGGTCTGCGTTTGATGTACCGATCCAAGCGAGAAGGCTTAGGAAAACAGTCGACATCAGTAGCGTACCACGAAATTTCATTCGCGCCAAATGTGCAAACCTTATGCCACAGTTAGTACGGCGGATGTTGGGGCTTGTTTTGAAGAATGGTTTCGATGTGCTCCATCACATCAGGGGTGAGTTTGTGCAGGATTTCAGTCGATTTAAGGGTTTCTTCGAGTTGCTCAGTTTTGGTTGCGCCCAAAATGACAGTGCTCACATTGGGATTTTTTAGACACCATGCTACGCCGAATTGCGGCATCGAAACGCCAATTTCTTTTGCAAATTCCACCAAATTGCCAACGATTTTGCGATTGTTTTCTTTCAAGAGTTTTTCTGAAAGCCAACCGAGTTCGGCGCGATTTAGGCGTGATTCTGAAGGGGGTTGGTTGAGGTATTTTCCGGTGAGGTAACCCGAGGCGAGCGGACTCCAGATGGTTGTTCCCAGACCTACGGTTTTGTATATCTGATCGTATTCCACTTCTACTTTGTCGCGCACCAACATGTTATATTGGGGTTGTTCCATTACTGGTCCGATGAGGTTATACCGCTGGGCGACCATATGCGCTTCCATGATTTCTTGCGCGCTCCACTCCGAAGTTCCCCAGTAGAGGATTTTTCCGGCGAGGATGAGTTGGTGCATCGACCAAACGGTTTCCTCGATGGGTGTTTGTTTGTCGGGGCGGTGACAGAAATATAAATCGAGATAGTCTACTTGCAGGCGTTGGAGGGCTTGATTACATGCTTCTACGATGTGTTTTCGATTCAGTCCTCGTTGAGTTGGCACTTTGGGCCCCGCGCCAAAAAATACTTTTGAACTGACGATGTAAGAATCACGCGACCAGTCCTTCTTTTTCAGAATTTGGCCCATGACTTTTTCCGATTCCCCTGCGGCGTATACTTCGGCATTGTCGAAAAAATTTACCCCGGCTTCATAGGCAATGTCCATGAGTCGCTCGGATGTATTATTTTCGATTTGATTTCCAAAAGTGATCCAACTTCCAAAGCTGAGTTCAGATATGGGTAGTCCTGATTTTCCGAGTCTGCGGTATTCCATGTTTGCGAAATTATGTTATTTACTGATGCTTTTCCCTAATCCAACTGTATTTGATGTTGGCGTATTTGGGCTGTTTGACCTCTTGAATGAGTTTGGTGAGGCTGCTGTAGGGTCCTTCGCTAATGAATAAATTGATCATCCATGCGGGAACTGTTCCGGCGGGGTCGAAAGTTATAAAGTACTCACAATGTAATTTGTTTTTTGCCAACGACTTAATATTCCAAATAGTGCGATTGAATTGGATGCGCACTACACCCGCTTTGTTTGGAACTAACTTGGGCTCGGCATGGGTTGTGATATTTACATCTAGCGTCGTTGGGTCTTGTTTCATCACATAATGACCGCAGATGTCGCGATCGTCTAGTGGCCAAGGTGTATTTATTCTCTGGTAAATGGTTATTTCCGTTGGGCTGATAACTTTTAATACCCTTGATTCACTGGTGGCATAAATCCACTTTGGATAATTGGCGATGTCGGTTACGCAAGCCACAGCCGAATTTAGAGAACAAGATAATTCAAAGGTGGCTTTAATTTCTTTGATGTCCGAACCAACAACCGGTCGGGTGTAGACGATTACCCCACCACCTGATTTAGATTTGCTCCAGGGGATCTCTGGCGTGATGAGCAGGGGTGAAATGGCTAAAATGAATGAAATAGCGGGCCGAATCATGGTTTAATTTCTTGAGAAATACTTTTTCTATTTATAACTAAATATTGCAATATGACTATTAAATAACGAATGAATAATTCCAAGATTCTAAGGGTCAATTTATTGTAATCTGATTTCTCAAAGGTAATTTGTTCTTTTTGGTTTTGTTCCTCATGATTCGCGATTAATTTTTACTTATTGTAATTTTTACAATTAACATACTTACCTTCGTTTTGATGGCTTAGCCATTGAACAGATGAAAATACTAAAACGACTCTTTGTTTCTGCCTTCACGATTGCAGCAGTTACTGGCTTATCAGCGCAAAAATCCCCCATTGATTTTGAAACCTCAGGCAATGGAAAGACTTTCACATGGACCACTTTCGAAAACGGGGCCAACCCTGCGGTTGAAATTGTAGCGAATCCTAGTTCTTCGGGACTCAACGTATCGGCAACGGTGGCAAAATTCACGGCAATGAAAGCAGGTCAGCCATGGGCGGGTTTTGAGAGTAAGCACGGCTCTGATATCGGCACATTTACTTTAAGTGCGAGCAATTGTATAGTAAAAATGCTTGTTTGGAAATCGGTGAAGAGCGATGTTGGGATCAAGTTTGCATCCGCATCAGGCGCATCAACTGGAGAGATCAAAGTTACTAATACTACCACGGGTGCTTGGGAAGAGTTGGTTTTTGATTTCAGCAAACGCATCGGCGAGTCAAATGATCAGATAATTATATTCCCAGATTTTGCCACCGCGCCAGCCAGGAGTTCAGATAATATTTGTTATATCGACAATATTCGTTTCGAAGGCAAAGGTGTAGGAGCAGGTAATCAAGCGAATGTGAAGCCAGTTGTGACATTATATCCAAATCCATCAAACAAGACGGTTACATTAAATTGTGAAACTACGATGGATGAGATTACGATTTATTCCACGACTGGAATTTTGGTAAAGACTTTATATAATTTGAAACCAAATCCATCAATTGATATTTCTGATTTAGCTGCTGGAATTTATCATATCTCAATCAAAACTATCGCTGCAGTGAGTGGCGTTCAGTTGGTTGTAGAGTAATTGACTTTGCGTGATAAAGGCAAATGAACATTGAAGTTTGGGATACAAATTCATTTTGTTTTCTGAAAGTAAATCAACTTCGCTGTAACTTGCCATCATGAATTCAGAGATGATTTTTTACGCGGGATTGGGTGTGATGATTGTAACGACCTTTTTAGGTAGAACGGTGAAGGAGCGCGGAATGAAGACCTTGAGTCACGAGCAGTTGGGCTTTGTGATGGCATCATTTTCTAAGATGCGGATCGTAGGGATGTATATATTGTTTTGCATCGTTGGAGTCTATTTGGTTTTGGGCTACACGAAGTGGTTGGATTATCTGACAGAATTGGGTTACAATCCAATGGTGGGATACTTTATATTGTTGATGATGTATATCATTACGAGTCAGGGTTTGAGTATTGCCAAATTGCGGAAAATGGACCTTCCTTCCGAGTATTTGCGTTCGGTATACATTGGCGCAGGACTTCAGCTATTGGGTCTCAGTGCATTGCTGATTGGCATGATGAATTACATGGGGCGATAGAATTCCCTCACTAAAAAAGATTTTTTTGCGAGTGGCAACAATTTTAAGTTGTTTGTTATGGTTTATTTAATATAAAACCCCAATATTTAACATTGGGGTAACACGTGATTTAGACTTGTTTCATTTTTTTGATGTTAAATCTAAACTATGAAAATCAAAATAAAACATTTCATTATGTTGTTGATTACCAGTGTGATTGCTGTAATTAGTAATGCGCAGGTATCCAACGCAAGTTTCACCGGATTGGTAAAAGACGGAGAAGGTCAAATTTTAAAGGGTGCTACTATTATAGCTACCCACGAACCCAGTGGTTCTGTTTTTACAGGGTCGTCTAGTAACTCAGGTTATTATTCTATCCCTGGAGTGAGAATCGGTGGTCCTTACAAAATTTCTGTCAATTATGGCGACTACAGTGCTGTAGAAGTGGGTGATGTTTTCATCACTTTGGGACAAGATTTCGTATTAGACATGGTTGCCGTTGCAAAGGGCGGTTCTGTTGGAACGGTGAATATCGCGGTTCAAAAATCGAAATTACTTAACTCTCAAAACACTGGAGCGAGCACAAACATCAACCAAGAAGCGTTGAACACGATGCCTACATTGAGCAGAAACTTAAATGATTTCATGCGTATGACACCACAAAGTAGGTCTAGTTCAGTGGCGTCGACAACGGGAAATGGTGTTTCATTTTCAGGTCAAGATTCACGTTATAACAACTTGACAATTGACGGTTCAATTTTCAATAACTCTTTTGGTTTGGCATCAGCGCCTGCAGGTCAAACAGCATCTACTCCAATTTCTTTGGATGCGATTCAGGAAGTTCAGATTAATTTGGCACCGTACGATGTTCGTTTGGGCGGTTTCACTGGTGCCGGTGTAAATGCGGTTACTCGTTCTGGAACGAATAATTTGGAAGGCAGTGCTTTCATGAATACTAGAAATAACAAAATGGTTGGTAAGAAAGCGGGTGAGGTTGATGTAAAAACTGACGAGTACAACGTGCAACAGATTGGTTTCCGTTTGGGTGGGGCCATCGTAAAAAATAAGTTATTCTTCTTTGTTAACGCGGAAGAAGAAAGACGTACGGATCCAGGTACACAGTTCAAAGCCAATCGTGGTGAGCCAAGTGGAACGGCTAACGTAACGCGTGTTCGTGCTTCTGCTTTGGATTCACTTCAGAATTTCCTTAAGACCAAATACAATTACGAAGCGGGTGAATATGATGGATATAAGAGAGAAACTTATAGTTTCAAGTATTTGATGAAGTTGGATTGGAATATCAACGATAAAAATAAATTCTCTTTGAGATACAATTCTTTGGTATCACGCAGAGATGTATTGGCATCAAATTCTGGTGTTTTCTCTGGTGGCAGGAATGGAACAGTAAATGCGTTAAATTTCGCAAATAACAATTATATCATCAATAACAACTTGAATTCAATCATTGGTGAATTAAATACAAACATCAGCAAGAGTTTGTTTTCATCTTTCCAAGTTGGCTATACTGCAAACCGCGATTTCCGTGGTAGTGGTGGTGGAATCTTCCCATTGGTAGATATCATGGAAGCTGGACAGACCTACACTTCATTTGGATATGAGCCATTTACGCCAAATAACATATTGAATACTAACACTTTGCAGATTCAAGAAAATTTGACGTACTACAAAGGCAAACACACTGTGAATGCGGGTTTCAATTTTGAACATTTTGCCTTTGAAAACACATTTACGCCTACCTATTACGGACAGTTTATATACAAATCACTAAGTGATTTCTACAAGAGTGCCAATGGTGATACCTCTGTTCAATTGGCTCGTTATGCACTTACTTACAGTGCTGTTGATAAAGGTGCATTGCCTACTGCTAGCCCAAAGGTGAATCAAACGGGTGCATATATTCAGGACAATTTTAAGGTGAGTCAGCGTTTGAAGATTACAGCGGGTGTTAGAATTGATATCCCATCTTATTCTTCAGAAAGTGAATATTGGAACAAAAAAGTAGATACGATGAATTTCATTGGTCCTGATGGTAAAGCGGCAAATTACTCTACCAAGACGTTGCCAACTGCCAAACCATTGGTTTCTCCTCGTATGGGATTCAACTGGAATGCCAAAGGCAATCGCGACATTCAGGTTCGTGGTGGATCAGGTTTATTTGCTGGTCGTCCAGCATTTGTTTGGATCAGTAATCAGTTGAGCAACAATGGTGTGACTACGGGTTCTATGCGTTATGATAACGTACGAATCAATCAAATTCCAAGTCAAGGAAAAGTGAAAAGCTTTACGGAAGATGTTAATGCATTCATACCTGCCAATCCTACAAGTCCATCTTCGTTTAACTTAGCGTTGACTGATCCGAATTTCAAGTTCCCACAACTTTGGAGAACGGATTTGGGTGTAGATGCCAAATTGCCATGGAATATGATTGGTACGGTTGAGGTAATGTATAACAAAACCATCAACAACATCAATTACGTAAACGTAAACCAGGTGAATCCTTTGGGCAACTTTGGGGGTACCGATAACCGCGCATATTATGGATATGGAAACAATGCCAACCGTGTGTATGACAATGTTACGGATGCGATTTTGTTGACAAATACGAACAAGGGTTACAACTACTCAACTACTTTTAAAATTGAAAAACCAGCTAACAAGGGTCTTGGATTCATGGTTGCATATAATTTCTCAGAAACGAAAGATATCATTACGGGTGGTTCAATTGCCTATTCTTCTTGGAGAGACAATCGTTCTGTGAGTGGAAACAACACTGTAGACTTGGCTTTCTCAGACAACGACCAACGTCATCGTATCATTGGTGCGTTGACCTACAAAACGAAGTCTAAGAATTTCCCAACAACGGTGAGCGTATTTATGCAATCTGGTAACATGGGTAGATACAGTATGACTTATTCAAATGATATGAATGGCGACCAATTGGCTAACAACGATTTGATTTACATTCCTAATACTGCGGATGATATCAACTGGAAACAGACTGTTGTTAACAAGGATACTGCCACCATTCAGGAGCAAAAAGCAGCTTTCAATAGTTTGTTAAGTTCAGATAAATATTTGAGTGCTAACAAAGGAAGCTACGCCCAGAGAAACGGTGTGTTGATGAATTGGTTAACTACTTTTGATGTTTCAATCATTCAGGACATCAAAATGAGCAGTCCAAAGAAACATTCATTGCAATTGCGTTTGGATGTATACAACTTCGGAAACATGTTGAACAATGCATGGGGTGTGAGTGATCAGGTGAATTATGCAGCTTTGTTGAAATACGAAGGAAAGGATGCCAGCGGCAAACCGATTTATTCTATGAACAGAGATAAGACCAATCAGTTGATTTCTTCTGTTACAGCAAAGAGTGCAGGTTTGAATGATGTTTGGCAGATGCAGTTTGGCTTGCGTTACACGTTCAATTAATTTTCACATATACTACCAACCAAAAGAAAGGGCGGCCCATTGGGCCGCCCTTTCTTTTGGTTGGTAAAAAAATTATTTTGTAAGTATAAAACGGGTGACAAAAATGCCTTGGCCATCATCTTTGCCCGCGTTGCTTTCTACGCCACCCACAACAAAGGATATCTTCCAGCCTTTGCGCAACAGGGCCATAATAGGTCTGAATTTCTCGTTCGAATTTTTCCTGAAAACGTGTCAAAAGTTTTAAGATTGTGTAAACCAAAAAAATAACCCATTGAAAATCAATGGGTTACGAACGAAAAAAGTGGAATTGGGGGAAGAACAGTGAAAGAGCGAGGAATGAAGTCGTTAAGTCACGAGCAATTGGGTTTTGTGATGGCATCGTTTTCAAAGATGCGCATTGTAGGTATGTGTATTTGGTTTTGGGTTATTTGAAATGGTGGGATTATTTGGCTGAAGTGGGGATTTAACTTATTGCAGTGATTCAAATATAAATCAACGACACCACCTGTAGAAACTAACGAAAGGAAAGTAAGTTTACTTTTTTATTACTCTAAACGTTTGATAGGGTTGATTTAAGTCACCTTTCCCCAACAGTCTGAACACATAATTACCTGCAGGCATATCCGCCAAATAAATAATAGTATCTTCCGATGTTAATTTTCCTGACAAAACGACTTTCCCGGTGTAATCCTCAATCAAATACGACGAGCCCACACACGGAGCAATTGCCTTCACATTGATTAATCTATTGGCGGGGTTGGGATAAATAAATAAGAGATTTTGCCTTAAATCATCATCCACGTTTGTCTTTTTAAAAACTTTCAAAATTGCGGTTTGAGAGGTATCCAAGCAGTTATTATCAGCGACTATGCATCGAAATGGTTGCATATTATTACCAATTGTAACATTTAGTATTTTAAGAGAGTCCCCATTAACATTGGAGTACAGAGACGAATTAATCAGATTAACAAATCCAAATCCATTGTTGGATTGCCACTGATATTTTATTTTGTTATTATTTGATTTAATATTAAAAAGTGCACTGTCATTAACATTGGCAACTTGGTCTGCAGGTTGAATAGAAATGATTGAATCAATAGAATAGTCAATGTTGCAAGTACCATAAACTCTCACAACGCCCGAGTCAGCTCTATTTGAATAACCTGGAGTTCCAATAGCAAGTGTATATTCATTTGGCATACTAACAGACCACCCGGACCATGCTCCTGACTTGGACCCATATAGTGCAGAACCAATTTGAATCCATGCCGCACCGTTCCAATGATACACCCTTACTTGACCCGCGTCTTTTCCATTCACGTCATTAGCGGGTGCCCCAATCGCAATATTATTAGAGTCAGGCATGCAAACGGAAAAACCAGAATAGTCGAAAGACGAGTCACCAACGATATCAGCACCCTTTTTCACCCATGAAGTATCTTTCCACCGATAAATTCTCACACAACCTGCGAAATCCCCAATCCCACTATTAAATTGAGCCCCAACCCCAACAGTATTGGCATCTGGCATACTTACAGCAGTACCCAAGACATCGTTGTCAGTTTCGCCATTGATATCTGCACCTTTTTGAACCCACATATTGCTGTTCTTACGATAAACCCTAACCTGACCAGATTTTTCTCCATTCCCATCATTAGCCGGCGCTCCGATGGCTACAGTATTGGAATCTGGCATACTTACTGAGCGACCTGAATTATCATCTGCCGATTCACCATCAATATCAGAACCGATTTTTGACCACATATTTCCACTCCAATGATATACCCTCACATGACCTGAGTTAGTTCCTTTTTCATCATTATGTTCTGCCCCAATTGCGATGGTATTGGAATCCGGCATACTTACCGAAATACCGGCGTGGTCCCCAGCCGTTTCGCCAATAATATCCAAGCCTTTTTGTGTCCAGGCCTTACCATTCCACTTGTACACTCTAACATAACCGGCAGAACTGTCGTAAAAAGATGTGAGTGCACTTATTCCTATTGCTACGACATTGGCATCGGGCATGCTTACAAAAATCCCGGGCATGCCGTAAAAAGCCTCAACATCAATATCAGAACCCTTTTGGGCCCATACATTCCTATCCCAATGGTAAACTCTTACATGACCTTGAACATTATTATTAAATCCCCCAATCGCAATTGTATAGGCATCAGGCATACTTACTGAAGAGCCGGCACCGTCCCCTGACACCTTTCCGACAATATCAGAACCCTTTTGAATTTGCGCATTTGCCGAGAATATCGAGAAAATAAAAAAAAGGGTAAACAAAATTCTGCTATTGTTTTGGAAATAATTCATGATTTCAAATCAATTGGTTAATTTAAAGTCACAGTGAATAAAACAGAGCATAGTCGCCTAAATCAATAAAATACCAATTTACTACTATTTATAAGAAAAACAAAATCAATCACTTCAATTAATTGAATTGTCTTCAAGTGGTTAAAAAAATGTTTTAACAAATGTTTTAACAGAAAAATGAAAACCCCTGTATTTACAGGGGTTTAGAGTGTTTTTGGAGTGGAATTGGGGGGAGTCGAACCCCCGTCCGGCTATGCGACAGCAAGCGCTTTCTACATGTTTAGGGTGAGATTGATTTTCGAGAATCGGCCGGCTCTACCCTAGCCAACGTGATTCCTTAACCAACTTTGTAATGAGCCCCTGCGTTGATGGTTCAGGGTCATACCTGAGCGGGTCGACTACCCCTGACGAACATCGGCTCAGATAGAGACATTCGGGGTAGATGGCAATTACTTAATCATTCCGATTAGGCAGCCATGGCGTAATTAGATTCGCCTCTTAAAAGTTTGAAGGCTGAGATTTTGGTGCAAACCTCCCACGCACCACATGCTTACACTGCAACCAATCATCCCGTCGAATCCAGTCAACCCCATTACAGTTCCACAAATTTCGTCATTTTTCTTTTGATTCCTTAAAAAATTGATTTAATTCGTAAAAACTATATTTATACAAACCTATGAAAATGAGATTATTTGCTGTGATTTTTGTGGCGTTGGCTACTATGCAAGGATGTACCTACTCCGAAGGTCCAAGTTTGTCGTTCCGTTCTAAGGCAGGCCGTTTGGATGGTAGTTGGAATTGTACTTTTCTTGAATCAAAATCTGCACCCAAAACAGGAGATTCTCTAATCTATACTTTTGATAAAGAAGGTGTTGGCACCGCAGTAACCAAAACGCAAATTACACCGGGTATTTACAATACGGCTTCAATTGATTTGGCTTGGGTATGGGGTGAAACCAAAGAGAATATTAGTATCGAACAGACTTGGGCCGGTGTGAAATTGGGCACCAAAGTGTATCGCATTTTGCGCATGACCAACAAGGAAATGTGGTGGGAAAACCCATCCGACAAAACCAAGCGTATCGAATTTAGTCGGATCGACTAATTTATCCAGCCAACAGCTGAATCGTAAAACCCGCTTCCGAAACAGCGGCTATCACTTTGTGGCCCATTTCATTGGGACTGACCTCAGTTTCCACGGTTAGAATTTTTTCTGCGACTTCCGTATTCACTTGCCACGCGTCGATATCGTCGAGTGCATTGAGGAACGGCGTGACAGACTTGATACAGCCACCACAGTTGATGTTGGTTTTGAATTGAATTTGGTTCATGTTATTTTCTTTTTTGCGAGCCAGAGGCTGTTGAGTACGACGGAGATTGAGCTAAACGACATTGCAGCGCCAGCGATCATTGGGTTAAGTGCATATCCGAAAAGGGGATAGAAAATTCCCATGGCGAGTGGGATGGCTAGGACATTGTATCCAAAGGCCCATATCAGGTTGATGCGTATCGTTTTAAGGGTTTGTTTAGACAGTTCGATGGCTTTGGGAATTTGCCTTATTTGTCCGCCGGTCAGGGTGATTGCCGCCGATTCCATAGCAAGGGCAGATCCTGTTCCCATGGCGAAGCTGACATCGGATTTGGCGAGGGCTTGCGCATCGTTAATTCCATCGCCAACCATGGCTACAACGCGGTTCTGAGATTGCAGCATTTGAATATAATCGAACTTTTGATTTGGCAGTGTTTCGGCCATCACGTGATTGATGTTGAGTTGATCGGCAACGGCCTTTGCTGTCTGAGCATTATCGCCGGTGAGCATATGAATTTGGATATCAAGGTCGCGCAGTGCTTGCAATGTTTGCGAGGCAGAATCTTTGATGGGATCTTTGATGCCGATGATGGCTAGGATCTGATTTTCTGTACTCAAAGCGATGGTCGTTTGGGCTTGATTCAGCAGCCGTTCCGAAATTTCTTGTGCCCTTTGATCGATGTTCAGGTTTGGTTTAGACGCAATCCATTTCCATGAACCGAGGTTGTAAGCAACATCATTGATTTGGGTGGTGATACCTTTGCCAGGCAGATTGGTGAAAGATTGGAGTTCGTAATTTGCGGCAGTTGCAACGGATTGCGACAGTCCAGCAATATGTTCGATAATGGCTTGGGCGAGTGGGTGCTCCGATTTACTTTCAATACTTTTTAGGATTTGCAAAATTTGTGTTTCGCTATGTTCGGCGGTCTGGAAAATTTGCATTTCGGCCACCATCGGTTTGCCTAGGGTAAGGGTTCCGGTTTTGTCGAACACGATGTCGGTAATTTTATTTGCCAATTCCAGCGCTTGCGCATCTTTGATCAGAATTCCATGTTTGGCACCTTTGCCGATGCCTACCATCAAAGCGGTTGGGGTAGCGAGTCCGAGTGCACAGGGACATGCGATGATTAGTACGTTGATGAAGGTGGTAAGGGCAAATTGGGGCGGTGTGTTGAAAGGGAAAAAGTACCAAAACAGTGCGGAAATGACGGCGATGAGGAAGACGGTTGGGACAAAGATGGATGAGATTCGATCGGCGAGTTTTTGAATTTCGGGTTTGGATCCTAGGGCTTGTTCCACGCGGGCAATGATTTGGGCGAGAAGGGTTTGGTTGCCAATTTTTTGAGCGAGTATTTTTAGCGTACCTTGCTGATTTAGTGTCCCAGCGAAAACAGGACTGCCTTTTTCTTTGAGCGCGGGGAGGGGTTCGCCGGTGATGGCGGATTCATCGATATAGGAGGATCCGGATCGTACTTTTCCATCTACAGGAATGCGTTCTCCGGGTTTAATAATTACGAAATCGCCCAGGATTATTTCGGCGGTGGGGATGGTGATTTCTATGTTGTTTCTGAGAACGGTTACTTGAGTGGGTTGCAAAGAAAGTAGGTCGTGAATGGCCTTTGCACTTTGGGTTTTGGCTCGTTCTTCTAGGAATTTTCCCAGTAGAATGAGGGTAATGATGACGGTGGCGGACTCGAAATAAAAGTGAGGGTGGTATCGGTGTGCGGATTGACCTGTTGCGTGGTGGTTAAGGGTAGGATTTGCATCGAAAAGAGACAGGTAATACAATACGACTTGATAGCTACTGTAGAGGAATGCGGTTGCGGTTGATAGTGCCACCAGGCTATCCATGTTGGTCTGTTGATGTTTGATTTTTTTGATGGCGTTGGTATAGAAATCGCGGCCACTGAAGAGGATAACGGGGAGGGAAAGTAGGAATTGGATGATGCCTTCATGGGGTATTTGGTTCATGAAGACCATGGAAATTAGGAAAATGGGTGCGGTGCAAAGAATGGCGATGCGGAGTTTTCGCTTTAGGGTGTTGAGGTGGGTGGCCGCGCGAAGCGCGGCCGCCTCAGTACCGCTGTCCGCCTCGTTCGTAACCAACTCATAACCAATCTCCTTCGCCGCCCCCCCCAATCGCCCTTCCTGGAGTTCTCCCTCGTTAAATTCTATATAAACCGACTGGTTGGGATAACTCACAACCACAGAAATTACACCTTCTAAACTGCCCAAATACGACTCCAAACTCACCGCACATGCAGCACATGTCATTCCCACCACGGGAAAAGTTCTATGTACGATCTGATTGTCTGAGCCTGTATTCATTCCTTCCTAAAATTAACCACGCATATTGGGTTGTCTGATTCCTTACGCTCCCCAAAGTTCGTAATTATTTCGCGCTTGTTGTCATTTGATTTTTTCTCCTTCATTTGATTATGGTCGCTTTCCCTTTCATTTATTTTCAGAACGACACTTATCGCCTATTTTTGAAGAAACGGATTGCGCAAAGCCATCAAGCCAGTTGAATCAGTGAACGTTGTCGATTTGGCTGCAGGTCATTATTGGATTCAGTTTACATCAAATCAAGGCGCGGTTTACTCAACCAAGTTGATGATTCAATAGCGTATATTCGCGACCGCGGATGCTGTTCAACTCAGTCATATATTGGTTTTTCCTGCCTTTGGTGTGGCTCACGTATTTTGTGTTGCCCATCAAGCAACGGTGGATTTGGTTGTTGCTGGCGAGTTATTTTTTTTACGGTTTTTGGAAGGTTGAGTTCGCTGGGTTGATGATGCTCACATCGGTGATCGACTGGTGGTGTGGCATGCGTGTGGAGCAGGATGGTTCGCTGGGTTGGAAGAAGTTTTGGCTGTGGTTTAGCATCGGTAGCAACCTCACCATGTTGTTTATGTTCAAGTACTTGGACTTTGCTTTGGGCGAT
>Ga0102831_1000061_pt1 | contig 52732 bp, 44 predicted proteins | sample ColrivemetaGS747_FD_84508 | JGI IMG/M metagenome (GOLD analysis project Ga0102831, IMG submission 84508) | Estuarine microbial communities from the Columbia River estuary - Freshwater metaG S.747 | ecosystem: Environmental > Aquatic > Marine > Intertidal zone > Estuary | place: USA: Columbia...
CCTAATGGCCCAACTAACATAGCGACTGCAGGTGGTACTTTCAGCTTCAGCACTGCACCAGGTGATGGAGCGACGATCAGTGCAACAACGGGAGTAATTTCAAACCCTACACTTGGGGCAACGTATTCTGTTCAGTATGCAGTTTCAGGAACTTGTCCGAACTCATTTATTGAAACAGTTACAGTAAACTCAGTAGACGACCCGTCATTCATTGCTGCAAACTGGTGTCAAGGTAACAGCAACACTGTAACTAACATCGCAACAACAGGTGGTACGTTCTCTTTAAACCCAACTCCTACTGATGGAGCTACAATAAGCTCTACATCAGGAGTAATAAGTAATGCGGTGGCGGGCAACTCATACACAATAGAGTACCTCACTCCTACTGGAGCATGTCAATCATCAAGCACTCAGACTGTGACATACAATGCAACACCTGCAGTGAATGGTGGTAATGATCAGACAGTTTGTGGTGGAGCCACGGTTACTCTATCAGCAACAGGAGCTACGACGTACTCATGGACAGGAGGAGTAACAAATGGCGTTGCATTTACACCATCTGCAACAACAACATACACCGTAACAGGGACTTCGAATGGCTGTACAAATACAGACCAGGTAGTGGTTACAGTTAATCCAGCACCAACAGTTAATGCGGGTACAGATCAGTCTTCATGTGAAGGAAGTACTGTAACATTAACTGCTACAGGTTCTGCAACAACTTACACTTGGGACAATGGAATCACTCAAGGTACATCATTTACACCTGCAGTGGGATCAACGACTTATACCGTTACAGGAACTGGACCAGGTGGTTGTACTTCAACTGATCAGGTGAGTGTGACCATCAACTCAAATCCTACAGTAACATTAGCTTCTTTCCCTGCACCTTGCGTGAATTGGGAAGGCTTCCTTCTTTCAGAAGGTTCACCTGCAGGAGGTCTGTATTCTGGTACAGGTGTTAGTTCAAATGCTTTTGATCCATCAACGGCTGGTGTGGGCACATACACGATCACCTATGATTACACTGACGGAAATGGTTGCTCAGGATCAGCTCAAGGTTCTATTACTGTTGATGCTTGCGCGAGTATTGAAGAACAAACAAATCCTGAATTTGGACTATACCCGAATCCAACCAACGAATTGGTTAACATCGAGTTCGAAGGTAAATTCCAATATACTGTGTTTGATGCAAGTGGACGATTGATCACTTTTGGATCAGGAAACAATGTCAGCACTGTTGACATGACCCACTTCGAATCTGGTGTATACATGTTTGAATTGCAAAGTTCAACTGTTTCATCAACGATTAGAGTGATCAAACAATAACTCATCAATTGACAAATAAGTAAGCCCCGGAGTTTCCGGGGCTTTTTTTATGTAATATCTAGTGATCCTACTTTCTCTAAAGAATTCTATATTTCTCGTTGTTCTGCCTACTCAACTGCATTTTAATTGCATCACAAGAGGTATCTTTTTCATTAGCTCCTTGATGAGTCAGAAATGAGCAGATTCACTGACTCTCTTATTCCAGAATAAATTGTGCCGAAAAGAAAAATCCCGACTTTCATCGGGATCTATTCATTAATTCTTGACTACTGGAAGATTTCTGGTCGATCCATCTTCGTACTCTACGATCAATCTGTAATAACCAGTCATCCAGTCAATCGTTGAAAGTTCGATAAGATCTCCTTCCATAAGCTCTGAATAAATCAATCTACCTTGAAGATCAATGACAGAAATCTTTACCTTCTCACCTTTTGATAGTTTGATGTTTAAATAGTCTTTTGTTGGATTCGGGAATACTAATACTTCTCTTGTACTATCTATTTCTTCAACTGAAACATAACAATTGTTCAATGCATTAAACGTTGGAGTACCATAAATAAAGGTTTGTCCATCAGGACATCTTGCGTATGCAACATCTGTTATTTGTGTGAAATAATTGAGATAATCATACAACTGGATACCATCCGTAAAAATAAGCTCCTCTCCTGCTAAGTTCAATTTGAAATTAGCGTGAAGTCCTGACTGTAGCGTATCATTATCGGCCCAAATCACAAGCACTCCACCGGCAGGCAAAATAGTACCAGCAGGTATGGCCCATTTTGTAATATTCGCAGGGTCATCGGACAAGTATAATCCTCCAAGATCAAAAACATTAGAAGTTGTATTGAATAACTCTATCCAATCGTTGTGCTCTCCATAATTATCAAACCCATAACTTGAATTTGACGCAAGTATCTCATTGATCAGTACATCTCCAACAGATGGAAAAGGCGCTGTAGCAAGAAGCGAATAATACTCATGCTCTGCTCTCTGGGGACTGAACTTTCCGGCAACAGCGTTTTCCGCATAGAAATAAAACTCCATTTCGGAACTAGTCAACGTTACGCTTACGCCGTATACATTGTCTCCTGCAGCGCCATCACCATGAGCCCCGTCATCAAACATTTGAATACGATTGAATCGTAACGGATGATCCATTCTATACCCGAAGTAGACAACGGATTCATTAGAACAAGTAGCTGTAACAAAAACAGTTTCACCAACACTCGGGGAAGGATTATTAACCGCATATGATAGAATCTGAGGACCGACTAGCAGATAATCTGAATTAGAATTAAAAAATGTAACACGTTGACCCATTAAATTCTGAATTCCATAAGTCGTCATTCCTGGTCCAGGTCCACTGCTGGTTACATTTGTGGTTAAACCACCTTGAAATTGAGAATAAGTATAGAACTTATACGGGTCAGCCAACACGTAAGAATCTATATTAGTCTGTAATTGATTGGCTGTACTGATATAATCTCCTGAAGCAAATATTTCCTGAACCATTGTTCTAACATGGGCCATATACATTCTTTTATACATCGGGTCAGCCATTATCTTAACGATAAGCGGGTGGTTTGCAGACGCTGAATTTGAAAAAGGATCCAAGGTCCAAGGTGTGGCCAATTGACCCGATCCTGTACCACCCGGAAATCCTCCAAAACTCATATTCAGATCCCAAACAGTAGGAACAAATCGGTCATTCAAATCATTAAACAAATAATAGTTCTGCCTGAATGCTCCACTATAAGAATCTAAATTGACCAACACATTATTGAATGCAAGCATCCAGATTGCTCTGTCTATGTCTAGATATGATTCGATATTCGCAAAATCGTTATTCAAAACATTGATCATTTCTACCAGATCTGTCCACCCAAAGTCTGATTTCAATTCATAGCGAGAAGTATAAAGCGTAGTATCTGTACCCAGATAATTCAGGTCTGGATTACCATTGCTTCCGGGACCGGCACCTCCAACTGGATTGCACTTTACAAAAGCTCCATCAGAAGAGAAATAATGATCTCCGTTAAACTTTCCATTGATACTTTCGGCATTGGAGTACACCCCTCTTAAAGATCCATTGATATAAACATTTGCAAAATTTGCCTTTGGACAATCCATATATTGCTCAAGGATTGCATACGATAGCACTTCACGGATCATTGATGGATCTTGATACCCATTTTGTAATTTAAGATCAGTGTACCCCTCATAATTATAACTTCCATGAATGTGATTCAATTCAATATGAAGTGGATTCTTATTGTTATTGGCATTATACGAGCTATTTCCTTTATACTTGACACCAACACTGTCATAAACCACTCCATTGATCCTAACAGAGTCTGCAAGTAGATAATCTTCTGTAGTGGATGCTAGTGCATCAAGCTGAGAATCCCAGTTTGAAAATCCAAAGAAGATCTCAATGTTCTGTACTGTCGATCGATCATAAAGCCCTTGAGAAAAGACATGCCCAAAGCCCAATCCGGTCATGAAAAGAAATAAAGTCAAGTGTTTCATAAATGCAATTTAGGTGAATAGACGCCAAAAAGTATATTATCCCTCAAAAAAAAAGACACCCGTTAAGGTGTCTTTAATTATCAGTGAAAATCTATTTAAATATCGATCTTCGCGTACTTTGCATTCTTCTCAATAAATTCTCTTCTTGGTGGAACATCGTCTCCCATCAACATTGAGAAAATCTGATCACATTCTGCAGCATTTTCAATCGTTACTTGTCTTAGCGTTCTGCTTTCAGGATTCATGGTTGTTTCCCAAAGCTGTTCAGCATTCATCTCTCCAAGACCCTTGTATCGTTGAACATTCACTGAAGATTCGCTTCCTCCACCTTTTAAGTCCTGGATCAAGCGATCTCTTTGATCATCGTTCCACGCATAAACAGCCTTTGTTCCTTTTTTAACCTGATACAAAGGAGGTGTAGCGATATAGATATACCCCTTCTCGATCAACTCTTTCATATATCTAAAGAAGAACGTCAAGATCAATGTTTCGATGTGAGATCCATCCACATCGGCATCACACATGATAATAACCTTGTGATATCTTAATTTTTCTAGATTCAGTGCCTTAGAATCTTCTTCTGTCCCTATTCGAACACCAAGAGCAGTGTAGATGTTTTTGATCTCCTCATTCTCAAGGATCTTGTGTTGCATTGCTTTCTCAACATTCAGGATCTTACCTCTCAATGGCATGATTGCCTGAAAATGTCTGTCTCGACCCTGCTTCGCAGTTCCACCCGCCGAATCTCCTTCGACAAAGTAAATCTCACATTTTGCAGCATCTTTTTCAGAACAGTCTGCCAACTTACCAGGCAAACCAGATCCAGTCAATACACTCTTTCGCTGAACAAGCTCTCTTGCCTTTCTTGCAGCATGTCTCGCTCTCGCAGCAAGGATCACCTTATCTACAATGATCTTTGCTTCGGAAGGATGCTCTTCAAGGTAATTTGAAAGCATTTCAGAGACAGCCTGAGAAACAGGAGCCGTAACTTCTCTGTTTCCTAATTTTGTCTTCGTCTGACCTTCAAACTGCGGTTCTGCAACTTTAACCGAAACAACTGCTGTCAATCCTTCACGAAAATCATCTCCATCTATATCGATCTTTTCCTTCGCAAGCATACCTGAGTCCGTAGCATACTTCTTAAGCGTATTTGTCAATCCCCTTCTGAATCCAGACAGGTGAGTTCCACCTTCATGCGTATTAATGTTGTTCACATATGCCTGAATATTTTCAGTGTATGATGTATTGTACGTCAATGCGACTTCTACAGGAATCCCTTCACGTTCTCCTTCAAAGTAAATCACATCTGTGATCAATGGCTCTCTGTTTCGATCAAGATACGATGCAAATTCTTTTAACCCTCCCTCTGAATAATATACTGTTGATGCTGGCTCACCTTCATCATTTACATTTCGAAGATCCACCAATGTGATTTTAATCCCTTTATTCAGGAATGCCAATTCACGCATTCTGGCAGCAAGCGTATCAAAATTATATTCAGTCGTTTCGAATATGGTCGCATCAGGCGTAAAAGTTACTTCAGTACCGGTTTCGTTAGACTCACCAGCAACTCGAACATCGTATAATGGTTTCCCTGTTGAATATTCCTGCTCAAATATTTTTCCTTCTCTTCGAACAGTTGCCTTAAGATGCGTCGACAAGGCATTCACACAAGATACCCCTACTCCGTGAAGACCACCAGAAACCTTATACGTGTCTTTATCAAATTTACCACCAGCATGCAGTACCGTCATTACCACCTCAAGTGCACTCTTTTTCTCTTTAGTGTGCATTGCTGTAGGAATACCTCTACCATTATCTCGAACTGTAATTGAATTGTCTTCATTGATGTGAACTATGATCGTGTCACAGTAGCCTGCTAAGGCCTCATCAATTGAGTTATCAACCACCTCGTACACCAAGTGATGAAGTCCTTTGACTCCGACATCACCAATGTACATGGCAGGTCTTTTACGAACGGCTTCTAATCCTTCAAGAACCTGAATATTATCCGCTGAATAATTATCTTTTTTTACTTCTTCACTCATGATTTTCTTTTTGAGCTATCTACATTTTGATAAGCCAACAAAAATAAGGAAAACAGACGCTTTTTCCTCTTGATTTAAGTGATAAGAAGGGATACTTTTCAACAAAATATCAACGAAAAAGGAGGTCTTTCAACCTCCCTCATTTATCAATCTTTTTTGATCCAATCAATAACCTCAGAATCGTTAGGAAGCATTCTGGGTGAAATCACCTTTTCAAGTCTACCTTCCTCTCCTATCAGATATTTTTGAAAGTTCCACTTGACCTCATTGTCCTCGAGTCCATTTTGTTCTTTCTCTGTCAGAAACTTATATAACGGATGAATATCCTTACCCTTAACATCTATTTTTGACATCATCGGAAATGTTACCCCGTAGTTCTTCTTGCAAAATGAAGCGATTTCTTCGTCAGTACCTGGCTCCTGCCCCATGAAATTGTTTGCTGGAAAACCTATGATTACAAAATTGCTGTCTTTGTAATTCTCATAAACTTCTTCCAATTGCTCATATTGAGGTGTTAAACCACACTGTGAAGCCGTATTGACGATCATAACCTTTTTTCCTTCTAACGTTGAAAGATCAAATTCATTACCATTAATATCTGTTACCTTAAACTGATAAATTGTCATATCCACTTTGTTTTCTTGCGCTGTACAGCTAAAAATTGAAAAAAGAATTAACCCTAAACTAAAGATCTTCATGTTGTTTTACTTTTCTGAATAACATTTTTAATTTGCTATTGTTCAAATATATCACAAACAACGGAACATTTTTTGAGAATTATCGATATAACTAAACAATGAGGTATTTTCTTATCATATCATTTCATTTATTCATTTCCCCATTATTCTATGGACAACTATCGGGTGTTTGGCAAGGAATCATGATAAAAGATGGGGCAACCAATGATCAGTCAACGTTGGTGTTTGCCTATTTCGAGATCTCAGATGGAAAAGTATCCGGAAATACAAGAAACGAAATGTACGACACAGACATGTTTGCTGTCAAAAAAATACGCGGAACATCTTCTCAAAACAAACTCTCCTTCACCGAATTTGTAATTGAAAAGAAAAAAAACAATTCCAGAATAAATTGGTGCAATATTTCAGCTGACCTCACTTACAATGACAGCACAGGTTATTTATCCGGTAGATACACAAGTAGTGATTGTAAAAGAAATAATGGAAAGATCATCCTTTATCGTTCCAAAAGTGAGTTTCCTAAAGACGAAGAATCAGCATTGTCCCAAGTCTGGTTCTCGCGTTTTCTGATCGATTTAAAAAAGGGATACAATGCTCCAGAAATCAGAGAAAAAGAAAGGAAAAGCTTTGTTTTTCAACCGATCTATTTTGATTACGATAAAGATGAACTGAAATCAGAATATTTTTCGTTTTTAATCAAAATGGTACGAGTTGTTGACGGACACAGTGACTTAAGAATCAAAGTAACTGGACATACTGATTCTGACGGTTCGGATTCATACAATGAAGATCTTTCGAGACGACGCGCTGAAGCTTTGATCAACTTCTTTGTGAGTCAAGGACTTTCTAAAGATCGCATTGTACTTGATTTCAAAGGAGAAAAGGAACCTGTAGACACCAATAACACCCCTGAAGGCAAACAGAAAAACAGAAGGGTTGATTTTTCCTTTATTTAATCTTTTTCTTCGTCGTGAATTCAATAACGACACCTATTGTTGGCTGCACGATTCCAGAAGTGTTTGCTACTTGCTTCGTCAAATAGCTATTCGGATCATTAGGGTCTGTTAAAGGGTTGCCCTGATCATCTTTTTGGAGCAAAAGAGTTGGAGCTACTGTAGTCTTATACCCGTAAAGATTTTGAATATCCAGGTAGAAATCCATATTGATCTTCTGAAGATAGATCTTCTTATCTACCCTAAAGTTCAGCTGATGAAAACTCGATTCTCTTTCCGTATTTAACAAATCATAATCGAGCACCCCCTGCCCTCGTAGATCCCAAACTTGCTTTAAGGAAGATGTAGCAATGTCATAAGGAGTGTAAGGTGCTCCGGTAGAGAACAACCATCTCAGTCCTATTTCCCACCCCTTTTTAAAACGTTTACCTCCGGTTAACGAAACAGAATGTCTACTGTCCCATGAAGACGCTACATACTGATCATTCTTGTCCTTAAATTCAGATGTAACAAAAGTGTAAGCTACAATCCCATAATACCCTTTGTAAAGTTTTTGCTGATATAAAAACTCTGCTCCATATGATCTACCAGTAGATATCGAACTAATCTCCTCATTTCCTATAATACCAAAGTCGGAACCTAAATTGGCAAGAGATATTGAATCCTTCAGAGAGAAAGGATAACGGGTATAATTCTTGAAAAATCCTTCTACAGTCAATCTACTATCTTTTTCAGTCAAATACTCCAATCCAGCCACATAATGATCCGCTCTGATGTACTTGATGTTATTTTCTTTATTTACAAGATCTCCATTGGTGTTTCTATAACCAAGTATCGTATATGCTGGCAACTGATGAAACCTGCCAATACTTGAGTTGAAACTCCATTTTTCAGAAATCACGAAACGAGCAGATAACACAGGAGAAATTTGATCAAGTGGATTCAACAAACTACTTGAATAATCAGAGACATCGGATCTAAGTCCTAAAGATAATCCCAATCGATCATTAAAAAAGTTCTTGTTTAACTGTGAGAAAACAGAGTATTTACTTATGAAAAGGTCGGAAGTATAATCAATTGTAGCCGGCACACCACCTAACTCAATTCTGTTAAAAGTTGAATTATTGTAATGGACAAACTCATATCCAAACCCAACCATAAATTTCCAACCATTTAGATTTTTCAAATGCTCAAATCGAAACTTGTTTTCAGCTTCGAAAGAAGAATAATCCAATAGTTTATTCTCATCTGTCTCAATGTTTTGAAAGTACCTCGTTGCAATATTCTTCAGCATGTTTCTACTTAGAATGAATGTTTGATATGAGTTTTTAGAATAATGAAGCCAGTTCATTCCAACCGTATAGTTCCATTGGTCTTGAGTCGGTATATTCCCTAAAATAAACTCGTTAAATTCCCTTGTCTCAGGATTATCTACTTTGTCGTTCACTTTAGTATTGAGTTTGAAATCGTCAATTGCTCCCAAACCTATAAACGTGACTTTGTTTTTATCGTTTACCTTTAAATTAACCTTATACTGAAAGTCATTGTATGTTGGTAAAAATGGCAATTGAAGAGCTGCAAATAGAAATTGCAGATACGATCTTCTGGCGGAAAAAATAAAATCAGCCTTTTTACCCAGGGGACCGTCAAATGTTAGTGCAGCATCACTTGACCCTAAAGCAAAATTGGTAATGAGAGCATCTTTATTCCCATCTTTTTGCTTAAAGCTAATAACGGAGCTCAACCCGTTCGCTTTATTCACAGGAAATGCAGACGAATTGAATTCTACTTCACGAATGAAGTTTACGTTTAACAAACCAACTGGTCCTCCGCTACTTCCTTGTGTGGCAAAATGATTAATATTTGGAACCTCAATACCATCCAGATAAAACTTATTTTCTCCAGGCGACCCTCCTCTAATAATGATATCATTTCTAAAAGACGCCCTCAAAGCTACACCCGGAAGTGCCTGGAGGACCTTACTAACGTCCCTGTTGGCACCTGGCAATCGCTCTATCTCGGTTGAATTTAAAGTTCGCATTGAAACTGGAGACTCGGCTTTTTTCACAAAGGCATCCGCTCTCACGACTACCTCTTTTTGCTCCACTACAACTGGCTCAAGTCTTATTTCAAGGAAAAGCGATCTTGCATTTGTTACATTTTGCTCTGTCAATATTTGATCAATAAATCCGGTCGAGGAGAATTTAACTGTGTACAAGCCCGGTTGAAGACTATCCATTAAAAAAGCTCCATCATCAAATGTTATGGCGCCTTTTCCTTCACCAACCAGAATAACTTTTGCAAAGGGAATTGGTTCATTGGTCAAATTATTCCTAACTGTACCGGAAATTTTACCCGTTTGACCAAATGAGTAAAAGGAAAGTAATACCAGACTTAAAAACAGAGCTCTCATTTCGAAATAATATAACTACCTCAAAGACAATCCAAACTTATAATTGTTTAAAAAGAAAAAAGCCATCTCTTCAGATGGCCTTTACATTATACTTTTCCTAGCATGGCGTTTTTCAAACCGGAATCAACAGGTTTATCACCAAACCAAATTCCCCATAACGCTTTTTTAAATTCTAAACCTTTCTGAGTTCCAAGATTATCTCCATTCATAACCACTTGAACACCTGTCCCAGGCTTATAAATGAGAATAATATCATCTCCAGACTTGAATGGCTTACTAAAGATCTTCATAAAAGACTCGATCTCTGAATCTGTCGCCTTTCCTGTAGTAGACGTTTTAAAGCCCTCCTTTACAGTTTCAACAAATTTGTCTCTCGTCACTTTGTTAGAAACGATCTTTAGACGAATACACATCTCTTCATCAGCATTCGTGATCTTCTTTGCATCTGAAGATTGAGCCTGAACATAAAGTGCAGCTACATAAAGATCTATGAAGTACTTTTCTCTTAATCCAGAACCATTATACTTGACCACCTTTTCATTGATCTTCATTTTTGCAGGAAAAGTAACCCCATGTGATTTGATGTCCTGAGCAAAGGTTGAAACTGATAGAACCAGCATTAAAACAAGACTTGAACTTAACTTCGTAAACATAATTTTTATATTAATGATTAATGGCTAACTTTGAACAATCATTGTTCCAAACAAAACTACTAAATAAAATTTTATGTCTAAAATCACATTTTACGCAGCATTATTTTCAAGTATAGCAATCCTTTCATCTTGCGGTGGAGGTTGGTCTGAAGAGCAAAAAGATCAGATTAAAAACACTTGTATTGGTAATGGCAATTATGATTGCGATTGTTATGTAGAGAAGATTACTACTGCACATCCAGACCCTGACACGTACAACAGTTTGTCTAAAGAGGACAAAAATTCACTTGTAGAAGGTTGTGTGCAGGAAGTAGAAGAAAGCGAAGAGGAAGAAATGGAATCCTTCTAAAATTGAAAGCAGCTCTAGGGCTGCTTTTTTTCTTTTATCCAATCGATCAAATTCACAAAATAAGCTTGTGAATGGTCAGTCATTATTGATTCAGGATGAAATTGAATACCGACCATTTTCTTTTCGTCCGAAGCAATGATCATTGGTATTGAACCACTATCTGTTGCGATCGTTTTCACATCACTTCTATTCAATTTGCACGCCCAGCTGTGATATAATCCAACAGGACTTTTACTGACAATGTCTTTCACCAGAGGATGCTCAGGATATTCAATTGCCAAGAACTCTTTTTTTCCGTGACGTACGTCATTTAAATTATATATCTCACCACCAAGCCATTGGATAATTGCTTGCATTCCCAAACAGATCCCTATGATCGGTTTTATTCCAGCATACTTACTTAAAACCTTATCAATAATCGGTTTTTCAACGGGCAATCCAGGTCCAGGCGACAACACTATTGCGTCAAAATGTTCAAGATCATTCAATTCGATCTGTTCAAAATCAAACACTTCAGTATCCAAACCAAGCGACATGAATTGATATGATATATTGAAAGTGAAAGAATCGTGAAAATCTATTATCGCCAGCTTCAATCCGAATATTTTTAATTTTACCACAACAAATGTAAAGAAATCGAGTTCACTATCATTTTTGAGGATCATGAAGAAAGCAATTTCAATTCCTGGAGCACCAAAACCCATTGGGCCTTATAGTCAAGCCATTCTCTCAGGCAACACCCTTTATGTCAGTGGACAAATTCCATTGAATCCGCATAATGGAGAACTGGTATTGGGTACCATTGAAGCTTCAACACATCAGGTGATGAAGAATATTATTGCGCTTTTAAATGAAGCCGGCATGAACATCGAAAACATTGTAAAATGCAGTATTTTCCTGAAAGACCTAAATGATTTCTCTTTAGTAAACCAGGCTTATGGAAGTTATTTTTTAGATACCCCACCTGCTCGCGAGACAGTGCAGGTATCGAGACTTCCTTTAGACGTATCAATTGAAATCTCCTGTATCGCAGTCAAGTCCTAATTCCTCTGAAGTCAGAAAAGTACCATATTAAATTATCGGTTGTAATTGTCAATTACAATGTCGAATACTTTTTGGAGCAATGCCTGAATTCTGTTTCAAAGGCAATGGAGAAAGTGTCGGGTGAAGTTTTCGTCGTTGACAACAATTCTATTGATGGTAGTGTAGAAATGGTTCGTTCGAAATTTCCGGATGTTCAACTGATCGCTAATACGGAAAATTTTGGGTTTTCAAAGGCCAATAATCAAGCAATGCGAATCGCAAAAGGAGAATACATACTTCTTCTTAACCCTGATACAGTTGTAGAAGAGGATACTTTTTCAAAAGTTGTTCAATTCATGGATGATCACAAAGATGCTGGAGGTTTGGGAGTGAGAATGATCGACGGAAAAGGGAAATTCTTACCGGAATCAAAAAGAGGCCTACCCACTCCAGCTGTCGCTTTTTATAAGATCTTCGGATTGAGCACTTTATTTCCCCGATCTAAGAAATTTGGACAATATCATTTAGGTTATCTTGATGAATTCCAAACACATAAAATCCAGATACTCAGTGGGGCCTTTATGTTGATGCGTAAAGAAGCTTTGAAAAAAGTAGGCCTGCTGGATGAGGCGTTTTTCATGTATGGAGAAGATATCGACCTCTCATATCGAATTACTAAAGGTGGGTACAACAATTATTACTTTCCCGAAACAAGAATTATTCATTACAAAGGCGAAAGCACGAAAAAAAGCTCGGTAAACTATGTCTTCGTTTTCTACCGGGCGATGGTGATTTTTGCAGCTAAGCATTTCAGTCAAAAGAATGCCAAACTATTCTCCTTACTCATCAATGCAGCAATTTATTTTAGAGCTTCAGTAGCGGTCACCAACAGGTTCATTAAAAAATTGATCCTCCCTTTGATCGATACTATTTTAATAGCTGGTGGATTAATGGCTCTTACAAATTACTGGAAGATTAACTCAATTGAATTTCCTGAATCCGTCTTAAAATATGCCATACCAGTTTACACGATCATCTGGATCATCAGTAACTTCTTTAGCGGTAGTTATGACCGTCCTATTAGATCCTCTCGATTTGCAAAAGGCACTTTTACTGGACTATTAATCATTCTGATCGTTTATGCATTGCTTCCAAAGTCCTGGCAGTTTTCACGACTATTCATTTTAACAGGAGCTTTATGGACGTTCTTGTATTTTATTTTTTCTAGAATTTTCCTTCACTTCTTTATCGGGGGATCATTTTCCATGAGACCAGTTATAAATAAACGATTTGCAATAGCAGGAAGTAAGCATGAATTCGAACGTATTTCAGATATTTTAAAAAATACAGGATCCAAGATCGAGTCGATCATGTGGGTTTCCACCGAAAAGAATACAAATCAGGAAGCTCAATTCAACATCAACCAACTGGATCAGATCATACACATTCACAAGATCGATGAAGTAATTTTCGCAGCAAAGGATAATACTGCAGCTGAGATAATACAATGGATGTCTTTCCTTCCCGAAGCAAATATCGACTTTAAAATTGCCCAGCCTGACACTTTATTTCTTATCGGAAGTAACTCAATTGAAACAGCCGGAGATCTTTATGTTGTTAATGTCAATGCAATACAACGACCGGAGAATGTAAGAGCAAAGCGCACATTCGACCTACTCGTTTCGACTGTGTCAATAATAGTTTTCCCAATTACTTTCTGGTTATTTAAAAATCCAATGAATTATTTTAAAAACCTATTTTCAGTTTTTCGAGGCAAACTATCTTTTGTAGGATATTCGGCTTCTCAGGATTATAACACCCATCAATTACCAAAACTAAAATCTGGAATACTTTCCCCTATCGATAGAACGTCTTTCAATGAATCTGATCTCGCTCACAAGTTAAACTTGATCTACGCAAGAGATTACAATATCCAGAAGGATATTTCAATTTTAATGAAAGCATGGAAATTGCTGGATAGAAACACAGCAAAATAGCTATTGTCCGAAAGGAATTTTAGCTTATTTTTGTAACCGATTTTAAAACTCTTTATCAAAAGTTATGGCGCAAATAGAGATCAGACTTCCTAAAATGGGAGAAAGTGTGACGGAGGCAACTATTACCAACTGGTTAAAGAATGTTGGTGATACAGTTGATATGGACGAACCACTTGTGGAAGTTGCAACGGACAAGGTTGACAACGAGCTTCCTTCTGAGGCTGCCGGAGTTTTGGTAAAGCGTCTTTTTGAAAAAGATCAAGTTGCTCAGGTTGGTGATGTGATTGCTATCATTTCAACAGAGGGAGATAGTGGTTCGGTTGCAAGCGACCCAACGAAGGAGGTTAGTAATCCTGTTGCTTCTGCAACAGAAATAACCAAGACCATTGAACAAGCTGTTGCCACTGTAAATGGTTCCTCAGAAGAAATTTCCAAAAACGGACCTTCGGGTAAGTTCTATTCTCCGCTGGTGAGAAGCATTGCAGAGAGAGAAGCAATTTCAATGAATGAACTTGAAACAATTAACGGTTCAGGTCAGGCAGGTAGAGTAACTAAAAAAGACATTCTTGATTTTGTAGACAACCGAGGTAGCCAACCAGTTGCTGCTACAGCTTCTGTTTCAACCAACAATGTAATTACTCCAGCACCTTCAGCTGCTGCTCCGCTAACTGCATCATCTCCAACGTCTGCTGTGACGAACAGTTTCTTAAGTAACATTAAGGAACCAGTAGTTATGCCGAATCCAGGCGATGAGATCATAGAGATGGATCGAATGAGAAAGATCATTGCTGAACACATGGTGATGTCAAAGCATGTTTCACCTCACGTCACTTCTTATGTTGAAGCGGATGTTACAAACATTGTAAACTGGAGAAATAAAGTTAAAAACGAATTCATGAAACGTGAGGGAGAAAATATCACTTTCACTCCTATCTTCATTGAAGCAATCGTAAAAGCTATAAAAGACTTCCCGATGATCAATGTATCCGTTAGCGGAACGAACATCATTAAGCGAAAGGATATCAATATCGGAATGGCAACTGCTTTGCCATCTGGTAATCTTATTGTTCCGGTGATAAAGAATGCTGATCGATTAAATCTTACTGGAATCACAAAGTCAGTAAATGAGCTGGCTAATAATGCAAGAAATAATCAGTTAAAGCCAGAAGATATTCAAGGTGGCACTTTCACGATTACCAACGTTGGATCTTTTGGAAACGTAATGGGAACACCAATTATCTCTCAACCTCAGGTGGCAATTCTTGCTGTAGGAGCAATCCGCAAAATGCCTGCTGTAATTGAAACTCCTCACGGCGACTTCATAGGTATCAGACATAAAATGTTCTTATCTCATTCATATGATCACAGAGTAGTAGATGGATCACTTGGAGGACAATTCGTTAGAAGAGTCGCTGATTATCTTGAACAATTCGACCCTAACAGAGAACTCTGATCAATTCAGAGTTAACTATAAATGAACCACTTATGAAAAAGTACTTTTTAGCGATATTTATTGCTTGCCTAGGCTATGTTTCTATAGCACAGGTGACTGAACATGAAGTGAGACAAATGACTCAGGATGCTCCTGAACAACAACTTGTCGTTGAATGTTCAAGAATGCTTCAGGAAAACTATTTCTCTTTTGCTGAGATCATTGTTGACCGATTACTTCAGATCAATCCTAATAGCATAAATTATCATTATAGAAAGGGATATATTGTTCTAGACTCCAGAAGAGATTTTGAAACAGCTTTCCCATACCTGATCTTCGCAACGTCGAGTATCAACAAGAACTACGACATGTATTCTGCAAAGGAGAAAAGTGCTCCAACCGATGTTTACTACCATCTTGCTAGATGCTACCACCTTGATGAACAATTGGACAAGGCAAAAGAATTCTATCAGAAATTCATTGACAATACGAATCCAAAATCAGAATTGGTTCCAAAAGCTACTCTTCGATTGATCCAGTGTGATGTTGCTAAAGAATCGATCAGCAATCCCAAAAAAGCAACGGTAAAAAACATAGGTGAAGTAATTAATACTCAGTATCCTGAATACTCTCCAGTGATTTCATTGGATGGATCATCATTGTATTTTACATCAAGAAGACAGTGGGATGATCAATCAACGGATGACTACAGGGACCCTCAATTCAATCAGTACCCTGAAGATATCTATGTATCATATCAGGACATGGAAACTACAAAGTGGACAAAACCTAGAAGACTTGAGTTCTGCGAAGGTAGATTGAACGAAGCATCAGTTACAGTTAGTTCCGACGAACGAATCATCTATACCTATGAAGATAGAACCGGTGCGGGCGACTTGTATTTTTCTGATTTTGAGCGTAATGAATTCCAGTATCTTAAAAGATTAGGATACAAGGATGTTAATACAAAGTTTTGGGAAACCCATTGTACAGTTACTCCTGACGGTCAACAAATGTATTTCACTTCAGATCGCCCAGGTGGTTTTGGAGAAAGAGATATATATAGAGTCGTGAAGCTTCCAAATGGAGAATGGTCTGAACCAATAAACCTTGGACCAACGATCAATACAGAAGAAGATGAAGACTGTCCATTTATCGCCGTAGATAATAAAACGCTTTACTTTTCATCTAATGGAAAAACGTCTATGGGGGATTTTGACATTTTTGTTTCGGTGAGGGATGACAAAGATGTATGGTCTATTCCTATCAACCTTGGTTATCCAATCAATAGTACTGGTGACGACGTATTCTATACTACGACAGCCGACGGACTAACAGGATATTTAACATCATTTAGAAAGAAAGGTTTCGGAGAGAAAGACATCTATCAGATTCATAATGACTACATGGGCATTAGGAATGCAGCTGTACTAAAAGGAAGAATCTACACTTCTGATGGTAGCCCTATCCCTGAAAGCGTAAGAATGGAACTGAAGTGTCAAAACTGTGAATACAATTCGATGATTTCTATGTATCCAAGAATTAGAGATGGAAAGTTCATCAATAGTTTACAACCATGCCGCGAGTATATTATCATTTATTACGTTGATTCTTCATCAAGCTCAGTATACAGTGAGTCATTCTCCACCAAATGTAATGCTGGTTATGAAGAGATCTTTAAGGAGGTAATGTTTGATTTCGATAGAAAAAGAATCGTCCCTTTACTTAGCTACACACTTGACGGAACTGTGGCAGATGCCAAGACATTGGAGATGCTAAAAGATGCAACAGTCGAATTCATTGATAATACATCAGGGATAACAGTTGAGCGTTTAACCACAGATGATAAAGGATTCTTTTTATCTGAACTTTTGGCAGATAAACGTTACGGAGACAAGATGGATTACACGGTAAAAGTGTCCAAATTAAATTTCCTAACACAAAACTTCCAATGGCAAATAGTCTTAGGAGAAGAAACAAATATCCATCTGGCATATGTTCTTGAAAAACCGGAGGTTGGAATCGATCTTGCAAAGGTTCTGAAGCTAAATCCTATCTATTTTGATTTGGATAAGTCAAATATTCGTCCTGACGCTGAAATAGAATTGAACAAGATCGTTCAGATCATGAATGATAATCCTGAAATCAAAATAGAACTTGGATCTCACACCGATTGTCGTGCATCAAAGGCTTACAACATGTCATTGTCAGACAGACGTGCGAAGTCTTCGGCAGAATATATAAGAAAACGTATCTCAAATCCTGAGAGAATTTACGGAAAAGGATATGGAGAATCTAAGCTTGTGAATGAATGTGAGTGTGAAGACAAAGTTGTAACTCCATGTTCAGAAGAGCAACATCAGGAAAACAGAAGAACTGAATTCCGTATCGTTCAGAACACGAAATAAATTGATTCAAAAAAATTCAAAGTCCGGGTAATGCCGGACTTTTTGTTATATTTAAATGGTTTGAAACCTTTAATAAAGCATCACGTACTCTACTACAATTTGAAAAATCAATGCTAATGCATAAGAAGAACAAGATTCTACTGCTCATGATGGTTGCTTCAACTTTCAGTTTTGCACAGCCAACTGAATCAGAAATCAGAGAATTTGCTAGAACAAAATCGGAACAAGAAATTGTTACTGAAGCTTCCCGTATGACACAGGATGGGTTTATTTTTTCCGCGGACATTTTAACTGACCGTCTACTTGAAATGAATCCCTTAAGTGCAAATTATAATTACCGTAAAGGATTTATGATTTTAAATCTAACAGGGAATTACGTGAAGGCCATCCCCCATTTTGTTTTAGCCACGACTGATATAGATCCTAACTATGATATGTATTCTTCCAAAGAGAAAAGTTCTCCAACCGACGCTTATTATCACTTAGCTCAATGTTACCATTACGACGAGAATATAGATCTGGCCAAGGAAAATTATCAAAAATTCCTTGATGCCACCAAGAAAAAATCGGAATTAATACCAAAGGCTCAACTAAGGATCAAGCAATGTGAACTAGCGAAACAATTGATGGCCTCTCCTGTAAATGTACGCTTGAAGAATATCGGTCAAACGGTTAACACCAACTTCCCTGAATATAGTCCTGTTGTATCATTGGACGGTTCTGCCCTATATTTCACTTCGAGAAGGCCGTGGCCAAATGGCGAAACAGAAAGTTTTAAAGATTTGGCAATTGATCAGTATCCTGAAGATGTATACGTTAGCTTTCTTGCTGAAGACTCAAACTGGATGGATCCCATTATGCTTAACTTCTGTCTTCCAAAAAGAAATGAAGCGACAATGGCCGTAAGTACCAACGAACGTAGAATCTATCTTTACGAAGACTCTACAGGAAATGGAGATATTTTTTACACTGATTTTTATGCCAGTAAATTCAATGAAATAACTCAATTAAAAGGTGATAAATTAAACACAGATTACTGGGAAACACACGCAATGGTTTCTCATGATCAAAGTAGAATTTTCTTTTCTTCTGACCGACCAGGCGGATTTGGAGGCAGAGATCTTTATGTAAGTTATCGTCAAGCCGATAGTAGCTGGTCAAAGCCAGTCAATATGGGACCACGAATCAATACTCCAAATGATGAAGATTCTCCATTCGTATCTGTGGATAATCGTCAACTTTATTACTCTTCAAATGGAGAAAAAAGTATGGGTGGATTTGACGTTATGGTTTGTGACTTAATGGCAGACAATACATACTCAGAAGGAAGAAACATTGGATATCCATTCAATTCAACCAATGATGATATTTTCTATACTACCACAGTTGATGGACTTAAAGGATACATGACATCCTACAGAAAAGACGGTTTTGGGGAGAAGGATATTTATGAAATCTACAACGACTATCTTGGCGTGAAAAGCACAGCGATATTCAGAGGTTTGATTAAAACTTCAGATGGGTCTCCTCTACCAGAAGATTTCGCATTGAATTTTAAACTAATGTGCGATGCTTGTGATGAATCAGAGCAGTATCGTTCATTATTCCCTAGATTGAGAGATGGAATGTTTTTGACTTGGATCAAGCCATGTCAAACATACAAGATAGCCTATTACAATGCTTCTGATAATCAGGTGATGCATGAAGAAACGTTTGTTACGGACTGTGAATCCGATTACCAGGAAATCTACAGAGAATTAGTATTAGATGTACCAACAAGAAGTATTGTAATACCAAAAGATACTGTTCTGGATATTGAACCGGTATTGGTTACAACACACAAAAACCTGGAATTCATCCACTACTTTGATTATAACAAGAATAAGTTAACAGTAAACAAAGGTGATTTGAAGGATTTCGTAAAAGAGATCGAAGCGCAACTGAAGGATGGTCGTCCAAGAATCACGATTAATGTTTACTCATCTGCATCTCATGTTCCTACGAAAACTTATGAAACCAATGAGAAGTTGACAGAACTGAGAGCCGAAAACATGAAATATGACCTTCAAACTCATTTTGAAAAGAACCCTGACTTTGCAGGTAAAGTAAATGTAGTTATTGTATCTGCCATAGTCGACGGACCAGAATACGAAAAAGACTTTAAGGATAAAAACAAATACAAACCATATCAGTTTGTAGGTTTGAAAACAGAGTGAGACCACTCTTGAATTCAACGAGAATATTAGCTACCTTTGAAAAAAAGTATATTTTGAAACAGCTAATATTCTCGTTTTTTATAACGATTCCTTTTTACAACTTCTACTCCCAGATTCTACAATCTGAAATAGACGAGATTGTAAACACCAAAAAAGAATCCTTTCTGGTACGTGAGAATTCACGCTTGATGCAGGAAGATTTTTTGTTCTATGCAGATCAAATAGCTGCAAAACTCCTAACCTATCAACCTGAAAGTGCTAACTACCATTATCGTAAAGGTTTTACAGAACTTTATTCGATCCAAGATCCTGCCGCGGCGATAGAGCATTTCAGTATTGCTATTCAGAATACAGATAAAAATTATGACGCTTATTCTAAGAAAGAAAAAAAGGCGCCTACTGATGCTTTCTTCCATTTAGCAGAATGTTACCATTTAACTGGACAATTTCAAAAATCAATCGATTTGTTGAATTCATACAAATCCATGTCTCGCAATGAATCGGAATTAATAGATAAGATCAATCTTAAGCTTTCACAGGTTTCCAATGCAAAAAATGCTGCTGGACCAAATTTACAGGCAAAGCCATTAAATGAGGTAAACACCCTCTACCCTGATTTCGCGCCTCTTATTTCGCTTGATGGAAATGTTTTATTCTATACCGCTCGAAGACCATGGAAAAATGGTGAAACAGATCTTTATTTGGACAGAAAGAATAACTTCCCTCCTGAAGATGGGTATGTTGCAGAATTTAAAAATGGAAAGTGGACTAGTTCACAACGAATTTTTATTTCAGAACCGCATTTGAATGAAGCTGGTCTGGCAATGAGTGCCAATGAAAGGGATATTATCCTATACAGCGATTCAACAGGAAATGGGGACCTTCTTTTTGCTATAAACGGAAATTCATACCTCGATCCACAACAATTGTACTTGGACACCACCATGAATACTGAATTCTGGGAAACCCACGCTACTTTTTCAGCAGATGGAAAAACAATTCTTTTCACATCGGACAGGGACGGCGGTCTTGGTGGCAGAGACATTTATCTAATGAAGAAAATGGATGGGAAATGGTCTAAGCCTGAAAATATTGGAGCTCCAGTCAATTCAGAATATGACGAAGAAGGCCCTTTTCTCTCGTTCGATGGCTCTGTGTTATACTTTGCCAGTAATGGACTGAATAGTTATGGAGGATTCGATCTTTTCTACAGTAAAAAATCGTCTGACGGTTCGTGGTCTGCTCCTATCAATATGGGAGCACCATACAACACCACTTATGACGATGTGTTCTTATCAACGACGATAGATGGTAAACATCATTACTTTTCATCAAATAGAGAAGGCACAAAAGGAAGTCTCGATATTTTCGCAGTTGATGCACCTACTAACTTCTCCCAGATCGCAGCCTTCTTAGGAAAAATTAAAACTTCAACAGGCGAACCACTTCCATCTGATGTTCATCTTGACTTTAAAATTTCAGCGGATAACAGCGATGAAGGATCTGATGAAGATATATTTCCACGATTAAGAGATGGCCTTTTCTATGGAAAACTTGAGCCCTGCAAAACATTTCATCTTACATTAAACAATCCAAATATCGAGAAGCCATTCCACGAGGAGACGTTTATTACAGAATGTGAGCCCGATTATCAGGAAGTATATCGTGAATTTGTGTACAACATGGAAACAAAACTGATCGAACCGATCAAGATCGATGTAGACACTACTGGCCCAGCGATTTCAGAATATAAGAATGTGGAATTCCTTCATTATTTTGACTACAACATGAATAAAGTCGAGGATGACCCTGCCTTAAAAATTGCGCTTGAGTCAATAGAAGAGCAGATCAGAAACGGTAGAGAGAAAATAACTTTGAATGTATATTCTTCAGCATCAAAAGTGAATAGCAAGACCTATGGATCGAATGAGAAACTTGCTCAATTAAGAGCTGACAACTTCGTTAATACCATAAAATCTCAAATTGATCCTATTCTGATAAGCTCTGGAAAAGTGAAAATAGAAATTACAAGCGTAACTGTTGATGGCCCATCTTACAATGGTGATGCTAAGAACAAAAGCAAATACAAACCTTATCAATTCGTAGCATTTAAAACCGAGTAATTAAAATAGGAATGAAATTAAACCTTGAAAGGCCTTTAGCAATCTTCGATCTAGAAACAACCGGAATAAATATCACTTCTGATAGAATCGTCGAGATCGCTATTGTTAAATTGTCTCCAGATGGAACACAAACTTCCTATTTGAAGAAAGTCAATCCTGGAATCCCTATTCCTCCTGAGATCACAGCGATACACGGTATTTCAGATGACGATGTCAGACATGAACCTTTCTTTAAAGATATTGCACTCGAAGTATTGGAATTCATTGGTGACGCTGATCTTGGCGGCTACAATTCCAATAAATTCGATATTCCTGTTATCGTAGAGGAATTAATGAGAGCAGAAATAGACGTGGATTTTTCTGAAAAACGTTTCGTTGATGTTCAGAATATCTTCCATAAAATGGAGCAGCGAACACTGGCGGCAGCATTTCAATTTTACTGTAATAAAAGTCTTGAAAATGCGCACAGCGCACTTCATGATGCACAAGCGACATTGGATGTTCTACTAGCTCAAATGGATCGATACGAAAACCTTCAAAATGACATCATTTACCTTTCTGAATTTTCACGTGGTTCAAATTTAGACCTTGTGGATTTCGCAGGTAGACTCGCAAGAAACGAACAGAACGAGATGATGTATAATTTCGGAAAGCACAAAGGAAAAACCGTTCGCGATGTAGCTCGAATTGAGCCAGGTTATTATGGCTGGATGCTAGATGCCGACTTCCCTCTTTTTACAAAGAGAATGCTAAAACAGGAAATGGAAAAGATCAAGGAAGACAACGAACGCCGAAAGCAAGAAAAGTCCAAAAAAGAAGAAGAAAATTTACAGTCCAAACTGGATGCACTTAAAAACAAATTCAAATAAGAATCATGAAGATCATTTGTATTGGCAGAAACTATTCAGAACACGCTAAGGAAATGAAAGCAGAGGTTCCAACTGAACCAGTTTTTTTCATGAAACCTGATACCTCCATTTTAAAAGACGGGAATGATTTTTACTTTCCTGACTTCACAAAAGATCTTCATTTTGAATGTGAATTAGTGGTGAAAATTGATAAGAATGGTAAAAATATTTCAGAAATTTTTTCCCATAAATATTACTCTAAATTTTCGCTTGGAATTGATTTCACTGCGCGTGACTTACAGGCTGAATGCAAAGCAAAAGGACTTCCTTGGGAAAAGGCTAAGGCTTTTGAGCACAGCGCCCCTATTTCAAACGTATGGATCGATAAATCAGAATTTCAAGATCAGATTGATTTTGATTTTTTTCAAAATGGACAATTGAAACAAAAGGGCAATTCGAAAGATATGCTTTTCTCAATTGATCAAATCATTAGTTATGTATCGAAATACATGACTCTAAAAACAGGTGATTTAATCTACACTGGAACACCTGCCGGTGTAGGCCCTGTTCGAATAGGAGACACTTTAAAAGGAGTTCTAAATGGAAGAGAAATGTTCACTTTTAAAATAAAGTGATCATTTACCACTCCCTTTAAAAATGATCAGAACCGTATAAAGCATGATCTTGAAATCCAAGGCTAATGACCTGTTCTTTAAGTACAACAGATCGAATTTCATTCGTTGTAGCATCTGATCCACGTTTTCAGCATACCCGAACTTAACTTGCCCCCAAGAAGTGATTCCTGGACGGACCTTGTTCAGGTGTAGATATTGTGGCTCAATGGCGGAGATTTGATCAATGTAATATTGTCTTTCAGGTCGTGGTCCAACAAGCGACATATCCCCCATTATTACATTTATGAATTGAGGAAATTCATCTAATCTTGTTTTCCTTAAAAATCTACCTATCGGAGTAATTCTTGGGTCATGCGAAGACGAAAGTTGGGGTCCCAACTTTTCAGCATCAACATACATTGTTCTGTATTTAATGATTTGAAAAGGCTTCCCATTTTTCCCTATTCTTTCCTGAAGAAAAAATACAGGTCCTTGAGATGAAATTTTAACAAGAATAGCCAGGATCACATAAAGTGGAAGTAAAACAATCAAGGCTATTACGGAAAGTAAAACATCTATAAATCGCTTTGTTGATTGTTGCCAGAAAGGCATTACTTCGGCGTTGACTTCAATGAGTAGTGCTCCGAAAATGTTCGTCATTTTAACAGATCCAGAAAGAATATCATACATGTCTGGAAGGATCTTGATCACCAGGTCTCCTCCTTCAATCCTTGAAATAATCGACTTAAGTCGATCATGCTCGACACTTTCCAACGCTATGATTACCTCTTCGATCTCATGCTCAATCATGATCGTCTCTAATTGATCCGCGTGCCCGAGGTATTCTAGACTTCCTTCCAACTTTCTATCAACACCATTGAGATTGACAAATCCAATAAAATCATTTGTCCTTTTGGATGATTGAACGAGTTCATTATAGATCTCCACTGCCCTATCACTTCCACCTATCAGAAGCGTTTTGAAACCCATCTTCCCTTGATGGATCTTCTTCACTACAATAGTTACAAAGATCAATCTCGGTATCACGATTGACAAAAAATAAATGGAAAATAGTAATAGGATGGATTTGTAATATTCCTGATAACTGTTGATCTGATCGTCCAGAAGAAGAGTAAAGAACAGGAGTACTGATCCGATCAAGACCCCTGCAAAAGTCAGGTTAAATACTCTGAATCGAAATAACCTTTTTACATCGTAATATGTCCCTTGAAAATAAAAGATCAATAACCATAATATTGGCACGGCACAAATACCGATATAGAAGGTTGAATCTGTTGTAAATTCTACTTTCTCAATAAGTACTTTTCTGAAATAGTAAAAAGCTCCCCATGAAACCGTAGCAAAAAACCAATCCAGTAAAACAAACAGAAAGGTAAGTACACGCATACTTAATAATGGACCAGTTTAATGTTGTCAATAATGATAAATCCTTCTGTATCACCTTCATCAAGCTCTGCCTGGAAAGTATGTTCAAAATAAGCTTGTTGATCCGAGTTTCCAACTAATTCTCTAAGATCAATATAGATTTTTTTCCACTTCACTGTCGAAGGGATTTGAGCGTTCAACTGTATATTGGGATTTGGTTTTGTTGAAGAAGGTGAAATCGCCAGTAAACCTGTAATCACATTATTGGTATTGTAGAAATCAATTTCCAAATAAGCCTCAGCCCCACGTGGGATGTCACCTCCACCTATCGTTTCAAAATTCGTATAGGCGATCCATGTTGTATCTGTCGTATTCAGATCTACACGACCATAAAAATTCCCATTGAATGACTGCAGAATCAAAGGATCATTTCCAGGAAAAATACCTGTAGAAGAATTAGGATCACTTACGATCTTTACAGCTGCATCCTCAAAATCTTCTATAAAAAATGATAGCCCATCTTTGTAATGAGTGACAGGATTGATAGTGGTGATCTGATTTTTTGTGAGATCCACGGTAATCTGATATTCCTTTAAAAAAGGATAGATCTTTTTGGTAGCAGATATCCCATTGTTTTTGATCGCTGGAAAAATTTTAATCGTTGAAGTGCCTTCCTTCAGAACCGGAACCTTAAATGGAACCTCGAAAACACCAATGATCTCATCGTCTACATACAACCACGCTTCAGTTATATTCGCTGTCAACTCCCCTTCCAACCCACTTAAATTAGGATTAGCTTCCAAGGTCCATTCGCTCACCTCTATCCATGATGGATCCGGGTTATTCTTCACACAAGAAGTAAGAACAAGTAGAATAGAAAATGCAGCTACAATGATTTTCATAAGTAACAATCTAACGACAGTTATACCTGAATATTGTCTGAAACTAGACTTCCAGACATTTTTAATTTATCCAGAACTTGCTGAGCGACATCAAGAGCCCAGAAGCCATCCTCCAAAGTAACAACTGTAGCTGTGTCATTTACAATTGCTTCACCGAAAGTTCTTAGTTCTTCTTTGATCGCATTTGTCGCTTCTAATTCAGGTTTATCAAAAAGGATCTTTTTCACCGGTTTTCCTTCTCCGAGATCAAAAATGATGTCTAATGGATCGGGGTCTCCTTGTACATCTTCCATTCTAACAACTTCAAGTTCTTTGGTGAGGAAATCAACACCAATATATGCATCCTTCTGGAAAAACCTGGATTTTCGCATATTCTTCATCGAAATTCTGGATGCTGTCAAATTAGCTACACATCCGTTATCGAATTCGATTCGTGCGTTAGTAATATCAGGAGTATCAGAGACAACAGCTACACCAGATGCGGATATTCTTTTAACTCCCGATTTAACGACACTTAAAATGATATCTATATCATGGATCATCAAGTCAAGCACAACAGGCACATCAGTTCCTCTTGGGTTAAATTGTGCAAGTCGATGCGTCTCAATAAACATCGGTTTATTTAAGTAAGGAATAGAAGCCTGAAAAGCAGGATTAAATCGTTCAACGTGTCCAACTTGAACTTTTACATCTGCTTCCCTTGCCAATTCCATTAACATTTTTGCTTCTTCTACCGTCTCGGTAACTGGCTTCTCGATAAAGACATGTTTACTTTTTCTTAGCGCCTGAGACGCACAATCAAAATGAGAAAGTGTCGGTGTAACAATATCAATGCAATCTACAGCATCCAATAGCGATTGTATCGTTTCAAATCTTTTTATCTCGAACTGTTCAATTGCTTCAGAAGCATTTGAATCACTTGGATCATAAAATCCAACAAATTCAAACTGATCATTCAATTCAAGTAACAAACGAATATGGATCTTTCCCAAATGTCCCGCACCTAAAACACCAATCTTCAGCATTTCAAAATCTTTTCTACAAAGTTAACGTGCTAAGCAGTGAATAGGTTAATAAACAAAGGATATTATTAACAATTCGGTATCAGTTCTTAAGATTATGGCGGTTCAAATTGATCCCCAAATAATAGCCGGTACTTTTTCCCGTATATAATTTGGTCAATGTCGTAATTTGACCGGTATGATAAGAAAAATGCTCAATAACATGGATACATACCGAAAAACCAGTGACATCAAAACCTTGAATAGTATAATGTTCGGTCAATTTCCTTTCATCCAGTTCATCTAACAATTCCCTTAGACTTACTCTGAGATGTTGTAATAAAAAGACGAGTTCTGCTTTTTTAATATTTTGCTGAGGAACAAACTCTTGTTCTCTATCTCTATTGTCTATGAGATCACCCAATCCTGACAACATCCACTGTCTTGCGTTACCGCACAGATGGAGGATCAAATTCCCTATTGATGGAATATCTTTAGAAGGCTGTTTCCAGAGCTCTTCTTCTTTGATCAAGGTGAGACATTTAAAAATCCTTTCATAGGATTCTTCAAACACTCGTTTATGAAACTCTTCAATAACAAACTCTCGCAAAATGAACTGCTTAATGGTTACTTCCTAAATTTAAAAAAAAATGTGCTTAACAGTTGATAAAAACAGAAAATAACTATATTTGCAGCCACCAAAACGGAGGTTGTAGCTCAGTTGGTTAGAGCGTCGGATTGTGGTTCCGAAGGTCGTGGGTTCGAGACCCATCTTCCTCCCAAGAAAGGTTGAGCACTCCTCAACCTTTCTTTTTTTCATCACATTTTGTGTTTGCTATGAAGAACTTAGAAGCCATTGAAAAAAGAAGAACTTTCGGTATCATCGCCCACCCGGATGCTGGTAAAACGACATTAACCGAGAAGCTCCTATTATTTGGAGGTGCTATTCAAACTGCTGGAGCAGTGAAGAATAACAAGATCAAGAAAACGGCTACTTCTGACTTCATGGAGATCGAAAAACAGAGAGGAATCTCTGTTGCAACCTCTGTAATGGCATTTGAATACGGTGGCAAACAGATCAATATCCTTGATACACCTGGTCACAAAGATTTTGCAGAAGACACGTACAGAACTTTAACAGCAGTTGACAGTGTGATTCTTGTCATTGACTGTGCAAACGGGGTCGAAACACAGACCGAAAAATTGATGGAAGTATGTCGCATGCGAAATACTCCGGTGATCATCTTCGTCAATAAAATGGATCGCGAAGGTAAAGACGCTTTCAGCTTGCTTGATGAGATCGAAGAAAAACTAGGGATCAACGTTCGTCCGCTTACCTGGCCGATAGGGATTGGAGATAGATTCAAAGGTGTTTACAACATCTATGATAAAAGCCTCAATTTATTTTCTGCCAGTAAAACAAAAAAGGCAGAAGATGTCGTATCGATCTCAGACTTGGACGATCCAATGCTTGAAGAACTGGTGACAGAAAATTTTGCCAACGAATTAAGAGAGGAACTCGACATTGTTGAAGGTGTTTATGATGCATTTGACCGTGAGAAATACTTATCTGGAGAAGTTGCTCCTGTCTTTTTTGGCTCCGCAGTGAACAATTTTGGTGTACAGGAATTGCTTGATACTTTCATCCGCATTTCACCTTCACCAAGAGGAAGAGAAACGGATACTAGATTCATTGAGCCCTCGGATAATAAATTTTCAGGATTTGTTTTTAAGATCCATGCCAACCTTGATCCGAAACACCGAGATCGAATTGCTTTTTTAAGAGTGGTTTCTGGTGTCTTCGAAAGAAACAAATTCTATCATCATGTTCGACTAAACAAGAATTTTAAATTCCCGAATCCAACATCATTCATGGCTCAGGACAAGAGCGTGATCGAGGAAGCATATCCAGGTGACGTAGTCGGCTTGTACGATACAGGTAACTTTAAGATCGGTGATACTTTAACGGAAGGTGAAGATATGATGTTCAAAGGAATTCCTTCGTTCTCTCCGGAAATCTTTATGGAACTTGAAAATCTTGATCCAATGAAATCAAAGCAGCTGGATAAGGGTATTCATCAGCTCACAGACGAAGGAGTTGCTCAGATGTTTATCATGCAACCAGGAAACAGAAAAATTGTAGGGACAGTTGGTCAGCTTCAATTCGAAGTGATCAATTATCGTCTGATCAATGAATACGGTGCAAATTGCCGATTTGCTCCTAAGAATTTCTATAAGGCCTGTTGGATTACGACTGATAACGAGGAACAACTTGCTAGTTTCCTGCGTGCAAAAAGCAATTATGTGGCTAAGGACAAAGATGATAATCTAGTTTTTCTGGCTGAAACTCCATTCCTGCTGCAAATGGCCGAGCAAGACTACCCCGATATCACTTTCCACAAAACGAGCGAATTCAAACTTGAAAAGGCGTAAGACAATTAATTAGATATATCTTCAAAATTGGGGAACTGATCTGATTGAACAAATTTATTACCCTCCCATTTCAGATAATAATGATCCAATCCATTGCTTAAGATCAAATGAGGGACCTTCAATTTTGAGTTGTATTGTGCAATTTGAAACAGCGTTTCATCATCGATCTTTACAGTAGTTGCTTTACATTCTACGATTAGCAATGGCCCCCCATTTTTACCAAAGACAACAATATCAGATCTTTTCTGAAGATCATTTAGTTTCAAAGTGTATTCAGATGCTATTAAAGAAATCGGAAAAGATTTATGGAAATGTAAAAAATGAATAATATGTTGGCGAACCCATTCTTCAGGTGTCAACAGAAGGTTCAATTTTCTAACGATACACCAAACAATTACCTTTCCTTCTTTTTTGGTAAGCTTTAATTCTGCCGGAGGTAAATTTAAAGGTACAATCATTTATACTTCAATTGAGGAATTTGTCCTGCCATAACTCCCATGAATGAAGCTAACATTCCATAAAAAATACTCGGGATTGTGGACCCTATCCATTCAAAGAGGATCCATGTGACAAGTCCCAATAACATCCCAATGATTACCCCAGATGAGTTCACCCAACTTGTAAATAAAGTGAGCGTAAAAGGAATAAACAATGAAACAAGGCCAAAAGAAGATGCAATACTCACAAGCTCAAAAACACTTTGGTTGTTAAATGCTAAAATTACTGAAACCAATGCCATAATGACTACACTGATCCTCATATTTAAAAGCAGGTCTTTACCCACATTTAATGGCTTTAGAATATTTTCTGCGAATACGGTTGACGGAGCAAGCAAGGCTCCTGAAGCCGTACTAAGAATCGCTGAGATCAAAGCTCCAAAAAAGATCACTTGTACCCACTGAGGAGTAGTGACGGTTATCAAAGTGGTAATAAAGTTTTCTTTATTAACTGCATACAGGTCAGGATAGACCAGTTGTCCCATCAATACAATGATCAAAGGAACAATCCCAATTACGAGATATAAGGCCCCAGAAAATATCGAGGAATATACCGCTACCTTTTCAGAGCGTGAAGCAACAACTCTTTGAAAAATGTCTTGAGATGCAATTGCCCCTAATCCGACTGTAACCCACGCTCCTAAACAATCCCAGACAGAAAGTCTTTCCTTATTGTATAACTCCATTGGGATCTGAGAGTCAATCAATTTTAAATCTTTTGAATGAAGATCATCATATAGGTAAAAGAAAACCAGCAATAACCCGATTACTATCACCACCATCTGCAAAGAGTCCGTCATTGATACTGCCCACATCCCTCCTATGGTTGTATAAAGCACGACCAGCAGGGCTCCTATAAATATGGCCAACCAAAGGTCAACACCGAAAAGCACATGAAAGATCATCCCTAAGGCTAAGAACTGAGCAGCTATCCAGGTAAAGAAACTGGGTATCATTACAATTGCACTGACTAATTCGGCCTTCATTCCAAATCGATCTCTGAAAAGATCTGAAAATGTAATTGCTCCCGATCGGTATATTTTTCTGGCGTAAAAGACTCCTACTAATATCAAACAAAGTGCTGCCCCCAAGGGCTCTTCTATAATTCCCAACACTCCATTTTCAAGGAATTCTCCAGTGGCTCCGAGTATCGTCTCGCTACCAAACCAAGTCGCAAAAAATGCAGCAGAAGCCATAAAAAATGGCAATCTTCTTCCGGCTACAGCAAAATCTTCAGCTGTTCGTATTTTTTTACTGGCCGAGTAGCCAATAATCATGTTTAGAAGTAAATATGCTATAACGGAAACCGCTAAGATCACATCGCAAGAAGTAACAATTCGATATCCTTGTATTTCAGATCAAACACTTTTCCAAGTACTTCACTTGTTAATGTCCCTTTGTAAATATAAACTCCACTTCTGAATCCGAAATCATTTTTGATAAGCTCCTTACATCCACCATGGTCACCCATTTCCAGAAGGATCGGTGAAAATATATTTGATAGAGCAAATGAAGCTGTTCTCGAAACCCTGGAAGCAATGTTAGGCACACAGTAATGGATGACACCGTGCTTTATAAATGTTGGCTCAAGATGATTTGTTACTCTGGAAGTTTCAAAACATCCTCCCTGATCGATACTTACATCAACCATCACAGAGCCTGTTTTCATGGCCTCAACCATCTCTTCAGTAACCACACAAGGTGTTCTGCCTAATGGCGCCCTTAAAGCACCAATAACAACATCCGCTCTTTTCAGTGATTTTGCCAATACCTTAGGTTGTACAACAGATGTATAAACTCTTGAACCTATGTCGTTCTGTAATCTTCGCAGTTTTGAAAGTGAATTATCAAACACCTTAACAGATGCGCCAAGTCCTAATGCAGCTCTGGTAGCAAATTCCCCTACTGTCCCTGCACCAATTACAACAACCTCAGTTGGCTGAACACCAGCTATTCCACCAAGCATTATGCCTTTGCCCTCACTAAATGAACTCAAAAGCTCTCCTGCTACAAGAATACTGGTTGTTCCAGCAATCTCCCCCATCGTTCTTACAACAGGAAAAACACCCTCCTCATCTCTGATGTAATCCCAGGCAACGGCCGTAACCTTCTTCTGCATTAACTTCTGAAGTATAACTTTTGGTTGAATAGAAAGCTGCAGAGCAGAGATCAACGTCTGATTACCTGGCATCATTTCAACCTCTTCTTCAGAAGGAGGAGCCACCTTGAAAATAATATCACATTGGAAAACTTCTTTTCTGTCGTAACAGATCTCAGCTCCTGCTTCACTGTATTCATTGTCACTGAATGCTGCCCCCTCTCCCGCTTTCGTTTCGATCAGCACTCTATGCCCATTTGCGACTAAAAGAGATACCGTTTCCGGAACAAGCGCAACACGGCTTTCCTGAAAGGAAATCTCCTTTGGAATCCCTATGAATAATTGTCCTTTTTTCCTCGACACTTCCAGCATTTCTTCTTTTGGAAGCAAACTTCCCTGCTGGATCAATTTCTTTAATATTTCCGGATCAGTAATCATTCTTTACAGTAATAGTTCTGGTATTATCCTCGTTTTTACGAATATACACCCAAATAGTGTTATCTGGTAAGATTTGTTCAATTTTTTCAGGCCATTCTATCAAACATATCCCTCCACCGTATAGCATCTCTTCCATACCGAAATCGAGGGCCTCATGTTCATTCTTCAAGCGGTAAACATCAAAATGATATATCTTTCCAAATGCCGGAGAATCATATACATTCACTATTGAATAGGTCGGTGAACCTTCTGTTTGCTCAATTCCCATAGCATTTAAAATGCTATTGATAAAAGTGGTCTTACCCGTTCCCATCTGAGCATCAAAGGCAAAAACTTTTTTACCTTTCATTTCATTAACGAACTGTTGAGCAATTCTAGGAAGATCTGAAAGTTCTGAAATGTGAAAACTCTGGTCTGTCATGTTGACACAAAAATACAATGAACTATTTACGCGTCAATACAACATAAGGAATCAATACCTCTTCCAGCGAGATCCCACCATGCTGAAATGTATTGCCATAGTAATTTACAAAGTGGTTGTAATTATTTGGATAGACAAAGAAATCGTTCTCACCGGCAAAAACATATTCGCTACTCATCTTTGATTGCGGTAAAAAGCAACTGGATGGATCCTTGACAACAAAGACCTCCTTTTCATTATAGCTGAGATTTCGCCCTACCTTATACCTCAAGTTGGTATTTGTATTTCTCTCCCCAACTATCTTTACAGGATTACCAACTTTTACTGTACCATGATCCGTGGTAATGATCAACTTAGCTCCACTTTCTGCAATTTTTCTTACAATATCGTTCAAAGGAGAATGTTCAAACCATGATACAGTTAGGGACCTGTATGCCGCTTCATCGTCAGCGAGCTCCCTGATCACTTCCATCTCTGTTCTGGCATGAGACAGCATATCAACAAAATTGTAGACTATAAAATTTGCATCATTATTCAGTAGCTGATTGAACTGGTCATTAAGCTTTTTACCTGCATCATAATTCGTTATCTTATGATATGACCACTTAATATTCTTTCCAAGTCGCTTTAAATTTGCTTCAAGAAAGTCCTTTTCATGCATATTTTTACCCCCTTCATCCTCTTCACTTTTCCATAGATTAGGAAATCTTTTCTGAATCTCACTAGGCATTAATCCAGCAAAAAACGAATTCCTCGCATAATGTGTAGCCGTAGGCAATATTGAATAAACTACTTCTTCAGAATCAACAGTGTAATATCTTGAAAATAAAGGCTGTAGAACCTTCCATTGATCAAATCTTAGATTATCGATTACCAATACAAATGTCTTGCCTTTATCAAGTTGCGCGGCTATTCTTTCCTTCATTAAGTGATGGATCATCAAGGGAGCATCATTGGGCGATGAGATCCAGTCTTCGTAATTTTTCTCTACGAATCGAGTAAATAGATTATTCGCCTCTTTCTTTTGCATCTCCAGAATCTCTCGCATCCCTTTGTCCTCGATCTTGTCTAATTCAAGTTCCCAAAAGATCAACTTTTTATAGAGCTCTGTCCACTCCTCTTCATCCAATCTACCATTCAGCTGCATGCCAAGCTGCCTAAATTCTTGTTGATAATTGGAATTCGTTTTTTGAGACACCAATTTACTATGATCCAGATTCTTCTTTAGACTAAGTAGGATCTGATTCGGGTTCACTGGCTTGATCAGATAGTCAGCTATTTTACTACCAATCGCCTCTTCCATGATGTACTCTTCTTCACTTTTCGTGATCATTACCACCGGAACATGAGGCTTTTTCTCTTTGATTCTGGACAGCGCTTCTAGACCGCTAATTCCAGGCATATTTTCATCCAGGAAAATGATATCGTAATGATTTTCAGAACTTTTATCTACAGCATCAGAACCGTTATTTACTGAATCTACCACGTATCCTTTGGCTTCCAGAAACATGATATGTGGCTTCAATAATTCGATCTCATCATCTGCCCAAAGTATTTTTCCCTGCATTTATGCTGTTTTTTGTATTTTCGTAACTCGTTTTAAAAGTATGGATTTACGGCCTAATCTGAACCGAAACAATAAAAAGAAAATCTTTAACGATCCAGTTTACGGTTTTATTTCAATTCCTGATGAGTTTATTTTCGACCTGATCGAACATCCATATCTTCAGCGATTAAGAAGGATCATGCAGTTGGGAATGAGTCATCTGGTCTACCCAGGAGCTCTTCACACTCGTTTTCATCATGTGCTTGGCGCAATGCATCTGATGGATCTTGCAATCAATGTCATTCGTCGTAAGGGACACGAAATCACTAAGGAAGAAGAAAGAGCCGTATTGATAGCCATACTATTACACGACATTGGTCATGGTCCTTTTAGTCATGCGCTTGAATACGATATTGTTCATGGCGTAAGTCACGAAGAGATTTCAGCCATGTTTATTGAAAAGTTGAGTCTGGAGCTTGGAGATGACATGAATCGTGCACTACTCATTTTCAGGAACAAGTATCACAAAGCTTTTCTTCATCAACTCGTGTCGAGTCAACTAGACATGGATCGTCTAGATTATCTGAACAGAGACAGTTTTTACACAGGTGTAAGTGAAGGAATCATTGGTAGCGATCGACTCATAGAAATGCTCAATGTAAAGGACGGAAACCTGGTTCTTGAAGAAAAAGGAATTTATTCCGTTGAGAAATTCATTGTAGCAAGAAGAGTCATGTATTGGCAGGTCTATCTGCATAAAACTGTGGTTGCAGCCGAATTCATGTTAATTCACGCTTTAAGAAGAGCCAAAGAACTCACCCAACAAGGCCATGAGGTGTTCGGAAGTCCTTCTTTGCAGTTCTTTTTGAAAAAGAACATTACGAATAATGATTTCAAAAGCAATCCAGAGGTCTTGGAACATTTCGCAAATCTGGATGATTACGATATCCTTGGAGCGCTAAAAGTTTGGCAGAATGATAAAGATCCTGTGCTTGCGGAATTATCAAAAAGGCTTGTAAACAGAAACCTTTTCAAGATCGAAATCTCCAGTGAACCATTTGGAAAGGATCGTGTTGCATTGGAAAAGGAGATGGCAATGAATCTTTTAAACATCTCCCCTGAACTGGTAGATTATTTTGTTTACACCGATTCTTTAAGCAACAACGCATACAATCAGAAAAAACAAAACATCAATATCTTGATGAAAAATGGAGAGATCATTGATTTGGGAAAAGCTTCTGACAACCTAAATATTTCAGCTTTGGCAAGTCCTGTTGAGAAATATTTTATTTGCTACCCGATCAAATAATCAAGTATCCAGAAGATCCTCTTGAATCCTTTTCTTCATTTCACTTGCTTTCGGATAAAAGCGGTAGGAATAGAATGCGTAAAAAACGAGTGCCAGGTTTAGCAACACCAATAAATAATAGCCAAGCGTTACGTGGATCGTTTTTGGAGAGCCAAAAAACGAAAGATCGAAGGTTAATGCGAAATAGATAAGTGGTAGACTGAGAACATTTAAAATTGAGGTTACTATCGCCAGAATAACAATAACCCTGTTTATTCCAATCCCTAAAAGGATCAACGTTATATATCCAAAAGACTGAGCTATGATAATGAAGTATTCACGAAAAGCATTATACAATTCAATTTCGTCGGGTATCCCAAAATTACCATTCGAATAAACAACCTTTTTAAAGGGCAAAACAAAAACCAATATCAACAGAAGCAGATACCCCAGAATAAAAAATATCCTGTTCGACTTTGTCATTTACTGCCTTGCTAGCTTTCCAGCCTTCCAGTCCTGTATAAGTTTAGCCCAGGAATATGGGTTTAAAAGGTTGTTCACAGGAAGCTGGCCATTTGTATAGATCTGAGTATATTTTTGATTCATCGCATAACCATAGGACAAGGAAGCATCTCCATCCAATCTGGCAGCGACAAAAGCAAGACTTTCTCCTGATAATTCTCGTTGAGCTCTACGAATAGCATCATCATATGGCTCCATGTTAACAAAGTATCGCGCAAAATCCTCCCTAGAAGGCCACGGATAAACGGTAACCTCTGGAAGATTCAACGTGTCTTTCTGCATCACATGTATGATCGAGTATCTATTTTCCTTTAGCGTATCAGGAACTATGTATGTTGAGGTCTTAAATCCAAAGGAAGAAAACAAAAGGGTATCTCCGGGCAAAACAACAGTTGAAAAGAAACCGTAATAATCCGATATCACTCCCCTTTTCATGGTTTTGTCATATACTGTAGTATAAGGTAATTGGGCCAGATCATCCTCATTTACTATAACCCCAGAAAGTTGGATGAGGTGAATCGAATCAGAACGCATTTGTGCGTTTCCTGAGAACGAAACAAGAACGATGAACAGTATTTTAAGAAGTATCTTCATTTTTCTACTCATACAAGAGTAATACTTTAATTTCCGAACGCATAATATTTTTCAAAATTTTAACAATAGTCAAAACACTAAATTATTAGTGAGCGAGATGTTGAAAGACACGTTGTTTGTCGGAAATAAATATTAATTTTGCAGGAATTTATTTCAAAAATAGATTCACATGTCATTAAGCAATATCAGGGAGATTAAGGAAGGTTTAACCTATGATGATGTACTTCTGGTTCCAGCCTATTCAGAAGTTCTACCAAGGGATGTAAAATTAAAAAGTAAGATCACTCGAAACATCGAAGTGAATGCTCCAATTGTTTCTGCCGCTATGGACACAGTTACTGAAGCAAGACTTGCAGTCGCTATTGCACAACAAGGTGGAATTGGTGTGATCCACAAAAACATGTCCATTGCAGAGCAAGCACTTGAAGTCCGTAAAGTCAAAAGATCAGAAAGCGGTATGATCTTGGATCCTGTTACACTGGATGAGAACGCATATGTTAAAGACGCATTGAATTTAATGAAAGAGTTCAGTATAGGCGGGATTCCTGTTGTAGATGGCTCGAGAACCTTAAAAGGAATTGTAACAAATAGAGATCTAAGATTCGAAAAGAATTTAAATCGTCCAATTGTTGAGATCATGACTTCTGGGAATTTGGTAACAACTAATGATGGAACCGATCTTGCTACCGCTGAAGAGATTCTTCAGGAGAATAAAATTGAAAAACTACCCGTTGTTGATCAAAACAACAAACTGATCGGACTGATCACTTACAGAGATATTATTAAAGTAAAGACACATCCTAATTCTTGCAAAGATTCTTACGGAAGACTTAGAGTTGCTGCTGCAGTTGGTGTTACAAACGATACGCTTGAAAGAGTAACCGCTCTTGTGGATGCTGGTGTAGATGCGATTGTTATCGACACAGCACATGGACACACCAAAGGCGTGGTAAGCAAGCTACAAGAGGTGAAAGCCAAGTTTCCTAAACTGGATGTCATCGTAGGTAACATTGCCACTCCAGAGGCTGCTAAATATCTAGCTGAAGCTGGTGCTGACGCTGTAAAGGTTGGAATTGGACCTGGATCGATTTGTACAACCAGAGTAATTGCCGGTGTTGGTGTCCCACAACTCTCTGCTGTAAACGATGTTGCACAAGCATTAGAAGGCACTGGAATTCCAGTAATCGCTGATGGTGGTATTCGTTATACAGGAGATATTGTTAAGGCAATTGCTGCCGGTGCTGATGTAGTAATGGTCGGTTCGATGTTCGCTGGAGTTGAAGAATCTCCAGGAGAGACCATCATTTATGAAGGAAGAAAGTTTAAGTCATACAGGGGAATGGGATCTTTAGAAGCCATGCAAAAAGGATCAAAAGATCGTTATTTCCAGGACGCTGAAGACGATATCAAGAAATTGGTTCCTGAAGGAATTTCAGGAAGAGTGCCTTATAGAGGCGATCTTGTCGAAGTAATGTACCAGATCGTCGGCGGATTAAGAGCCGGAATGGGATATTGTGGTGCTCCTACGATTGATCAACTTAAAGGTGCTAAATTCGTTCGAATCACTTCTGCTGGAATGAAGGAATCTCACCCTCACGACATAACAATAACAAGAGAGGCTCCAAACTATAGTATCAAATAAAACGTTACGGATTAAATCAAAATTTCTAACCATGAAAAAATTACTTTTCGCGTTAACATTATTTATCGGTTTCACAGCCACAAGCCAACAAAATGATCCGGTTCTTATGGAAATTGATGGTAAACCGGTCACGAAATCCGAATTTCTACAGATCTATCTGAAGAACAACAATGACCCCAAGTACGATAAATCTAGTCTTGACGAGTACATGGAACTATTTAGAAAATTCAAGCTTAAGGTTGCAGAAGCTGAAGCCCTTGGGTATGATACGATCCCAAAACTCGTTCGAGAGTTGAATGGTTACAAAAAACAACTTTCAACCCCTTACCTTATCGATTCGGCTAAGAACGAATCACTGGTGAAAGAGGCGTATGACAGAACAGCAAATGAAATTCGCGCTTCTCATATTTTGATCAGAGTAGAATCGAATGCTACCCCTGAAGACACATTAAATGCATACAACAGAATCCTCGCTTTGAAGAAAAGAATTGACAATGGTGAAGATTTTGAAAAGGTAGCTAAAGGAAAAAGTGGTTCTGAAGACCCTTCTGTTTTAAACAACGGAGGTGACATTGGTTATTTCACGGCTTTTCAAATGGTTTATCCTTTTGAAGATATGGCCTTTAAAACGAAAGTTGGAATTACTTCAGAGCCATTCAGAACAAAATTTGGATATCATATTGTGAAGGTAACCGATACACGTCCAGCTAGAGGAACAATTAAAACAGCTCATATTATGGTGTCTGTTCCTAAAAATGCAACTGAAGAGGATATTATGAACGCAGATAAAAAGATCCGTGAAATCCATCAAATGTTGAAAGATGGAGCAGATTGGGATCAACTTGCTTCTGATCATTCAGATGATCCAAGTACATCGAATAAAGGAGGTGCTCTTCCTCCATTCGGAACGGGTACAACAACACGAATGGTTACAAGCTTTGAAGATGCAGCCTTTGAATTGAAGAATGATGGAGACATCAGCGAACCAATCAAAACTGAATACGGCTACCACATCATCAAACGAATAGAATGGACACCTGTTCAGCCATATGCATCAATGAGAAAAGACTTGCAATCAAGAGTTAACAGAGACGAGCGTTCTAAAAAAACTCAAGATTCATTCGTGACAAAGCTGAAAGAGACGTATGGATACTCTGAGAAATCTAAGAAAGGTTTGAAGTGGTTTGACAAGAATCTGGATTCAACTTATTTCATTGGTAAATGGAATGCTGATAAATTGAAATCAGACAAGCCTATTTTCATTCTGGACGGAATGAAATATACTCAACAAGATTTTGCTGACTATCTTGAAAACAATTATCGCCAGGTAAGAAGAGATGTAAACAAGATCGTTGTTCGTCAACAGTTCAAGCAATGGGAAAAAGATCGAATTCTTGGTTATGAAGAATCAAAACTTTCGGAAAAATATCCAGAGTTCAGAGCTCTTTTAACTGAATATCATGATGGTATTTTGTTGTATGAAGTAATGACTGACATGGTTTGGAATAAAGCTGTCAAAGATACTTCTGGATTAAGGGTGTATTTCGAGAACAATAATAGTAACTACATGTGGTCTAAGAGAGCTGACGCTGTAGTTTACGAATGTGCTTCTGCCGATATTGCGAAGCGCGTGGCAAAAATGATCTCGAATGACACGATCAACTCTAAACATGTACTAGATGAGATCAATAAAGAAAGTGAATTGAATCTAAGAGTTAGGACCAACAAATTTGTGATCGAATCAACACCTTACCTTCAGAACATTAAATTAACTGAAGGCATTGTAGCTCCTTATGAATTTGAAGGAAAATGGTTCGTACTTGATGTTAATGAAATTCTGGAGCCAAGAACTAAGCTATTCAATGAGGCTAAGGGTGCTGCTACCAGTGATTATCAAAATTATCTTGAAGCGGAATGGCTTGAAGACCTTTCAAAAAAACATACGGTGAAGATCAATTACGATGTCCTATATTCACTCGGTAAATAATAAAATTATACGAATTAAACAGGCTGCCATTTTGGTTAGCCTGTTTCTTTTTTTTGTTATCTCTGGGTGTTCAGATCAGGACGTTGTTGTAGCATCCGTGAATGACCATGAGTTAACAATGGAACAGGCAGAGCGCCTAATGGATGCGCTGGGCTATGACATAAATAAAAAGGAAGATTGGAAAACATTCCTTGAATCATGGACTACGAATGAGGCTTACCGTCAAGAGCTGATGGAGGCTGATGAAAAGCGTTCAGAAATTGTTTCGTTAAAAGGCAAAAACTTTGAAGGAGAACTTTCACGCTTTTATCTTGAGGAAAGGGAGATCAGCAAAAAACTTGACACTACAATAACTGAAAAAGAATTAAAAGATCATTACGCTAAAAACAAAGATCAATTCTCCTTGCAGGATTACCTCGTAAAAGCCCTTTACATTAAAATTCCTAAAGGAATTGAAGTGGAATCAAAGCTCAAGGAAAGCTACCTGTTAAAAAATGATAAAGATTTGACCAGAGTGAATTCTTATGCTAAACTTTATGCTGAGGATTTTTACTTCGATGATGCTCAATGGATATACTTCAATGATCTAGTCAAAGACATCCCACTGAAGGAATATAACAGGGACAATCTAATACTGAACAGAACAAAGACATACTTCAGTGATCAGGAGTTTACTTATTTTGTAAACATTCTCGACTATAGAGTAAAAGATGAGGTTCCTCCATTTGATTTTTTAAAGGGTCAAATTAGAGAGATCATTCTGGCGAGGCGCATTAGTGTTTTGAGAGAACAGATCGAAAATGAAATTAAACAACGAGTGAATAAAAAACATGATATCCAGATTCATTACAATTATTAGTCTTTTCGTTCTACCATTTATTACGAATGGTCAGGAAAAGCAGATCATCGATAAGATCGTTGCTCAAGTAGGAGATTATATTATTCTTCTTTCTGATCTACAGGGACAAAAGATCCAGGCGATTCAAGCGGGGATGACTGTGACAAAAGAGATGGACTGCGAAGTTCTGGAGGAAATGATGTATCAGCAATTGCTTTTGAATCAGGCCAAATTAGACAGTATCGTTGTCCAGGATCAACAGGTGGATGCTGAGATGGAAAACCGTCTTCGTGTGCTGGAACAACAAATGGGAGGACGAGAAAAACTTGAGCAGTTTTACGGAAAAACTGTTACTCAGATAAAAGAAGAATTCCGAGAGATCATTCGAGACAGATTACTGGCAGAGGAAATGGAAAGAACCATTACTGCTGACGTAACGGTAACACCAAAAGAAGTAAAAGAATTCTACGCAACAATCCCAGAAGATTCAATACCATTGATCAATGCTCAATTGAGTTTCCAGCAGATCGTGCACTACCCTGAGGTCACGAAAGCAGACAAAAAATTGGCCTACGATAAACTTGCTGATATCAGAGCTGGAATTATTACAGGTAAAAGTTTTGATACGCAAGCAAGAATCCATTCGATGGACCCTGGAAGCGCATCTCAAGGAGGAAGAATGAATGCTTCTAGAGGCATGATGGTGCCTCAATTCGAGGCTGCTGCATTCTCAATGGAAATCAATGAAATTTCAGACATTTTTGAGACATCCTATGGATATCACATCCTTAAGTTACTGGACAGAAAAGGTGATGACTATATCTGTCAGCATATTTTGATCATTCCTGAATTCAGCAACGACGCGCTTGAGAGATCCGCTTTGATCATGGATACATGCTACAACATGCTGAAGCAAAACCTGATCACTTGGGAAGATGCAGTAAAGCGATTCTCAAATGATGAAGGTACCAAGCAAAATAAAGGAATCATTACCAACCCAATTACAGGTGAGCAAACATGGGATATGGAAGACTTAAATCAAGTCGATCAGGAAATCTTTTTACTAACAGACAATATGGAAAAAGGGGACATCTCCTACCCTAACATATATGTCAACATTTTCGACAGAAAACAGGGGATTCGTGTCGTTCGATTGATGGATCGTAAACCACCACATATTGCAAATTTAACTGACGATTACGCCCTGATCAAAAGAGCTGCTGAAAACGATAAAAAGCAAAAAACGATCAATAAATGGATCGATTCCAAGATCCAAAATGCGTACATCCGAATTGATGAAAACTATCTCAACTGCGACTTTAAAACTCAATGGGTAAAGAAATAGTTTGCTATATTTAACTTCCTAAGAAATTCATATGTCAGACAAAGAATCTGTTGATCAGTTAGTTGATCATTATCGCCAATTAAAGAATGAGATCCATAAGGTCATTGTTGGACAGGATGAAGTTGTTGATCAGGTTTTAATTTCTGTTTTCTCCAGAGGTCATTGTTTACTTGTGGGTGTACCCGGACTAGCAAAGACCTTGCTTGTAAACACCATTTCTCAGACATTAGGGTTAAGTTTTAACAGAATTCAGTTCACTCCTGACTTGATGCCTTCTGATATTATTGGATCTGAGATTCTGGATGAGACTAGAAACTTCAAGTTCATAAAAGGACCATTGTTTTCAAATATCATTTTAGCGGATGAGATCAACAGAACTCCTCCTAAAACGCAATCTGCCCTATTGGAAGCAATGCAGGAAAGGTCGGTTACAACTGCCGGGAACAATTATCCTTTACCAACTCCTTTCTTTGTTTTAGCTACTCAAAACCCGATCGAACAGGAAGGAACTTATCCATTACCAGAAGCTCAACTTGATAGATTCATGTTTAATATTTGGGTAGATTATCCAAGTTATAACGAAGAGTTAGCTATCGTTAAAGCAACTACTTCTGACCTATCAATTCAATTGAACCACATATTGAGCGCTGAACAAATTCTGAAATATCAAGAGGTTATTCGTCGTATTCCCGTTGCTGACAATGTTCTTGAATATGCAGTAAAATTGGTAGGAAAAACAAGATACACTTCTGAATTCGCCCCACAGTTAACGAAAGATTTTATTTCATGGGGAGCTGGGCCCAGAGCTTCTCAATACTTGATCATTGGTGCAAAATGCCACGCAGCTTTAAATGGAAAGTATTCTCCTGATATTGATGATGTCAAAGCAGTTGCAAAACCAATTCTTCGTCACCGAATCGTTCGAAACTATCGTGCAGAAGCAGAAGGATTTACAATGGATAAATTGATCGATGAACTTCTTTAGATCATGAGCGAGAAATCTGAACTGCTGAAAATCTACGAAGACGTTTTCGAACCAGAGTTGATCAAAGAGCTTGAAGAAAAAAGCAAATTGATCCATGCAAAAGCTGGTGAGGCTATGATAGAAGTTGGTCAGCAAGTTCTATATATGCCTATTGTCCTTAAGGGGATTATAAAAGTTTCCAGGATCGACGAGAATGGAAATGAGCTACTTTTGTATTATGTTGAGGCTGCAGAAAGTTGTGCCATGACTTTTACATGTTGCATGAGGGAATTCCCAAGCGAAATAAGTGCAGTTGTAGATGAAGATTCCGAAATATTGATGATCCCAACTGAATACATGGATCATTGGATTGTAAGGTATCCTTCATGGAAAAATTTTGTCATGAGAACGATTCGAAATCGCTTCCATGAATTGATCGTTGCTCTTGACCAAATCGCCTTTCAAAGTCTGGACGAACGACTTTCTCATTACCTGAAAGTAAAATATAAAACCACTGGTTCAGCGTTGATCAATCTGTCTCATGAACAAATTGCCAATGATCTGGCATCATCAAGAGTAGTGATCTCCAGACTTTTAAAACGTTTGGAGAATGATAAAAAAGTACTTCTTTACAGAAACCAGATCAAACTTCTTCACGCTTTTATAGAGGAATAAATACTATTCGTATCTTTTATCCATGAAAAAGATTCTGATCCTGCTCTTGTCATCAGTTTTGATAGGCTCCTGCGATCAAGAGAAAAATGGACAAAAACACGATTCTTCCATGACCGTCGAAAATAACTCTGATTCATTGATTGCTATTGCAATTCATGGAGGAGCAGGCACCATTCTGCCAGAAAACATGACTCCAGAATTACAAAAAGAATATGAAGCTGTTTTAAAACTTGCAGTCTCCAAGGGATATGAGATCCTTAAAAATGGAGGTTCAAGTTTAGATGCAGTGATCGAAACAATAAAGATCATGGAGGACTCTCCCCTTTTCAATGCTGGAAAAGGTGCTGTTTTTACAAACGAGGGCTCAAATGAACTGGACGCCTCAATCATGCTAGGTGAAACTCTTGAAGCCGGAGCAATAGCAGGTGTTTCAAGAATTAAAAATCCAATCGTACTGGCAAAGGAGGTCATGCAACATTCAAATCACGTATTGCTTTCCGGTAAAGGAGCTGAAGAATTTGCAGCTTCAAGAGGAATAGCGTTAATAGACCCCTCCTACTTCTTCACAGAAAAAAGATTTAATGACCTTCAAAGAATAAAGAATTCTGGAACAACTGAATTAGATCATTCCGGAAAAACAAAGGACAGTAAATTCGGAACGGTGGGTTGTGTCGCTTTGGACAAAAATGGGAACCTCTGCGCAGGTACATCTACCGGAGGAATGACTAATAAACGCTGGAACCGAATTGGAGACTCTCCAATTATCGGAGCGGGAACATATGCTAACAATAAAACCTGTGCTGTATCATCTACCGGTTGGGGTGAACATTACATCAGAAATGTTGTTGCCTATGACATTTCAGCGATGATGGAATATGCGAATAAAGATCTTGTTACTGCTACAAAGGAAGTCATCCATAAAAAACTGAAAGCCACAGGCGGTGAAGGTGGAGTAATTGCCATTGATCGAAAGGCGAACATTTCCTTTGAATTCAACACTCCGGGAATGTACAGAGCATCAATCGATAAAAAAGGAAATCTATATATCGGAATTTTCAAAAAATAAGCCTGAAGAATATACGGCTCTAGTTAGTATATTTGGGCTGCACAATAACTATTTATGGCAATTTCCAAAAAAGAACTTGAATTCAATATCAATGATGACCAAATGCGTCTCAAGATATCCGCACTTGAAAGAGAATTAAATACGATCTATCAAGGAGGAGGTAAAAAACGCATCGACAAACTTCATGATAGCGGTAAAATGACTGCTAGAGAGCGAATTGATATGCTCCTGGATCCAAATACCGAGAGAGTCGAAATCGCTGCTTTTGCCGGTTACGGAATGTATAAAGAGCATGGTGGTTGCCCTGCAGGAGGCGTTGTGATCCTTATCGGTTATGTTAGCGGTAAACAGTGTATTGTAGTTGCGAATGATGCTACTGTCAAAGCAGGTGCCTGGTTCCCAATTACGGGTAAGAAGAATCTACGTGCTCAGGAAATTGCCATGGAAAACAACTTGCCAATCATTTACCTGGTTGATTCTGCAGGAGTTTATCTTCCTATGCAGGATGAGATCTTCCCTGACAAAGAACATTTTGGAAGGATCTTCAGAAACAATGCAGTAATGAGCTCAATGGGGATCGTACAAATTGCTGCAGTGATGGGAAGCTGTGTTGCTGGTGGAGCATATTTACCTATCATGTCTGACGAATCTCTTATAGTCAATAAAACGGGTACTATTTTCCTTGCAGGCTCTTATCTTGTAAAGGCTGCTGTCGGTGAAACAATAGACAATGAAACACTTGGCGGAGCAGTGACACATACCGAAATCTCAGGAGTATGTGATTACAATGCTGAAAATGATGAGGATTGTCTGAAAACGATCAGGGACATTATGGATAAGATCGGAAAATCAGATGACGCAGGATTTGACAGAAAAGAGACAAAACTACCAAAGGTAGATGTGAAGAGTGTGTATGGAATTCTTCCGGCAGATCGATCAAAACCATACGATACGAAAGAACTTCTAAAGGCAATTGTAGATGACTCTGAGTTAACTGAATACAAAGCCAATTATGGAAAAACAATAATTTGTGCATATGCACGAATCGATGGATGGAGTGTTGGAATTGTAGCCAATCAGAGGGAGATCGTTAAAAACGCTAAAGGAGAAATGCAATTTGGAGGTGTGATTTATACGGATTCTGCGGATAAAGCAGCTCGATTTATTATGAATTGCAATCAGAAGAACATTCCTTTGGTGTTTGTTCAAGATGTTACAGGATTTATGGTAGGTTCCAAGAGTGAGCACGCCGGAATTATCAAGGATGGAGCAAAAATGGTAAATGCCATGGCAAATTCCGTTGTTCCTAAATTCACGATTGTGGTCGGAAATTCATACGGTGCAGGAAATTACGCAATGTGCGGAAAAGCCTACGACCCACGATTGATTGTCGGTTGGCCAACTGCTGAAATAGCTGTAATGGGTGGAGCGTCAGCCGCAAAAACCTTATTGCAAATTGAAGTAGCATCAATGAAAGCGAAAGGTGAAGAGATCACTCCAGAAAGAGAAAAAGAACTTTTTGATACGATCAAAAATCGATATGACTCTCAGATCTCTCCATATTATGCGGCTAGTCGTTTATGGATCGATGCTATTATTGACCCAGCAGAAACCAGAAAGGTTGTTTCAATGGGAATAGAGATGGCAAATCACAAAAAAGCCGACAAAAAATATAACGTTGGCGTAATTCAAACCTGAATTTAAAGTATATGCATTTAGACTGGCAAGTAAAATATTACCCTGAACTTTCAACGAATGAGTTTCACGATATCATCGAATTGCGATTAAGGGCATTCGTGGTTGAGCAAAACTGTTCTTATCTGGACCTTGATGGAAAAGACAAAAAATGTTACCATCTGATCTGTAGAGATGGAATGGGAAATGTTGTCGCGACGGCAAGAATCCTTCCTCCTGGACTATCCTACCCTGAAGTTGCAATTGGTAGAGTTGTGATCGATGAAAGCATTAGAGGTAAAGGGATAGGACACACCTTGATGGAAGAAGCAATGAAATTTACCGAGGCTGAATTTGGTAAAGTGGCCATTCGAATCTCAGCACAGAAACATCTCGAAAATTATTATAACAAACATGCTTTTTACTCTACCGGAAAAGAATACCCAGAAGATGGAATTCCACATGTAGAAATGTTATTTAACCCAGAAATATGAAAAGATTAATCCTACAACTTTCAGTTATTGCACTGATTGCTTCATGTAAAACTTCGACTCCTACAGCGGATATCAAACCTGTTTCTAATGCGAATTCTAATGGTTCACTGAGTACTGTAGATGTTGATTACATGTCAAAATCTATCAAAGCGAATGAAGACTTTTTCATGTTTGCGAATGAAGAATGGATCAAAGCAAACCCAGTCCCACCTTCAGAATCTCGTTGGGGAAGTTTTAACGAACTGGATAAGAGTAACAAGGAAAAACTTGTACAAATTCTTGAAACCTGCAAAAACTCTAAAAACGAAAAAGGGTCCGATGAACAAATGCTTGGAGCATATTACAGTTCTTATATGAACTTTGATCTTAGAGACAAAAAAGGATTCTCCCCTCTTCAAGAAGACCTCAATAAAATCGCCTCTATTAAATCGAAGAGTGAGATCGTTTCGATCGTAGCCCAGCAACATATGGAAGGGATAAATTCTCTTTTCAGCTTCGGCGTAGGACAAGACTTGAAGAATGTGGAGATGAACATCTCTTACATGTCTCAGGGAGGAATTGGCTTACCAAATAAGGACTACTATTTCTCTGAAAACAAGAAAGAGCTAAGATACGCCTACCAAAAATACATAGGTGAAATGCTTCAGATGATCGGAAAAGAACAAATCGAAGCTGAACAAGCTGCGGACCGAATCGTTTCTTTCGAGACTGCTTTGGCAGAGAAAATGCTTCTACCGGCTGAAATGAGAATTCCTGAGCGGACATACAACAAGCTTTCTCTTGAGGAGGCATCCAATTACCTCGGGAATTTTGATTTTCAATCCTACCTGGATCAAATTAAAAGTCATTCTTTTGATTCACTGATTGTAAGTAATGTTGACTTTGTGAAAACAATTTATCGGGCAATTGATGGATATGACCTTACTACATGGAAGGATTATTTGTCATGGAAACTAATTAATCATTATGCAGGTCAATTGAGCCGTGAATTCGTTGAGAAAAAGTTCGAATTCTATGGTAAAAAATTGAGCGGAAAAACAGAAATGAAACCTGATAATGAGAGAGTGATCGATGAACTTACAAGCATTGAGATCTCAGAGGTTCTTGGGAAAGCATTTGTTGCAAAATATTATTCTGAAAAAGCGCAAAACAGAGTAAATGAAATGGTCGACAATTTGTTGATAGTATTCAGAGAAAGGATCGATAACCTAGAATGGATGTCTGACGAAACCAAAAAAGAAGCTTTAAATAAACTGAATTCAATTGGCAGAAAACTTGGTTTCCCTTCAAAATGGGAAGATTTTACATCATTAGATCTAAGTTCTGAAGACTACCTGAAAAACTTCAAAGCAGTGTCAAAATATTCGCATTTCAAAAACATGGATGAGCTAACCAAACCTGTTGACAAGGATAAATGGGGAATGCCAGCTCACATGGTTAATGCCTATTATCATCCATTATTAAATGAGATCGCCTTTCCTGCAGGAATCATGCAACCACCTTTCTTTGATGAAAATGCCGAAGATGCTGTAAATTATGGAAGAATAGGAATGGTGATTGGTCATGAATTCACCCATGGATTTGACGACATGGGCTCTAAATTCGCTGCTGATGGAACTTTCAAGAACTGGTGGTCAGAATCAGATCGTAAGTTATTTGAAGAAAAGACAACCATCCTTGGACAAACATATTCAGCGTTCTGCCCTATCGAAGATCATTGTGTTAACCCAGACCTGACAATGGGAGAAAACATTGCAGACTTAGGAGGATTAACGCTTGCTTTCTACGCTTATAAGAGAACTGAAGAATTCATGAAAAATGAGATCAGAGAAAGATTTACTCCGTCTCAGCGATTCTTTATCTCATACGCACAGCTTTGGAAGATCAATTATACAGAAGAAGAAATGAAGAACAGAATTGCAAATGATCCGCATTCACCTGGTATGTATCGTGTGAACGGGCCTTTAAAAAATTGTCCTGAATTCTTTGAGGCCTTTGGCATTAAAGAAGGGGATGCAATGCGAAACCCGAACGGAAAAGTCGCAAAGATCTGGTAAAAAAGAAAAGCCCCAATTGGGGCTTTTTTTTAGTTTAAGTGATATAACACTTTTTCTTTTTTGAGCTTTTTAACCTCTAATGATTTGCTGTAATTCAAAATACTATTTAGTGTAGTATTGTTCGGTCCAATTTTATTCTCCTTGACCTCAGAGATAATCTCGTTAGTGTATTTTTTGATCATAGGCTGATTTATTTGTAATAATTTAAATAACGACCATTTCTTTGACTTATTGCCTTAAGGCATAAGAAACTTTTGATACCCCTCCTTCCCCAATTTATCCTTAACTTTCGGCAAAATTATTTTCATGACAATAAAACAACACATGGTTGTTACGCTGAATTACAAGTTATCAGATAATACAACCGGAGAAAAAATCGAAGAGACAACTACAGAGAATCCTATGGTATTTCTTTATGGCGTTGGATCACTTATTCCTGAATTTGAAGAAAATCTACACGGAAAATCGACTGGGGACTCATTTGAATTTTCTATCGTAGCCGCTAACGCATATGGGAACAAAGTAGAAGAAATGATAGTTGCAATTCCGCGTGAAGTGTTCCTTGACGAAAGTGGAAATTTTGACGAAAACATGTTTACATTGGGAGCTCTTATTCCAATGACCGACTCAGAAGGAAACCACCACAGAGGAAGGATTCTTGAAGTGACAGATGAATATATCAAAATGGACTTCAATCATCCATTAGCAGATACAGATTTACATTTCAGTGGCGAAGTTCTTGATATCAGACCAGCAACACAAGAAGAGATTGATCACGGTCATGTTCACGGACCTGGTGGACACCACCATTAAGTATAAAAAAAAGGCAGGTTTTGAACCTGCCTTTTTTATTTTAGATCTTCGAGTTTGACTTATTACCCTTCGGTTATAAGGTGTATTTGATCATTTCTGTCTTGAGCATCCGTCTCAAATAACACCCAGGCGATATCTGGATTTTCAGATAAATCAACAACATTCTTAGAGACTTCCGAATCACCTTGAGCATTTGAATTTCCATAAATAAAAATGAAAAGACATAATTGTAAAAGTTTCCTTTTCATTGAATAGTAATTAATTGTGCAAAGGTAAGTCATCAAGTTCGTAGGAACTTAAACATGACAGCAATCATGTTTCAATCCATTACCAAAATAAATCATTAAAATGCTTTATGAGCGGCCCTCTTCGAATAATACTTTTGTATAATGTTTTAGAGACCTTAAAACGAAACTGATCATTAGTGCACCAGCCGTTATAAGTATATGATCCATCCTAAACATAGGTTCCCCATTGATGAACCAAACTCTTAAAAAATCGACAAAAACAAATCCAATAATTGTAGCCGTAACACCTGAGTACTCGCGTCTTAGGATCGTCTTCATTGAAAAAGGAATGTCTGTTTTTTTATAATTCTTGAAGCTAGGAATAAACGCAGGAGCCGTTAATGACCAATTTAAGTAATCATCCCCAAACTTTCTTTCTAAGAACCGTTCTTCAGCAAACATGATCCTTTCATAATACAACCAGAAAAGCAGAGTGGTCACTAAAATGAACCAAATATTGAAGGTATACATTACTATACCTATCCACATGAAATAATTTCCAAGGTATAATGGATGGCGAACAGTTGAGTAAATCCCTTTTGTATTTAAAGCTTCTGCAACTTGCTCTTTCGTATTTCGACCACTTGTGTGCTTATTACTAGTACCTATAGCTATAGCTCTTATCACTTGCCCTGCAAAAGACACAAGGATACACCCACTTAAAAGGATCAAGTGGATCATTGGATTGGTGTTTAAAAAACCATAGTCTGTAAAGTAAACTACAGGTATTGAAAGTAAAAAAAGAACTACTGGAATTTGTCCTCTATATTTAAAAAGAATATTTCCACTTTTTTCTAAGGAATGTATCAGGGCCATTGAAAAGAAATATGTAAATTGCGACTTTGAGCCACGAATTTAACACAAATGAAGACCACTATGACCGAAAAAGTAAAAATTGAACTTGAATATCCTTTAAAAACATCTCCAAAAGTTCTTGAAAATATGCTTTGTACACCTAGTGGACTGAGCGAATGGTTCGCAGATGATGTCAATATTAAAGATGACGTTTTTACATTCATTTGGGATGGAAGCGAAGAAAATGCTCGAATTATTACCAAAAAACCGGGTTCCAAGGTGAGATTCCAATGGCTCAAAGACGAAGAAGAAGAAAACGAATGTTTCTTTGAATTGAGGATTGATGTCGACCCTATTACGAAAGATGTGGTTTTGCAAATTACGGACTTCGCGGATTCAGACGAAGAAGATGAAGCAACTATGCTGTGGGACCAGTCTGTTAGTGATCTTAAAAGAGTCTTAGGAGCATAAAAGATTCCTTCACAATCCGAAAGACATTATTGCGTTTAATACGTAATTTTGAACAAACTTTTTAAGTTGAAACGCCTTTACGTATTTAGTATCCGATCATTTGTAGGTCCTTTTCTGGTTACACTGGCCATTTCCATGTTCATGCTTGTCATGCAATTTTTTTGGAAATACCTGGATGATCTCATGGGCAAAGGGCTAAGTACCTGGGTAATCCTTGAGTTGCTTTTTTATATCTCTGCCAGTTTGATTCCTTTGGCTTTGCCATTAGCCATCCTCCTGTCTTCGATCATGACATTCGGTAATTTGGCCGAAAACAATGAGCTAACGGCATTAAAGTCAAGTGGGCTCTCACTTTATCGTATCATGAAGCCTTTAATGGTCGTTGTACTTCTGATCGCTTTAGGGACATTCTATTTCGCCAATTATGTCATACCTGTATCCAATTTGAAATGGCATTCTCTTATCTATGACATCCAAAACACCAAGATCTCCTCGATCATTACACCCGGAGTTTATAGTAATGAACTAGACGGCTATGCAATAAAAGTAGATGAAGGAACCGAATCTTCATTTAAAGGTATTTTAATCCATGATCACACGTCTCCAGACGAAATAAAAACAATTCGTGCTGATGAGGGAACGATCTATAAATCAGAGAATGGAAAGTTCCTTTATTTTGAGCTAAAAAAAGGATACATCGTCGAGGAATTGGAGCCACAATCTCCGAATTTCTTACCAAATGGCGAGATCCACCCATCAAAACACAATAATCGACCATCCAGGAGATCTACTTTTTCTCAAGCTACTTATAAGATCGATCTTTCCGGCTTTTCATTGAGTAGGTCTCAAGAAGATTTGTTTAAGG
>Ga0102831_1000075_pt1 | contig 45723 bp, 67 predicted proteins | sample ColrivemetaGS747_FD_84508 | JGI IMG/M metagenome (GOLD analysis project Ga0102831, IMG submission 84508) | Estuarine microbial communities from the Columbia River estuary - Freshwater metaG S.747 | ecosystem: Environmental > Aquatic > Marine > Intertidal zone > Estuary | place: USA: Columbia...
AAATGTAGGTGTTCCTGGAAACAAAACTTCTATACCTGGTTGTATTAAGATTTTATTATTCCATAATCCTGTTTCCCAATTATATCCATTAGATCCATTATGTCTGTGGGTTGTTTCATGTACCATAGTTACATATTGGTCCATGAGTACTTTATGAGTTGTATCTCCATCCCATTCTTGCATTTTGTTATTGACCATTTTAAAATAGCAACCGGGTCCGCAATAATATTCTTCGATTATATTTAGATAGGTTGGGGAATATTTCTTAATATTGTTAGTAAAAAAAGTTTTAGTGACATTTTTATTTTCGGGATATTTTTTTATTACTGGTATTTTTTGTAAGTTAGTATCGTTGGTTAATATGGCTTTATAATTCTTTTTTAAGAGTGGGTCGGTGGGGTTCTCCCATAATTTATTAGCGATTAGTATGTAGTTTTTATGGTCTAATATTTGCATTATTTTCCATTTTTTTTCGGATTTTAGTTTAATAAATTTTAAGAATATTATATTTTTTTCAGAATAGGTTCCAGCATCAACTATTACATTTGGGTTAGTTTTATTAAATTCAACAACTCTATATCTATTGCTATCACATAGTTGTAATACATAGGTATATGTTTTTGATTTATGGTTAATAGAATAGGTGGATTTAATACTCTGTGATAGGGTATTAAAAGGGATTAGTAATATGAATAGTATAAATTTTTTCATTAATACAAATGTAATATTTATTTTTTAATATATAAAAAAAAATAAATTAAGTTATGAAAATAAAAAATTTTAATGATTTTTCCATAAACGAGGAGTTATTTGGAATTAAAAAAAGAATACAAGAGGGTATGAGGCTATGGAAAGATAAGTTAAGTAAAGATCCTAGTATTAAAAAGGATATAGAAGAGGGTATTTCTAAATTATCGGATAGTGATAAGGAGAAATTAAAGAATCCAGGTTTATTACAAAAGATTTTAAAATTTTTTAATACCGATGATGCTGCTCTTTTATTTTCAAATGATGCAAAAAATAAATATTTAGTTGCGGAAAGTTTACAATCTTTATTTGAAAAGGCATTAAACATGATTGGTTCATTTTTAAAGGATTATGTGTTTGAATTTTCGATATTGACTCTTCTTTTATCGGGATCGGGTGCTATTATGGCTGGTGCTTTAGTGGGTAAACCGATGTTAGTTGTGATTGGAGTTTTAGTAGCAGCAATTGGTTCAATTTTAAATAAACTATCTAGTGATGAATATTAAATAAAAAAGAGAGACTTAAAGGTCTCTCTTTTTTTCTTTTTTACGAGTTAATCATATAGGTTGCTAATTGTCTCCAGTTTTGAGGGTGTGCCAATCTAATTTTAGATATCATAATAAGTGTTCTAAAGTTTAATTGACATTTATCTTTATTTTGGTCTAAGAAGTTTAAGGCATCTTCTTTAACATCCATTTGATAGTTTGGTAAGATGTTTGGTAAGATATGTTTCATTCTCACTATCTTTTCAGATGGTGTCATAGTTAAATCAACTGTTAGAGATCTGGAAAGAATTGCTTCATCAATAGAAGATTTCTTTTTATTTGATATGAAAATGATTTGACCAGTGAATTCAAATTTATTTGGATATTCATCTGATTTAGTCATTTTTGCTAACCAAGATATTTGGCGACTATCATAAGAGTCAAGTGCTGATTTAAGAATATTAACTGCTACTCTATCATCAAGTACAGAGTCGCAATCATCAAAGATTATAATTTTACCATTGTTATCATAAAGAGTGTTGTAAAGACCTCTTGCTGTTGAATATCCTTTAATAAAGGTGTAGTTGGATTCAGGGATATCTAATGAATTTATAACAGATTTAACAGTATGGCTTTTTCCGATTCCCCCTTCTCCAACAAGAATGAGTGATGGTGTTATTCCATTTACAACCATTTGAGTTAGGTTTTCTAAATATTCAAATTTCTGATTAATAGTAAATATCATTTTTTTTATTTTTTGTTTAACAAATATAATCATTTTATGTAAAACTAAACTATTCTATTAAATTAATTTTTTAATTATTTCTATGTTTTCTATTTTCTTAATACTTTCTTCACCTTTTCTTATTAATTGTCTAACTCTTTCTGTTGTTATACCCATTTCTTTTGAAATAAATTCCATTTTTTGTTGAGGGTATTCAATCCCATAAAATCTTTTTATGGCTTCCACTTCTTTAGGTTTAAGATGACTTAAAACACGATTTATAGTTATTAAAAAATCTTCGTCATCAAGTTCAGAATTAGTGTTTGGATTTTCGAAATCAATTTTTAAGTCATCAATATTTGTTGAATAGGAGTTCTTTTCTTTATAGTGACTTGGTACTCTAACGGTTCTTGATAAATCGTTCAGTGATTTTTGTATTTCTGCTCTTATATACCAAACTGCAAAACTTATAAATCTTACACCTTTATTAATATCAAATTTATCATAAGCTTCTATTAAACCAACTCTACCGAATGCAATAAGATCTTCGAGTTCTATACCCATACCTACATATTTATTAGCAACTTGTGTAACAAAACGGAGATTAGATTTAATTATTTTATTTTTAGCTGACTCTGTATTTTGTTTGAAAAGAGTTATTTCTTCTGCTTGTGTTAGTTTTGGATAGTTTTTAATTTCTCTTATGTATTTCAGTAATGTATCATTTTTTGTAATGATAGCTGATTTACCAACACTTATATTTTTAGCCATTTAATTTCAATTCCCCTATTAGTTTTGTCAAATGTTCATCTTTTGATATAAAAATAAAGTTTTCTTTAATCATCATATTGATAACATCTTCTGGAAAGTTTGTTTTGAAATTAGTTCCCCATGAATCTGTAATCAATCTGTAAGCAAAGGGTTTATTTTCGAGATAATCTAAATAATCTCCAAAATTTTCCGGATTTACCTCATCATTATAAACATATTTCTCATCAATTTCAGTATCATCAAATATATCATGGTAATCAAAAAAACTGCTTTGAAATAAAAAACCAGTTGGTGGAATTTTCATCATTTCATCAGCATAAGGATCAATATAAAATTCATGGTATTTACCATTTGTATCAACTGCTTGATAATGATCTAATATTTTCTCTTCGTGTATTGAACCAAGTCGATGATAGATAATATTGTAACCCTCTTTAGTAACTAAGTTATTAAGATAGTTTAAGGAGTTTCTGATGCTATCAACTCGGATTGGATTTTCTTTAGTCCCGATCATAAAAGTAGTATTAGTATTTAATATATAATATTATGAAAAAGATTAAAAGTTTTGGCGATTGGAATTTAGTGAATGAAGCACAATTCTACTATCTCTCACAATTTAAGAAGGCTTTAGATAAGGCTCCTAAAGAGTTTGATGCTATTGTTGCTGATTTAAAGGCACTTTGGGGTAAAGAAACTGATATTGATATGACAATGTTTGACATTGATGGTGATATGTTATCATATTCAACAGGGAAGAGTATGAATTCACATTATTTAGATAATCCAAATGTTGGTTTTGTTCTACATGAAAGAGGAATACTTAGTGGTAATAGAGGTAAATTAAAAATAGGGAGGTTATTAAATAAGACAATAAATGATCCAAAGAAATATCCTGAGTCATTAATTGATCGTTTTGTTGTTTATCTTCAATCAAATTCGATGGAATCATCATGGACAATTAAATTAGTTAAAGGTGATGAGATTGTTAAGTATTATAATTCGAATAATTATAATGATGAGAATAAGTGGGGTACAAGTTTATGGCAATCTTGTATGACTGATAAGAGTGGTATGTTATCTAAGGAATTATTTGATATTTATACTAAAAATCCTGAAGTATGTAGTTTGGCTATTATGGTAGATGCTGATGGTAAGTTGGGTGCAAGAGCACTTGTTTGGAATGTTTCTAATTGCTGGGTTGGTGATGATAGTGAGGGTTCTGGAACAAATTTTCAATTTATGGATCGTGTTTATTCGATTAATGAGTGGATGGTTGTTAAAATGAGAACATGGGCAGAGGAAAGGGGAATGGCGTTAAGAAGATTTAATATGGGATTTAATTGTGATGATATAATTTATGGCGGTAAAGAACATCATGGAGTAAAGATGGAAGTAGAAGTTAAAAAGATTTATTATTCTAAATTCCCATACTTAGATACATTTAATAGATATGATGTTAAGAGTGGTAAGTTATTAAATTACACAAGTAATGATTTTAAGGGGTTTGGTTTACAAACCACATCTGGTGGGAGAACAACTACTGGAGTAGTTCCAACATTTAGAAATTATATAAGAAGATTCAATCAATAAACTATTTTTCTATTTACATTTTTAATATATAAAATAAAAATATTTTATTATATGGCATATGTAAATGGAAATGGCCAAGTTAGAATTGGTGTTAGACGGGTGGTGACCGCACAACAATTACAAACGGCTACGTATTTATTAGATAGTTATAGTGGCTCGGCAGCTGCTTATTCTCTAAGAAAGTTAAATAGTTCTTATAGTGGTTCGGCAGTTAGAGTGAGAAGATCTATTGATAATTTAGAACAGAATATTGGTTTTAGTGGTGATAATTTAGATACTACTGGGTTATTATCATTTGTTAATTCATCGGATACAACTAATTCAAAGTTACTGGATCAGTATAGTGGGGCTTCTGCTGCATATTCACTAAGAAAATTAAGTGCTACTTATAGCGGTTCAGCAATTAGGGTTAGGAGGAGTTCGGATAATCAGGAGATGAATATTGGATTTGATGCTAATGGCAATTTGGATACAACAACATTATTATCATTTGTTGGATCTGGAAATGGTTTTGTTAAAACTTGGTATGATCAAATTGGTAGTAATAATTTTACACAAATATCATCTGCTAATCAACCGCAGATAGTTTCATCCGGATCTGTGATTGTGGATAATAATAAACCAACTATTAGCTTCGGTACACAAAATAATGTATGGTATTTAAATTCAACATCATCATTTTTATCAAATACACCATCACCAATTTGTATTTTTTCTGTTTGGAAAATAACTGATTGGTCTAATTCAAATGGTGGTGTTTTTGGGCCATCTAATGGTAATTCAAAGGGTTTAGAAATAACACAAACATCGACTATAGGTAGAAGATCTTTAATAAGGATAAATAGTACACCAGGCCAGACTGCCGTGACCACTGATATTAGAAATAATAATTCAGCGGATTCATATCAATTATGGAATGATAATCAACAATCATTAACATCAATTAATATATTATCAACATCTTTGTCTATATTTAAAAATAGTTCTAGTATTTCTCTTACTAGCACTGGTGGTGTTTCTCAGATTAATAATATTAATGATACATATTCTATAGGTTTATATTCTGGATCGTTTCCAGCTTATATGAATCAACAGGAAATGGTATTTTTCACAACCGATAAAACATCACAAAGAGGTGGTATTGAAACTAATATCAATTCATATTATTCAATATATTCTCAATCGAATAATGGTTTTGTTACAACTTGGTATGATCAATCTGGAAATGGAAGACATGCAACACAAACAACATCATCATATCAACCTGAGATTGTATCTTCTGGTAGTGTTTTAACATCAATAGGTAAACCAACTTTGAGATTTGGTAATGTTGCTGGTGGTGTTACATATTTAGAGAATACATCTCTTTCTATGAATACTGCTGATGTTTCATATGTATATTTAGCTAATAAATTATCAGCTGGTACATCAATAAACGCATTTTCTATACCATTGGCTCTTAGATCTAATTTGACTAATGTTGGAATTTTTGATTGGAATAGTTTAAATAATATTGGTTCAAGAATGATTAATGATAATACAGTTAGAATATATTACAATTCTAATAATATACAAGGGTCGTACTCTTATAATACTAATTATATTATTTGGAATCAAAAATTAGGAAGCCAACTTTCTTTAAGTAGAAATGGTGTTACTCAATCTACAACCACCTTAGCTCAATCATCTAATATAACATCTTCTATAATATCATTGGGTGGATCATCAATACACACATCTGATTCTAATTTGAATGGTTATTTAACAGAGGCTATACTCTACCCAAGTAATCAAACATCTAATAAATCTCTTATAGAGGGTAATATAAATAATTATTATTCAATATGGGATAGTTCTATTGTTCAATCTGGATTGGTTATGAATTTGGATCCTAGTTTTAAATCATCATATTCTGGAACTGGTTCAACTTGGACTGATATATCATATAATGGTAGTAATGGTACTTTAACAAATGGTCCTTCTTTTGCGACTGCGAGTGGTGGTCAAATTACATTTGATGGTGTTAATGATTTTGTTAAAGTTCCATTAAATCTTTCTTCTTATTCTCAAATAACGGTTGAGATTTGGTATAAAATGAATCCGGGTGGTTCAAATTTATCAACATGGGGTGGTATGTTGTGGGAACACTCATCTGATTGGAATAGCAATCAGGGAGGGCTTGGACTAGCAGTTAACTCTGGTGGTTGTTCACCTGATTTAAATTTAATGCACACAAATCATAATGGTGGTTCAGGTGCTATGAATTATCAATATTATAGTGGTACAACTTGGAGTTGTCATGTGAATATATTCTCAAGAGTATCTGATCCAACTGGTAGATTAGCATATGTTAATGGACAATTGGTTCCTTTTACACTTACTAATACTTGTAGTGGGGTTGCATTTTCATCATCAACTGCAACATCAGCTTCCTATTCACCATTTAGAAATGACTTCCTATATATGGCATCTAGAAATGGAACAAGTGGTTTTATAAATACTAATATTGGTTTAATAAGAGTTTATAGTAGAAAATTGTCAGCTTCGGAAATTCAACAAAACTTTAATGCAACCAAATCCAGATTTGGATTATAAATTTTAAAAAACCTCTCAATCGAGAGGTTTTTTGTTCCAAATATTTAATATATAAAAGAAAAATAATTTAAAATTTATGGCATATACAAATTTAACGGGTCAGGTAAGAGTTGGTGTTAGACCGGCTGTTACAGCTCAACAATTACAGAATGCGACATATGTATTGGATACATATGTTGGGTCAGCAGCTGCCTATTCTACAAGAAAGTTAAAATCCAATTATACAGGATCAGCTATTAGAGTCAGAAGATCTGGTGATAATGCTGAAATGAATATTGGCTTTGATGGGAGTGGTAATTTAGATAAATCTACATTACTATCATTTACAAATCCAACAGATACTGGTAAACTATTAGATGGTTATAGTGGAGCTGCTGTTGCTTATTCACTAAGAAAATTAAGAACTTCATATTCAGGATCAGCGATTAGAGTTAGGAGGTCTATTGATAACGCTGAGTCAAATATTGGTTTTAGTGGTGATGATTTAGATACACAATCTTTATTGAGTTTTAATGAAAACGGAACAACAAATATATTAGATTCGTATTCAGTTTCAGCGGGTGCTTGGTCATTAAGAAAATTGAGTGCTACATATTCTGGATCATCAATTAGAGTTAGAAGAACTTCGGATAATGTTGAGAGTGATATAGGCTTTAATCTTAGTGGTGGTTTAGACACAACTACACTTCTTCAGTTTATAGGTACTCATAGTGCAAGGGTTACAAAAATATATGATCAATCTGGGAATAGTAGGGATTTTGTACAACCTACAGCAGCTTGGCAACCACATATTGTTTATCAAGGTTCTCTTAATACATTAAATGGTAGACCTGCTATACTTTTTGATACAACATTGAGTCCATCCAATCACTTCACAATTCCTAATTCCACATCAGCTTTCAAGTTTTTACACGATGGTACAAATTCATTTGTTAATTATGTTGGATCATTTGGATTAACATCTAATCCAGGAACTAGCTATATGATTATAGATAATGGTGGGGCTGGATCAAAAAATACTGGATTTTCTTTTGGTTACGTAGATTCTGGTTATAACGAAGCTATGAATGTTTCTATTTCAAGAAGTGTACCTGGTGTTGGTAATGGTGCTACTCACACACTTTCTATGAACACTAGCAATTTATATTCATCACCAATGGTACAACATATTTTTAGTTTATTAGTGGATGCTGACAACGCTACTGGATCACAAAGAGCTAAACTTTACAGAGCTGGTGCTAATGAGTTTGCTGGAAATACGAATACAAATCCACCAGCTACTGGAAATTCCACATTTGATTTACATCTGGGTGCCTATCTTTATGATGGTGTTAGATATGATTATTTAAATGGAAATTTCCAAGAATTGGTAATCTTTTCTTCAGATCAAACATCTACAAGAGTTGCAATAACATCAAATGTTAACTATTATTATTCAAACTATACAAGTACTAATTCATCATTTGTCACGACTTGGTATGACCAATCAGGTAATGATAGAAATGTCACACAATCAACATCAGCAAATCAACCTAGAATAGTTAATAATGGTGTTGTTGATTCTCTTTTGGGAAAACCTTCTATATATTTTGATGGGTCAAATGATTGTTTGGATAGAACCGATACTGGAATGCCAACATTAGGAACAACAGTTTTACATGTAAGTAGGTATACTTCTGGTTCAGTTGATCAGGGTATGATTGTAAACTGGGGTTCTGGTAACTCAGGTCAAGCATTTTATAATATGTATTGGAGTTCTGGTATGGCTCTCTCAAATTATGGACAAGCTTTTAATGTAGGTGGTAGACTTGGTGTTGATAACCTTACAGTAATAACTAAACCAAATGCAACTGGAAATCAGATATGGAAAATTTATGTTAACTCTACTTTAGCTAATACATCTTATATGACAACATCTACTACACTTATGAATGTTGCTGGTGGGTTTAGAATAGGTCGTGTTAACCCATCACAGGCGAACACTCATGCTATGTTAGGTTACATATCTGAATTAGTTATTTGGCCATCTGACATGGATTCACAAAGAGAATTATTAGCAATAAATTTAAATACATACTACTCTGTTTATAATTCAACAGTGAATGGTTTTGTTGCTAAATGGTATGATCAATCTGGTAATAGCAGAGATCTTGTTCAAGCAACGAGTGCAAATCAGCCACAAATATCATTAAACGGTGTTGTTTTGAATGAAAATGGTATACCAACTATTACATCAACAGGGCTTAATGTTATGAGTACATCTAATGCAATATCAGCTACTAATTCATTATCAACATTTATTTTATTGAGAACGAATATAATAAAATCAAATAATAATAGTGGTATGTTTTTAGGATTTATAGGAGGTGCTCATTTAGCACCATCTAGAAATAGTTCAGGAACAAATAGATATTATGGTACAAATGATGTTACCTATTCAGCTTTACCAACTGGAAACAACTATATAACCATAACAAATAACTCCAACAAAGTAGACGCTTGGGAAAATGGAACTCAAGTTGTTAATAATGTTAGTTCTGCTAGTGATTCTCTTTTAGCTACTACGGGTATAAATTTATTTGATAGATGGTTAAATTCTGCACCATTAACATATGGTACATCAATTTCTGAGTTAATAGTTTACAATTCAGATCAAAGACCAAATAGATCATCTATAGAATCTAATTTAAATTCTTATTTTAATATAAGTTATAGTGATAGTGATGCACAATCATTCTTTACAGCTTCATCTATAACGGATTCCAATCAACAAAAAGCGATTACATTTTTAGTTAAATCTCTTAAAAATGAAGGTCTTTGGACAAAAATGAAGGCTATTTATCCTTTTGTTGGTGGGAACGCAACATCACATAGATTTAATTTAAAAGATCCGAGAACAACAAATGATGCTTTTTATTTGACACCATATGGTGGTTTAACCCATGATGGTAATGGTGTTAGTTTTAATGGATCAAACTCATGGTATGATACTAATATGAATGCTGCGAATAATCTTTCTGTTAATAATTTACACCTTTCTTTTTATTCAAGATCTAATGCTAATAACACATATTCAGGAGGTGAGATTGGACATGTCGGATATAATAGCTGGACATCACCACCACAGGATTATACAAAACAATTTGGTTTTAGAGTTAGAAATTCTCAATACACAGGAAGTAATGCACAATTTACGTCGGGTAATTTAACATCTAGTTATTCAACTACCGATGGATATGGGTTAACGATTGGTTCTATAACTAATTTTAACATATCTAAAATGTATAAAGCATATAAAACACAAGATTTTTCTACAAAAACATCATCAACTGGTATAAACACAGGTAGTTTGCCAAGTTCAAATATATCTTTAGGTAAAATTCAAGGTTATGGTGAATGGTCAAATCAACAATGTTCATTTATATCAATTGGTAGTGGATTAACTGATAATGAATCTGCTAAGTTATATAGCATTGTTCAAATGTATCAAGTAATTTTAGGAAGAGCCGTATAAAAATTAAAAACCTTATTTAATGTTTAAATTAAAAACCCACTCTAAATTGAGTGGGTTTTTTCATGTAACATCATGATATATAACTAATTATTTCTTCTTTTTCTTTTTTGTCATTTTTTTAATAAACTTAATCATATCAACACAGGTATCATTAACACCATCCATATAAAGAGTCGGTTTTAAACCATTGTGATGACACCACTTATCATTCCTCTCCAATTTCCTCTCTAATTCTTCTATTATTTTATCTAATTTCTTACCCATTGGAATAAATATATTCTTTAAAAAAAGAAAAGTTTTTATATATAAAAATAAAAAAATATTTTATGAAAAACAAATTTAGAATATTATCACTTGACGGTGGTGGTTTAAGAGGATTAACACAGCTTCTTATCCTTAGAAGAATTGAAGAATTAACTGGTAAAAAAATATATGAATTGTTTGATTTAATCGTTGGAACATCAACCGGTGGTATATTAGCATGTGGTTTAACGGCTAAAAAAAATGGGAGACCAGTTTTAACAATAGATAAATTAATCGATTTATACTATAAAGATGGTTGGAAAATATTCCCAACACAAAATACTATTCTTAAAAAAACTTGGACAAAAATTAAATTATTTGGTGGGAGTAAATGGGATAGATCAGGATTAGAAGGTCAATTAAAAGAATATTTTGGAGATATCCGATTATCTGAAACACTTAAACCAATTATTGTAACTTCTTATGACGTTGAAAATAATGAAATTATTATGTTTAAATCAAGAAGATGCACTGAATGGAATTATGATCTAAAATTAACAGACGTGTCACTTGCAACAGCATCAGCACCAAGTTATTTTGAACCCCTTCAATTAAACTGGTTAGGTGTTGATAGAGTTTTAATTGACGGTGGTGTTTATATCAACAATCCATCGATGGCAGCAGTTGCTGAAGTTTTAAGATATAAGTATGATAATCCAAATATTAAAATTGAAGATATTGAATTACTTTCATTAGGAACAGGTATTTATTCAGAAAAAATAAAAGAAGATAGTGCTGGTTGGGGTTTAATAAAGTGGGCAAAAAATATAACTCGAGTTATGATGCAATCTACTTCTAAGTCAGTTGAGTATGAGTGTGAACAAATGCCATTTAATAAATATTTAAGATTACAATTTACAATTGAAGAAAAAGAATATATGGAAATGGATGATTCTAGGAAAAAAACATTAGATGAGTTAGTTAACTATGTAAATAATCAAATCTTAAATAAGAGATTAAATGAAATTATAGATTTTTTTGAATGAGATTATTAATACTATTCCTTTTCCTGAGTGGATTTATATTTTCACAAGATACAATTGAATTCTATTCACGAATAGTACCGATTGCCATTTATCCAGACACCGGACTTATTAAAAACCACACATATCAATATGTGGAGGGTGGTATATCATTTGGTGCAGTTGATGCTGGATTAACATTGGGTAAATTATCTAACAATGGATTTTTAGGAGTTAAAATTAATATGGATGCTTCACAAATGGGTAATTTCTCAAATGAGTTTGGAATTGGTTGTGGTTGGGTTTTTAATGGATCTCTTTCATTAGAAACTCAATACACAATAATGATGAGATTAAATCACTACGTAAATGCTGGTTTATCAGTTAACTATGTTGATATATCAAATAAAAATTTTAGAAATCAATATATCATATATGGAGTTTTTATTAGACTTGGACTAAGTAGAGATGAAAATGGAAATATTGATACATCATTGAGAATACCTAAAAAGGGTTTAAGGTAATTTATTCACCCATTTCATAAGTAAATCCAATATTAAGTGTATTGATTAATTTTATTTCTAAAAAACTATTATAGTTAACTATATTAATAACTGATAACCCAACTCTATTTAATTTATAAGTGAATTTAGTAGTACCATATATAATATAATCTTTATAATTAATGAAATTAGGTTGATAATAATATTCAATATTCCAATTATAATTTTTAAGTTTCTGACTAACTTTTACTCTAATGGAATTTCTTATCTTATTTATATTTTGATTTGTAGTTGTTTGCCATAAAATTGCATATGAATAGTTTAATTTAACACCGTATATAGAATCTCTTTGACCAAATCCTAAACCAATTAAGTGATCTAAATTTAAATTTCTAGTCAGTGAATAGTTTGTTTGATAATTTAAAAAAGAGCTATGTCTGTTTTTGGAAACACCAATTGAAAATTTATTAGATAATTCATTTTGGTTTATTTTATTAGTGAATGATATATTTTCATTTAAAACATTATCAATTGCTAACCAATTCTTTTGATAATTAGTAGTTATGTTTAAAACACCGGAATATGTTTTTAATTTGTTATCATTATAATTAAAACCAATTGACAAATTATTTTTAAGATTTTGACTTAAAATAGATATATTTATTAAGGAGAATAATAAAATAGTTATTATTTTCATTACTTTTAATTAATTAAATGAGATCCTAAGGGGATCTCATTTAAAATTTTTTACCAATCTCCGTTGGTTGATGTATTTTTATTTTCTACAGCTGATTTAAGTGCTGAAATAATTCCAGACATTTCACTATTTACACTATCTACATAATCATCCATTCCTTTCTCTTTAGCTTCTTCTAATGTGAAATTTTTATTTTGTGATAGATTTTGTTGCATCGTAGCTGTATTTAAAGCACCAGTTACAATGTTACTCAATTGTCTGTTTGGTATAGATTGACCAACTTTTTGTATAAGAACCTGTCTTGCCGTATTCTTAACATTTCTTCCAATTTGATCAGCAACCGTTGGTTGTTGATATCCATAAGCAAATTTAACATTAGAGAATTCTACTTTAAATTTACCATCTTTTATTAAAATAGTCATATTAGCTGAAGTTTGACCAGTTGCTCTTTTTGGAGCCGCTGACATTGTAACAAAACAATCAATTCTATCTCCAGATGATGAAGCTCTAATTCCAGAATTTCTTAAATATGCAACTAAACTCTTTTGTATATCTTCTTTTGACATGGTACTATCAACTTTAACAACCTTTGAAATATCACCATAAGATGATGTAACTTCAGTTTTTACTGGTTCTGAAGCTTTTGCTGTATCTGGACTCCCAAATGCCAAACCAGCTGCAAGTGCTGCTGATCCTAAGATGTTTTTAAAATTAACTTCTTCATTAGAGGGTTCAAAATCATTAAATCTCTTAATATTTTTCATATATTTTTTTATTTTTATTTAAGTATATATTAATTTTTTAAATTCTAATTTTTTAATTATATTTGCAATTAAACATTATATATTATGAAGAATATTATTAGAAAAGTTGTTGATGGTAATATAAATTCTAATTTACGTTTAGTAAAAATTATATTGATATCATTAATTATCTTTTTAACATTAAATTTTATATTTTAAATTATGGCAAAGATTTGGAGATTAAACTATAAACAATATTACGGTAATAGAGGTAATTACTGGATGAAATCTGTTGATATTCACGATGAAGAACGTTTTAACAGAGAAATAAAAAAGTTAAAAGATGGTGAAGGAACTATTGAAATTTTTGAATCAACCGAGAAAATTGATATACAATCATATATCTCTTCTATAATGAGAGATAATCAATTAGATAGTGTATTGGTTGTTGCTGATGAAAAGTCAACTCTCTATTCAAAATTTAAAGAATTATTATCTAATTCAAAAACCGTTGATGGTACAGATGAACATAGAGGTTATAGTAAAAAATATCTTAAAGTCCTAATGGATGAATGGGATTTCTTAAAAAAGAGTGATGATGGATTAGTTAAAAAATTCTTTGCTAAATATAGAACTTATCTATTAAATTATGCAAATGATTCTTATGAATGGTATGAAACTCTTCTTCAAGTTTATAGTTATGCTGATATTAAAAAAGTAGAAATTACTGAATTGTTATGGAGTGATAGTTTGAGAAGATACGCACCAACAAAAGTCCTAATTAAAGAACTAACCGACAATCAAAAGAAGAACTTTTTTGAGGCTAAAAAGTTTGTTAAAGGTTTAAAGGATAAAGAAAAGAAACTTAAAAAGAAACCATGAAGTATATTGTTAGAAAAGAAAGAGTTATAATAGAAGATTGTGGTAAATTAGTTGGTACAATAGTAGATGTTTATTATCAACTTTTAGAAGATGGTATTAGTTATCCAAGACTCTTAAAAGAGGGTTATGAACCAGATAAAATCGTTTTAACTGAAGGTGGTGAAGTTGTCTTATTACGTGATGAAGATTTTGATCCTAATGTTATTACGAAATCTGATCTTATTCAGAAGTTGGAAAATACAATGAGATACCATAAAAATTCAAATTCTGACGACTTTTATGTGTATTATACCGGACTCGTAAATAAGATACAATCTTATGAAAGAGAACTAAAATTAGAAAAATTGTTAAATGAACCTATTCAAGAAAGCGAAGTATGGATTTAAAAAGTTGAAATATGAAATTTGAACTAACAAAAGAAGAATCAGATATTATCTTAAATTCACTACCCGAAAAAAGATATTTAAGTGGAATAGATTATTTAATATCTGTACGAGGGACTATATCTGATAGAAAAAATCCAACAGGTGAATTACTACCAAGAGAAGTAGATTGTTTTATGTTAAAAATAAATTCTAATCCTGGTGGATATAGATATGTTTATGAACATTATGGTGAGTGGGAAACAATATCTAATATAGTTAAAGTTAAAATTAGAGAAGAGAGATTAAATGAATTGGGGATATGATATACACAATTGAAGAATTATCTAAATTTTTCATAGATAATAATATTGATTTCTTGTCGCAAATTAAGAACTTTGGATATTCCGAAGGTGACTTTGTAGATATAATGGATATTATACAAATAATATTAGATATTGAAAAGGATTACAACATTGGTGTTAGTGATGGAGTTATGAATTTACTTATAGATAAAGAATATAGTATTATAAAATCTTATTTTATAAATGAAGTAAGAGATAAAAAACTAAATGAATTAGGGATATGATAAAGTATTGGGTTAATTCAAATAGTGGAGATTATGTTACTAACGATACCGAAACTGGTGAATGGAGATTAACACTAATCGCTAGATTATATGAAGGTCAGTGGTATCAAAGTGAGTCAATTAGTATAACAGAAACACAATTTCTTTCATTAAAAGGATTTGTTCCTATTAAAGAAAAGAAACTATTTTCAGGGAGGAGATTGGGTAATTATAATGTCTATAACACTTATGCACCAACAAAATCAGATGGTACTAAAGGTGAAGGTGAGAGAACTAAAGTACCAACTATACAAGAAATTAGAAATATAAGATTAAAAGAATTAGGATTATGAAAATATTAATACTTGGTCCAATGAGGTCTGGTAAAGATAGCTTAGCAGAATTGTGGAATAAAAACTTTGGATTAACATATAAATCATCATCAGAAATGGCGAATGAGTTATTTATCTATGATGAATTAAAAGATAAATATGGTTATTCTACAATCGAAGAATGTTTTGAAGATAGAATGAATAGAAGAACTGAGTGGTATAAAATGATTTGTGGTTTTAATAAAGATGATAAAGCCAGATTAACAAAAGCCATTCTCAATGAATATGATTGTTATGTAGGAATGCGTGATGATGCTGAGTTTAGGGCTTCTAAACACCTTTTTGATTTAATTATCTGGGTTGATGCTAGTGAAAGAATTCCAACACCTGATAGTTCAAATAAAATATCTAAAGATGAAGCACATTTCATCATAACTAATAATGGCGATTGGTTGAGTTTTGTAGAAAAATCTAATGTGGTTGGTAATATAATTTTCAAAAAATGATAGTAAGTGGTACACTTTTTAATCAGGAGTATGAAGTCACTATTCAAAAAGAATGGGGTGCTACGGTATTACGTGATGGTCGTATAGTTAGACAATTTTCAGAAACTATTGGAAAGATAAATAGTTCTGATATAATTGATATAATTAAATTAGAAGAACATCACAAAAATGATATGTTTATTACAATAACGGTTCGAAGATCTATTACACTTTCTGAAGATCAATCTTATGATTATGAACTGGATATTGTAAAAAGTGAATGGAATTATTATATTAAATATGGATATACTTCTGGGATTGGCATGGGTGGATCCGAGTTAAAATTAACTAAAAGAGAATTTGATCAAAAATTAAGAGAAATAAAGTTAAATAATTTGTTAAAATAGGGATTTTTCATATTTTTGTATAATATATAGAGAATATGAAGAATTTCAATAAAATATTAAAAGGTGGCTTTACAAGGTCGGTTGTTTCTTATGAAAAGAGTGGAGAAGAGTATGTTCTTTATAATAATTCTAAATTCTTATGGATTTCAACTAGGAATAAAATGATCACCTGTGAGAATATTGAAACTCTTAAAGAATTAGATAAGAGATGTAACTTAGGACTATTTAAAAAATGAATATAACTCTTAGAATATCACACGGTGGTGTAATTTTAGTAGAAAAGATTGTTGAGAAGATAAATCGTGATGAAAAATCATTTCTAAATTGGATGATAGACATATATCAATCTGAGTTTGGAATAAATATATCCAATTTTTCTCTTAATGACACCACCATAGAAAATGGTAGTGTTACATTAAAATTAGATGATAAGAAATTAAGATATTGGAGAGATTCAAGAATAAATCAAATACTTAAAAAATAAAAAACCTCTGATAATTTCAGAGGTTTTTTATTTAGATTAATCTTCTAATAATAATTTTTTTATTTATATTTTTATCCATAAAGGAAAAAATCCAATCTTTCTAAACCTCTACTTTCTCCATATAAAAGAGTTATACCTTTATCTCTAATCCAATTTTCTTCGGGCTCTATCTGTTGATTTTTATAGAATAAATGACTGAATACAATATCACTATTTCTAAATTCTTCAGCTCCTGGATAAGAAACAAAAGTTAAATTCTTAAAGTCAAAATCTTCATCATCAGTATTAATAAAGAATGTCCACTCTGTAATATCATCAAAATAGATAGTTACTTGTTCTTCTCTTGGATTTTCCTCAGTGAATTTTACTAAATCTGGATATGTTAATCCATCCGAAAGAAAGGTTGATCCTAATTCATTTTTATACCAACTAAAATAATCATCTTCACTAAACCCAAAACTTGGGTTTTCTGCCTTTAATTCTTTTATTCTTAACACATCATCATATCCTTCACCACCTTCTTCAACCTCTTCTGCCCAAATTTTTTCTCCTTCACCAGATATAAAATCACTTAATCTGGTTTCTTCTGTTATGATTTCGCCATTTTCATAATTTTTAATAGTGATATAAGCATCATCTTCAAATAAAGAAAGTCCATAAAAGGATCCATATTTACTCATATTTGGAAAATCAAAAAGCCATTCAATCATTTGAAAATGACCTTCATTTTCTTCAATAAAGTAATTTACTAATTCATTAAAGTTTGGGAGTTTTTCTAAATTTTCTTTACTGATTATATTGAAAAGTTCTTCTATTGGATCACCAAATCCTTCTAAAGTTAGATTCAAAATTTTTTCTAAAAATTCATTTTCAGTTTCAATTTCATCGCTACAATACTGAAGAGCTTCTTTTAATTCATCACGATACTTTTCATTTAATACACCAAAAAAATACTTTGGAATTCTACCTGATACGGTAATTTCTACTTGTGCCATAATTTAAAATTTAAAAAGTTAATAAAGTTTTTATTATGTGAATTGGGAAAAGTTTTGTAATTTTACATATTATGAAGAGATTTAAATTACCTAGGAAAATAAAGAAGTCAATATCAAAGGGTTTCTATCTTTACCCACCAGATGCTAATGGTGGGAGAATTTGGGCTCAACCACATAAAAATCAGGAAGATTATGATGCTTTAAAATCTGGTATATTGGAAAATATGTATGAGAAATGGTTAGGAAAAAAATAGTTTTATTTAATCTTTTAAGATCAGATAAATTAAAAGAGTTAGGAATATGAAATGGGGTAGTACAAACAAAAGTGATGATAGAAGATATATCATAAAATATGCTTGGTTTCCAACTAGAATAGAAAATAGATGGAGTGAATCTCGTATTCAATGGAGATGGCTTGAAAGAGTTAAAATTCGACAAGAATATAAAACTCATGTTTATCATATTAATAATCCATTTAGAATGATTTATTGTGAATTAAAAATATTTTTATTTGGTGGATTTTGGGAGAATGAGTGTTTTGTAGAGTTTAGTAAAGATGAATTGAGAGAAGGGAAACTAAAGAAATTAGGTATATGATAATACGTTTTAATAATAAAGAGTTACACTTATCTTGGGAAATGCGTTTCGAGGAAAGGATTAATAAGTTAAAGAAATCAAATGATATAACTTTTTCCTTTAACTTACCCGAAACCGAGTCATTTGATAGTAGTGAGATTTCAAATATCAATATTGAAGTGCTAAAAGGATCTAGAACAAATCCCTTATATAAATGGATTTTCTGTAATTGTAACTTAATTCAATTTCATATAGCTCAAAGTAAATGGTCACCAGAAAAAACTATCTTTCTTAAAGTGAGTTATGATGATGTGGTTGGTTCACACTTAGATGGTATAATAGTTTCAAAATTAAGAGATAAAAAATTAGATGATTTATTAAAATGAAAAAATTAATTTTCTTACATGGATATGGTGGTGAACCTATTACAGAGATAACTGAAATATTTAAGACAATTGGATGGAAAACAATTCAACACCACATTGATTATGATTTGGAATGGGATAAAGATAGATGTAAATCTATTACTGAAAAAGTAGCTGAAGATGGTAGAGATTGTGATCTAATAATTGGTCTTTCTTTAGGTGGTTATACTGCTCACCTTGTTTCTAATCAATTAGGCACTGATTGTATTTTAATTAACCCAGGTATTGATAGAGAAAAGTCTCAAGTATTTTTAGGAAATGAATTCCCAACTGGTGGTGAAATAGACAACGAGAAAGATTTTGACTTTCCAATGGAATTTAATAAGTGTAGGTTAGAGGTATTTTTAGGTGGTAGAGATTTTCAAATACCAAATAGTCGAACAATTGATTATTTGGAAAAGATGGATATAAAAGCAGACGTACACACATTAAAAGATATGTATCATGTTTTTAATATAGAAGAGTTTATTGATATAATTAAAATGAGTAAATTTATAAAAATGAATTAATTTTTTTTATATATAATAAAAAATATAATTAAGTTATGTCTGGTAAGTCAATTAAAGAAATTCTTGAAAAAATTGAAAATGAAAGAATTGAGAAAATAAAAAAAAATGAAGAAGAAGAAAGAAGATTAAATTCTATTCGTGAAAAATCTAGAAGAGAATATTTAGAAAGAAATAGAATTTATGAGAATGCTCTTTATAATACAACTACAAATACTTCATCAGCTGGGGGTAGGGTATCAAAAGAAAAAACAAAAGTTAAAAGCTATATAGCAAATGATACTTCATATTTATATCCGATTATAGATTTAGAAGATACTATTTCATCTAATCCGTCTTTGTATGTTGAAAGAGTTGAAAATATATTAACATTTACCGATGTTCAACAACTATACGATTTTTATGATGCTGTCTACTTTAAAACAACAATCTCAAATGCTCTGAATGGTAGTAATGGATATGATGTTGCGGTTGGAACACAACTAAAAGATTTGGGATCAACTTTTAAGATGATTTTATTGGATGATAGAAAGATAGTAGAATGGCGATTGGTTAAACAACTCACTCCTCAATCAGAATTAGATCCAAGAGGTTACTCACCAGATGGAACCGAGGGATATGTAACTATATACTCCGATTGGGATGAAAATGGTTTAATAGATCCAAATGATAGAGGATATATACTTTCGGTAACAACTGGATTAGATGTAAATATCGATTTAGCCACTTTAGATGATGGTCCACTTGTTGATTTTGATGAATAATTTTTAAATTTAATCCGTATAGAATACAACAAATTCTATAATAATCCATATATTTGTCTATGAATAACGATTTATATTGTCATTATAGTGATTTACCATCAGTAATGGCATACGAAAAACAAACACTATTCAAAATAGATAAGAATATGAAAACATTAGATTTAACAAATTTAGATAACTCAGATATTAAATATAAGATATCAAATTTCCCTGATGGTCAACAAGCAATTACACTTGATTTAGAAAACACCATCTTTACAACAGAATCACAATCTGTTGTTATTAAGTCTAGATTAAACTCTTTCTTAGATTTAGAGCTAATCATTTGTGCTAATCAAGCACTAATCGAACTTGGTAATGTTAATTTATTATTCAAACTTAAAGAAATATCTCTTTATGTACCATATTTTTTAGGTGCTAGATCAGATAGAAAGTTTTTAAAAGGTCAATCAAACTATCTTAAAACCGTTATTTGTCCAATAATTAACTCACAAAACTTCTCACGAGTTACCGTACTCGATCCACATTCAGATGTTTTAGAAGCGTGTCTTAATAACTTTCAAAAAATATCTAATATCAATTTCTCTAAAGAAGTAATTAAAGAATTAGATAATATTACTTTAGTATCTCCAGATGCCGGAGCACTTAAAAAGATTTACGATGTGGCTTTAGCAGTTGAGTGTAATGATGTTATTGTTGCAAATAAATTAAGAGATTTAAAAACTGGTAAAATAATCAGAACAGATGTTCCTGGTCTAAATAATGAAGTTTCTTTTACTGGTGAAATAAAAAGTAAAAATTTTGTTATCTGTGACGACATTTGTGATGGTGGGCGTACGTTTATTGAGATTGCTAAAGCAATTAGAAATATAAGACCCGAAGAAGTATTTGGTGATAATATCTATTTAGTAGTAACACACAGTATCTTTTCAGCAGGATTTGAAGAGTTAGAAAAATGGTTCACCGGTATTTACACTACAAACTCAGTTAAAGATATTGATAATGAGTTAGTAACACAAATAAATGTATTTTAATATGAGTAAGTTAGTAGTTTTATTATTTATATTCTTTTCAACTTTTAGTTTTTCTCAAGGTTGGATAACACCAGGTCAATCATGGGCATTTTTTGGACCAATGATACACTTTAATTTTGGTGGTGGAGAACATCATCTTAGTTTAGGTTTAGAAGGATCATATTGGAAAGATGTATTTATGAATTCAAATGCTCCATTTTTAGGAGTTGATGCTGGTTTTGAATATGAGATTGGTGGTAAGTGGAGATTTTATAGTGAGGCACAAACTGGTGGTATTTTAGGATTGTCTGCTGGACCCGTATTAGAAGTATCAGATGGAAGAGGTGATTGGGGTATTCAATCATCTGTTTGGTATTGTTTTATTGTTGGATTAGATATGAGGTGGAGATATACTGATAGAAGTTATTGGTCACCTGGTGTTTTTGGAAAATTACCTTTACCTATACAAAAGTAATATTATGAGTAAATTTTTAAGTTTATTTGGCTTCAAGAGCGAAGATAAAATAAAAAGAGTTAAAATAAATACAGAGAGTAGTTTATTATCAGATGATATGAATATCATAACTGCAGTAAAATCTCTTATGAATGATTTTGATAGTGGTGATTTCAATATTTGGCAAACAGTTTTTGATCAATCTTCAATTAATTTGACTAAAAAATTGGATAATACCAATTTTCCAAGCGTTGGGATAAAAATATCTTTTTATTACCGATTTGGTGATGAATTCGAAATGTCTAATTTATTTCTAACTTATTTTTATCCACGTAACTATATTGATATTACTTCTAATTCATATTCTTCAGAACACACACAAACTACGTTGGTAAACAAAGAACTAATAAAATCTGAAATGTTAGATTTCTTTTATGGTATATACCACAAAGAGTGTATTAGACTTAATGAGATTTTAGAAAAAGAGAAAAAATTAAAAAACAAAGTTCTACAAGAGGTTATTGGTATAGCCAATGTAAGAGACTCTAAATTAGATGATTTATTAAATAATGAATAATGAAAATAAAAGTAAGCACCAGAGTTGTCCTCTTATTTAAGAATATTGTAATTAAAATACCTATTAGTTACAGAGGATATTTACAATGTAAGAATGAAAAGTTTATTTGGGATAAATACAAAGATACTGGTATGCTTGCAGAGTTACACTCTGAAAGATTTGGTATTATAGTTATGAAAAGATATAACTCAGCAAATAGAGTTCCTGACTATGTAGTTAAGGGATTAAAATCAAAGATATCTGAATTTGATATTCCAAATTGTGACTTATATAGAAAAGATAATTGGGGTATGACTGAAAATCTCGGACATATTCTAATTGATTATGGAATAAATGAAAAGATTTCTAAAATGTATTAAAAAATTTATTAACTTTATAAAATAAAAAATAAAACAAACGATTATGTTTAATCCAAACTCACTTTTTTACACAGACGGATATAAAATCGGTCACAAAGCAATGTTAGCAAAAGGAACTGATTTCCTATATGGAACTTGGATCCCAAGATCTACAAAACACGCACCTAAAGGAATTACTAAAATTGTTTCTTTTGGTCAACAATTAACTTGGCGTTGGATTCACGATGAATTCACAGAAAACTTTTTCAACAAACCATTAGAAGATGCTTTATCATTCGTTGGAGATATGAGTATGTATTTAGGTATGGAATTTAATGGAGATCACTTTATTGATCTTCATAAATTAGGTTACTTACCAATTAGAGCTAAGGCTCTCCCAGAGGGTATCGAAACTCGTACAAATGTTCCTCATATGACATTTATCAATACATTTAAAGGTTTCGCTTGGTTAACTCTTTTCTTAGAAACTGTTGTTTCTTCTTTGGCTTGGAAACCATCAACATCAGCAACAATCGCACTTCAATATAAAAGAAACTTAGTTAAGTGGGTTTTGAAAACAGATCCATCAAATGCTTGGTTAATTCCTTTCTTAGCACACGACTTCTCAGCACGTGGTATTGACCCTTGGACTATGGTATCATCTGGTTTAGGACACGCTACCTCATTCAGAGGTTCTGATACTCTTGTAGTTATCCCAGCGGCTCGTTACTTCTATGGAGAACCAAAAAATGAAGTTTGCATCAATTCAGTAAATGCTTCTGAACACTCTGTATCAACAACAAAAATCTTTACAGTTGGTGAGAAACAAATGTTGATTGATTGGATGAATGAGTTTGATAAAGGTATCTTATCAGTAGTAATGGATACTTTTGACATTACGAAAGTTGCTAAACCAGGAGAAGGTGGATATTGTTTCGACTTGAAAGAACAAATTATGAACCGTGATGGTAAATTAGTTATTCGCCCTGACTCTGGTGATCCAGTTGAAATCATTTGTGGACACGGAAGAACTGAGTTAACCGATAATGAGAAACGAGCATTCTATCCAGAGTTTTACACAAAAGGTTTGATTGAGTGTTTATGGGATATCTTTGGTGGGACTATTAACGATGAAGGTTACAAAGTTCTTGATCCACACATTGGAGCAATCTATGGTGACTCAATCACGATTGATCGTCAAGTTCAAATCTATGAGAGATTAGCTGCTAAAGGATTTGCGGCAACAAACATTGTATTAGGTGTGGGTTCATATACTTACCAATATAATACACGAGATACTTTTGGTTTCGCAGCTAAAGGTGCTTGGTTTGAAGAAAACGGAGTTGAACACGACATTTACAAAGACCCTATCTCTGACGATGGTACTAAAAAATCTTTGAAAGGACTTATAGCAGTTTTTGAGAAAGATGGTGACCACGAAGTTGGAGTTCAATGTACTAAAGAAGAAGAAGAGAGTGGTATCTTACAAACCATCTATGAAGATGGAAAATTCTACAATGAAACGACTTTAACCATCATACGTGGGAAGTTAGAGGATCTTGTTTCCAAAGACCATGTAGAATTAGTTTAGTGTAATTCTTTACACAAAAAAAAACCCGTTCTAACCGAACGGGTTTTTTATGTATTTATAACCTATTTATAAATAAATGATTCGAAAGTTTTTATATAATTCATTTTATACTTATTATTCTCATTATTCTCATTTAATTTACCCTCTTTTATAGCATAATCAAACATAGCTTCTAAAAAAGATAATTGATTTTCAGTATATTTACCTGGAAATAATCTGTTTATAAATCTTGGAATTTCCATAGTTTCAGTTTTTGAATTATTTGACGTATATTACAGATTCATTTATTTTTCTATTTTTCATAATTTTTATTTTTTATTATATATTAATATTTTTTTAATTCTTTTTTTAATTCTTTACACAAAAACAAAACCCGGTTTTTTTTATTATTAAAACTCAATAAACCAGGCTTTAACTGGTATTACTGACTGTAAAAGCTTAAGATATGTGATTTTTATGTAAAATCGAATCCAACTAATTCCGTTCCTTTATATCCCAAATTATTTTCTTGTAAATCCGGTCCTTTATAATTATGAAAATAACTAGTCAAACCAGCATCCGTTGCAATTTTATATATTTCTAATAATTTTTTAACAAATGAAATAAAGAAGTTTTTATCCATTTCAGACCAATATTTTTTGATAGTTGAGTATTGACCTTCAAAATCCTCATTACCGTCTTTATCACAAAACATTTTCACCAATGAATCAATAGTCAAGCCTTGAACATTTGACATTTTAACTCCACTTTTATAATTTTTGACGAATTCATCTTCAGTATATTCTGAATTATCAGGTAATTTGGATGCTTCTTTTATCCAACTAAATACTTTATTCAATCTATCATCAGTGTCAGTCTGCCAGTAGCTTGGCGCACCGTTAGTTGGGTAAGATAAGTTGAAAATTAAATGAGCTATCATTTTTTCTTTAACATCAATTAGTTTTAAGAAATCCATACAAATAAAATAAACCTTTTTACCTTCAAAGACATGTCCTTTTATCCAATAATATCCACAAACTCCTTTTAAGTCTTTATTTAATAATTTTCTAACATTATTTATTTCATCTTCTTGTAGTTTAGATTCAACCACAGTCATTTTTATACATTTCATTTCAGTATCACATTTTTTACCCTCAAATGAATTTTTATAGAAATCTTCCGGTAATTCAGGTGATTTTAATAATTGAAATGCCAATCCTACACCACCTCCACCTAAATATTTTAAATTCTGATTTGTAAAAACTTCTTCTATACATTGTTGTATTTTTTCTTTACTACCAAAAGACTTAAATAGTTTATTCTCAGTTTTTACCCTATCAATTCCATCGATATTCTCAGATATCATTCTAAATTTTTCGTATAACTTTAAGTATTTCATATTTTTATTTTTTTATTTTTTTATTATTTATTATTTATTAAAAACCCATTTTTTTCATTTTTATTATTAAAACTCAATAAACCAGGCTTTAACTGGTATTCCTAATTGTAATGCAATTGTTGATCTTTTATGACCACCTATAAGATGATAAGGTTTTCCCTCATTATTTTTTAAGTTTATTATAAAAGGTGCTGGTTTAGTTATTGATTTTTCATTTACTAATTCATCAAAATTTCCGAGATATGCTTTCAAAGTATCATCGAAACCTGGTTCAGAAGAACTTCCTATCAATTCTTTCATTTTTGTTATTCCTTCTACACCAGCTTCTAATTTTAACTTTCCTTTCCATCCACCCTTTCCAGATTTAGGACCAAATACTTGTGTAAGATCTCCCATGTTTCCAGTTTGTCCCACTTTATTCCAATCAATAAGTTTACCTGACTTTATTAAATTAAAAGCTTCTTTTCTAATTTCTTCTGGTGGATTTTCCTTGAAACTTTTCATATCATTTTCCATTCCAATACCATCAATGGTTTTACCTACAACTAATTTTCTGATTTCTTCTTTATCAGTTGTTTCTTTCCCTAAGTATTTTTTAACTATATAAAAATAGAAACTTGGTAATTTGCTAAATACCTTATCAAAGTTTTCTTCAATAAAGAAAAACTCACAATTATTAAGTAATTCATGCATTTCTTGATTGATTAACTCATCGCTTGGTCCTTCCCAAGTTATATCATATTTAACATCTTTATTAAATTCTTCGTATAGTTTTAAGTATTTCATATTTTTTTATTTTTTATTAAATATTTTTATTGGCAATCAGGACAATCAACTCTACCATTACCACCACATTCACGACATCCTATCTCACAATCACCACCACATCTTGAACATTCTTCTTTTCCCTTACCTTCACATTCGGTACAATCCATTTCACCAGAACCTTCACAATTAGAGCATTCGTTATCTTCATCATCAAGTCCTGTTCCATCACAAGATGAACATTCTTCTTTACCCATTCCACCACACTCACTACAATCAACTTCACCATTACCTTCACAATATGGACATTCTATCTCACCACCACCATAACATTCTGGACACTCAACACTTTCTTCTCCATCACAAGTCTCACAACCAGTACCATTTGTACCATCAGTGTGTTCCAATTCCCAACCCCCATTATAAACATTACTTAGTGTCATTTTATGTGGGTTATAAAAAGTTAAAGTATCTATATATGGATAGTATTCAAACTCACCAAAACGATAATCACTATTTTCTATCTTAACTTGAATCCTTTCTATTGGAGTAAGTTCATCACCAAACATGAAATCACTTTTAGAATAGTTTTGAGCCTTTTTATAAACAAATTTATTTTGAATAGCAAATTTCTTAAACAATTCTTCATCTTTAGAATTATTCGTATAAATTCTATCCATAAATAGTTTACCATTATAATCATTATGACTATATTCAGCATTCCAAAGTAAAGCTCTACCTTTAATCTTCTCTGGATCTTCATCTGATCGAAGAATAACTAAAGAAACTTGTTCCGGATTTTTAGAATAAATATTTAGATAAGGTTGACATCTTGAATATCTCATACAAGAACCACCTAATGTGTGATTATCAGATTCATAATTACTTTGTAAGTAATATTTTTTAATATCATCACCTTTAACGATTTCAAAGTTTTTGAATAAGTTTTCTTTTTTTGCTTTAACTTCATTATTAAACTTAATAACAAAATCTTCTAATTCTTGTGATGTAAACTTCTCACCAGCTTTTCTTAATAAAGTTTGTACAAATGATCCAACTCTAATTTCTTGAGATTTAACATACTTTGGACCTTTTTTTATACCAAACTCGTGAACTATAGCATCATATTCATTTCCATCATAATTGAATTTAATATGATAAAAAGTTCTACCTCTTCTAATATCACGTTTAAGTTTATCTGATATTCTCTCATCATCACTTTTAATTTCACTAACAATTCTACCTGATATATCTTTTAATTTATCATATATTAATAATGATGCAAAGTCTTTTTTCTTAAAAAACTTTTTATGTTCTGGAAATAAATCTTTTGATTCTTTACGATAAATATAATTTGGTTGTTCTATTATACAAGTTGATTCAACTCTTTTATCTGATTTAAAAAGTAAGAAGTTTTCTTTATCAGAAAGTTCGATATAGTTTGCATCTACATCAACATCATTCTTATATAGTTTTAATATTTTTTCGGAAAGTGGACTTTTAACTTTAGCAACTGTTTCTATAAATTCCTCTGAAAAATCCATATTGGCTTCAAGTAATAATTCTAATTTACTTTCAGTAATCCAATCGTTATATCTAAATAGTTTCATATACTATATATAAAAAACTATTTACCAAAATTATATTTGTAGTATTTTATTTCTTTACCTAATTCAGTAGCATATCTTAATTCGTGTTGAACACCTTTTGATTTAGAAATAGCATTATTTTCTGTAATTTCATAATCACCAAAGTTAATTACAATCACCTCATCACACCATCTGATAAATTCCATATCTAACTCCATCCAAGTCTCCCAGGACCCGTCTAAACCACCCGTTTGAGCAATTGGATGTGACATACTGATTGGAGAGAAAACAAAATGTCCTTCTCTAATTAATTCAGCAGCAACTTCATTTGCTAAATCAAAACTCAATTCTTCGTAACCAGTATATGGTATTGCTAAATATATTTTTCTTTTTTTCATTAACTAACTCCTATAATAATTTTATTATCTTCTTTAAATTTTTGCCATTCTTCATATCCCATAAGATCTGGAAATCTTTTTCCCTCGTTACAAGATTCTTTAACATAGAGTTTACCTGGTAATGAACATCCACAATATCCACATCTTCCTTGTGGCACACAATCTTCTTTACACATATCTAAACGATAAAGAACTTGTTCTTTTTGATATAGTGGCAATAAATTAATTTGGTCCCCGACCATTTTCATGTTTCCTTCAATAAACTGATATATTTTTTTTATCATATTCCTAAATCATTTAATTTTTCTTCTCTTATATCTGATTGTGTTGTGAAAAAATTACGCCAATAGAAATCACTATTCACATCGAAATCAAATATTCCGTTCATATGTACATTCTTATAGGATGAAACATAAACTCTATCTTTAGTAGTTTTTTTAACAAAATATTTATTACCTGGAATAAAATAATCTTCTAAAAAAAGCATCGTATCAAGATCCCCGTTTTTTCCTACACAATTACCATTAGTATAATCTTGGTAGGTGTAAGAACGATCTTTTGAAATTAAGATATCACCTATATTCATATTCCTAATTTATTTAATTTATCATCTCTCCAATCTTCTAATTTTTGAAACATATCTTTTTTATAAAAAGCTGCATATACTTTGGGATCATCAGTTTCTATTTCATAATATTCACCATCGAATCTTGAATCTATAACATTATATATTTCACCAATAACTAAATCAGTTTTAATTTCACCTTCTTCCCATTCACTGGTTGTAATATTGTTTATACAAACTACTTTCATTTTCCTAAAATTTCTTTACAATGCACTAACCAATCCGAGTGTTCAGCATTAACAACTTTACACGGATCACCTGATTTGACAATCTCCCATAATTCATCTGGATCATCATCTATATGAAAAAGAAACCCCTTACCTTCTAAATAAACAATCTTATCAACATGTTCAGTAAATACTATTTTCTCTCTTGGTATACCAACTTCTTTAGCAACATCATATAGTTCCTGGTTTTGTTTTTCAACCCAGTGCCAACCCCTTTCTAAGGCAGGTTCAGTTGCACAACGAGAAGTTACAATCCAAACATCATAACCCCCATTGATTAATTCTTTTGCAAACCTTTGTATGTCTTTTCTAGCAATAGTACCATCAAAGTCAAATGATATCTTTTTCATAGATATTTTATAATTTTTTTGTATAAAGTTAAGAATTTTTTATTATATTTGTTAAACAAAAAGGTAAATATTATGAATAAGTGTAGAATGAGATCAAAAGAGAGAGTACCTAAAAGGTATAAATCACAATATAAATTTGATGCTTATTTGAAAAATTTTTTACTTGATTTAAAGATCGTATTATTATGATTTCAGTAGATGATAAAATATTAGAATGTTCAGTTAATGTTCTATTAAGTGAAAAGGCTTCAATTATTAGAAAATTTGAAGATGAAGGTAAAGTCATGTATAAATACCGTGATAAAAATTTATCAGATGGTGATAGTGTAATTATTCAATTAAACTTATTTGATAGAGTTATAGCAACCTCTGATCTTGAAGATGGTTATCCAAATATTGGATTAGATTTCTTATGGGAGTTTTGTAAAAAACCTATTGAGTCTGTTAGAGCTCATTTCACTAAAGATGGTAATATTAAAATACATAATGGTGTTGTAGTTCTTTCACCTATTCAGAAACTCTATACAGAATCTGATTTATATAACATATTAGAATATGCTTTAGGTTCACATGATAAAGACAGAATTAAAGATATAATTTCCACATATAGAAAAAAATGATAAAAGAAAAATTAGATGAGTATTTAGAATTTGATTCTAAACTACTTTTTAATAGAATTCCGATTGAAGAGCATGGTATAAAACTAAAAAGATTAGTTAGAGTTTTTGGTGGTGCTATAAGGGATATTATAGCCGGTCAAAAAATTAATGATGTTGATATTTTAGTTGCTTCTCAATCATGTGGATTAGTTGAATTTACCTTGAAAGAAGCGGGTTATACTTATATTGGGAGTTTAGTACCTAAAGATTTGGCATCTGTTTATAGTGATATACAAGTTATAAGTGAACCAAGAACATGGATGAAGGGTACTAAAATAGTACAGTTGATTAAACCTCGTCTAAAATCAAATCATCCAAAAGAATATGAACAAATGTTCATAGATCTTATTCAAAATGTTGATATCAGTTCTTGTGGTGTTAGTTGGGATGGTGAAAACTTATATGAAAATTATCCCAATGCGATAGCACATTGTCAAAACCTTAGTTTCTATATTAATAGATCAGCTAAGATGTATTCTAGAAAAAGAGCAATTCATAGAGAATATAAACTACTCGAAAGAGGTTGGACTAAAATAGAAAGTGATGATACTGCTATTGCTAGAGATCAACGTATAGAAAGTATTTTAAGTGATAAACCACCTATTGATTATATATCTGAGCTACCAAAGGGTGTTTATGGTGGTAGTTTGAAAAAAGAAAAAGATGATGATTTATTTCCCTTTTAATTAAAAAAACAAATATGAAAACAGATTACGAATTATTTAAGGTATCTGATATACCTGTATCAATTAGTTTATGGTTCTTATTATTATTACCATTAAGCGGGTTTAACTTACCACTTGTTATTTCAATCTTTATTGCCGTTTTAGGACACGAATTAGGACACGCCTTAACTGCCAAAAAACTGGGTTATGGTTCTTATGGTATCAATATTGGTTTCTTTGCTGGAACTGCACAAGTTGATAGTAATATGCACCCACATGATAATATTAAAGTTGTGGCTGCTGGACCACTGGTTAACTTAGCACTTGGTTTATTAACAATTAATTTTGGTTTAGAACATTTTACCTATGTAAATTTATTTTTATTTATTTTTAATATCTTACCAGTTTATCCGATGGATGGTGGTCACCTCTTAAAAGATATTTTAATGTTGAATATGAGAGATAGAAGAAGGGGATTTAGGATTTCAATGTGGGTTAGTACAATAACTTCAATAGTTTGTGCAATTTTAAGTATATCATTGGGTCAATTTATTATGGCTGTTATATTTGCAGTTTTCTTTTACTATTCAATTCGAGAATTGGGTTATGTTAAATAAAAAACCACTCTAATTGAGTGGTTTTTTATTATAATCTGTCTGTAAATCTAACTAGATAATCTAATTTAGAAAACTCCTGGTCTATTTTTTGTCTGATATTATCATTTGTTACATAACTATTTGGATAAGAAGTGCCCCAGATAAATCTTTTAGTATAATCATATAGATTTCCTGTATTTCTATCCATATAATAAATAATAGAGCTTAACTCACTAGATAACTCTAATCTACTAACTAATAAATTATATATTGATGATATCTTAGAATAAGCAATTTCATAATCTTCAACACATTCATTATTATATGTTTTAATTTTATTGCTTATCTTAGTTGATACTTCACTAATTTTATCAAAAATAGATTTAACAATTGCTAATACTTCATCTTTATTTTCAATATCATCATTTTCTGAAAATCTTTGATAAACTGAATTAATATTATTCTCAATTGTTTTATTTGACTTTTCATTACTAATTAAAGTTTCTCTAATTCTTTCTGAAATTCTATCTGAATAGTATTTTCTATCCTCATCATTTTCAGCCTTTAAGAAAGATTTTAGATTAGATATATTATTTCTGAAAGCTGAAAAGTTTTCTTCACCTCTTATATAATGAAGTGACCATTTATCTCCAAAGAATCTATAGTTTTTAGAAAACAATCTCCCAAAACCACTAAATAAGTCAACATCCGAAAGAGTTTTAAGATATCTTTCTATATTAGCCTTTTTAATTTCTTCATTACTAGTACCTAATTTACCACCAATGATACCAGTTTTAGCATCTTTTCTTTCTTCTCTTTGTTGACTAAGTGGTTTATAACCTTTTGCTACTAAATCCTTTTCCCATTTTTGAAAATCAAATACAATTGCAAACTCAGCATTATCTAAGAAACTTTTATTAAAACTATCTTTTAATAAAAATCCACCACTACCAAAATTAACTGCGACATTATAAAGAATATCTTCTCTTTCTTCAATATCAGTTAAGATATAAATTCTAGAACCTGAATTAAAAGTCAATAAACTTTTCAATCCATCCCAAATTCCAGTCAATTGAATAATTTTATTACCAAAATCTCTCCATTTTGGACTAGTTGGTTTATAATCATAATAATCACCAGTATTATTAGCAATATAAATTCTTTCAACAGCGCCATCATTTCTATTTCTACTCTTAAAAAAAGATCCTATTATATTTCTAGCATTGTTATAATTTTGTGTCTTCCAATTTTCAAAAAATAGTTTTGTACCATTTTTAATTTCATATTTAGTCATTATTGTATTTAAGAGATCCATATTCATACTTTCTCTATAACCTCTATTTTCAATTGTTCTAGCCAGTTCCATAAACTCACTTGTTATATCAATTTTCTTAAATTGAGCAACATCATTTTTATTTGCGTGATAATTACCATCAACAGCAGTAGTTCCAATATATTCTCCTTTTGAATTAATCCAGAATTTTAAATATTTTAATTCACCAACTGGATTAACTTTTCCAGAACCCTCACACTTATCACATTTAAGAGTTCTAAATCCTCTACCCCAAGCTCTCTTAACAGAACCAGTGCCTTCACAAGATTTACAATCAACTTTTTCTAAACTAAGATTGGCTTTAATAGCCTTTTGATAAGGTAGATATTGGAAATATTCATCACTTATTAAAGTAACAGGGGCATCAATATGAGCAGCAACTGAAATTATATTATTTTTAAATCTACTCTTAGAAGAGGAGTCTTTAAGATAGTTAAAAACCTTATTAAGGTGATCAGCACCAAAAGCCTCAGTGATGAGGCTTTCAAATGCTTTGTATAATTTTATATATTTTAAGTTTTTCATATTACTAAACCAACAGTTTCTACTTTTATACCTGATCTTTTCAAGTTATTGATATATTCTTTGTTAGATTTATCAGATAATAAATCACCAGATATTACTAATTTTTTAAATTTAGCACTACCTAAAATTTCAGGAATAGATACTGATGATGATGTTGTATAAACTAAATGAAGTTCATCTACATTAATACCATCTAATTTTAGATCATCTACTACACAAGAAGTTAATTGTAATTTATCCATTTCTGGATTATTTGAAATAACTTTCATTAAATCACTATTTGTAAATTCACATTTATCAAATGCGAATGACTTACACTTAAATTTACTAACATTAGCAATTTTTTTAATATCTTTAATAAATTTAAATTTAATCCAGTTTAAGTTAAGAGGTAATTTGAAAAGATCTTCTGGTACATCTGGAGAATCAACAATTAGTTCTTCTATATTAGCATGTTTAGAAATAATAATATCTTTAAATATACTCATAGAAGTTGATAATCTCTTTGTATTAACACCAATAAATCTTTTCTTTTGAGTTCCTAATGAATCTTGATACGCAACTGGTAATTTACCTTGAACTTGAGCTGGTAAATCTAATGCGTAAGTATATGTACGAGCATCTCTTCTATCACCATGAGTTCCGATTGAATTCATCCCAGTATATTTTGTAATCAATTCATACATAGTATCTCTTAATCTCTCAGGATAAACTCTATCAAAGAAAAATTTAGGTTCAGAACTATCATCAAATCCATCTAAATTTCTAACCATACATCTTGAAATTGGTAATTGTTCAGAAATCATTTCTTTTCCATTATAAATTGGAGTTTTAATAACCAAGAATGCTGGTATAGAGTTAGGATCAAATACGTTACCTAATAATTGATTTCTATATCCACCAGTATAAAGATGTTGACATGATGTATAGAATTTAGAAATTGACATGTTTAAAATATCTTTTGAATTATGAGCTATTCTAAGATAAACTGGTTGATTAAATAATTTAAATGAAGTTTTATATTCACCATTAACATCTTCTCTAATAACATTTAAAATTCTTTGTAAATTTCTATCATTAAAATCTCTATCAACTTTATCAAAATATTTATTATATTCCTGTCTAAAAGATTCTAAGTTAATAAGATTTCTTTCAAAAACTGGTTCTCCAATCTCTTTAGATATTTTAAGAGGTCTCCCATCTTCACCCATAACTGGTCTACCATTTTCATCTTTTTGAATCATTTCATTCTTACCCGTCTCATTAGAAAGTTTTCTTAAAACTGGTCCGTTAAGAGCAACCATTTCATCAATACCAATATTATTTAAATCCAATTCTTCAAGTACTTCTTTAGCTCTTAAAATTGAAGTATCTGTTGATGTTGTTTCTTTTAAATGTTCCAAAGACAATTGAATCATATTGATAAATTTCTCAGGAAGATCTTTATATTGTTCTTGAGCAGCTTTTACATCACATCCAAAAAGATCGTCAAGTACTTTATATTTATCTTCCTCTGATAATTTTTCATCACATTGTTTTATATGTTCAGTTGCAATAACTTCTTCCATGTCTAACCATTCCTCTCCCCAAGTTTTAATAACTTCTTTTTTTTGTGAAGGTAGAATAGAATCACCAACTTTAGCTTCTCTTAGAAAATTTTTTCTTGTTTTTAACCATTTCATATTTTAGATTATATTTTTAAATTTTATTATATATATTAAAAAAAATTTCCAAAAAACAATTTTTTAGAAAAAAATATATAATATTATTATGTGCGATTGGAAAAGATTAAAAACTAGTGAACTTATAGAAGGAGTTGATTTCTATTGGGAAGAAATTGAAGGCATAAAAATGCGTGTATTTACTGAAGAATATTTAAGAATGATTAGACCTGCATGTTGCAATTCGGGATGTCGTCATTGCCCTTTTAAAAATAAAAAGTCCCAATAATTTATTGGGACTTTTTATTAATTAACCGTTTTTGTTAATTCATTACCTGCTTTAAATTTAGCAACTCTTTTACTTGGAATTGTAATTTCTTCACCAGTTTTAGGATTTCTCCCTTTTCTTTCAGGTCTGTCATTAGTTGACCATGTTCCGAAACCAGTTAATGAAACTTTATCACCTTTAGCAAGTGACTCAGAAATAGTTTTAACAAGTGTGTTAACTACTTCGTTTGATTTAGTTTTTGATAAGCCAGTTTCGTTTGAAATTGCTTCTACTAATTCAGATTTATTCATTTGTATTTGTTTAGTTTTATTACCTCTTTTGGAGTGTATGAAAATTATAATAAAAAGATTTTTAAAAGTTTAATATTTTCACTATATTTGTTAAAAAATAATAACTATGACTAATATTTATACTGATTCTGTTTTTCAAGATGATACAAATATATCTCTTAATATTGATGTAATTAGATTATCTAATAAGTTAGATAGTTTAATGTTATGGGTTAAAGAACAGGAGAATATTGCAGTTAAAGAAGAAAGATTTTTAGATGCAATCAAATGGAGAGATTTTCCTAAACACGGTATTGTTAAAGTTGATAGTTTAGATATGAAAACATTTTATATTATAAATAAATGAAATTTAAAATAAAAGAATTTGTCCTTTGTCCTTATTGTACTTGTTCACGATTGACACAAAGGGCATATCTAAAAGAGTATGAAAAGGTTGGTAATATACGTGTTAATGGTATTATAACAAACGATATATTTAATTATATATCATATAAATACGAATGTGATAGGTGTTCCAAAAAATACACAACAACAGAAAGTGATGAATTATCACAATATAATTATATTAATAGAGAAAGATCACAAAAAAGAAATAATAAAATTAATAAGATATGGGGATGAATTGCCATAAACCTTGTAAAGAATGTCCATGGGTTAATGCTAATAACCATAGTATTAAGTTTAGAGAATATACTGAAAAAATGAAATCTTTGGGCAAGATTGAAAATCATAAATGCCATATGATTTCAAATGATGTATGGGGATATAACTCCGATATAAATGATAAAAATATTTGTAGAGGTTCTAAACTTTACTCTAAAAAGAAATAAAAATGATATGGAAGAAAAAAGAATATCATTAAGCGAAGCATTGTTTACAAACATATGCAAAATGGGATTTATCAAAGATGGAAATTTTCAACTAAATTTCACATCAAATGAAATTAAAACTCTTTGTAAAGGAGAAATATTAGAAAAAACATACAACAATTGGGGTTCTAATATAAGCTATAAGTTTGCTCTACAAGATTTAGGATTTGAAATGATTAATGAAATTCTTAAAAGATCTCCAATCTACTCTGATTTATCAGGTAATTTTTAAATAAATAAAAAACAAATATATGAACGAAAAAAAAATAGGTAAAGAATTCCGAGACTTTTCAACTAAACATCTTGGATTATCAGGAACAACTTTTGATGATGTTGTTAAACATATGGATGTACAGGCGTCAAGAACACCATATATTATAGAGGAAAGAGAGATGCGTGTAAGCCAACTTGATGTATTTTCGAGATTGATGATGGATCGTCAGATCTTTCTTTCGGGAGTTGTGGATCAAAATATGGCAGATATCACACAAGCTCAATTATTATTCTTAGAATCATTAGATGCTAGTAGAGATATTACTTTCTTACTTTCAAGTCCGGGCGGTAGTGTCCTTTCAGGATTATCCATTGTTGATACAATGGAATATGTAAAACCAGATATAGCTTGTATTAATTTAGGTCTCGCAGCTTCGATGGGGAGTATTATACTCTCATCATCCACTAAGGGCAAAAGATCTTCATTAAACTTTGCTAAAGTTATGATTCATCAAGTTTCTTCGGGTGCATCTGGGCATGTCGCTGATAATAGAATTTCTCAAATGGAGTCAGAAAAATATAATTATATTTTATTTAAAATGTTAGCTCAAAACTCAGGTAGAGATTTTGATTATGTTTTAGAAGCTGCTCGTAGAGATAAATGGTTAAATGCATACGAAGCTTTAGAATTTGGATTTATTGATGAGGTTATCAATAGTGAAAATAATAGATATGATGTTAAGAAATTAATGGATGGTTTCGATGATTATTATAAAAAAGAAGTTTTAAATAAATAAAAAAAGTGTGAGTTTTTACTCACACTTTTTTTATTTCTTTTTTCTCGCTAACATACTTTGATATTCTTTTAAAATGTCATTAAATATTTCTTCAGCTTTGTCTATATCACATACTTTTAGTATATCAATCATTTTTTTATGATTGAGTTGTAATACATCAGAATATTTTATACCATATTCGCTATAAAATTTCTGAAAGCATTCATAATGAACATCGCTTATTTCATATAATAAATTTATATGTTTTTTGGTAAGAAACATTATACTCTTTTTTATTTTTATATATTATTAAAATATATAAAAATATTCCAAAAGCGTTGATTTTATTGATATTTTGACTATTCGATTATAAATTTTTTCAAACTTTTTTGAGTATAGAAGAGATATTCAATTTGAGCATTACCTTTTTTATCAACTTTAATATTTTTATTTATTACTGGTGTGATTGAGTCATAATTTCCACAATAGATTATGTTATCGCTATAATGTGTAAAGTTTGGTCTATTTTTTGGTATTTGAAATATGGTAGTTGTGTTATATTGAAAATCAAATCTCCCTCTTAATTCAATTATGGAGTTTGATCCTTCACACCATTCGAATCCATCAATTTTTGATAGTTCCATTATTATATTTTCGGATGCTATTATCCAATTGTATTTTATTATTTCATTTAATAAATCTTCAGGATTTCTTTTTGTGAATAGGTTTTTAATAAAACCTCTGTTAAAATATTTAAAATCTATTCTTTCGGATTTAAAGTTTAAATTAACAAAGAAATTATGTAGTAGTGACCACATAATATCATCTTCATTATTATTTGATACTAAAGATATTAATTTATAAGATTTTGTATCATCTATTGTTTTTAATATTCCATTTTCTTTAATTTTTTTTTGAAAATTAATTAAAGCGGGATTTTCTTCTGCAAAAAAAATGTTTGAAAAAATACCATCTCCAAACATCTTATTTAAAATATTTTCCATATTTAATTTTATTTATTAAAACCTAATTGTTTAGCTTTTTCTAAATATTTTTCAGCCACATATTTAAAAAGTTCTTCTGGGTAATTATTATCAGTTGATAATTTCTCACTAACTAAATATTTATTCCAAGCATTTTCAGGGGTTTTAATACCATCAATATGTTTTTCAAACATTTGTTTACATAATTTTTTATCAGCTCCCCATTTATTATAGATTGATAAAACTTTATTTAAATGTTTAAAGTTATTTTCTCTGTTTGTAACTTCGATATTTTCTATAGCCTCATCAATAGTTTCCCAATCTCTTATTTTAGATTTTAAGCCTTCTAGAATACTTTTAACCTTTTTGTTAGAGTTATCTTCAATTAAATCTAAAAGAGCTTCTAAAAAGAGTTCTTTACCACTAATTTTGATGCTACCTGCTCTTAGGTATCTATCAACTGGACCATAAGTTGTTATTTTTAGGTTTTTATCAAGTATATCCATAACTTTTGATTTAAAGATATCTTCTTCGTTAACTTTTTTTATTTCAACTTTTGGTTCTTCGTTAACTTTTTGACCAGTTGTTGTGCTAAACTTTTTCATCTTAATTTATTAAATTTTTGATTTGTAATCTTGAACATCATCTCTAACCTCCTGAGATAATCTTTTTAATTCCTGCATAACTTTTCTAATTCTAGTACCTGCTGTTCTGTTTGACCTAATAAAGAATTTCTCAAAGTCATCTTTTAGGTTAAATTTCTTACCATCAATTTCAATTTCTTCGGTAAGTATTTCAATTAACCTGTCATATTTGTCTAAATAATCCATAATTATTATTTAATTTTTACTTATATATTAAAAATTAAATCTCATAATTAGTTATGATAACTTCTCTTGTTTTTTTGTCACCCTTTTTAGATACTTTATTATAATCAAAATTTAATTCTTTCCAATAAAAACCATCACTTATTAACTTATCCAACATCCAACAAGTTTGTCCATCATGTTCTAAAACACCAGAAACCATAAAAGATGATTTTCTATTATCAATTCCTATAATATATTGATAAAGATTAAAATCATCTTCTTCATTCCAATAACAATTATACCCAGCTTCAGATATTTGTTTTTTCCCTATTTTATTGTCTGAGGTTTTAACTCTACCATATGGTGGATCAATGTAGATCATATTATTATCACCAAAAATATCTACATCTTCAAATTTTCTTGATAGGAATTTTATTTTATCTGAGTATTTTCTAATATGGTTTACATATTCAGCAACTTTTTTATCAGTATTATCATTCCAACCTCTTTCACCATAAGTTTGATTAAATTTAAACTTTTGATTAAATCTCATCATATTATTAGTGCAACTTAACATAAGTGCCCATAATTTTTGAGGAGTTTTATATTCATTAAAACTATCTCTTAATTTTAGATATTCTTCTTTATCCCCTTTTACTGGACATAGTAATTTAGTTTCTTCTATTATATCATCGTTTTCTAATAGGAGTGAGTGAATACCTACTAGTTCTGTGATAATATCATTTATGATAACTTCATCATATTTATCCAAAATGTTAGTATAGACCGATCCACCACCAGTGAATAAATCTATGAAAACTTTTTTAGAAAAATCAAGATTTGGAATTATCTGGTCCAATAATTTGAATTTTGAACCGGTATAATTCATAGGCGTATTAATCCAATTCATAAAATAGAGTCAATTTTTTCATCTCTCCAATCATCTAAATGAATAAAACATCTATCTAAATTTGAGTAGAGAGCTCCGCAATTGCTATCAGCAAAAATAACATATCTACTATCAACATTATATTGATCCGCATCATAAGCAGTTCCAATTTCAATTATTTTATATTGGTTTCCAATTTGAAAGTTATCATAATGTTTATCTCCAACATTATTACCAATAAAAACTAGCGTATCGCCAACTTTATAATTCATATTATTCTATATTAAAATGTTTATTCAGTGCTTCAAATGCTAAATTTCTCTCTTTAGCGAAATATCTAGTGCTACCTGAAACTTTTATAATACCCAAAGATGAAATTGTTTTAAGAAAGTTAGTAACATCTTTAGGGAGTATAATAACATCATTCACTTTACAAGTTTCAATTATTCCTTTTCCAGATGGGAGTTTTTGATTTACCTTTGTATCTTCTGTATAAATAATTTCTAATATTTGTTTATAAACTCTCCATTTTTGGTAACTACCATCTTTTTCCAATTCATTTTTCTTTTCTCTGTGAGATCTAACATCATAGTAATCTTTAAAATAAACACCAGCTAAAATTGATATTTCAATTATAGTTGAAAAGATAATAAATGCTATTGAGTTTTTAGAATTATCTTTTTTCTGTTTATAAACATCACCTTTAATTTTCTTTGTTGAATTTTCAATTTCAGTTTTTAAATCACTCTTTAATTTATTTAGTTCTTCATTTTTAGAAGTTATAACATCTTTATTTTGCTTTTCCGCCTCTGATATCTGTTTAGGTAATAATGATAATAACTTTTTTTGTTCTTTTGATAAAGTACCAGTAAGTGCTAAATCATTTAATTGTCTTTGTTGATCTCTTAAAGAATTCACATCTTTTTCTAAAATTGAAATTTCATCTGTTTTAGCATTAATTCTAGTGTCATATATTTTTCTAATAGAATCTTCTGTCTTTTTAATAATTAATTCGGAATCTTTTTCTATTTTATCACTTTTAGATGAATATTCAGCAGCTCCTTTTATAGAAGAATAAAATGATATACCAATAATAGTAACACTTAAAAAGAAAAGAGGTAGGACATCTTTTGTAAATGCTCTTAATTTTAAATAAAGAATACTAAATTTGTGAAATATACTTCTTTTCAATAATTCAATAGCTGAAAGAATTATTATAGTTGATGTATACACAACCGGTTTATTATCAATAACACCATTTAATATGTTGGATAGCATAAAAAATGCTAAGAATATAGATGCTATGTGACCAAAATATGATAACACAACCATTACACTATTTATCACTTTATAACTTTCGTGAAAATTTTGATTATTTATTTTTTTATCCAACTTCTCAAATTCTTCAATTTTCATATTAATTTATCCTTTTTTATATCTCTATTTATTTTACTACACAATGGTTGTAGGTTTGTATAATGATTTAATTTAATTATCTCTTCCTCACTATTTGCGGATGATACTGGTATTATATGATCTATATCCCACCCAAAAAATAAATCTCCGTTATACAACCCATAATTTTCCCAATTCATCCAACTATCGAACTTACTTTCTAGATAAGTAATGAAATCTTCATAAGAACATCCGAGTATCTCATATGTTTTAGAAGATTTTTTATAACCACATTTTTTAATTGATGACCATATATTACTTCTTAGGTTGTTTTTTAGTCTAAATAAAGGTTCATTATTTCTTTTATTTAAATTATATTCTCTTAAATAAGAGTTTCTTTTTTCTCTATTATTTTTTTGTCTTATTGAGTTTTTTTTGTTTATTTCTTCTCTATTCTCTTCATAATATGATTTATATTTTTCTTTTACAAATTCTTTATTTTCTAAATATTTTAATTTATCATACTCTTTAAGTTTCTCTTTATTTTTATCTCTATACTCTTTAAAGTATATTTGGTCTTTTTTTATATCACTATCTGATCTATTAGATCTTCTTTTAGCTTGTTTTTCTCTTAAGCAACATTTACATTGTGAGTTAGGTTTTCCATTTTTAAGATAAAAATCTAACAATTCTTTTTCCACTTGACAATTTTTACAAATTTTAGACATATAATATTTTTTTTATTATATATAAAATTTTTGTCCGTCCCTTTTCTATTTATTTCCCATCTTAATCTTCTCTCTTAAAATATATTTACTCTCATTTGATTTACATTTTCTATCACAATAAAGTTTATTTGGTCTACCTTCTATAACCTTACAACAATTTCGATATTTACAATATCTTATTTTCATATTATAATTCTCCCCTTTATTCTTTCTTTCCAATTTAGTTTTCTACCAATCAATCTAACAATATCACTTTCTAATCTGTTATTATCAATTGTTAAAACATCATTTTTTTCTTGCAAAGATGTATTTTTTTCTTTTAGATTTTTTATTTCCATTTCAGTATCATCTTTTAATCTATTATATTTACCATGAGATAATCTATAAAAGTATCTCCATTTTGTTAAGAGATACTTTAATTCTTCTGGTGAATAATTATCTTCAAATTCTGATGTCATTAAAAAATCCAAAATATCCGTATCAGTTAATTCTTTGATATTCATAATTACTATATATTATTTTTAAAAACCTATATCTTGAGTTTCTGTTGAATTTCTTTTTTTAATAACATCAATCAATTTAGATTTTGTTTTATATTTCTTATTAAACCCTAAAGATTTAGATAAACCAGTTGCTTCTTCTTGTGTTAAATTTTTAAATTCTATTATATCATGAAGGTTATTACACTCAATTAATGCCTCATCTATATAATCTTCACTATCAGCATTAAATATTGTAACGATATTACAATTGATTGATTCTGATAAAAATCCATCAACCATTTGTAATAGATTAGATGTTGTATGGTTAGCTCTTCCCCAATTATCACCTAAAAATAATTCACAATCATCAATAACTAAAATAGGCTTATCATATCTTTTCAAAAACTTTCTAAATTCAGGATTGTTTATTGTATGATCTATCATATTATTTGGTATAAAAATAACAATTCTATCTAATTTAGAAGAAAGATAATTTATAATAGATGTTTTACCCATTCCCCTTTCTCCATAGATTACACTTAGACCTCTATCTGATTTTTTTATTGATTTTATAACTTTATTAATTGATTTAAATGTCTCTGCGTTATAATATTCATCTACACCATCCACATCAAACGAAGTTGTAACTGGTTCAATTTCTAATCCCCATTGTGTAAGTATGATAGTATTTAAGTTATTAGCATCATCATCAGAGAAATCAAGTATAGCGTCATTTAATTCATCAATTATTTCTTGAACGCCATTATAACCACTTCTATAGAAGAAAGTTAAGGTATCAATAAAAGAATCTTCAGACATTCGATCAGAGACAACATATGAAAGATAACAATCGTTATTTATTTTGATAAACATCTTATCATCTATAATAAGGTAATTATCATAAGGAGTTACTTCAGTAAAAACATTCTTTTTCACTACTTTCTCTTTAATTATCTGATCGAATAATTTAGTAAGATAAGTATTATGAATAGTTATTCTACTAGGTCTTTCACCCATTTCTTTCCAAACAATTAAAAAATCATTTAGGTCCGAATCATCTTTTGTTATATTTAGATGAATTGAGTTTAAATCGGTGTTATTTTCTAATTCAATTTCACCATCACTATCATCTTCATTTAAGAAAAAGTTAAATACATCACTATCATAGTTTGATGTTACATTAAAAGCTATAGTTGCAAATTCTTCTCTTTCTTCAAGAGTTGTTTCTAATCCACCATCAATTATATTTTCTAATAGATCTATTTGATCTAGTGCTGAAATAATTAGTGTATCATTATATTTTTTAGCAGATTCTCTTATAATATTAAGATTTTCAGTTTCAATACTATTGACTAATTCATTATGTTCTAATTCATAGTTAATTTCTTTTAAGTGAGTTACAACTAAATCACATTTTAGTATATCTTCTAATTTATTTTTAGTAATAATTGACACACCAGCATCTACTAACTTTTTAGTCAATTGATCTTTAATTTCATTATCGTCAATTGATATAAATGCTTTTTTTATTTTTTTATTCATTTTAAAAAATAATTTTTTTAATTTTTATATATAGTTATATAAAAAGTTTGATATTATGAGTAGTGAAGATTTAGATAAAATATTAACTATAAATTCTTATTTAATTGTATGCAAAAAAAGAAACCCGGATTGTCTAAAAACAAAACTGGTTAATTCTTTTCTTGTTGAAAAAATAAAAAAGTTCCTAAAAATTGAAAATTATTTAGGAACTAATTATTCTAAAAATTAAATAGAAGGTCCTTCAATTGTTGGTGTAGTGATAATTTCCGGATTAATTGGTGTTGTATTATCATACATTCCTTTTTCTTGTTCCTGTTTAATTAAGTTCATAATAAACTCTCTTTGCATCTTTTGTGCATGTGCTTTTTCACCAGCGATTCTATTTTTTCTCGCTTGTAATTTTTGTTTGTGATTTTTTCTGTGTTTACTTTTAGTAGCCATAAGTATTTAAATTTTTTAATTTATATTAAAAATCAAATTCAAAGTTTATATTTTTATTTTCTTCTATGAATTGATCTAATGAAATTCTATCTAAAAATTCTTTTGTTTCACCATTAGCCATTTTAACAACATATACATATGAGGTTGTCTCAACCGTTTCATTATATGGATCTGTACTATTAATTTGAGTAACATTATCTTTTTTATCCACTGCCGGTAATTCACCATCTAATATTTTTTGTATATCTTCTGGTTTTGTAGTCTCAGGACAAAGTTTGATGTGTGGTGGTTTAATAAGTGGTTCAATACCCATTATTGACCAAACAAAATCAATAAATCCATTTATTATTTTTTCAATAAAACATAAACTAGGCATAACCATTTCCATTGCAAATAGAGAATTACCTACCTTTATCTTTTGTTTGAAATTACCAAGCGTATATGTTGGTAATTTACCCATAAAAGGAGCACTAAAGAATTTACTTAAATCAGCCAACTCATAATCGTCCGGTAACATATCGTCTATTTTAGATGATGTGTTTGAGCCAAATTCTCCTATTTTAGATGATGTATTTGAGTCAAAGTTACTCACATTAGATGTTAAGTTTGAACCACCCACATTAGATGTTAAGTTTGAACCACCCACATTTGATGTTAAATTTGAACCACTCACATTTGATGTTAAATTTGAACCACTCACATTAGATGTTAAGTTTGAACCACTCACATTAGATGTTAAATTTGAACCACCCACATTATTTTGGATATTCGGATTTGATGTTAAATTTGAACCACCCACATTATTTTGGATATTCGGATTTGATGTTAAATTTGAACCACCCACATTATTTTG
>Ga0102831_1000079_pt1 | contig 44639 bp, 44 predicted proteins | sample ColrivemetaGS747_FD_84508 | JGI IMG/M metagenome (GOLD analysis project Ga0102831, IMG submission 84508) | Estuarine microbial communities from the Columbia River estuary - Freshwater metaG S.747 | ecosystem: Environmental > Aquatic > Marine > Intertidal zone > Estuary | place: USA: Columbia...
ACAATTGTATCATCTACCCCAACGTTGTTGTATACGCTGATTGTATCGTTGGAAACCATTGTATCATTCAGGCAGGCAGTGTGATTGGTGGCGATGGTTTTGGCTTTGCGCCAGTGAATGGCAAATATGTCAAAATTCCTCAAGTGGGCAATGTAGTCCTGGAAGATTGGGTTGAAATTGGAAGCAATTGCAGTATTGATAGAGCAACGATGGGAAGCACGGTTATTAAGACTGGGACCAAACTAGACAATCTAGTTCAGATCGCTCATAATGTTGAAGTCGGTGAGCATACAGTTATTGCGGCCCAAACAGGAATTTCAGGCAGTACCAAAATTGGTGGCTATTCTCAGTTTGGCGGTCAAGTGGGTGTTGCAGGACATTTAACCATCGCACCAAATACGTCGGTTGGCGGACAAGCGGGTATTACTGGAAATGTAACCGAAGAAAATCAAAAGCTAACGGGAACCCCAGCAACGGACGTGAGAACTTTTTTAAAGAGCGTTGCTAACAATCGGAAGCTAGGTACCCTGATGCAAGAATTAGAATCACTAAAACGAGAATTAGAATCATTTAAAAAACCATAGTCAATCCACGATGAATCAATTAAATCCAAAACAAACAACATTAAAATCCACCATCACCATTTCGGGTGTTGGTTTACATACCGGAGCCAACGTAACTTTAACACTAAACCCTGCGGCGGAAAATCACGGTTATAAATTCAGAAGAGTCGATTTAGAAGGCTCACCAATTATTGAAGCAGATTGCGATTTGGTGACCGATACGAGTCGTGGCACAACATTAACCAAGGGAAACGCGTCAGTTTCTACCGTAGAGCACGTATTAGCCGCTTTGGTAGGGATGGAAGTTGATAACGTACTCATCGACATCGATGGCCCTGAGATGCCAATCATGGATGGCAGCAGTCGTCCGTTCGTTGATTTCATCGAAGCCAATGAAATTGTAGAATTGGATGCGGAAAGAGAATATTTTGAAATTCCTTACAACATCAATTTTACCGATGAAGAAAATAAAGTAGAAATCATCGCGATGCCAGTGAACGACTATCGTTTAACGGTAATGGTAGATTACAATTCTCCCGTTTTAGGCAGTCAACATGCGGCAATTACCAGTATGAGCGAATTCAAGAAAGAAATTTCACCTTGTCGGACTTTTTGCTTCCTGCACGAGTTAGAATATTTACTTCAAAACAATCTGATTAAGGGTGGGGACCTTAATAACGCAATCGTTGTAGTTGATAGAGAAATTAAACAGGATGAATTGGATAGATTGGCTTCTGTATTTAATAAAAATACGGTTGAGGTAACTCAGAATGGGATCTTGAACAATTTGGATTTGCGTTTTCAAAATGAGCCGGCACGACACAAACTGCTTGATATGATTGGCGATTTGGCTTTGGTTGGAATGCCAATTAAAGGACAAATCATGGCGGCCAGACCAGGACATGCCAGTAATGTGGCTTTTGCTAAGAAAATAAAACAAGTTATGAAAAAGGAATTGCGCAGAAAACAAGATGGGGCGCCGTATTACAACCCCAATGAAAAACCGTTGTACGCAACCAAGGACATCATCAAAATGTTACCTCATGCCCACCCTTTTTTGTTGGTTGATAAGATTATTTCGAAAACAGAAAATACCATTGTGGGTATTAAGAACATCACTTTTGATCAACCTTTCTTTGCTGGACACTTTCCCGGAGACCCTATCATGCCTGGGGTTTTACAGCTTGAAGCCATGGCTCAGTGTGGAGGTATTTTGATATTGAGTACGGTGGAGGATCCAGAAAACTATGGGACATATTTCTTGAAAATCGACAATACGAAATTCAAGGATAAAGTTGTTCCAGGGGATACATTAATTATGAAACTTGAGTTGATTGAACCTGTACGTCGTGGATTATGTATGATGCGGGGACGTGCTTGGGTAGGAGAAAAATTGGTTTGTGAATCAGAAATGATGGCTCAAATTGTAAAAATCGCTTAATTCGTAAAACTAAGACTTCAAAAATGATTCAGCCACTGGCCTACGTTCACCCCTCTGCAAAAATATCAGATCACGTAATTATTGATCCATTTGTCACCATTCACGCCGATGTAGAAATTGGTGAAGGTACCCACGTTATGTCGGGTGCAACCATTTTTAAAGGAACTCGTATTGGAAAAAATTGTCGGATTTTCCCAGGCGCATCCATCGGTGCGATTCCCCAAGATTTGAAATTTGATGGCGAAGAAACACTAACTGTCATTGGAAACAATACCACAATCCGCGAATACGTAACAATCAACAAGGGAACCAAGGCTTCCGGCGTTACAAAAGTGGGTAACAACGTTTTGTTGATGGCTTATGTCCACTTAGCTCATGATGTTGTAATCGAGGATTGCTGTATTTTGGCGAACAGTGTACAAGTTGCAGGTCACGTAACGGTTGGTGAATGGGCGATTCTTGGTGGCGCTGCATTGGTGCATCAATTTGTCAAAATAGGACGTCACGCCATGATTAGCGGAGGCTCTTTGGTAAGAAAGGATGTTCCCCCCTATACAAAAGCAGCACGTGAACCATTGAGTTACGAAGGAGTTAATAGCGTAGGACTTAGAAGAAGAGAATTCTCAACCGAGAAGATTGCCGAAATACAGGATATCTATAGAACCTTGTTTGTTAAAGGGTATAATACTGCCAAATCTCTTAAGATTATTGAAACCGAATTCTCTCCCACCACCGAAAGAGATGAGATTCTACAATTCATCAAAGAATCTGATCGTGGTATCATGAAAGGATACATCGCTAAATAACGATGAAAATAGTTTTTCAAGATTGTGGCAAAAACTACCATCGAACATGGTTGTTTAGACATTTGAATCTTGAGCTCGATTTGGGTAACGGTAATCAGCCATTACGATTGGCTGTTTTGGGAGGAAACGGCAGTGGGAAATCAACCCTCACCTTGATGATTTCAGGTCAGACCAACCCAACAGAGGGAAGCATCGATTGGATAGATAGCCATGGCAAACTAATTCCTTCTGATTCATGGTATAAGCACATCGCACTTGCATCACCGGCCCTTGAATTACCTGAGGAATTCACCTTACAAGAATGGTTTAATTTTCACCACAGTGTTAAAGGGTTTGCTTCGGCTGTCACCTTAGATCATTTGATCTCCATTTGTGGATTCTCGAGTAATACAAAATCCAAAGCGCTCCTCACCTTTTCTAGCGGAATGAAACAACGCGTAAAATTGTGTATGGCATTGATGGGGACTGAATCCTTGGTGATTCTAGATGAACCACTAACTAACTTAGATGTCAGCGGCAATCAGTTGTACGATAACTTATTGAATACCTACTTGGGAAACCGAGCACTCATTGTGGCTTCAAATCGCGCAGATGAGTACAAAAAGTATTGTAATCAGATTTTGGATGTGAGCCAAATTAGTGCTGAACAATCAGTTTAATAGACGAGTTCTGTCCTTCCAAGTTGGTGATTTTCACAAAATACACCCCATTGCTTAAATCTTGTATCGGAATTCCAACGCCTTGTTCTCCTGAACCTAGGTGGGTTTTGTATTGCAATTGAGATTGTAAATTGTACAATTCGATGTTCCAATCCGATGACGAAGCGCCTTTTGAGCGACTGAGCACGACGATATTGGTTCCGGGATTCGGATACAAATTGGCAGCAATTGATTCAAAAGACTTGACGTTTGAAGAGGGTTTTTTAGAATTCAAAGAATTTGCCCACATTAAACCCCCTCTACCCAATCCAAATACCATCTCTTGTAATGAATCACCCGTTAACTCGGCAAATGCTGGGACAACGCGAGAACCCATTTTAGGCATCGTAGAATCCGACACGGTATATTGGAAAAACCAGCTACTATCTTCAAGTAATGAATCTGTATACGGATGTCCATCAATTTGATAAAGTCTAGTGTAACCATAGGCAGTACCAACTATAAATTCCTGCTTACCATCGCGATTTAAGTCGGTTACTCGCGGTACTGCATAACCAAATGCTTTCCAATCGCCTGGGGTTACATCATCTCTCCATTCATTGCCACGTGCTCCCCATGCATTGCGCGTTTTGAGCGAATAATTATTATAGGTTTTATTTGCCGCTTCAAACAATGAAACGCGACCGTTGTAATAACCAACCAACAAATCCATGTTGCCATCGGCATTGTAATCATAGAGAAAAGGCGCTGCATTTGTCTCTCCCATTTCCATGGAAACCTTCAATAAATCTCGGGTTTTGTATACCCATTTCACTGGCTTGTTGGCGCCTGCAGTATTTTCATATAAGGCAATTCTACCATTAATTAATCCGATAATTAAATCCAAGTCCCCGTCGCTATCGATATCCCCCACACTAGGCACGATGTGTTGATAAGCCAAGTTCGACGAATCGGAGAATTTCATAAAATCTCTATCCTTAATCGAGAAAACAGGATTTTTAGCATTGCCTGTATTCTCAAACAAAGCAATTCGATCTCGTAATCCTTTTGTGATTTCATAATCACCATTGTTGGCTACCAGCAAATCTTGGTCACCATCTGCATCAATATCAACAAAAACTGGGGCGGTGCGAGCACCTAAGTCCAATGTTTTATCTGCAAATAAGGTAGATTTCTCATACTGAAAATTGGGCTTATTGCTTTGGCCTAAATTTTTATAATACCACACTTGATTGGTTTCTTTGACATCGGTAAAGTTGTTTGGGGCAATCACTAGGTCTTGAACGCCATCTCCACTAATATCTACCAAATAACCCGCTGGGAACATGATTTGGTTGGCTGCGACGGTATTTCTGGGAAAAATGGTATCATAGGCAACCATCGTATCGTAATAAGATTTGGCCTGTGCTTTACCATTCTTCAAGTAGGTAAATCTTGGAAAACCGATATTTGAAATCATCAATTCCTTATCTCCATCGGCATCAGCATCGTACATCAAACAAGTTGCGCCGCCTGTATGTCGTGGCTTGAGTTTGTCTTTGTAAGGACATTCACCCAACATAATAGAATTATCGAACCCCTCATTAAAATACCCAAAGCAAACATCCATAATTTGAAACTCAAAGGTGTCTTTGGGCCATTTTTTATCAGCGCGTACATCTTTGAACAAACGGTAGGTATAATTGCCTTGATCGTAAGATAAAATGTCCAAATCCCCATCCCCATCGATGTCGGAAATTTCCGGCATATCAAACTTCGAAAAACTCAACGGGTTGTAAAGAATAGGCTGAGTAGAATCATATTGATTTCGGTAATACCAAGGGCCAATGCCATTGAACTTCAACTTATTAGAACCTGCCGTTGTTTGGTTGATATAAATGAGCATATTACTACTCTCCGACAAGGTGAAAATATCCCATTTCCCGTCGCTGTTGATATCTGCAGTTTTATAATAGTACAATCCTTTGGGAAGCGATGCCTCATATTCCGGAGCGTATTGAAAAACATCATTCTCAAGTCTCAAAAATGGCATAACCTTAGAATCATACCGATCAAAAACGATGATATCCAATAATTTATCTCCGTTTAGATCCATGTGTTGGAATTGCGGCGAATTAAAACCACCCCAAAACGGACTTTCTATTTGATTGGCCCCATCCATCAACTTGAAACCATTTTGATTGCTTCTGTAATTCAGTTGAGCATGAACGGCAGTCAATGAAAAATAGAGAATAACGAAAAGTAATAATTTACGCATAGGTTATGTTTCGTGAATATAACTCAGACAATCAATACATTCAATTTGTGGCATGGGATTCTTGCAATAAATGCAAAAATACAATCAGTTGCTCTGAAAAATTGGCCATCCTATTTTTTGGGGATTTATTGTTTGCATCGCACAATCGATTTGAATTAGGTTTGAATTATGGAATGGTCGGACTTCATCAATAAAATATACCCCGCGTTTATTGAATCAAATTACCAGCTAAGCACAGATTCTAGGTCGCTAAAACCGGGCGATGTATTTTTATGTCTAAAGGGCGATCGATTTGATGGCAACCAATTCGCAGTGCAGGCCATAGAACAAGGAGCTCGCATTGTAATCGTTGATAGTGACGCGTTAAAAAGCGATTCCCGGTTTGTTTATGTTGAAAACAGCCTCACCGCTTTGCAAGAATTGGCTAAACACCATTTCGCCCAAATGCCTTGCAAAAAGATTATTGTGGGTGGCAGCAATGGCAAAACGACCACGAAAGAGGTCAGCAGAACCGTGTTAAGTGCAGCCGGAATTACCTTGGCAACCCCAGGCAATTGGAACAACCACATCGGCGTTCCCCTCACATTGCTTAGCGTGACTCCTGCTCACGAATATGCAATTATCGAACTAGGCACCAACCACCCCGGTGAGATGAAAGTGCTATGTGATTTGATTTCACCAGACGCTGGCATCATTACCAACATCGGAAAAGAACATTTAGAAGGTTTCGGAGATATCGAAACAGTTGCCAAAGAAGAAAGTGAAGTGTACCTCAGATTAATGTCGAACCATGGCTTGGCGATTGTCAACATCGACGATGATTGGCTAAACTCGATGAAGAAGCGACTAAACAATCAATTGACAATTAGCACATTAAACAAAGAGGCGGATTTCTTTGCTCAGATTCACGAAGAGATGCCGTTGTTAACCTTCGATTTGTATCATCAGCAGGTTCTCGTTGGTTCTTTCTCTTCTTCTTTAAGCGGACGTTACAATGCCTATAACCTTCTGTTCGGCACAGCGCTTGGCGTATCTTATGGCTTAAATGCTGCTGAATCCATGTCGTTGGCATGTCAATATGTTCCCAGCAACAACCGCAGCGAATGGCGCACAATAAACGGCATTCAGATCTTCCTTGATGCGTATAATGCAAATCCTAGCTCAATGAGCTTTGCCATCCAATCATTTGCGACCTTGAAGGGCAACAAGCAACTTTTCTTGGGGGATATGTTAGAACTGGGCGATCACAGCGAATCCGAACACATCGCATTGCTTGAACTTTGTAATACATTGGGAATACAAGAAAACACTTTCTTGGTTGGTGCGGAATTCTGCGAAGCCTGCCCAAATCACCCTTATCGCTTTAAAACGATAGACGCTTTATTGGCTTGGCTTGATACGCACCCAATTGAATGTGACTTCGCCTTTATCAAAGGAAGTCGCGGAATAAAGATGGAGCGTTTACTTGAGCATTTTCAATCCAAATAAAAAAGGAGGAAATTTCTTTCCTCCTCTGTATGAAATTCTATTGGATTAACTTAGAATCCGTAGGTGTTGTATAACGATATAGCACCCGTTGCCAACATATTTAACAAGGCCAAAGGAATCATTGACTTCCAACCCAATCGCATTAACTGATCGTATCTAAAACGTGGCAATGTCCAACGGATCCACATAAATAAGAATACGAAGAAGAAGATTTTACCAAACATCACCGCAACTTGTGTCAATCCTAACCATGTTGGATCTGTAATCAAATGCATACCTGGGAAGTTGTATCCTCCAAAGTAAACACAGGCCATAACGGCACTAGAAATAAACATATTGATGTATTCAGCAAATAAGTAGAAACCCAATTTCATAGAAGAATATTCTACGTGGTAACCACCAATCAATTCTGTTTCACATTCGGCCAAATCAAACGGCGCACGGTTACATTCTGCCAAGGCGCATGTCAAAAACAATAAGAAACCTAGCGGCTGATACCAAACATTCCAGTTCAAACCTTGCTGCTGCTCAACCATCTCTTTCAAACTCAACGTTCCGCTCATCATTACAACCGCGATCAAAGCCAAGCCCATACTAAGTTCGTAACTAATCATCTGCGCACTCGCACGAATTGCACCATACAATGAATATTTATTGTTCGATGCCCATCCGCCAATCATGATACCATAAACACCAATACTTACGATGCCCATGATATACAAAATACCAATGTTGACATCGGCAACCTGCAATTGAACGGTTCTTCCGAAAATGGGCAAGGATGTACCCCATGGAATTACCGCACTTGTAATGGTAGCGACGATCATTGCAATGCCAGGACCCAAAATAAAGAGCCATTTCTCGGCATTTTTTGGGATGATTTCCTCCTTAAACAACAATTTACCTCCATCGGCAAATGGCTGAAATATACCAAAAGGACCTACCCTGTTTGGACCCAAACGATCCTGAAAGAAAGCGGCGATTTTTCTCTCGCCAAAGGTAAAATACAAGGCCATAACCAACGTGATCATTAATATCACGACGATAAGTATGAGTTTCTCTAAAAATAATGCACTGTCCATAACTGTATTAAGCTTTGTTTAATAAAGGAGTGTGCGCCGGCGCGTCTACCTCGTAATGGTTGGCAGAAATCACTGAATTACGATCAATATGTCGTGGACCTTCAATTGTCCAATCGGATTTGTCTTTCTTTTCGAAACGACATTCATTGCAAATAAACTCTTTCACTTCACCGTATTGGTCTTTGCGGGCAGTAACACGAGCCACTTCATCGCCAATCATCCAAACAACGGCTTTACCTGAACAGCATTTGCAATCTCTATGCGCATCCATCGGCTTGGTATACCAAACACGAGAACGGAATCTAAACGTTTTATCTGTTAACGCACCCACTGGACAGACATCGATGACGTTTCCAATGAATTCATTCTTTAAATTCTTTTCGATAAAAGTCCCGATTTCAGCAGCATCACCACGATTTAGGATACCGTGTTCCCGTTGATCGGTCAATTGGTTTGCAGTATAAACACAACGGTAACACAAAATACAACGCGTCATGTGCAACTTGATATATTCACCAATATCTACCTTATCAAAGGTTCTTCTTTCAAATTCGTAACGGGTATTGCTTTTGCCATGTTCGTAGGCCAAATTCTGTAGGTCACATTCACCCGCCTGGTCGCAAATTGGGCAATCCAATGGGTGATTGATCAAAAGCATTTCAACTACGCCAGCGCGTGCATCCATCACCTTTTCGCTGCTCTTGTTCTTCACTTCCATACCATCCATGATTGGCGTTGAGCAACTAGCCACCAATTTGGGCATGGGGCGAGGGTCTTTTTCAGAGCCTTTGCTTACCTCAACTAGACAGGTGCGACATTTACCGCCGCTACCTTCTAAACTGCTATAGTAGCACATGGCTGGGGGAACGAGATCACCGCCAATCAAACGTGCTGCATTGAGGATGGTGGTCCCTGGATCAACCTCCACTTCTACACCATCGATGGTTACTTTGAATTTTGGGTTAGTTTCTGACATAATTATGCGTTAACTGGCTCAAATTTTTTCTCGGTTACTAAACCGTAATTTTTTGTTGTACAAAGTTTGGATTCATTCACGTGCCACTCAAATTCCTCTCTGAAATGTCGAATCGCAGCAGCAACGGGCCAAGCAGCAGCATCGCCCAAAGGACAAATGGTATTGCCTTCAATTTTCCTCTGAATATCCCAAAGCAAATCGATGTCTTCCATTTTGCCATGTCCATATTCTAGTCGATGCAAAACTTTCTCCATCCAGCCGGTTCCTTCTCTACAAGGGCTGCACTGTCCGCAACTTTCATGGTGATAAAAGCGCGTAAAATTCCACGTATTGCGAACAATACATTGGTCTTCATCATAAACGATAAAACCGCCCGATCCCAACATACTTCCGGTAGCAAATCCGCCATCAGACAAACTCTCGTACGACATTAATCGATCTTCACCTGCGGCGGTTTTACACACCAAATAGTGAGGTAAAATGGGTACAGAAGAACCACCTGGCACACAGGCTTTCAACTTTTTACCGTTTTTCATTCCACCGCAATAGGTATCGGAGTAAATAAACTCTTCCACTGTAATACCCATATTGATTTCGTATACACCTGGATTATTGATATTTCCGGCAGCACTGATCAATTTAGTACCTGTACTTCTTCCAATGCCAAACTGAGCATACGCATCGCCCCCTTCATTCACGATGGGAACAACCGCGGCAATGGTTTCAACATTATTAACTACTGTAGGCCTGCCCCATAAACCTTTTACGGCTGGGAACGGTGGCTTAATCCGAGGATTGCCCCTGTTACCTTCTAAACTTTCAATTAATGCAGTTTCTTCACCACAGATATAGGCACCCGCACCTGTAGAAACAGCTAGTTCCAAATCAAATCCGCTTCCTTTGATATTTTTGCCCAACCATCCGTTTGCATAGGCTTCGGCGATAGCTTTTTCCAATATCTGTAGTATATACATGTATTCACCACGGATATAAATGTAGGATTGATTGCAACCCAAAGCGTAAGACGACAAGATCATTCCTTCAATCAAAAGGTGAGGAATTTTCTCCATCAAATAGCGATCCTTAAAAGTTCCAGGCTCGCTCTCATCGGCGTTACACAAAAAATGACGAGGAACGCCTTCTGGCTTTGCAATAAAACTCCACTTCATCCCTGTTGGGAATCCTGCACCGCCACGACCTCTGAGTCCGGATTTTTTTACTTCTTCAACAATATCATCGGGCGACATGGATTTTAGGGCTTTTTCAACCGCCTTGTATCCACCTTGTTTGCGATATACATCATGGGTGTGAATCCCTTCAACCCCGATATGCTCTAATAATAGTTTGCGATCCATAATTATAGGCCCAAATAATTGGCTTTAGGGTTATTGCGATATTGTTCGATTAATTCGTCGACCTTGGTTTCCGTTAGATGCTCATGAAACTTCTCTCCGGCCTGCAACATCGGTGCATAACCGCATGCGCCAAGACATTCCACAGTTTTTAGGGTAAACAAGCCATCTGATGTGGTTTCACCGTCTTTGATGCCCAGTTTATTCTCTATATACGATACGATTTTCTCTGCGCCTTCAATCATACATGGACCTGTTCTACAAACTTCCAATTTCACCTTCCCAACCGGAACGATATCGTACATCGAATAAAAGGTAGCCACTTCATACACCTCGATTGGTAAAATATGCAGCAACCTAGCTACATAATCCATCACGGGTTCAGACAAATGACCAAAATGGGCTTGTGCGATATGCAAAACGCTCAACAAAGCACTTTTCTGCATCCCTACCGGGAATTTCGCGATTTGTCGCCCCACTTCTTGCAACAAATCTTCTGGTAATTGAATATTCTCTTGACTCACAACGATACAATTAAGCGTCTAACTCCCCAGCGATTACGTTCATGCTACTCATCGTCAAAATGGCATCGCTGAGTACTGAATCCACAATCATTTCTGGATAAGCTTGATAATAGATAAAACAAGGTCTACGAAAATGCAGACGATATGGGGTACGACCGCCATCACTCACCAAATAGTAACCCAACTCACCGTTGGCACCTTCTACTGAATAATACACTTCACCGGCAGGGATGGTAGTTTCACCCATCACAATTTTAAAGTGATAAATGAGAGATTCCATACTGCGATATACTTCTTCTTTTGGAGGCAAATAGAATTCCGGTACGTTTGCATGGAAATCACCCGATGGCATTTTATCCAGGGCCTGACAAATGATGCTCAAGCTCTGACGAATCTCTTCCTGTCGGACCACGAAACGATCATAGGTATCACCATCTTTTCCAACAGGGATACTAAAATCAAAATCTTGGTAACTTGAATATGGATTCATCACACGCACGTCGTAGTCCAAACCTGCAGCCCTCAAATTGGGACCTGAGAAACTGTATTCAACAGCTCTTTCCGCGGTGATAGGTCCGGCGCCAATGACACGATCCATAAAAATACGGTTACGTGTAAGGAGTCGATCAAACTCATCAAAGTTGACAGGGAACTCTTTCAAAAAGGCATTCAATTTGGCATGAAAAATATCGTTAAAATCACGCTCAAAGCCCCCTATTCTACCCAAATTGGTTGTTAAACGGGCTCCACAAATTTCTTCATACAATTCATAGATTTTCTCACGCTCTTGGAACATGTAAGTAAATCCTGTTAAGGCACCTGTATCCACTCCAATCACCGAATTACAAACCAAGTGATCCGCGATACGAGCCAATTCCATGACAATCACACGCATGTAATCCACTCTCTTTGGCACTTCAATTCCGGCCAATTTCTCCACTGTCATATGCCAACCAATGTTATTGATAGGGGATGAACAGTAGTTCAAGCGATCGGTAATGGTTGCGATTTGATTGTAGGGTCTGCGCTCAGCCAATTTTTCAAAGGCCCTGTGAATATAGCCTATGGTAGGTTCAGCACTCAAAATCCGCTCACCATCTACTTTCAATATGTTTTGAAATACACCCTGGGTTGCAGGGTGCGTTGGTCCTAGGTTTTGGGTTGCTATATCGCCATCAATGGTCTCCGTGGAGATCATTTGACCGGTACTTTTAATGATTAATTCGCTCATCGTCCGAAGAATGTATCGTTTTTATCGGTTCTGGTTTCATCTTCCAAAGCGTACTGTTTACGCAAGGGATGATAATCCATATCGTCCATATTCAAAATTCTACGCAAGTCAGGGTGACCTACGAAGTTTACGCCATAAAAGTCAAACGTTTCTCTTTCCATCCAATTGGCCCCAACAAAATGAACGGTGAGGGTTGGAATATTGATATCAGACTCAGCCAAGGCCACTTTCAATCGAACACGTTGATTTTCGATGAGATTATGCAAGTGATAAATCACTTCGAATTCTGCACCCACCTTTTCGGGATAATGCGCAGCACAAATATCAGTGAGGTAAATAAAACCCTGCTTGTTCTTCAATACATCAACCAAATCAATCAATTGGTCCGCTTTGATATTGACATTCAGCATATCGTATTGATCTGCTGAACAAACCGCTGAATTATTCGTGTTCTCATTAATGAAAGCCATTAAGATCTCGTTATTCATGATTGTCCTTATTTGGCTTGTTCAATATTATAACTCTCCAGCATTTTGGCATATTCATCGGTATCTCTTCTGCGAAGACTTTCGTTTTTAGCCAATTCCTGAATTTTCATCAATCCTTCAATAATCTGCTCTGGGCGCGGAGGACATCCGGGAACGTAAACATCTACCGGAATTACTTTGTCGATCCCTTGCAATACGCTATAAGTATCAAAAATTCCACCGGAGCACGCACATGCCCCAACCGACAATACCCATTTGGGTTCCGCCATTTGGTCATACACTTGCTTAAGGACCGGAGCCATCTTTTTTGAGATTGTACCCATTACCATCAACAAATCTGTTTGTCTGGGTGTAAAAGACAAACGCTCCGACCCAAATCTAGCCAAATCGTAGTTGGCACCCATGGTGGCCATAAACTCGATACCGCAGCACGATGTAGCGAAAGGCAATGGCCAAATAGAATTAGCGCGCGCCAATCCAATAACTTTATCTAAAGAGGTAGCGAAGAAACCTTGTCCTTCTAACCCTTCCGGTGATTCAACAACTTTTACCATACTTTTTTATTTTTCCCATTCAAGGGCACCACGTTTCCAAACATAAATAAAACCCATCAAAAAGAAGCCAACAAAGGCTACGACTGCGCCAAATCCCGACCAGCCCATTTCTTTAAAGTTCACAGCATAGGGATAGAAGAAAATCACCTCTACATCAAAAAGCACAAACAAAATAGCAGATAGAAAGTACTTTACAGAAACGGGAAATCTCGCGTTTCCTTGGTTTTCAATACCACACTCAAAATTGTCTTCTCGTTTGGCAGTTTTACGATTGGGGCCCAACAAATGGGACACGCCCAAAGTAAGTACTACAAATCCCACAGCGACACCAATTTGTATCAGGATGGGTAAGTAATCGTTTGGTGTATTCATCTAGTTGCAAATCTAATAAATCACTTTGAGCCTTGGGTATATTATTGAATTAAAAATGCGATTTTTTGACAACTTTTTTGTCATTTGGGAATTTGGCGGCTCCCTCATATTTTTGTTGACTCAGAATACTATGAAAAAATACATTAGAACTACTTTAGCCATTATAGCCAGTGCCATTTTAGTGGTTGTCAATTCGAGTAACGCGAGCGGACCTGGAGGCGACAGAACGGATGCCCCGGGATCATCTGGAAACTGTTCTGCATGTCATGGCGGAACTACCAATTTAGGTGGTGATATTGTAGTTACCGTTATCGATAAGTCAACTGCTTCCGCAGCCACAGAGTACACTCCAGGCAAAACATACACTATAGGAGTGAAAATGGGTGGGACATCAATAAAAAAAGGATTTCAATTGACTGTGATTAACAGCAGCAATGCTGGAATTGGAACGATGAGTGGAAATTCTACCGGAACTAGCATTTATACCAGTGGTAATCGCAGCATTTGTGGACACAACACGCCAGGACTTGGTATTTGGTATGTTGATTGGACAGCACCAGCCACTGCATCTGGCACGGTTACAATTTATACTTCTGGTGTAATTTCTAATTCCAATGGAAATAACAACGGCGATCAAGTGGTTAAAACTTCGTTGAGTTTCCCATCAGCTGCATCTTCAAATATTAATTCCGTAGCAAATTCTAACAGCTTTTCGGTTTATCCAAACCCTGCCTCACATGAAATTAAGTTCTCTGCTATCGTTAGCAAAGTGACAATCATGTCTCAGAATGGCAAGGTAGTTTTCTCGGGAAACAATGTTGACATCGTAAACATCGAAAATCTTTCAAACGGTTTGTACTTCGTGAATGCCATCGCAGAAAATCAAACGGCTATCTGCAAGCAATTCATCAAACAATAAGTTCGGATTACTTCTTTTTCAATGCATTTAACGCCCGGTGGAATCGCTGGGCGTTTTTGTTGTGCTCATCCAACGTGATCGCAAAATCATGCTGCGGTGTAAGATCAGATTTAGCACAGAAATAAACATATGGATATTGTGCCCCAAACAAACAAGAGTCAATGGCATTCAGGCTAGGAATACACAACGCTCCAATGGGCAAACCACTATATAAATATGTGTTATATGGCGATTCGATTTTAGTATCCCGATTCAATACCCTACCCGCTCTGCCTCTGGCAAAAACCACTGTTGGATCCGCTTGAAGCAGCATGTCAATTTTCAAACGATTCTTATAAGTTGATGCCATTTTCCCATACTCAGGAACGTGGTTGCTCTCCTTGGTTACGATAGAGGCCAATTTCACTACCTCAACGGGTGTCAAGCCCAATTTACTCGCCGCCAACATCCGTTCTTTTGTCCAAAAGTCATGTGCCTCTTTCACCAATCGATCCAACACTTGAATGGGTGTTGCCGTCCTTTTAAACATGTATGAATTGGGAATCGCGATGGCTTGCCAATTATATGAATCCAAACCCTTCTTCTTGAGCCATGTTTGTTCATTCCAGCGCTTTTGATTGGTGGGATCCATGAGTTCTTCACCCAATTCTGTTGGGGACCAATCAAACTGTTTAGACAATTGTTTTTGAAATTGATTGTAATCCCAATGGCTTAGAATTGTCACCATTGTCTGCTCGCGCTGGTATTTCACAAGTAGCTTTATCAAACTCCAAAAACTTGTTTTGGGACGAATAACCAATGTTGAGGTACCGTCTGTACCCAATTTCAATCCCCGCCAACTTGCAATTTTGGCCAAAGATAAAGGGGTCGACAACCCAGTTTTATCCTTCACCATCGCATCAAACTCGGAAAGCGAAATAGGTGTTTCATAAGTCAGTGCAACGTTTTTGTTGTTAGTGGAATACCAATTCGGCAGCAACCACAATTTCAAACCCACTGCAAGTACACCCATAGTCAACAGAGACCAGATCCATTTCTTTCCCATACTTATACAAAATTGCATTTTTTTCGTTGTAATACACACTTTTATCGCAGTAAATCCTCGCGTTCCGTCAGAAAATCCATTAGGTTTGTAATGTGAAAATATTGTTGATCGGCTATGGTAAAATGGGTCAAATCATTGAAAGATTGGCTATTGAACGTGGACATGAAATCGTAGGGAAATACGATACTCAAAATCCCTATTCCACTGATACGCACGTAAAAGCCGATGTGGCCATCGAATTCAGCTCCCCCGAACTAGCTGTAGGTCATATCAATAGCTGCTTTTTGAATCAAATCCCAGTAGTTGTTGGAACCACAGGTTGGTATAAAGAATTGGATCAAATAAAACAAAATTGCGCTCAGTACAACGGCTCTTTGTTTACGGCAACCAATTTCAGCTTAGGCGTAAATCTGTTTTTTGAAATGAGTAAACAGCTCACCAAGATCATGAATGGACACAATTACGATTGCAATATCCGTGAGATACATCATACAGAAAAGAAAGATGCCCCAAGCGGAACCGCAATTACGCTGGCCGAAAATGTAATCAAATCGTCGTCTACCTTAAATCATTGGGAACTGTTCGATAATGGACAAGAAATCAACGGAAATGATTCACAAGTGGCACTTCCAATCTATGCGGAGCGCCTACCCAATGTCCCCGGAACGCATATATTGAGTTTTGAAAGTTCCGTAGACAGCATCAAACTGGAACATGAGGCCAAAAATCGTGAAGGATTTGCCATCGGAGCCATCGTTGCCGCCGAATGGTTGATCGGAAAAACGGGCGTGTTTGGTATGTCCGACTTGCTTAACTTTGAAAACTGATTCTAAATCATGGAGAGCTTTAATTCCAACCTATTCCTCATCCTTTGGGTGATTTGTTTTGTACTTACCCGTGTGGGGCTTTCAAAAATGTTCAAATCGGCCGGTCAAAAGGCAGTGATGGCATGGATTCCCATTCTTAGTTGGTGGTATTGGATCAAAATCGTAGGTCGTCCCAAGTGGTATATGATTGGCATGGTGATACCCGGTGTCAACATCTTATTCAGTTTTAATATTACTCTCGATATTTTGCGGTCCTTTGGCAAAAACGGATACTGGCAACAGTTGATTGGTACCGTCTTTAGTTTTATATACTTCCCTATCCTAGCTTTCAAAGACCTCAAATACTATGGTCCTGCCGGTGATCGGGATTGGAAAGAAGCCAACGTTCCCAAGCACAATGGTTTAAGGGAATGGGGCGATGCGATTTTATTCGCTGCCTATGTGGCTGGTGGAATGCGCGCCATTTATTTCGACCTTTATCAAATCCCTACTCCTTCAATGGAATCGAACTTGATGGTAGGCGATTATTTGGTGGTGAGCAGAGCAAAAATTGGTATGCGAATTCCAATGTCACCCATATCCGTCCCAGTTCTATCTACCAAACAAATAATGGGCGTAAAGGCCTATTCCGACTTGTTAGAATTGCCCTACATGAGGTTGCCGGGTTGGTATACAATCAAAAACAACGATATCATTGTATTCAATTGGCCCGCAGACGACGATGCCAATGCCGATGGTATTTCCGATTACAAACAATCTGAGACGGGAATGGATTTGAATCTTCCTATCGACAAAAAAGACAACTATGTAAAGCGTTGTGTGGGTATCCCTGGCGATCGCGTTTCGATTGTGGGTGGAAACATATACATCAATGGCAAGCCCTTACCGAGAGTGGGTAAACAGCAAAAACGATATCTCGCTTTGATGCGTGAGCCGATCACCGAAGACTTCTTAGCCGATAACAATTTGGGCGATTTCAACTTCCCACCCAATGCGGAACAGATTCAGAAAGCGGCGGAAAAAACCGGCAAATACATCATCCCCTATCATATTTTCACCTGGCCTGAGAATTATGAGCAATTAAAGAACAACCCATCTGTATTGAGCATTTTTCCTGATACCATGGATGTTGGTTACCAAAGGGTATTATTCCCAGGTAATGTGAGGGAGAATGGTCAGCTCATCGACAACCATGCAGACACATCGTTGACAGACTTTTTGAAAGCCAAATGGAACCTGAATAATTATGGCGAAGTGTATCTTCCAAAGCGTGGGGAAATCGTCACCTTAACGACCAAAAATTGGGATTTTTTAAAGTTGGCGATTAACAAATATGAAGGTGCGGGAATTACCATGCAAAATGGCAAATTCTACACGAATGGTGGCTCGGAAGAAATCAAGAATTACACCTTCAAAATGGGATATTACTGGATGATTGGCGATAATCGCTATAACAGTTTGGACTCTAGATATTGGGGCTATGTACCTGAGGACCATATCGTTGGAAAGCCAGTATTCACTTTCTTCAGCATCAAGAAAGTAATGGCGATTGATCCCGAAACCAATCAACCGCTGAGCTACAATGGCAACATGGAATATCGTTCCAAAGGAATTCGTTGGAGCAAGATTTTTAGTTGGATTGAGTAATAGAGAATATCAATTAATTCAAGGATATCGGAGGAATCATCTGATCTGCAGAGTTGTAAAACATCAACCCGTTGATAGTAGGATTTAACCAATCAATTATGGGCATGTCTTCTAGTATGCGGTGAACATCTTCTTCTGAATCCGCTTCAATACTACACCACCATTTATCCAAATTTTCGGATACTGCGTACATGTGAAATACACCGCGTTCGAACATTTCTTCAACAAAAGCTCTTTGCTTGGGAATCAATCGCGCCATGCGCTCATCCATTCGGGAAATTTCGCTTTCTACAATAAATAAAGCCATTTTAAAACGGGCAATTTAATGGAACAACGTCAGAATTCCCAACCCAATTGCCTGCGAAGTTGAGATTTTCACAATATCCATGAGATTTTAAAGCTTGAATCTCATGCGGTAATAACAATCCCAAAGCGATTAGTAAGCCATGAGCCACTTGATATTGAGGACCCATTTTACCGTCGTCCACTTTTATTGCAATACCCCAATTTTTTTCTGGAATCGACAAGCAATAGACACCATCAGCGCCTGTTTTTCCTACGATTCTACCATTGGTAACACGCATCAAATCTGTACAATAACGCTTTGTACCGGCAATCAATTCAGGATATTGGGTTACCGCATAAACGATGCGTTTGCAAGCAGAATCCATCGCTTCATCCTTCCAAGGCATCGGAGCAATCAAATTTTTATAGGCCAAGGCTTGATTGTACAGAGGCATACCAAAAATGGGTGCTGAACATCCATCTACACCTACACTTAAATCATCCTCAATCATTTCATAGAATTGGGCCGTCACTGTTTTAATTGCTTGGTGCAACGGGTGTTGAGGACTTAAATAATCTCCGAGTGAATAATCTTGATGAACGCAGTGAGCCAAAAATCCAGCGTGTTTTCCACTGCAATTGTTGTGCATACATGTTGGCTCTAAATCATTCTGAATCAATCGAATATAGTCGTTTTTACGCGTAGGTTGCTGGGCTCCACATTGTAAGGCATCTTTATTCAATTTCACTCTACCTAATACCACATCCACCACCTCCAAATGCATATCTTCTCCATTGTGTGAAGCGCACATGATGGCCAATTCCTTGGGTCCGAAGCCCAAATCATCAAATCCACCAGAAAGCAAAAAAGGTATATGCTGAAAATATTTGAGTGCTGAACGAGGAAATGAACGCTGTTGAATATCACCAACACTCCACAAAACCTTTCCGTTCTCATCCACCACGCAAAAGGATCCTCTGTGAAAACTCTCTACGATCCCACCCCTGTAATTTTGAACGAGGATGGGATTTGAAGAATTATTAAACTCTGTCATTTTTTACAATCTCTGTTGGCCCAATAAAAACAATACAGCCATTCTCACCGCAACCCCATTTTCTACTTGCTGAAGTATCATACTGTGTTTAGAATCGGCCACATCGCTGCTAATTTCCACCCCCCTGTTAATTGGACCTGGGTGCATGATGCAAATTTCTTTATCCAATCGATTCAATTTGTCTAGAGTTAATCCGTACAAATTTGAATATTCTTTTAATGAAGGGAAATACCGCTGGTCTTGTCGTTCCAACTGAATCCGCAACATATTTGCCACATCACACCAGTTGAGTGCTTCTTCCAAATTGTGCGACACCTTAACTCCAAGATGCGAAATATGCTTTGGAATGAGCGTTGCCGGGCCACAAACCATAACCTCAGCGCCCAACAATTGCAGGCTGTAAATATTACTCAAAGCTACGCGGGAGTGCAAAATATCACCTACGATTACCACTTTTTTCCCAGCTACATCGCCCAATCTTTCGCGGATTGAGAATGCATCTAACAAAGCCTGGGTTGGATGCTCATGTGTTCCATCGCCCGCATTGATAATTTGCGCATCGATGTGCTTTGATAAAAACAGGCATGCTCCGGGGGCGGGATGACGCATAACGACCATATCCACCTTCATACTAAGGATATTATTAACCGTATCGATTAAGGTTTCCCCTTTTTTTACGCTCGATGATGAACTTGAGAAGTTGATGGTATCGGCACCCAATCGCTTTTCGGCCAGTTCAAACGAAACTCGAGTTCTAGTTGAATTTTCAAAAAATAAATTGGCGATGGTTATATCGCGCAAAGCTGGCGTTTTCTTCACCGGACCATTGAGCAACTCTTTAAAATTGTCGGCAGTTTCAAAAATCGTTTGGATATGGGATGCACTTAATCCCTTAATTCCTAGTAGGTGTTTGATGGGTGTGTTCGATGTCATTCCTTACTGCTTAAAAGCCACACTTGAGGATGATCCAACGACCAATCCACTTTAACATGTTCTCCTGTACTTCTAGAATCTACCACTACACCAGTATAATTTGGAGAAATTGGTAATTCACGTTGGAAACGGCGATCAACTAGGACCATCAATTCCACTTGCTTTGGTCTTCCAAAACTCATTAAGGCATCAATCGATGCGCGTACACTTCTACCGGTATATAAGACATCATCCACCAAAATAATATTGAGGTTTTCGGTGGAGAAATTGATATTCGATTTCTTGGGCATAAAGATTTCACCCCGCCCGATATCGTCCCTAAAAAAGGTATGGTCGAGTTCGCCATATTTTAAGTTGGTTTCGGGTTGAAGTTCGGTGATTGCCTCTACCAATCGCTTCGACAATTGAATTCCCCTCGGTTGTAGACCGATGATGGCGGTGTTAGAAAAATCACCATGTAATTCTATCAACTGCAACGCAAACCTTCTAATAATCAGGTTTAATTTGTTTTGGCTGATGAGCAATTTAGGCTGACTCATTGGATAACAAAATTACGGTTTCAAACTCGTCTTTGGTGATTGCGATGACAGATAATCTCGGTTGCTTGATTAATCCGATGTTTGAAAGCCTTGGATCTGATTTTAAAACAGACAACGACACAGGATTTTTGAGGGGATGAACGGGCTTAACGTCAACAACTACCCAAGCAGTTTCGGTGGTTGTAGGGTCTTGGTAATGGGTTTTAACGACTTCCGCCACACCTACTACCTCTTTGCCTTCATTGCTGTGATAGAATAAACACAAATCACCCAATTCCATGCCTTTAAGATTATTCCTGGCCTGATAATTACGCACACCATCCCAAAATGTGTTTCCGTCTTTCATGAACTTATCCCAACTGTATTTGAAGGGCTCCGATTTGATTAACCAAAAGTTCATACAGGCAAAATAATATCAATTTATACAAAGTCCAAACAAATCGGAGTCAGATAGAATCACCAATTTATTGACAATTTGAACGCTGATGAAAATAATGACAAAAAAAGTTGGATAAACTTGACAATATCAATTTTATGTTGTTCATTTACCAAGCACAAAGTTGTCAATTTTTTTAACAATGTATCTCAAAGAAAACCTCAAATTATTACGCAAACGCCGCAAACGGAGTCAGGAAGATGTCGCCAAGAGCCTATTACTCACGCGTTCTGCATATAACAGCTATGAAAACGGCGTTGCCGAGCCTGGCATTCAAATTTTGATTCGCTTGTCGGAGTTTTTCCAAATCAACATAGATAAATTGATTCGCATCGATTTAAACTTGGTTGGTGAAATGCAACTTTCACAATTGGAAAAAGGGTTCGACTTAGATTTATCTGGTACGCGATTGCGTGTTTTGGCCACTACTGTCAATTCAAACAACGAAGAAAATATCGAATTGGTTCCGGTGAAAGCCAAGGCGGGATATGCCACGGGTTATGCAGACCCCGATTATATCAAAACCCTACCCGCTTTTAATCTTCCATTCTTATCGGCAAATCGCAAATACAGAAGTTTCCCCATTTCCGGTGATAGCATGCCACCGGTATCTGATGGTGCTTTCGTTACCGGTGAATACATCCAAGATTGGAATATGGTAAGGAATGGCCACCCTTACATCGTTGTCACTCAAGATGATGGGATCGTATTTAAGGTACTCTATAATCGCGTAGAAGAGGATGGTACCTTTTTGTTATGCAGTACAAATCCTGGATATGCACCTTATACGGTTAAAGTGAGTGAAATATTGGAGGTCTGGAAATTTGTTAACTATATCAATCCAAAATTCGAGGAGCCGAAAGCAACGGAATCAGACGATATCGGACCAGCAATTCGAATGATTCAGCGAGAAATTGGCTTGATTAAAGATAAGGTCAAGAACATCGAAGAAAAGATATAATCGTTTCTTTGATGAATTTAGACATCCATAATGCCTCAGTTTGAATGGATTGTTTTATTTTCGCAAACACTTTAGTCAGCGTAAATGAAATTCAGTAAAAAAGTATACCTCGAGTGGTACAGAAGCATCCTATTGCAACGTCGTTTTGAAGAGAAAGCTGCGCAGTTATATGGACAGCAAAAAATCAAAGGTTTTTGTCATTTATACATAGGTCAGGAAGCCATCACGGCGGGTATGATGTCTGCCATTAAAAAGGGCGACAAAGTAATTACGGCGTATCGTGACCACGGTCATGCTTTGGCAATGGGCGTTCCTGCAAATGCTGTTATGGCTGAATTATTTGGCAAAGAAACTGGATGTACTGGTGGAAAAGGTGGAAGCATGCACATGTTCTCAAAGGAACACAATTTTGTAGGCGGACATGGTATTGTTGGGGCGCAAATCCCAATGGGTGCCGGCTTGGCATTTGCTGAACAATATAATAACACCGGGAATGTCAGTTTGACATTCTTTGGAGATGGTGCAGCCCGTCAGGGCGCCCTTCATGAGGCTTTTAATATGGCTATGTTATGGAAGTTACCCGCAGTATTTATCTGTGAGAACAACCAATATGCGATGGGAACCAGCGTAGAGCGCACAACTAACCTATTGGATATTTACAAAATCGGATTGGGTTTTGATATGCCGAGTTTCCAGGTTGATGGGATGAAATGTGAAACAGTGCATGACGCCATTGCGGATGCCTGTGAGCATGCACGTACTGGAAAAGGTCCCGTTTTCCTTGAAATCAAAACGTATCGCTATCGCGGACACAGTATGAGTGACCCTGCTAGTTATCGTTCTAAAGAAGAAGTAGCGGATTACAAGACCAAAGACCCATTGGAGACTACCAAAGAAACCATCTTAAAGAAGAAGTTTGCTTCTGAGAAAGAATTGGATGCGATGGAAGATGACATCATGACTCTTGTTAATGCGAGTGTTGAATTTGCAGAGAACTCTGATTATCCAGATGCTTCTGAACTGTTTACCGATGTTTATATCGAAAACGATTACCCATATATTACCGACTAAAATTTAAATTTCTTATATTCGCGCCCTCTTTTAACCATTATGAACATCAAAGAAAGCTATCAACTACTACAAGCCAGAATTAAAAACTTCTACGAAGTGAATAAGAAACATGTTCAAATCGTAGGTATTGCAACCTTGGCGATTGTAGGTGGCATGATATATTGGTTCAACTTTTACATGCCTTCTCAAGAAAAAGAAGCTTCAGTGAAATTTGCCAAGATGTACCACTTCTTCAAAACTGACTCATTCGATATCGTATTAAAAGGTGACAAGAAGAGCAAAATCACTTCTGCCGTTGACATCGCCGATGATTATGGTTTCACTAAGAAAGGCAAAGAAGCAGCATTGGTTGCCGGTTTGTCGTACTTGAAGAAAGCTGAATACAAAAAAGGATTAGATTATTTAGATAAATTCAGTGCAAACGACGCATTGTTAGGTCCTTCCATCATAGCAGCAAAAGCAGCTTGTAAAAGTGGCTTAGGCGAATTGGAAAAAGCTGCCAGCTTATATGAGAAAGCCGCTCGTTTGGGCGATAACGAATACACCAGTATTTATTTTCAAAAAGCCGGAGTACATTACGAATTGTCAAAAAACTATAGTGCTGCATTGGCTTGTTACGAAGAACTCGACAACAAGTATGGTACTACTAGAGAAGGACAAGACGCTGAGAAGTACATCTATCGCCTTAAAGGTTTGATGGGTGAATTGAACAAATAAACACGCAGGTGGCAACAGCGATTTCTTCTTCTCCCTCACCTACTTTTTCCTACAACAAGAAACACTACCAAATTGGTGTAGTTACAGCTGTATGGAATCAGCATATTACTTCAGTATTGAGGGATGGTGCAGTTGAAACATTAAATCATCACAAAACTTTTCAGTCTATTTCCATTATTGAAGCCACAGTGCCAGGTGCATTTGAAATCCCGACTGCGGCTCAATGGTTATTCGACAAAGGTTGCGACGCTGTAATTACTTTGGGTTGTGTAATCAAAGGCGATACACCCCATTTTGATTATGTCTGTGAATCTGTTACTCGTGGCGTTGGGGAATTGTCATTAAAGACGAATAAACCTTGTATTTTTGGTATTATCACAACCAATACAGAAGAACAAGCCTTGGAACGTGCCGGTGGCAAACTAGGCAACAAGGGTTCAGAAGCCGCGGAAGCCGCTTTGTGGATGCTATTTACAAAAGAATCTATCGATCAACAATAATTTACCCTATTTCAACACTTATTTATCATGTCAGACGAATTAGAAAAGGCAGCTGAAAGCTACGCGGAGCAATTAACTGTAGCCGAACAAATGATTGAACTCAACACTGAGGAAATTTCATTGGAATTACAGTATTCAACCCTTGGCAAAGAAGAATTACTTGCAGCAGCCGAGGAATTGGTTCACGCAACCGATGTGAAGAAAGCCTACAACCAATTGCAGGCAATTCGCAATGCATTGGACGATCTGCTAGACCAAGAAAGACCCGGTATGATTCGAACATGGGTTGAAGCTGGAAATGATCCTAGGGATTTTGTTGCTCCTTCAGACAATACAAAGCAATCCATTCAGCAAATCATTACCGCTTTCAAGAAAAGACGTGAGGATGAGCGCAAGCGTGCAGAAGAGGAAAAGTTGCATAACCTAAAACAAAAGCAACTGATTCTGGATAAAATCAAAGCGTTGGTAGATTCTGAAGAGAACGATCAAAGTTTGAATGCGCTCCGTGAGTACATGCGACAGTGGAAGGAAGTAAGACAAATTCCAAAGGAATATCAAGACGAATTATATGCGGCTTACAAATTTCAAGTCGACAAGTTTTACAACCAACTTTCAGTTTTCAACGAGTTGAAAGAATTGGACAAGGACAAGAACTTAGAGTTAAAAATCGATTTGATCAAGCGGGCCGAGCAATTGAAAGACGAGCCCAACATCAGAAAGGCTTTATTGCAATTGAATAAATACCACGATGATTGGAAAAATACTGGCCCAGTAAGAGCTGAAATTTCAGAAGATATTTGGAAACGCTTTAAAGCGGCTTCCGACATCGTAATTGATGCTAAGAAAGCCGAACAGGCAACCATCGATGCGGAAAGACAGCAGAACTTAGATAAGAAAATTGTGCTTATCGAACGCGCTGAAACCAGTATCGCTGTTGTACCAACTCAACCCAAAGAATGGGCAAAAATTGGCAAAGAGCTTGATGAGTTGATGGCTGAATGGAAAAAGATTGGCCCCGTCCCTACGGATAAAAACGAAGAGATTTGGACAAAATTCAAAGCCATTCGCAACCAATATTATGGAGAACGAAAGCACTTCTTCAAAGATTTGAATTCTAGTAAGAAAGACAATCTCACCAAAAAAGAAGCCTTGTGCGACAAAGCGGAATCTCTAAAGGACTCCAATGAGTTCATGAAGACTTCGGATGCGCTTGCAAAACTTCAGGATGAATGGAAAACGGTGGGTCCAGTTCCAGAAGATCAAAACGACTTGGTTTGGAAAAGATTCAGAACCGCATTTGATCACTTTTATGCTAGAAAGAATGAATGGTTCAAACAGCGTAAACAAGAAGAAAGCGGCGCAATCGATAAGAAGAAAGAAGTAATTTTAGGTCTTGAAACACTGAAATCGAACGAAACAATCGACCACCAGACCCTTTTCAACGAGCTCAAAGTTTGGCAGAAGCAATGGAATGATGCCGGTTTTATCTCCGGGAAGTCATACCAACAAATGAATAAAACGTATCAGGCCTTGGCCGATGAGATTTTCAATAGATATCGTTCAGCGAGCAACAACCAGCGCAATTCCAATCAAAAGGAGCACTTCAGTAATTTGGCGACAAGTACGGATGGGCAGAAACGCTTGCAATTAGAAGAACGCAAAATCAAAGAGAAGATCACCAAATTCAAGGATGAAATTGCGACGATGGAAAACAACAAGAGTTTCTTTAAGCACAGCAAAAATGCAGGCGCTTTCGTGAAACAGTTTGATGACAATATCGCAAAAGCCACTGAGCAAATTGCAAAAGCCGAACAAGAACTAAAGTTACTGAAAAGTGTAAAATCATGAACCTGAATGGGTTATTTGGTTGGCTTGACTATCTAATTTATTTGGTCCAATCTAGTAACCGTCATGGCGTACACTCCCCATTTGTTTATGATTTTGCCGATAAAGTTCTTTATCGACAACTTGCCAATTCCTATGAACCCGCTGCTGAGTTGTGCAGAAAACGGATGTTACAATCCGATGCTAAAATATTATTGGACAGTGAATTAAAAGAAATTTCATTAAGCGATGTGGCTAACAATCGCATTCCACTAGCCAAATACTATCGACTTCTTTTCCGATGGATTCAATACAAACAGTTAGGCGGCAACATCATCGAAATTGGAAGTTCATTGGGCGTTTTGCCTTTATATCTGCAACGGGGAAATATTCATTACGAACACGATTTGATACAAAGATTTTTCAGCTATGATCGATCAAAAAAAATCAATGAAATTACTCAATTCAATTTGAGAAGTTACGAAAATAACGAACTCGTCATTTCTCATCCTTTTGACGAAATAGCGGATATCACCAAGCATTTCAATCACCACAGCCTTCCAAACTCACCCATCAGCTTGTTGGTTATCAATGAAAAGTTAAGTAATCCTGAGTTTTGGTCGTTGCTAGACTTTGCCTCTACCCGATTGGAACCAAACGGATGTATTGTGATATTTGGCATCAATAACAGCGTTGAGTCTCAGCTTAGATGGAAACAGTTGGAAAACGACGATAATTTCAGGGTAACAATCGATTTGTTTGGAATGGGCCTCGTTTTTGCTAGAAAAGAACAAATAAAAGAAGCATTTTTGTTACGATATTAATGAATACAGAATCAGTTTACACGCACAAGGTAAGGGTTAGATACGCAGAATGCGACAAAATGGGATTTGTTCACCATTCCAACTGGGCCTTATATTTTGAGGAGGCGAGAACCGAGCAAATGAGAGCAAATGGCATCACTTACAAAGATATGGAAGACGATGGGCTCATTATGCCGGTCAAATCGATGAATATCGACTTTAAGAGAGCCGGCAGATACGATGACTTATTGAGTATTGAAATTTGGATTGAAGGTATCCCTGAAATACGCTGTACATTTATGTATAAAACTTATAATCAACACGGTGAATTACTCAACACTGCCTCGATGGTGATGTTTTATGCAAGAAAATCCGATCTTCGTCCTGTTAAAATACCCAGCATCATACTAGAGAAATACGGATTTAATAGTTAATCCAAGAGATGGGATACTACAAATCAATAAAGGACAAGATTCAGCACACCGCGCATGAGGTAGAGGAACACTTGTCTTCAAACGATCAACGACCCAAAGACAGCCAAGGCCACACCCACCCGCTGATGATCTATTTGCAAAACAAGCGATTAGCGGCATTTCAAGGGGAGAGCTTATATAACGTAGGTAAGTATTTTTTCCGGTCTATGTTCATGGAGAACCTCAATACGCGTGCTTCAAGTTTGAGTTTCAATTTCTTCCTAGCACTTTTCCCAGCGATCATCTTCTTGCTTACACTGATTGGATATCTACCATTAAACGGCTTGAAAACTCAGTTCATTCAAGAGCTATCACTAATTTTACCCAAACAAACCTTCAAAGAAATCCAGGGAACGATTCTAGAAATTTTGCATAAACAGAATACAGGTCTGCTTTCTTTTGGATTTTTTACTACCATTTACTTTTCTTCCAATGCCTTCCATTTGTTGATCAATTCTTTCAACCGTCGACTGCCTTTTGGTAAAAAGAAAAACTGGCTTCAGATTCGATTAAAGGCCATATTTATGACATTTTGGATTAGCGTGATTGTGATTGTAACCTTATTGATTCTCACATATGCCTACCAAAGTGTGCATTACATTGTCTCTCACGATTGGCCATTGGCCGGTGTATATGAGTTCTTCATTTTATTGCTAGAGTATTTTGTTTTGGCAGCGCTCATTCTGATAGCCACCTCCAGTATTTACTTTTTTGGTCCATCCAATATTAAGCGATGGAAATTCCTTAGCGCTGGAAGTGTAATGGCCTCGGTACTGTCTGCAATATCCACGGTTTCCTTTGGGTTGTACGTCAACAATTTCAACACCTACAACAAAGTATACGGATCCATCGGGGCAATCATTGCACTAATGATATTGATTTATATCAACGTACTTACAATCATCGTTGGGTTTGAATTGAATGTGAGTATCGAAAAGGCCATTGCGCAGCGTGATAGACATGCGAATGCGCTTAACGGGGGATTGTAATCCTATCCAATAAAAATCTTCTCTACGAAATTTGGGCCTAAACGTTCGTTTATATTCAGTCTCAACTGCTCCCTTTGCATAAACATTTCATTTTTTAAGGGTGCTTGATCAAAACTCACGTATAGCGTCTTTCCGCGCATTTCAATTTTACTGGTGTGTTTTGCTATTAATGGACCAACGATTTCACCCCACAGCTTCACCAACTCTATTTCATCCATTTTCTGGGTGATGCGATATTTATCGTACAACCGCTTAATTACATCGGTTAAGGCCTTTTCCTTTTTCTCGAGTACGTCTTTTCTAGGCAGGTCAATCATGGTGATATGATGTAAAATTACGAAATAAATGGGGTCCTAAATCTTCAATTTGCAGCCAATTTGCTCTTCCTGTAACCGTAAGAAAAATAAACCACTAGCCCGATACCAAACCAACCAAAAAACCAATACCAATTGTTGGCTTCCATGCCTGTGAGTAAATAGGCACAAATCGATAAGCCCAACAAGGGAATCAGGGACCAGCAACGGACAAAACTCATTACAGACAAACCCAATAGGAGTATCCAATACAATCGATGGGCGACAACAAACATTGTACTCCAATCTTTCCACTGAAGCAATTGATCAAAATAACTCGGAAAGTTATATCGCACTAAGACGATTGACGCAATTATTATAATAGAATACAGGTATTTCCCATCAATATATGGCATCACAAAACCCTTGCCTTCACCTTCTTTTCTCGGTGGCAACAGCAACACACCACCACATACCAAAACGAAAGCAAAAATGGTTCCTATGCTAGTAAAATCGAGGACAAAACCTTCGTTGGTAAAAAGGATTGGAACACCTACCATCAATCCCGTTATAATGGTTGCGAACGATGGCGTACTAAATTTTGGATGAATACGAGAAAACGCAGGCGGAAGCAATCCATCCCTACTCATACTTAACCAAATTCTGGGCTGACCCATTTGAAAAACCAACAGGACACTGGCCATCGCTACAACAGCCACAATGGAAACAATGTATTCCAACCAATCGATCCCGCGGGCTCCAAGGACATATGCAAGCGGATCACCCACGCCTAGCGTATTGTATGGAACCATCCCTGTCAATACGAGTGTGATGAAAATGTACAACACCGTGCAAATCAGCAAGGAATAGAACATACCGCGAGGTAAATCTCGTTGGGGATTTTTCGACTCCTCAGCCAACGTACTTACCGCATCAAAGCCGATATATGTAAAGAACAACGCTGAAACACCTTGCATCACTCCTTCAAACCCATTAGGCATAAAGGGGGTATAATTCTTTACGTCGATATAGCCTATACCCACAACAATAACCAATAAAATGGCAACCAGTTTAAGTATGACCATCAAATTGGAGGCGTTTCGAGACTCTTTAATTCCGCGATAAACCAACATCGTAATTAAGACATTGATTAACAGTGCTGGCGCATCAAAAACAAGATGTAAACCCAATACTTGCGGCGCATTGACGAAAGCGTTGAAAGCATCATTATCGGCCTGTGAATAGCTACTTAAATTGGCAGATTTCCAAAGTTCTCCAAATTCGCCGCCGGAAATAGCCCCTTGCATCTTGGACATTACAGTTTGATACATTTCATGGGCTGTTGAATAATCCGTCACCATCCAACGAGGGAGAATCCATCCCAGTTGATCTAGGAGATGAACGACATAGCCAGACCATGAAAAGGCGACATAAATGTTACCGATGGCATATTCCATAATCAATGCCCAACCAATGATCCAAGCAAATAACTCACCAAATGAGGCATATGCATAGGTATAGGCACTGCCAGAAACTGGGATTCTAGAGGCAAATTCGGCATAACACAAAGCGGCAAAAGCGCAAGCCACACCACAAATAATAATCAAATAAACGGAAGCTGGACCGCCTTTCGCACAGGCATCACCAATTGAACTAAAAATTCCCGCACCAATGATCGCTGCAATGCCAAAAAAGGTCAAATCTCTGACCCCTAGCACGCGTTTTAACGATGCATCCCCTTGATTTACAGGGAAATCCGTTTTAACCCGAAATAAATTACGCCAACTCATGTATAATTCTACGATAATACAACCAAAAGTGATAATGATTGGAAAATTATCTAACTTTGTATCCATGCGCATTTTTCAAGCAATTCTGATGAGTATTTTGGTAATCTTCTCTAGTGGAGGTGCCCAAATGGCTTATCATATTTGCGAGCAGGATGGACAGCATTGGATATTTGAAAACTGCGATGAGTCTTCATTACTGAATTCGTCAGACGATGCAAAGGATGATTGCTGCAGCGAGATGGACAAATCTGTTTCTATGGAAAATCCTGTTAAATGTGCTGACAACCAAAATGTTGTCGAAGAACATTGCTGTAAGGATGGGTATTTTTTCTCCTTATCACCCTACCCATCTGTATTTACGAAATTCACTTTAGCCATTCCCCAATTTCAAATCCTACCAACAATCTCAAATCACTCTTCAATTTGTGTTTCCCCTGATTTAAGTCGTACTTCTCAAATCATTCATGAAAAACCGCCATCCAGGCTATCTGAATTGTATTTGTATGACATTAAATGCGTTTGGTTGATTTAGGTCGTTTCGAGTTTTTCGAATTCACTATTATCAATTTATCATTTCAACCAAAACAAACATGAAAACAAAACAAATTTTAAACACCCTTTTTGCCATCATCGGCATTATATCAGTAGCATTTACTTTACCAAGCAGCAAAAACATTGCTCCCAAGCCCATCAAAAAAACGATGATTTCTTTTGAGGTCCAAGGCAATTGTGCGGAATGTAAAGAACGAATCGAAACTGCTTTGGATAAAAATGGCATTTATAAGGCCATTTATAACATCGAAAGTAGTATGGTTACCATCACTTACGACCCAACCAAATTAAAGGAAATTCAATTGCACAACATGATAGCCATGGTGGGTCACGATACCAATAAAGTAAAGGCCAGCAATGTGGTTTATCAAAGCTTGCCGGATTGTTGTAAATATCGTAAAAACGACGACGAATGGGGACCAGGAAAACACTAATTCTGTTTTTTTGCCTTGTTAACGCCATAAACCTTTTCTCCCAAAATACGCCAACATCGAGTAGCGCGTTGGATACGATGCCGAAAAAATCGGATAGTATTGCTACCGTTGAGATTCGCACGGAAAGGGGCTCCTATTTCAATGGAAAAGGCGTTGGATTGCAAGAAATTCTTACAGAATCGGAATTCAAAAAAGCCGCTTGTTGTACCCTATCTGAGAGCTTTGAACTCAGCAATACCGTTGAAGTTAGCAATGCGGATGGTGTTTCTGGAATAAAACAAGTAGAAATGCTTGGACTCAGCGGAAAGTACGTCTTAATGAGCCGGGAAAATATACCAAGTATCAATGGCTTGGCGACATTAAATGGGCTTTCCAACATCCCAGGACCTATAGTTTCAGCAGTTCAATTGGCCAAGGGTGCGGGTTCGGCAACGCTGGGCTATGATGGTTTAACAGGTGGTTTGAATTATCAGTTAAAGGCTGGCATGAAAGATCCGAGGTTGTTTGTCAACTTGTATTCTAACCAACAAGCCCGTAGCGAGATTAACGTGATCAGCAAGTCAGTTATCGCCAACCGTGCAATCAATCATTTGTATTTGCATTCAGGGGGTCAATATGCAACAACCGACATGGGCAACGATAAAATGGCCGATATGCCTCTTTCGCAGAGATATTTCATTGCCGATCATTTTCAGATTCCTGGAAAAAAGGTAGAGATGCAAGGTGGTGCGCTGGCCTATTCGGATATCAAACGTGGTGGCACGCTCAAATCTGGTAGTAAAAGCGAGATCAGTTTGGATAAAAACGATTTTCAGTTTGATTTTCTTGATCAGCACGCTGAGGCATATACAAAGATCGGGGTGTTTTTAAATCAGAGTGGAAGCACGAGCCTAGGGAATATAATCGACGTATCTAGGCATCGAACAACATCCCTACTCAATTCGATGCTGAATCGGAAATATGAAGCCGTAGAAGACCGATTTTATTACAGTGGCGTGTTTCAAAAAGAGAGTCTCACGGACAACCGGATAAATATGGGTATGACACTTTCAGCGAATCATTTGGATGAAAATCTAACTAACGAACGCGGCGATTCCTTTCGATTAAACGGTTGGCAGAATTCGGCTGGGGTGTTTGGTGAATATACGATTGAAGGCAGTAAACTATCAGCGGTGATTGGCATGCGCGCCGATTATCACAACATTTACAAGGCCTATTTCACGCCTCGCTTGCATGCGAAATATCAAATCAACAAAACCAATCGCATAAATATCCAGGGGGGCATGGCCCGAAGAAGTAGTTATTTCATTGCGGAGAACTTGCCCTTGTTGATAAACGGGAGGACCATCATCCTAGATTCCGCATCGCTCATTAATAATCAATGGCTTCCGCAAGAAAGAGCGTGGAATTACGGCGTCAGCTATATGACAAATTTCATGATGTTTGATTACCCTGCAACCTTGGTGATGGATTATTTTGAGACCAAGTTCTTGAGTCAGGTATTGGTAGATAGAGATCAAAATGCAACGGAAGTGTACATAAATTCTGTTCATGGAAAAGAAGCAGGGAAAACGCGTATCGCTCAGGTGGATTTAAACGGTTATTTGCATCGAAGATTAAGCTTTAAGGTAAGTTATCGCTGGATCAACAGTCAGCAATGGTTGAATTACCAATTTCAGCAGCAACCCTTGCAATCTATTCACAGAGCCATTGGCGCCTTACAATATCAAACCAGGAACAAATGGTATATTGATGCGGTAGGTCAATTCAATAGCCGCAAACGACTTCCCTATTACTCTAGTATCAGCCATCCCAAGCACCCAGGGTACAGCCCCAATTATTGGATTGTTAACTTACAAGTCCGAAAGGTAATTTCTCAGCAATTCGAGTTCTACTTTGGTGGTGAAAACTTGGCGAATGTATCTCAGCATCATCCAATTATGAATTGGGAAAAACCTGCTGCAACCGACTTTGACGCGGGTTATGCTTGGGGGCCAACGAATGGAAGAACCGTTTATGCTGGGCTGCGATGGAGCGTTTTTTGATGATTCTTTCGTTCGATACCGATTCGGCCGAGGCGCTTGATCTGATGCCTATTCCGACGAGTCCTTCGGTCGGTTAATAATGTACTGAGCAATTGCATTATAGGTACTTAGCATTTCGGGCTGATTTTCCAACATTGAACGATGATGTTCTATGGTGGCTAGGTCGGCCCGAGAAGCGGGCCCAGTCATTAATTCCCATGGCTTGCCCTGACCAAAATTCTCCGCAGTTTTTATCAATATGGGTAAAACCCAATCCGGATTCAATCCTTGAACATCCAATAAATCCTTTGCAATTCCAGCCATCGCCATCGTGTAATTATTGGCAAAAACACCTGCCAAATGCAAATAAGCCCTTTGCCCAGAATTCAATCTCTCAATCGATATCACACCCATCTCCTTGGCGATTGCTGTCAGCATAGCCTCAACACCCTCGTCAGAACCCTCAATAAAAACAGGGACTCTCTGCCAATCTTCCTCACCCTGACCAACAAAACTCTGAAGCGGGTAAAACACACCTGAATGGGCGTTTTGCAACTCCACTATCGATGTAGCACCAGAACAATGAACCAATGTAACTCCTTCTAAATCGCAGCATTGAAAAATCTTGGCTATTTCGCGGTCAACAACCGATACGAATACCAAATCACCCGGTAAAAAGAAATTCTGCGGCGCTGCTAAAACTTCCTCCGCCGACCACAAAGCACCTTCACCCGAAAGAAGCGACTCCGCAGTTCTTTGATTCGATGCTTCCCTGCCAACAACAACGTTTACCCCGATGGAAGAATGCCTTAAACCCTCATACAGTGCCCTGCCTACTTTGCCTAAGCCCCATATGATGATACGGCGGGTCATGCCATCAGCTTTTTTTGCTTATCAATACGATTCAAAACCGAAATCACAAACCCAATGACCATAATAATTGTTCCAGCCCATACCAAATTGATCCATGGGAAGGCAATCACCTGAATGACAACATAATCCCAAACAGGCGTCTTTTCACCTGTCTGAATCACAAATACAATGTTTTGATGCGCAGGATTTGGATCGATAATCTGCAAATTGATGATGTTCGCCATGATGCCAAAGCGATCGTTTTCCGCAGCTTTCATCTCAAAATCCCCCGTCTGCTCATTAATCATGAACTCAGGACGCAACCAAACAGAATCGCCCAAACGCTTAGCCTTAATCGCCAATACCAACTTCAAACCCGCGGTCTCTTTGGTCCTACGAATACTGTCGATCGTCATCACCACCTTGCCCGTTTGTGTAATGAAAGGCCTGAAAAACCCAATCGTATCGACTCTAAAATTACTGTAGGGCTCCTTACGATCCATACTACTTTCATAGTTCACGTGGCTAAAGATATCCGTATGCAGAAAATGTCGTGTAGACGGTTCAGCCAGCAATCCCATTTTCGGATTGTTCTGGGTTTTAGGCTCCAAAACGAAACTATCAATGGTTTTGCCTTGTTCATTCTTTTTGACAAAAGCTACCTTAAAGTATTTGTCGATGCTATCTACTCCAAGTCCTTTTCTATCATCAAGATAAATTGCTGTGTACTCTTGTAAAACCTGCGGTTTATTCTTGTACAACAACTGATTCTCACGATTGAATTTTATGCCCTTGGTATCCTGATTTCCTTTTTGGTCCACCTCAGGTGCCATATCAATTCCTTCTTTGGTAGACGATAAAATATTCTTATTCACCGAACTCACCAGCACACCCATCATCAAAATTCCGAATCCAATGTGAGATACGTTTCCACCCCATCGCTTCCATTCCGTTTTCTTCTTTTGGATGCCGTAAATCATATTGAACACAACCACACCAACAGTCAATAGTAAAAATAAGATAAACTGATATCCTTCGATAGCGAAGCCAATGGTAAGTAACAATGTCGCCACAAGTGTCAATACTGTATTCACCAGCAACGGTCGTTTGATTGATGCAATGTCGGTTTCACGAAATTTGAACCAATACCCCAACGACATTAACAAGAAAATCGGCATAGCCAACCACAATTGTACTTTGTTGTAATCGGCAGCGGTGGGCACCGCCGTTTTGTATCCAAACAATTTATTGAATACAGGAATGCTAGTGGCTGCAAATACTTGAACTAGCGACAAGATTAAAAACATCGAACCCAAAAACATCCAGAATTCACGAGAATCCATGCGCTCGTCCGACATTTCCATTTTGGTACGCTGATACAAAACATAAATGTAATAGATCAGCCAGCCAAAGAAAAGACAGGTACCTAAACCCTTTAACCACTGATAAAAAGTGGCGACAGACTCAGGTGCTTCGATGGAATAGGCCAAAACCATAGGAATCAGCATGACAGCCAATATCGAAAATAAGGCAATTTTTCGCTGCTTACCCTGCAAGACAACAACCAAGGCCAACGCCAAGAATGCCAATAAGAATAATAATAACTGGCCCGACAATCCTAAATCCGTGAAGGAGTGCACACTCGCCTCCCCTAAGATTCCACTTCGTGTGAGGAACGTTGCGTATAAGACCAACCAGAACGACAATTGAACCAGCAAATGCGATGTGAATAGATGTCGGCCCGTGGCTTTGGTAATAATCAACATATGCGCAGCACTCGCCATAATGAGCCATGGCATCAAAGAAGCATTTTCTACGGGGTCCCATGCCCAATATCCACCAAACGACAAACTCTCATAGGCCCAGAAACCACCCATGATGATTCCCAATCCCAAGATTCCGGCACACACCAAACTCCAAATATGAGCTGGCGCGATCCAACCCCTATCAATGCCTCGCCAAAGCGCGGATAAACTATAAGCAAATGGTACGATGGCTGTCGCAAAACCCAAAAACAATGTCGGCGGGTGAATTACCATCCAATAATTCTGAAGCAAAGCGTTCAATCCATTGCCATCTTTAAATACTTGTAGGTAGTTTTCAACGCCCAACTGACCCAAAATTGGGATATTCAAGAAATCAGGACGTTGTTCACGAAGCAGATCAAACGGAGAACTTCCGATTTTGAAATCACCCCAATGGAAACCCACGAGCATTGACCCCAAAGCGATTTGAGCAAAGGCAATTACCACCATCACTGGACTCTCCCAATCTTTGGCGCTGCGCTGTAAGACTAATCCTATCAATGCATTCCAAAAAAGCCAAAGGAGAAAACTTCCTTCTTGACCTTCCCAGAAACAGGAAATCATATAGTATACCGGCAAGGCATTGCTCGAATGTCGCCAAGCATAGTAAAACTCATATCGATGATAAAAAATGATCGAAAACAACACCACAAAAACACCCACAATCGAAATTGCATGCAACTGAAAACAGCGCTTTGCCCATTGTAGCATGGAATTGTCCTTGGATGATTCGTGTTGGAAATAGAAGTAAGCTGAAGCGATAGCCGCGATAAAGGCAATTATCGTAAAGGCATGGCCCAAGTTACCTAACCAAAGCCATTCACCCGCAAAAACGATATTCTTTATTGGTTCGTTCATTTGTTCGATTTCACAGCTCCTGGTGCGTCTTCATACTTGGATGGACATTTACTTAGAATCTCAGTGGCCAAGAAATGGTCGTCCTGATAGGTTCCGATCAAAACCATTTTTTCCAATTGCTCAAACTGAGCGGGCTTTGGCTTGGTGAATACCACCTTGCTTTCATTATTCAATGAATCAAATCCGTAAAATTCTAAACGATTGGCGTTAGTCTGGGCATCATAAATGACGGGCTTAGCCTTATTGAGTTTACAAACGACGTGTACTGCTTTTCCTGGGTTTTCGATAGCGATGCGTTTGGCATCGGGAAAGGCGACATATTGAGTGGTATTGCCATACATACTGATAACCGTTGCGATTCCAACACCGGCCAATACCAATAAAATCAAATGAAAGGGTTTCATGATTGATTTTTTTCTAAGCGTGACATTTTGCGATCCAATCGCACCAAATAGAACAATATTCCTACAAAAATTATAACCAAAACGCCATAAACGGCATTCATAAGGTTGTGATGCGCCAGTAATTCGGCGGCATTGGCATCAAACTGTTCACTGACAGATGTCTTCATTTGTTAAGTTGTTTTTCGTTTAACTGAGCAATTCTCAATCGCAAATTAGCGATCCAATAAAATAGGGCAATCCATCCAATCACTGCGGGGTAAAAGAAAAGTCGCATCGTTGAATCCAAATCATACTTATTAAATCCTACTGTCCCACCAGAACCCGGATGCAATGAATTGGGTGATAATTTGGGCATAATTACAATAAGGGCAATGAAAATAGGAAATATAAATACCGAATACACGGAGGTAATTCGCGCTCTTTGGTAGGGATCATTCATGGTTGAACGCAAAAGCAAATAAGCCATATACATTGTCATACCGATGGCTACACCATTCAGTTTCGGATCTGCTGCTGGCCACCACGATTGCCAGGTAACCCTAGCCCATGTCGCTCCCGTGATACAGCCTAATATTCCAGCCAAAATCCCCACACGAATAAGGGCATCAGCCATGATATCGTCTTCCAAATTAGAATATCTCAAATATTTCAAGGCATACCATGCCGCAATTCCCAACAAGGCCAGCATCGCAAACCACATCGGAACGTGATAAAACAAATTGCGGACACTTTCATTTAATACAACGCGGTTGGGGAATTTCATTTCAAATTTCTCCTGTTCTACAGCGATGTTCGCATTTGAACTTGAGGTCATCGTAGTGACACCCATCGTATCGACGGCGCTTCTTCCCAAGAAAATGGCATCAGGCAAGCCTAGGTATTTTCCGTTCGACAATTCTATAAATACGGAATAATAGTCATTCGGAATCTTGGATTGACCCATTTTTAGATCGAACAATCCGATCACTTGACCGTGGTTGCCCGAAAACTCAATCTTTTGACTTTCCCATCTGCCTTCAACACCCTTGGAAACAAGAATAACCTTTGCTGGGATTAGGAATTCACCTTCTTTGGGCATCGACTCAACCGCTGAAGCATTTACTCTCAACCAAGGCGCATTATAAACATTCAGTTTGATGGAAATATTATTACCGGACTCCAACTTAACCGGCGTAACCGCAGTAATTCCTGGCTTCAAAGGCAGAAAAAGACCGCCCAAAACGACATACGTCAAGAAGATTGCCGCAACCCATTTATACCAGTGTTTTTTTAGGTTCATCGTTTTCTGCGTTTAATCTCCGATTCTATCAATGCCAACTCTCTTCCCATCTGTCCAGCCATCCCGCTATTCTCCTGAGCACGTCGTGTCAAATAAGGAATCACAGCAAGTACCGGACCGTAAGGCACGTATTTACTCACTCTATAGCCACTATTCGATAAATTAAAACTAATATGATCACTCATTCCCAACAATTGAGAAAATGAAACTTTAATATCGCCATTGGTCAATCCTTGCTTCGCCAACAAATTAGCCCCCAACATGGATGAATTCTCATTGTGCGTAGCGATGCAAACAGAAACAGAATTATAATTCTCCAAACAAAAGGCAACTGCGGCATCATAATCCCTATCGGTGGCTTCTTTATTTGGCTGAATTGGATCTTGATACCCCATTTTCATTGCCCTAGCCCTCTCCTTTTCCATGTATGCCCCTCTCACCAGTTTATATCCGTATTTACATTTATTCTCAGCGACTTGATGCTGAAGGTACGCCAAACGATCATGTCGATACATCTGCAAAGTATTAAAAATCCATGCCCTCGTTGTGTTCAACTGCTCCATAGCATAGGTTGCCATCAAATCAATTGCCGGTTGGAGCCAAGTCTCTTCGGCATCAACAAATATTTGGACTTCACTGTTGGCGGCGGCGTTACACAACGACATAAAACGCGTAAATCCTTTCTGCCAATCTGATTTCAAGCTAGAATTCAAATGATTCTCTACCAATGAGATGTCTCTAATATCATTGTTCTCGATGGCCGATGAAGCCGCTTCCAAAACCTGAGATGACATAACACCTGTGGTTTTAAATACCGAGAACGGTATATCCTTATTCCCTTTAGCTCTTTGAATGGTCTTTAGGATTTCAGCGGCCGTGAATTCGAAAGTGGATTCACTCTCCTCACCCTCAACCGAATAATCCAAAATAGTACCGATGCCACTTTTTGCCAACGAAACAATGGCACGATTACACTCGTGAATGGTCTCGCCACCACAAAATTGCTCAAAAATGGTCTTTTTAATGGTAAACTTAAGTCCCAAAACCACAGCCACTTTTGCCATAGCCGGACCATACGTTAATAATGCTGGATAATTGAAGGATTTAAACAACATCTTTGCCTTAGACAACTCTGCATCGCTCTTGTGAGCAAAGGCTACCGACGTATTTTGAAAAGAAAGTTCAGCCATGAATGTTGTTTACAAAAATAACAAAGAAATTTGGGTGTTTGGCCGGAAAACGGAATTAATTATGGTAATCTTAAATGCAGTGATTCTAGGGCTTCACCCAAAACCGGATGCTTTTTTACCAAAAATTCCAACTTTTCTTTATCGGTATAAGGTCGCCTTTCAACCACCTGAATTTCTCCCATTTCCCATCCGATGTTTTTTACCGGATTTGGTTTTAATCGTGATCTTAAGAATTGCATCATTTGAGGCTTTATTTCCTCGATAATCGATTCTTGCCCTGATGTAGACAATTCAATAACCAACTGACTATCATTCAAACGATATTTCAATGATTTCAAGCAGGTCAATATCCTTGGGCTCTGGGTTTGATAAAACCCAACATAGGCCTCATCCAATGTTTGATAAACCACTTTTGCCGGCTTAGGGCTGTCGGTTTTTGCAACATTTGAATCACTTCCCAAATCGGTATCCACAAGCTGATTGCTATCAGACACCCCCGTCAGCCCATTTGGTTGAGATACTGCAGATGTATCAGCGTCATCATCTTCAGTTGCTTCAGAATCGTTTTTTGCTTGCAGTTCCTTTTGACGTTTAAAGGCTTCAAAACCAGATAATTTCCCCTTCTCCGCTACAACAACTTTCTCAATAATCTTTGGTGGGGCAGGCTTGACTTTCTCTTCTACGATGCTGGGTGCATTTTTGAAGGATGAGGGCTTAATCGGCTCTGAATTACTCAGTTTTTTTTTTACTTCCTCAAGGGACGGGATATTCTGAATAAACGATTGTAAATGTCCGAGCTTCATCAACAACAACTCAACGAGCAACCTCGGATTGCGCGAAGATTTATACTTATCCTCGGCCTCAGAAACCAAACTTAAACCGTTTAATATAAAAGCAAAACTGAACTGCTGCGATTGTTCTGTATACTTCACTCTGAACGAATCTGACACATCCAACAATGAATGGGTTTTTGTCTCTTTGCTTACCGCCAAATTTCTAAAGTGCGATGCCAAACCTCCCAAAAAAGTAGATCCATCAAACCCTTTTTTCACGATGGCATCATAGGCCATTAAAGCATCGGATATTTGCGATTGAAATAGCATTGACGACACATTAAAGAATGTATCTAAGTCCAAGACACTCAATATATCTACCGCTGAATCGTACGTAATTTGTCCGCCACCAAAACTCACCAACTGATCAAACATAGAAAGTGCATCCCTAAGTCCACCGTCGGCTTTGCGGGCAATCAAATGTAAGGCATCCAATTCCGCACTGATGTTTTCTTTCTTCGCAATACCCTCCAAATGTGAAACCATGTCCTTGGTTTCGATACGATTGAAGTTGAAGACCTGGCATCGACTTAAAATCGTAGGCAGAATCTTGTGTTTCTCCGTAGTGGCAAGAATGAAGATGGCATAGGCAGGAGGTTCTTCCAATGTTTTCAGGAAGGCATTAAAAGCCTGGGTCGACAGCATATGTACCTCATCGATGATATAAACCTTGTATTTACCCACTTGTGGCGGGATTCGCACTTGGTCGATCAAATGACGGATATCCTCCACCGAATTGTTACTGGCCGCATCCAATTCAAAAATATTGAAAGCGTAATCTTGGTTAGGATCTCCCCCATCTTGGGCGTTAATCACTTTGGCCAAAATCCGAGCGCAAGTGGTTTTTCCAACACCCCTAGGACCCGTAAACAAAAAGGCCTGAGCCAATTTATTGTTGTTGATTTCATGCATCAACGTCTCAGCCACTTGGTGCTGACCTACCACATCTTCAAACGTGGTTGGACGATACTTTCTAGCCGAAACAACAAATTGATCCATTATTGCAAAGTAACCCCAATCAAGCCATGTTGCCAAACTTCTTGACCCACAAAAAACCCACAAATTCTCAAAGGATTGTGTAAATTGCGATTCAATTACAGAACATGAATATTGGAGATAATTTAAAGCATTTCGAACTTAAAAGCACTACTGGTAAACCCGTTAGCACATACCATTTGTCGGACAAAAGTGCATTGCTTGTTGTAGTTACATGTAATCACTGCCCTTATGCCCTTGCCTATTGGCCAAGAATCGTATCGTTGGCGAAGCAATATGAAGAAGACAATTTGGGTGTTTTGGCTATCAACGGCAATGATGCGAGTCAAAAACCGATGGACAGTTTTGCTGAAATGCAGCGATTGGTAGCTCAATACGGAGTTCCGTTTCCCTATTTGCACGACGAGTCGCAAGAAATACTGAAACAGTTGGGCGCTGAAAGAACACCTGAGGTATTTTTATTCAATGCGCGAAGAGAGTTGGTTTACAAAGGTGCCATTGATGATTCTTGGGAAAACGAGGCTGCCGTAATGCGTGTTTATCTGGAAGATGCGATAGAGTTTGCGTTAGATGGATTGGAAATCGACTACCCCGAAATTCCTGCGGTAGGATGTTCCATCAAATGGAAATCGTAATATGAATCCGCGCGTTGCTCTTATCACTGGCGCTTCTTCAGGCATAGGAAGGGCTTTGGCCGTTGAATCAGTAAAGCGTGGATACTCAGTTGGATTGATGGCTAGGTCGGCAGAATCATTGGCTGAAACGGCTGCTTTGTGTTCGAATCAAATCAAATATTCTAATGGCACCGACAATCTGAAGGTCTTTACTTTCATTGGCGATGTATGTCTTGAAAACGACTGTCGAAACTTCATAGAGCAAAGCCTTCTAAATCTCAATAGAATCGACGTACTGATCAACAATGCGGGTATTTCGATGCGTGGCATTTTTGTCGATACGGATTTATCTGTACTCAAACGTCTGATGGACACCAACTTTTGGGGCGCTGTTTACTGCACCAAATACGCCCTACCCCAACTTTTACAAAACAAGGGCTCGGTTATTGGCATTTCTTCAATCGCTGGATTCAAGGGACTGCCTGCGAGAACGGGTTATAGTGCCAGTAAATTTGCGATGCAAGGATTTTTGGAGAGTTTGCGTTGCGAGAACCTCGAAACCGGTCTTAATGTATTAATCGCTTGTCCAGGATATACCGAAAGCAACATTAGAAAGTCGGCGTTGGACCAGAATGGTTCTCAACAGAATGATTCTCCTTTAAAAGAAGATAAATTAATGTCGGCCGAGGCGGTAGCCGAGGCCATCTGGAATGCCATCGACAAAAAACGCAGTTACCTTATCCTTACACTGCAGGGCAAAATGGCTGTTTTCATCAACAAATGGTTTCCAAAACTGGCGGATCGACTCACCTATAACGTGATCAAAAAGGAGCCCAATTCCCCATTCAAATAATGCAAAATGATTTTACAAAACATTGTATATAAATTATTTAAATCACAAATCAGACAACTAATTGTCGGATTATTGATATTTTTCATTTCCGCTCATAGTCATGCCCAAATCACCAATACGGCCTTTATTGATTCTGTGGGGGGCGAAAAAGTGGGCAAATTGAGTATTTCTGGGTGGATGGATGCGTATTACGCAAAATCTACCTATCGTGACTGGAATCAAAATATTTTCCCTGCCATCATTCCCGGTTTGGTTTCAAACTCGCGCACCAACATGGTCGATATCAATTTGGCCTATGTGGATTTTAGATATGCCACAGATAGACTAAAAATAAGGTTGGTCCCCGCTTTTGGTAGCTACATGGACCAAAATTACCCAGGAGGTTACAGTATTAACAATCTCATGGAAGCCAGTTTGGGGGTAAAACCATGGAGTGAAAAAGATGTTTGGGTTGAGGCTGGATTGATTGGATCGCCTTTCACCAATGAAAACCCAGTTAGCCGAGACCATATCATGTACACTCGGTCTTTGGCAGCAGAATACAGTCCTTATTACCTCGCCGGAGTGAAAATCACTGCTGCATTGTCCAAGCGATTGAAAGGTAGTTTTTATCTGCTCAATGGATGGCAAACTATCAGACAGGAGGAGGAATTTCCGCCAGCAATTACAGGTCAATTGGAATTCACTCTTAACAAGAACAACCTATTCAACTGGAACGTTTACTATCAAGACAGAGAAACACATCGACGTATTTTCAGCGATATTTATTGGATTGGAACAAAAGATAAGTGGAAATTCACAAGCTGTTTTTATGCGGGGAATGATGAAAGTAAAGTCCCCTCGCCCTACAGACCCAATTCTATCTTCCATCGCGATGGATTTTGGTGCAATGCCAATTTTGCAGCGAGTTATGAAATAGCCACCAATACTAACCTAAGCGCAAGGGTTGAATTTTACCAGGATTTACATAACAACGTCCATGGGAAAATTTACGGAGCAGCACTTGGTGTCAACCGCAAGTTATTCAATCAATTGTATTGGAGAA
>Ga0102831_1000082_pt1 | contig 44044 bp, 30 predicted proteins | sample ColrivemetaGS747_FD_84508 | JGI IMG/M metagenome (GOLD analysis project Ga0102831, IMG submission 84508) | Estuarine microbial communities from the Columbia River estuary - Freshwater metaG S.747 | ecosystem: Environmental > Aquatic > Marine > Intertidal zone > Estuary | place: USA: Columbia...
AGTTGCGGCGGAGGACTAAGCGATCGTTCTCCTTCTCCACAAAGATAAAGCGTACACCCAGCTGGCGGGCGAGCTCCTGCCCCACGACCAAGCCGCCCATGGCCGGAGCCAGGACGACGTCGCATGGGTACGCGGCCAGTTTAGGGCGGAGCAGTTCGATGAGTCGAGTGACCTTGTCCATATACTGGCAGACCTGGGCACACTGGAAGAAGTGGCCGCTATGCAGGCCGGAGCGTAGAACGAAATGCCCCGTCAGGAGGGCACGGGAGTCACGGAAGATCTGGAGGGCCTCTTCTTGGGACGAACTCATGATGACGTTGGTCTAATGCCTCCCAGCGCCTAAGGGCGAGGCGATATCCTCGGGGCGGCGCAAAATAAGAAAGGGTCGACCGTGCCAAAACAGCGGTTATCCCTCCCCTACCCACCCCATGAAAACCACCGAAGCAGCCGACAGCCCGGCCTCCCGGGCCCGTAGTACGATCATCGTGGCTACCGCTCTCTTCATGCTATTGCCCGTCGGGCTGTTCTTCTGGATGAACCGTACACCCGCCGTCGACCCGGCCAATGTCTGCAAGATGGTCTGGATCCCCGGCGGGGAATTCCGGATGGGCACCGTCAACGTCGACGACAAACACAAGGAAGAGGGCCCCGCCCACAATGTCCAGGTCAAGGGCTTCTGGATGGATGAAACCGAAGTGACCAACTCGCAGTTTGCAGCCTTTGTCCAAGCCACGGGCTATGTCACTGAAGCCGAAAAGGATCTCAGCGCCCAAGAATTTCCCAACGCCCCAGCCGAGTACCTCAAAGGAGGTTCGCTGATCTTTAAGCGTGTCCAAGGCGTCGACCCCTTCCAATGCGGCACGAGCGGCAACCTGCCGTGGTGGAAATTTACCGCCGCAGCGACGTGGCGTACACCCGAAGGCCCAGGCTCAACGATTAAGCAGCGGATGAACTACCCCGTCCTCTGCCTCACCTGGAAAGACGTGCATGCCTTCGCGACTTGGGCCGGTAAGCGCCTGCCCACCGAAGCTGAATGGGAATTCGCGGCGCGCGGCGGGCTGAAAGATATGCCCTACGCCTGGGGCAAAGAGGAGCGTCCCAACGGGAAATATCAGTGCAACCACTGGCAGGGCACGTTCCCCGCCAACGACACCGGCGTCGATGGCTTCAAGAGCGTCGCGCCCGTCGCTAGCTTCCCGCCGAACGGCTATGGCCTCTACGACGTGGCCGGCAACGTCTGGGAAATGTGCGAGGACTGGTATCACCCTGACTTCTATAAAGTCTCGCCCGCCGTCAACCCGCTGGGCCCTACCATCGGCTTCGACCCCGAGGGGACTGGCTATGGCCAACACGTCATCCGGGGCGGCTCCTGGCTCTGCGACGAAGGCTACTGCTTCCGCTACCGCGCCACGTCCCGCCAAGGCCTTGATACGCTGACTTCAACCAACCACGCCGGCTTCCGCTGCGTGGCTGACCGGCCAGCGCCAGCGGCTAAGTAAGGGCTACTTCTGCTCCTGGTAGTCGAGGTCCTTACCGTAGGTCTCTTCCATCTTCCAGAGCGCCAAGAAGGCTGCGCCGAAGCAGACGACGCCCAAGATTAAGCCCGCGGTCGAGGGGGCGTAATTCGGAACCTCCTTCGTACCGATCAGCATCGTAAAACAGAAGGTCAGTAAGACGAGCGACCCGCGCGCGAAATTCGGGACGGTCGTCGCCACGGTGGCGCGCAAGTTCGTGCCAAACTGCTCCGCCGCAATAGTGACGAACAGTGCCCAATAGCCCATGCCAAAGCCCATCAGGAAGATGAGCCGGTAGTAGCCGGTGGTCGTCCAACCATCCGCACCATAGAGGTAGACACCAACGCAAAGCAGGCTGAGGCCTAAAAAGGCGGCGACGACCTTCTTGCGCGACTTTAGCAGCTGGCTGGCGATACCGCTCGCGAGGTCCCCGAAGGTCAGGCCGAGGTAGAAAGCCGCGACGGCCCAATTCGTCTGTACCTTCTCGCCTTGGATTCCCGCCGCCGGGGCGAACACGGTGGCCGCACGTTGGACGAGGATGCCAATCATAAACCAAGTGGGGAGACCAATGAGCACGCAGCGGACGTAACGGGCGAAGCGCTCGCGGGACGTGAATAGGGCGAAGAAATTCCCGCGGGCGATGGAGCCTTCGGCGGCGGATTCCTTCGCATGCTGAAACATACCGGACTCGTGCACACCCACGCGCAAGAGGAGTAGGGCGAGGCCAAGGCCTCCGCCGATAAAGTAACTCATCCGCCAGCCTTCGGTTCCGAAGACCGCACCGATGGCGTCAACATGGTCGGCCATATAACCCGCCACGACCGCACCGAAAACGCCCACGGTAGCGACCAAGGTGGTTCCATAGCCACGGCGTTCCTTGGACAGCGTCTCCGAGACCAGCGCTATGCAACCGCCGAGCTCACCCGCGAGGCCAATGCCGGCAATGAAGCGCCACGCAGCGTAGGCGTTAAAAGTATCGACCATCCCGTTGGCGATGTTTGCGATAGAATACAGCAGGATGGAGCCAAAGAGGGTCGTCAGCCGTCCCATGCGGTCGCCGAGGATGCCAAAGAAGATACCACCGAGGAGCATGCCGGCCATCTGCCAAGAAAGCAGGTCCATATACCATGGCGCCCCACTGATCAGGTGATGGAGCCCCAGCGCGGCGAGGCTCTTCTCGCGCACCGTCATGAAGAGCGTGAGGTCGTAGATATCGACGAAGTAGCCGAGGGCGCCGACGATCACGGCCGGCTGCATGAGGTCTCGCCATAACGGACGGGGGGTAGACGAAAAATCGGGCGCACTCATGGGGATGGGGTCAGGCCTTTAAACCATGCAGGTTAGCCATCGAAATACCAGAAAGCATTGCGCCGGTGACGCCCAAAAACCCTTGGTCCGTCCCGATAAGAAAGAGGTTGGCGACATCGGTCCGGCCATCCCGGCGCTTGGTCGGAGCCCCGTAGATGGCCCCGTTTAAGTGCCCCGTAAACTTACGGACGGTGCGGGGCGTAAAGACGTCGGTCGACGTCTGGGCAGCGTCGTGGACAGCGTCCGCTACCGCGGGCAGGTGCGCCCGGGCCACGCGGTTGAGGCGTGCACACCAAGCCTGCTTCTGCGCCAGGTACTCGGCTTCTGGTAAACGGCACCAGGCGTCATGATTAGCTAGGGCAGTGACGCGTAACCAGCCTTCATCCAGCGCCCGGCCCGCCCCGTAGTGGTAATTATTTGGAATACAGATGACCCCAGAGCACGGGTCGACCAAATCCGCCGGGGCACGGTACGAGAAGCGCTCGTCGTCGCAGAAGAAAATGATCGTGTCCTGCCAACCAAATCCTGCAAAGGCTTGGGGCTCGTAGGTGGCAATGGTCTCGGCGTAACCCAGCCGGCCAACCTCGCTAGCGCCGACGAGAGGCGCCTGATCGGAGCGCAGGCGCAAGGTCTCGATCGCACCCGCCGAGGAATACACGCGCTCAGCGGTGACCTCCGTGCCGTCGTCCAAAGCAATAGCGGACACCCGATCGCCCCTTACCTCGAGGCGACGAACCCCACACTTCATGCGTCGCTCGACGCCATGCTCGCGGCAACGATCGATGAGTAAACGAATGACTTGGCGGACACCGATGAACGGGCGCGCGAAGCCTTCCTTGAACAAGGAGCGCCACATGACGGCAAACTGCGAGACTTCGATATCGTCCTCGACCGCGCTGCCATAGAAGCAGGTCGGGAGGAGGAGCATATCGCGCAGGAGGGGGTCGCCGAGTCGTTCATCCAGCAGCGCGCGGGCCGAACCACCCCGCGCCTCCAAGGCCGCCTCATCCAGGCCCGATAGATAGGCATCCAGCGCGCGGAAGCGATCGATGGAGCGCGGAAATTCTCGGGCGACATCCGCCTCGAAGTCCGCGAAGCAATTATTCACGCGAAGGTTCCGGCCCGCCATTGTGACGCGGGAGCCGAGCTGCGGACAAAGGTCGAGCTCTTCACGACGAATACGGAGCTGGCGCATCAGCTTGACCAGCGGAGCTCCCTTGGTGCCTTCGGGCACCCAATTGGTGAGGGCGTGCAGGCCGACGTCATACTTGCGCTGCCCACGCGCGTAGAAGGAATTGAGTCCGCCCGCAGAATTATGCCGCTCCAGGACCAGGACCTTCTGGCCGAACATCCCGAGACGCACCGCCGTCGCGAGGCCGGACATACCGGCTCCGATGATGACCGCATCGTAATGGGTGCTCGCGACGCTCACGGTCTTACAGTCCAAGTCCGCGGATAAGGGTCAAGCGAACGCATCACGGATTACTCAACTGCAGGACCTCTTCGGCCGCGCGGATTACTTGGTCGGGAGTAATCCGAGCCAAAGCGCGATCCATACGCTGCCGATAATCCTGCGACCCTTCACCCTCGAAGGGCGTGGTATCCACCCGCACAATGCGGTGAAGCACGCCCCACGGGCGGGACCGAATGTAGTCCGAGGGACCAAAGACGCCGACCACGGGCGTGTTCACGGCGGCCGCCAATTGCAGGATGGGCGAGTCAGCCCCCATGAAAAGCCGGGCCTCACTGATCAGCTTGGCTAAATGGGGTACGCCCAACCCGCCGCGAGTAGGCTGGGCAGCGGGACCAATCAGCCCGCATAAGGCCTCCGCCATGATTCGTTCGGAGGAAGAGGTGCCGGCCGAGACAACGATGCGATCGACCCGGCGACTAGCGATGAGTTCGCGGCCGACCTTAGCCCACTTATCCACCTCAAAGACTTGTTCGACGCGCGAAGCTCCCGGGTGAATGACCGCATAACGGCGTGGCTCCACCAAGAGCCCGTGCGCCTCCATGCGCGAAGTTGCATACCAAAGCCCTGGCACTTCCTGGGCCAAACCAAAGACTGCCGACAGTACCGCATGATCGCGCGAAGCCTCGTGCGGATCGGCCACGGAGCCGGTCACCACTTGATGAAACCAAGGGTAGAGGGCCCAGGAGGGTTGGCCGGCGCAGGCGCGCTTAGCGGCCCCGCTCCACGCCACTAAGCGGCGAGATAAAGTATCTACCCCCAAGGCGACCGCCGCATCAAAACGCTGCCGGCGGAGGTGGTTAAGTAAGGCCCAAGCCTCCCACGCACTGGCCTGCGGGTCAAAGGCCACGATTTCACTGACGACCGGACAGCCCTCGAGGCCGGGCTCGCTACCGGGGGCCGTGACGAAGGTGACCGCCGCGCCCGGATGGCGCTCCTTGAGCGAGCGGAAGGCGGCCGTGGTGGCGAGGGCTCCGCGCAGGCCGGAGAACTTGACCACCAAGATACGCATCACGAAATGCCCTGGGCTTGGTTATCCCACAGGCGCCGAAAGAGTTCGTTCGAACGGTAGACCTCTTCACGGGGGCCGTCCGCGACGATGCGGCCGCCATCGAAGACGAGTACGCGGTCGACATCACGGATGGTCGAGAAGCGGTGCGCCACAATCAGCGTCGTGCGCCCCTTCATCAGCTGGGCGAGCGAGTGCTGAATGCTTCGCTCGGTGTCGGTATCCAGCGCCGATGTGGCCTCATCGAGGATGAGGATGGGGGCATCCTTCAAAAAAGCGCGGGCGATGGAGACGCGCTGCCGTTGCCCACCCGAAAGGCGCGAACCGCGCTCACCCACGAGCGTTGCGAACCCCTGCGGCTGGGCCTCAATGAACTCCAAGGCTCCCGCCAATTGGGCGGCCGCACGGACCTCCGCATCGGTGGCGGCCGGGCGACCGAGGCGGATGTTCTCGGCGATAGTCTCATTAAACAGTACGGGCTCCTGCGAGACCAAGGCGATGTTGGCCCGCAAATCGACCTGCTTCACCGTCCGTAAGTCGTAGCCGTCGACCTGAATTGAACCGGATTGCGGATCAAAGAAACGTGGCACCAGATTGACGAACGTACTCTTACCGGCCCCGCTCGGACCGACCAAGGCCACCGACTGCCCGGCCGGAATGCGCAGCGTGACGTCGCTCAGGATGGGCTCAGTGCCGTAGGCAAAAGTCAGTTGGTCCATGCTGAGCTCACCACGCACGCGCCCCAAGGCCCGGGCGTCCGGTGTATCATCCACCTCAATCGGCGCCTCCAGAATTTCCGTCAAGCGCTCCAAGCCGGGCTCAGCCATGCTCAAGCGGCTATTCACGTAACCAAGGCGCTTTAAGGGACCGTAGGCTAAATAGAACGCGGCAATCAGTGCCAGGAGTTCTTCGAAGCGGAAGCCAATACCGGCGCCGACGCCAATGGCCAGGGCGATGCCGATGGCCGCCGAAATTTCTAACAGCGGCGACAAGGCCTTCTCGTAACGGACCAGCTTGGCCTGAATCCGCAGGCCCTCACGGCTGGCGGCATCGAACCGGGCACACTCGCGGTCCTGCAAGCCATAGGCGCGCACCTCGCGGGCGGACTGTAAGTTCTCCACGGCGATACCGTTCAAATCCGAAGCCGAAGTGAGGCCCGCGCGCGCGCGCCGCTGGATGGCGGCACCGATAGACCGCACTAGAAAAACGGCCACGGGCACGACGAGGAGGCAGCCTAGGAACCAGTAGCCGTCGGGCTTGGCTAAACAAATCCAAGTCACGTAGCCGAGGGCGAAGAGCAACGTCAGCGGCTGAATTAAGATATCATTCGAAACGTCCACGAGGACGGTGCGAACCGAGTTAGCATCGTTGATCACTCGCTGTAAGAGATCCCCCGTCGGCAACTTGGCAAAGAAACCGAGGTGCAGGCGCTGTAGCCGGGCGAAGACCGCCCGCCGAACGGATTCGACCACGCGCAGACCAGCGAGATTTAGGAGGAAGTTAGCGGAGAATTCCGAGAGGCCACGGACGCAGAAAACGGCCGGCAGAAAAGCGACGGCAAACGTGACCTCGTGCCCCTTAGGCAAGTGCAGGGGGCTCCAACCCAGCCAAGCGGGGAAGACAATGAGCGGCGCCGCCTGCTGGGCCGCCGAACCAAAGACCGCGGGCAAGACCTTCCCAATCAGGAAAGGGATACCCAACGCGCTGCTGGCCGCAAAACAGACGCCTGCTAATAGCGCCAACACCAAAAGCCGCCGGCTCCCCTTAAGGTGGACCAAGTAGGGTTGGTAGCGGCGGTTGAACACTGCCCTAGCGTGGCGACGAGCCCCGCGGGTGGAAACACCAAATCTTTCCTATTTCTTCTTCGGGAACGCGACCGATAGGGCGATGGCGATGGCCAGGACGAAGCCGATGATTGAGAGGGAGACCGAAGTCGGGACATGCAAGCGGCCTTCGTGGACGAGGGCCTGCGCCCAGCCGGCGAACTGTCCCTCGGGCTGACCCAGACCGGCAGCCCACGGCAGGATCATCTTAACGCCAATGAAGACCAGGATGAAGGACAAGGCCGGCTTGAGGAAACGGAATAAGTGCATGAAGCCCGCCAAGGCGAAATACATCGAGCGCAGCCCCATGATGGCGAAGATATTGGAGGTGAAAGCGATGAAGCGCTTATTCTCGATGGACATCTCGGGAGGCAGGATACCCAGCACGGCGGGGATGGAATCAATTGCGAAGATCAGGTCGGTGCCCTCGACAACGAGCAGCACGAGAAAGAGGGGGGTGAACCGACGGACGCCCTCTTCTATGACCCAGAACTTGTTGCCATGTAAACGGGGCGTGAGCGGGAAGAACTTCCGGGCCAGCCGCACGAACAGGTTTTCATCCATGCCCTTGCCTTCATGCTCGTCCCGCGACAGGGCCAGCTTGACCCCAGTGAAGACGAGGAAAGCCCCAAAGACCGGGAGTAGCCAAGTGAAGCTTTCGACGGCCGCTACGCCCACGACGATAAAGGCCGCCCGCATGGCGACAGCCCCGATGATGCCCCAGAAGAGGACGCGGTGCTGCAGGTGATCCGGAATCTTAAAGTGGGCGAAGACTAGGATGAAAATGAAGAGATTATCGACCGAGAGGGCGAGTTCGAGGACATAGCCGGCGGCGAACAACTGGGCGTCCTCCGGTCCCCGCCAAGCAGACAGCAGGAAACCGAAGCCGACCGCCAGTGAGACCCAGACGACGCACCAGGCCACCGCTTCCTTGAAGGAGGGCATGTGGTCCGTCTTGTTGAACACGCCCAGATCAAGGGCCAACATAAAGACGACGAAGCCCAGGAAGGCGACCCAGGCCCAGCCGGGGATTACCAAGGCGGCATCAGCGAGGACAGGTAGGAAAACGGACATAGGTGAGAAATTGGTTCAAACCCACCGGAGTCAAGCCCCCGCCACCGTTGCAGGCTTGCCCGACCACCCCTCGCCAGGCTAACTTACTCCTGCGTTCCCGTAGTTCAACGGATAGAACATTGGTTTCCTAAACCGAGGATGTGGGTTCGATTCCCGCCGGGGACAGCAGGGGCTTCAGCGCTTGAGGCGGAAGCCCTGGATGCGGGTGTCCGCTGAACGCCGGTAGATCGCCTCCACGTCCTTAACCTGCATCAGGACCCAAGGGGCCAAGACGCTATCGCCGTTCTTCGTCAGGACAATGTCGTCCGCGATGTAAACGCAGGTATGGAGCCCTTCACCGCCGTCAAGGAAGCAGAGGATGTCGCCATACTTATAAGGTGCTTCGACCGTGGCGTAAGCCTGCACCAGACGGGTGGCCGCTTGGCGCATATCGAGGTACTCATCCTTCGGAGTCGAATTAAAGAAGTTCAAAGAAGTCCAATGGCAATCCGGCAGACGCCCTTTGACCCCTTGGTCTAATTCAGGAAAAGTATAGGCCCGTTGGCGGATGACCGTCGGGAAAAAGTGTGTGATGTCTATGGTCTGGCTCGCTTGGCGCTGGGTGACGGCACGCAGGAAGCTTAGCTGCGGAGCGTCCCCCTGCCCGGCGGTCCAGTAATCCAAGAAAGCCGGGCGGTCACCCTGCAACGGGAGTTTCAACTCCACGAGCAGACTCCGCACGCGGGTCAAGGCTCGGAAGGTATTACGAATCTCCGCATCATCTTTCGTCACGGTCAGCAAGGCCTGGATGTCACTAAAGGCGAGGACATCGCCACGCTTCCAGACCAGCCGGCGGAAGAGCTTCACCTGGGCTTCGTTCAGCCCGGAGGTCTCTAACCAGTCCTCCAGATCACCACCCAGAACGTAGACAGGGTCACGTTGATATTCATTGGCCGAGGACTTCGCTAACTCGCGGTATAAACCCGATCGAGCCGTGACGCTGAGGGAGGTGATTTCGGCGACGCTCGGGTAAAGGCTGACAATGTTATCCCGGAGAGTCCGACTGGCTGGATCTAGGAGCCGTTCGACCATCGCCACGGAGACGCCTTGGCGCACCAATAAATCGCGGACCGCCGTCTCGGTCGTCTGCTCAAAGACCCAACGCGTGACGGCATTAGGCTTAGACACGGCCGCCAATAGCGTATCCGGCACTTCCAAATAAACGGTGCGCACCTCCAAGTCGCCCCACGGACCAGGCTGAGCCTTCCAAACTGGCTCGGTCCGCGCAGCGCAAAGGCCGAACGTCATGACCAAGAGAGCGGAAAAAGCGGAAACTACTTTCACTTCTTCTTAACACTCTATTCGCGGCAAAGTTCCGATAAAAATATTCGTGATACCATTCGGCACGGGCATGGCGGAAAACTCCCAGCGCTTATTTGAACCCCTCTACCCTGTTTTCGATAACCGCTACACCGAGTGGGTGTTTTACATAACTGATAAACAGCTTGGCCGGGCCTACGTTGCCGAACTCCATCCAACCGGAGGAGCCCGGGACGCCAGCACGCGCCCTCCTCGCCGGGCGGCATCCGACTTAACCTTGGGCGGCGAGTGAAGGGCTCAAGTCGTACCGAAAGCTCGTAGCACCCCCAGAAGCGGCATGCACAGACCCGACCGACCGATCAGTAACCGCCCCGAGGGTCGTTTCGCATTGTAGTAGGGGGGGCTTCCCGACAGGGATAGGAGAACCTTTTCCTCCTTCCCGTGGCCCGTCCTCCGTCCAAAAAAGCCCCCGCCCCCCGCGGTCGCACCGCCAAACCTTCCAAGCGCCCGGCCAAGGGCCGCGCCCCCCGCCGCCAAGCCGACGCCGCCTCGACCTCGACCCCCGAAGCCGCCAAGGGCCAACAGGGGCAGCGTATCGGTGTCTTAATCGACGCCGACAACGTCTCACACCAGCACCTCCCTACCCTGCGCCGCTTCATCGGCGAAACGCCCATTGCGGCCGCCCGGGCTTATGGCGACTTCCAAGGCCGACTCAGCGGCTGGCGCGCCTTCGCCCAGGACTGGCCAGAACTCGAACTCGTCGACCAGCGTAGCTACACGCCGGGCAAGAATGCCGCCGACATGCGCCTGACGATTGATGCGGTCAAACTAATGGCGGGGGCCAACCCACCGACGACGCTCATTTTCGTGACGAACGACAGCGACTTCACCCCCGTGGTTGAAGACGCCAAGCGCCTCGGCGTCCGCATCGTGGTCATGGGCGAACGCACCCACAAGGCACTCCGCTCGACGGCCCACCACTACCTCAACCTGTCGGAACTCCGCGAACGTATGGACTCCGAAGAACAAGCAAAGTCCGACCCGCGCGCCGCCCTCGCCGTACTGGCCCAAGCGATTCGCGAGCTGACGCCTAAGACCAAGACGAAGGCTTTGGAGTTACTGGGGCAATTTGAGAAGATGTTGCCCGACCTCCGTTTCGGCGACCTTCGTCCGACCCGCGCCGCCGCCCCCGCGCGCGAACCACGCCCAGCTCGGGAACCCCGCCCCGCCCGGGAACCGCGCGGCCAACGTCAGCCGCGCGCCCCGCGCCAAGAAAACTATCCCGGCAATGATCAAGATTACCGCGATACCCCGAACCTTTCCGCGGCGCAACAAGCTCAGGGTAAAGCCGAGGCCGACCAGCGCCGCCAGCAACTGCTAGTCCGGAAGGATATTATCGAGGCACTCATCGACGTGGCCACCGGCCTCGCCCCCGAAGGCGAATGGATCAAGGTCGAGGTGATCAAGAAGTTCCTAATTCAGGAATACCCAGGCCTGGAACGCGATGCCCCACGCTACGCGAAGTTCTACCGGATGCTCGAGGATACGGGATGCTTCGAAGTCCAGCTACAGGGCTCGACGGTGATGGCGAAGCTTAAGCCCCAGCCGGGTGGCGAGGCGCGCGGCGCCTGATTACTTCCCAATTGTCCGGACAAGAAAGGCTAAGGTCGGCTCCACCAGGTCGGCGCTGGCGCTCGTCGTCTCCTTGCGTATCTCAGCACCGTTCGCCGGCCAACGCAATGCCGTGCGCGTCCAACCCGAACCCTTCGGATGCAGGTCAAAGGTGTGCGGCGCACCCGCGACGATGATCAGCTCATGGTCGGCCTTCGCCTTGGCGAGGGCCGTAGCCATGTCTTTCGACTGCTGGATATCCACCGTCGTATCGGCGGTGCCGTGCAAAATAAGCACGGGCGGATCGAGGGGGTCACACTGGTTTTCAGGAAGGTAGGCCGCCTGCTCAGCGGTGGATGCGCCCGGGACTTCGCCTTTGCCGTGCTTGGAGAAATTCACCACGCCGTACATATCAATGACCGCGGAAACCTTGGCCGAGACCGTCGCCTTCAGGTCGCCGCCCGGGCCAGTCTTGTCGTCGGAGAGGCCGACCATGAGTGCAAGGTAGCCCCCAGCCGAACCGCCCGCGACGGCGATCTTGTCCGGATTGACGCCTAATTCTTTCGCATGCGCCCGCACCCAGCGAACAGCGGCGCGGCAGTCCGCAATATTCTGCGGCCACACGCCTTCCTGCGTCTTGGCACCGAGCACATAGTTACAGCTAACGACGACATAGCCGGCACGGGCCAGGTCAGCACTGACGCTCGCAGAACGGTTCTCGGCCTTGTCGCCACCCGTGAAGCCGCCGCCATGGATAAAGACGACCGCGGGGCGATCCTGCCGAGCCGGGCCATTCGGTAGATAGAGGTCGAGCTTCTCCTTTCGCTCAGCCGCGAGGAAGGTTAGGTCGCTGAGGCGAAAGACGGGGTTGGGCATCACCGCCGAAAACATCTTCCCCTTCTGGGCCTCTCGCAGCCGCGGGAGATCGGCTAAGGTCGCTGGCTTACCAGCCTCAGCGATATCATAGATGCGCAGCTTGGCTTGATCAGGCGCAGCGAAAATCGTCGCCGCAGCAAACAGGAGTAGGAAACGCATAGGGGCGGGCTGGAGTTCATCCAAGCCCGCCCCCACGGGCAGTCAATCCGTCAGCCGATGCTTAGGATAAAGCGTAGGCATAACCATCAACGATGGCCCGTAAGGACGCCTCGATGAGATTATTACTGACGCCGACCGTGCCCCACGAGCGGGTGCCATCGGTGGAACGGATGACGACGCGGGTCTGGGCAGAGGTCCCATCCTGGCCGGCGAGGACGCGGACCTTATAGTCAGCGAGGTGTACTTTCTTTAACTTGGGAAATGCCTTCACGAGGGCCTCGCGGAGTGCTTGGTCCAAGGCATGCACCGGGCCTTCGCCTTCCGCGACGGTCAGGGATTCCTCGCCGTTGATACGGACGCGCACGGTGGCTTCGCAACTGGCGTCCTTGAGGCCGCCCTGCACGGAGATGTGATACTTCACGACTTCGAAAGGCACGACGGCGGATTTGCCCATGTGACTACGAAGCAACAAGGCCAGCGAGGCATCGGCGTCCTCGAAGCTCCAACCTTTGTGCTCGAGTTTCTTGAGTTCTTCAAGCGCGACGCGGGTGGACGGAGCGTCCTTGTCGAGTTCGATACCCAGCTCGGTGGCCTTGAGGAGCAGGTTACTGCGGCCCGACTGGTCGCTCACCAGGACGTCACGCGCATTACCCACGGCCGAAGGATCGACGTGCTCGTAGGCGGCAGAAAACTTTCGGATAGCATCGACGTGCGTGCCGCCCTTGTGAGCGAACGCGGCCGCGCCCACCCACGGACGACGTGGATCAGGGGCTTGGTTGGTAACGCCATCGATGAAGCGGGAGAGAGCGGTCAGACGCTTGAGTGAAGCGGCGGGGACGCAGCTCCAACCGCGCTTGATCTGCGCGACCGGGATGACGGCCGTGAGGTCACAATTGCCAGTACGTTCACCGATACCGTTCATCGTGCCCTGTACATGGACAGCACCCGCGTCCAACGAGGCCAAGGCATTAGCGAGGGCTAAGCCCGAGTCATCGTGGGTGTGGATGCCGATGGCGGCCTTCACGGCGGCACGGGCATGGCGGGTGGCCTCAGCAACCTCATCAGGCAAGCAGCCGCCATTGGTATCGCAGAGGACGATGCGCGAGGCACCGGCTTCGGCGGCGGCGCGGAAACAGGCCGCCGCATAGGCGGGATCTTCCTTCCACCCGTCAATCGCATGTTCGCAGTCGTAGACGACCTCACGGCCATGGGACTTCAGGAAAGCGACCGTGTCGGCAATCATCGCCAAGTTTTCCTCCGGCGTGCAGCGCAGGACTTCCCGGACGTGCAGGGCGGAGGTCTTACCGTAAATAGTGACGACCGGGGTCTCGACCTCGAGTAAGCCTTTGACCTGCGCATCTTCGGAGGCGCGGATGCCCTTCTTGCGGGTGGAGCCGAACGCCGCGAGCTTAGCATGCTTGAACTTCAACTTGCGGGCTTCGTGGAAGAATTCGATATCGCGCGGATTGGAACCGGGCCAGCCGCCCTCGATATAGGTCACCCCAAAGCGCTCGAGCTCCTGGGCGACGCGTAGCTTGTCAGCGACCGAGAAATGAATTCCCAGACCCTGCGAGCCGTCGCGGAGGGTGGTGTCATAGATTTCGATTTTTCGTGCCATAGTAGTGGGGGTGGGAAGAAGTGTAAGGGAGGTCGCCGTTCCGGAAGCCGCGGAACGGGAAGTCGCTGGAGGCGACCCGTTCAGCGGGCTTAGAGCCCGATGATGATAATCGCAGGGATAATGGCACGACCACCCACGAGGGGAAGGGTCTGAGACTGTGCCGGGGATTCCATGGGAGAGGGCCTACTTCAGGGAAATCCCCCGTTTGAGTCAAAGGCAAAGGCAAGCCGGCACAGACTCGGCTCGCCAAAACCCCGATTTTAAGCAGAAAATGGTGTTATGCGAAACTTGGTCGCCCTTCTCGTCCTCCTCGGGAGCACCGCCGGTGCCCTCGCCCAGTGGAATATTTTTGCAGAAAAACTCCCCGCCCCTGGTTCTTGGGCAACCTATCAGATTAAAAAAGTCACTCCGGAGCCAGCGGGAGAACCATCGACCATTAAGCTTTCGGTGCGCGACGGCGGCATGATCAAGGACAAGCCACACGTCTGGTTGAGCGTCGAACCCGTGGCCTGGCTAGGTTCCAGCAACAAAGCGCCGCTGCGCTTTCTGGTGCCCAAAGACCTTAGCCGTGAAGGTGCCAACAAGCTCCTCGAGTCGTCGGTAGAGATCCTCTTCTCCGAGCCGGTCAAAGGGCCTTGGCATATGTTGCCAGAGGACGTCGCTTCCATCGCGGAGAAGGCTGGCTACAAGACCACCAATACCCTTGAGCCCGAGACCACCGCGCTCGAACCGCTGACGCTCGGAGCGAAAACCTTCCAGTGCCGCCGCCTCAAGATGGAGTCCTACACCATCATCGATCCGCCCTTCGTAAAGAAGCAGACCATCATCCTCAGGGGAACGGTCTGGCGCGACGAGGCGACGCCCTTTGGCGTCGTGCAGGCGAAGTGGACGGAAAAGACCATCAAGGCCGATAAGACCCGCGAAGACGAGAAAGTCATCACGCTGATCGAGTTCGGGAAAGACGAGACCCCGCCGCCGCCCCTAGAGCACGGCGAACGCTTCTCGATGATGCGCCTGCTCTTTAACCGCTAAAAGGTCCGGCCCGCCTGAGGATATCAAGCGGGCCGGTTTGAAGTGGTGGCCTGAGTCGGAATCGAACCAACGACACGACGCTCTTCAGGCGTCTGCTCTACCAACTGAGCTATCAGGCCAAATTAACTAGAGGTTGAAGGTGACCAAAGACCCCCTCCCCTGTCAATCCGACAAGGAAGGGGTCGAAAACGGGCTTAGAAAGCGAATTTCCAAGCCGAAAGGCGGCGCTCGACCTCAGCAATGACCTCGGCTTCACCGGCTTCACCTTTATCCGAGACAAAGGTCACGGAGAAGCGGACGAACGAACCGCAATCATCCCAAGGCACGGTCGAGATGAGGTGCTCGGTGATCATCCACTGCGAGAAGGCTTCGCCGGAATCGAAGTTCACTGTGCCCGTCGGGCCGGTCGCCGACTTCGGGGCGGGCATGTAGAGGAAGAAACCAGCGCCGGGCTTGCGGACCTGGAAGCCGAGTTTGGCGAGCACGCCCACGAGCGTGTCCATGCGACGCGAATATTTGGCGGCGATGGCCTTCGGGATAGAAGCGTCATCGAGGCCGGCGACGCCTGCCTTCTGAATGCCGAGGAACTGGCCAGAGTCGGAGTTATCCTTCACGTCGCCGTAGGCACGCACGATGAGGGCGTTACCCGCGACGAAACCGATGCGCCAGCCAGTCATGTTATGGCTCTTGGATAGGGAGTGCAGTTCGACCGCGACATCCTTGGCACCCGGGACCTGCAGAATCGACACCTGCTCAGCACCAAAGTGGAGCGAGCCGTAGGCCGCATCCTGAATGACGATGAGGTTATGCTGCTTAGCAAAGGCGACGACTTCCTCGTAGAACTTGCGGGTGGCGCAGGCGCCCGTCGGGTTGTTCGGGTAGTTAAGGACGAGCACCTTGGCCTTAGCGAGGACGTCGGCAGGGATGGACTTAAGGTCGGGGAGGAAATTATTCTCGGCCGTGAGCTTTAAGTTGTGAACGAGGCCGCCGTAGTACTTGGCGTGCGTGCCGAACACGGGGTAACCCGGGACGGTCATCAGGACATAGTCACCAGGATTGATGAAGCACGCTGGCATGATGGACAACGCGGCCTTGGAGCCGATGGAGTGTAGGACCTCGGTGTCAGGGTCGACGGTCACACCGAAGAGGTTCTGCATGTAGCGGGCCGCCGCCTGCTTAAAGTCAGCGCCACCATTGTCCGCGTAACCACGGTTCTCGGGCTTGGCGGCTTCGGTCTGCAGGGCCTTCACGACCTGCGGGAAAGCCATCTCGTCGGGCTCGCCGACGCCGAGGTCGATCAGAGCAATGTCAGGCTTAGCCTTCTTGGCGGCGGCCTTGGCGCGCTTGATCTTCTCAAACTTATAGATGGCGGTGGACTTGCCGTAATTAACGCCGCCGATACGTTCGGCGAAGAGCTGCTGGATATAAGGGTCGGACATGACGAGGGGACCTCGAAAAAGAGGGACAAAACGGCCGATGGCAAGCGGTCATCACCGATGCCTTGCGCCCGCCACGCCCGCGGCCAGCCTTAACCCATGGAAACCCCTGCCTCGCGCGGTTCGGTCGTCACACTGGTCGCCCTCCTCGGCTTAACCCTCGGCCTCGGCGCCCTCGGCTCGCTGGCGACGGTCCCGCAGATTCCCGGGTGGTACGCCCAACTCCAGAAGCCCGCCTTCAACCCGCCCAACTGGATCTTCGGCCCGGTCTGGACCACGCTCTACGTGTTGATGGCCGTCTCCATCTGGCGGGTTTGGCGGTCCACCCATGCGGATGCGCTGAAGACGAAGGTCGCCTTCTTCCTCATGCTCCTGCTCAACGCGGCCTGGTCGCCCGTGTTCTTCGCCCTGCATCGTCCGGACCTCTCACTCTGGATTATCTACTTCTACGTCGGGGCCCTCGCATTGCTCATCCGCAACCTCTGGCGCCAAGACCGCCTCGCCGCGGCGCTGCAGTTCCCGCACCTCGCGTGGGTGCTCTTCGCGACCGCGCTGAACTCGGCCATCGCCAGCCTCAATAAATAAAACAGGCCCCGGTCTCCTGGGGCCTGCGTTAAGGACTGAATGGACGCTTAGGCGTCGAGTTTGGTCCAGCGGGCGTTGGCCTTCGAGGACTTCACCGCGGCGGCCACAAAGGCCATGCCAGTGACGCCATCGTCGATGCTTGGGAAGTCGTAACCAGCCTTCGGGGCCTTGCGGCCGGCGAGGCGGTCGCGGACGGCTTCCGTGACGGAGCGGTAGACATTGGCGAAGGCCTCGATGAAGGCTTCCGGGTGGCCGAACGGCGTACGGGAGTACTTCTTACAGGCGTCACCGTTGTAGGAGTTACCGCGACGGTGCGTCTGACGGGGCTGATCGAGGTATTTCACGATGAGCTCATTCGGATGCTCCTGATGCCACTCCAGCGAAGCTAGGGTGCCATAGACGCGGATGTTGAGGTTATTCTCGTCGCCCGTGGAGATCTGCGAGGCGTGCAACACGCCCTTCGCGCCACCCTTGAAGCGAACGAGCATATTGGCGTCATCATCGAGCAGGCGACCGGGGATGTAGGTGCTGAGGTCGGCGGCGATTTCCTTGATCTCGAGACCCGTCACATACTGGACGAGGTTTTCGGCGTGCGTACCGATATCGCCAACGCAGTTCGAAAGGCCCGAGCAGTTCGGGTCCATCCGCCAGTTGGCGATCTTCTGAATCTTCCCCGACTGCAGGGCGCCGATGGCGTAACCCTGTGGGTATTCGACGAGGACCTTGTTGATTTTGCCGAGCTTCCCGGCGGCTACGAAATCACGGGCTTCCTTCACCATCGGATAGCCCGTGTAGTTGTGCAGCAATGCAAAGATCAGTCCGCTCTTCTTAACGACGACCCGCAGCTTCTTCGCTTCAGCGAGTGAGAACGCCAGTGGCTTCTCGCAGACGACGTGGATGCCCGCCTCGAGGAAGGCCTTGGCCACGGGGTAGTGCATGTCATTGCGCGCGACGATAGAGACGAAATCAATGCGATCGCCGAGCGGACGCTGGGCCTCGGCTTTCGCCATTTCTTGGTAAGAGGCGTAGACGCGAGATGCATCGAGGAAGAAATCCTCACCGGAAAGGCGCGACTTCTCGGGGTCCGAGGAGAACGCCCCGGCGACGAGTTCAATCTGGCCGTCAAGGGCCGCCGCCATGCGGTGCACGCCGCCGATGAAGGCGCCCCGGCCGCCACCGACCATGCCCATACGAAGTTTGCGATTCTGAGTAGCCATAGGAATTAGATGGAGACGGGTTTACCAGTCTTGGCGGATGCGTAGATGGCGTCGATGACCTGCATCAAGCGCAGGGCCTGCTCCGGGGTGTTGAGCGGGGCGGCCTTACCTTCAATCGCCTCAATGAAGTTGGCGGCACTGGCGATACGCCCCATGTCTTCGCACGCCGGCGTGACGATGGAGCGATTCACACTGTGGCCGTTTTCTTGGACGTAGAGCTCGCAGGTATCGATCGCCGTATTATCGAGGCCATCGATACCGAAGAGGCGCTCGACTTTGCCGCCGGCCTTGGTGCCTTGGAAGACGACTGAGACCTCCTCGCGCTTGACCATCTCGGCCCAGGAAACCTGGAGCGTGAGGACTTGGCCGGACTTAAACATCACGAAGCCGTGTGCAGCGTTCTCAACGTCTGTCACACCGCCCACCCGATCCGGAATACCCCACGGGCCCTTGAAGGACTTGTCTTCGATGAAATCATTAAAGGTCTGGCCGAGCACGTGTGCGGGCTCCGGGTAGCCCATGAAATACATGGCGAGGTCGACCATGTGCAAAAGGTCGATGAGCGGACCGCCGCCCGAGAGTTCCTTGGTCGTGAACCAACCGCCAAAGCCCGGGATGCCGGTACGGCGAATCCACTTGGCTTGCGCAGAGTTGATTTTACCGACCTGACCGGCAGCGATATACTTCATCATCGCTTGCGACTCCGGGCGCGCACGGGTGTTGAAGTTGAACATCACCTTCTTGCCAGACTTCTGGGCTGCCGCGATGATCGCGTGGACCTCGGGGGCGCTGAGCGCCGGGGGTTTTTCGCAGAACACGTGCTTGCCCGCGTGAAGACACTGCATGGTGAGCGCAGCGTGAAACTTGTTCGGGACGATGACGCTGATGGCGTCGAGCTCCGGGTGCGCGGTCAGCATGCCTTCGACGGACTCGTAGGAGTGCTTGATGCCCCACTTGGCAGCGGCCTTCTGGGCAGCGCCCGGCGCGAGATCCGCCACGGCAATGATTTCCGCGCCCGCCTGCTTAAAGCCCGCAGCGTGGTACTGGAGCATGCCGCCTGCCCCGATGATGCCTACTTTGATTGCCATAAAGGTGTGGTGCGTAAGGGGAGATTACTTCTTGGACTTCTGCTTGGCCTTGTCGAAGGCAGCGTCGAACGCGACCTTGTTGGTCGGGAAGGCCAGCTTCTTGACGAAGGCGCAGGATTCGGTCGCACCATGGAAACGGTCCATGCGGCCGTCTTCCCACTCAACGGAGAGCGGACCGGCATAGCCAACATCATTGAGGGCGACGATGACGTCCTCGAAGCGGATATCGCCGCGGCCGACGGAGCGGAAATCCCACGCGCGACGGGCGTCGCAGAAATCGGTGTGGCCACCGAATACGCCGACGGTGCCGTCACCGTGACCCCACCAGACGTCCTTCATGTGGGCGTGGTGGATCTGCTTACCGAAGGTGCGGATGAACTTCACGTAGTCGACGCCCTGGTAGCCGAGGTGGCTAGGGTCGTAGTTGAAACCGAAGCGCTTGTGGTTACCAACGGCCTCAAGGGCGCGCTGGGCCGAAGCGATGTCGAAGGCGATTTCGGTCGGGTGGACCTCGAGCGCGAAGTAGACGTCCTGTTTTTCAAAGGCCGCCAAGATCGGCTGCCAGCGCTTAGCGAAGTCATCGAAGCCCTTCTGCAGGAAAGCCTGATTGGTGGGCGGGAAGGCGTAGAGCGCGTGCCAGATGGAAGAACCCGTGAAGCCATTGACGACGACCTTGCCGGAACCCTTCGGCTTCTTGGACATGTAGGTTTTACCAGCATTGAAGAACTTGCGGGCTGCCTCGGCGGTCAGCGCCATTTCCTTGGCGGCACGCTGACGGACGCCTTCCGGCTTACCGTCGCCCCACACATGCGCGGGGAGAATGGACTTATGGCGTTCGTCGATGTTATCGCAGGTGGCCTGGCCAACGAGGTGCGAGGAAATGGCCCAGCAACCGAGGTCATGCTCAGCAAGCAACGCCCAGAGGGATTCGATGTAGCCCTTTTCCTTCAACGCACGGGTGACGTCGAAGTGGTCGCCCCAACAGGCGAGCTCAACGCCTTCGTAGCCCATGGCTTTGACCTTGGGGAGGAGTTCGGCGATCGGGAGGTCGGCCCACTGGCCGGTGAAGAGAGTAACGGGGCGTTGGGACATGGCAGGAGGGATTGGGGACCTATGAGTCAGCCAATCGCCCCGCTTTGTTCAAGCGGGCAATGCGGGAAACCGTTCGAAACCGCTTACTTGGCCAAGGCCTGGGCGAGCTCGGCTTCCAGGGCATCGTACGCCCCGCGTAGACTGGCGTCGGGCGAGACCTGGCCGGGGGCAGGGGCGCAAAAAACAGCCTCTAAATCAGCCATTTTCGCACCACAGGCCGCATGGGCGGCCCGCAAGGCTGCACCGAGGGCGGCCGAGTCGGAGACGGCCAGACGGAGTACCGGAGCACCAAAGACATCGGCGAAAATCTTGGCTACGGAGGGATTCTCGGAAGCCCCACCCGTCAAGAGGAGGTGCGTCGTCGGGGTGCCCACCCAGCGGCTATGCAAGCGGAGGCTCAAGGCTTGGCCTTCGACGGCGGCGCGTGGCAACGTGGCCTGCGTGGTTGGGGTACCCAAAGCGATGCGACCCGCGGCACGGCGCGGCGTGATTTCAGTCTCCTCCATCGGCAGGACCGCACTACGCGCGGCGGGAGCGGCGTCGACGGCGGCGGAGAACGCGGCCCAATCAGCCAAACCACATTCGCGACTAATCGCTTCGCGGGCGAGGGAACCGTTGCGGACGCAAATCAAACTCATGCTACCGCCTTGGGGGTTACCGAAAGCATGGCCGAGGCCAGCGCCGTCGGTGCGGATACCTTCAATCGCAGCGAAGAGCGTGTCGCTCGTGCCGAGGCTGATGACAACCTTACCCGGTTTGGATGCGCCCATGCCGACTAGGCTGGAAGGATTGTCACCCGTGCCGATGACTACTTGGCAGTGCGGCGAGAAGCCGTAGCGATGAACGAAGTAAGCCGAGATGGGACCAGCCACCGTAGCACCTGGACGGACCGGAGGCAGCTTATCAGCGAGGCCTGGGGCGGTGGCGTTGAGTGCTGCGGGTGACCAGTCACCTTTGCGGATGTCCATCAAGTTCATCCCCGCACCATCCCCCGTATCGATCGCCGCATCTTTGCCGGCCAACACCGACGCGAAGAATGAGGAGACTAAATGGATACGACGCGTGCGAGCCCAGCCCGCCGGATCAGACTTAAAGAAACGACGGATCTGCGGGCCCGTAAAGCGGGGCGTGGCGACACTACCCGTCAGGTCGCAGAGGGCTTGGTCGCCGCCGAGCGCCGTCGCGATTTCAACGCACTCTGCGGTCGTCGAAGAATCCATCCAGATGGGCGAGGTCGCGCGCGCGAGCACCGCTTTAAATTTAGCAGACAGAGCCGTGGCGCGGTCGCCATCAGCCAACGCGGCGGCGAAACCCTCGGCGAGGTAGACGCTTCCGTGCTGCTGGCCTGAGACCGAGACCGCGTCGATCTTCGAGAGGTCGGTCAGTTTAGACAGGCGCTCGAGCGTGAGCTCAAGACCATCGAGCCACAGCAAAGGATCCGCATGAACTACCCCACCCTGTCCACCGGGCAGGAAACCTTCGGGATGCCCTCGGCCGGGAAAGTCGGTACCAAAACCCGCGCGGGCGCGGGCTAAGGTCTGACCGGCTTGCGTGTCGAGCACGAGCGCCGTGGCGCTCTGCGTGGACAAGTCCAGACCAAGGACAATCGCCATAAGGTCTTAGCGGATGTACTCGTTGATGAGATTCTCGAGCATCTCTTGGCGGCCGGAGGCGAGGCGCGGGGCCTGGATGCCTTGGGCGTAAGCGTCGAGCTGAGCGAGGGTGACCTTACCGGACTCGACCTTCTTGCCGATGCCGGAGTCCCAGGAAGCGTAGCGGTTCGAGACGAACTTATCCATCTTGCCGTCTTGGACGATCGCATGGGCGATCTTGAGACCGCGGGCGAAGGCGTCCATGCCACCGATGTGGGCGTGGAAGAGGTCGACAGGCTCGTGCGATTCGCGGCGACGCTTCGCGTCGAAGTTAAGCCCGCCCTTAGTGAAGCCACCCATCTTAAGGATGCGCAGCATGATATTAGTCGTAAGGTAGAGGTCGGTCGGGAACTGGTCGGTATCCCAGCCCAGGAGCGTATCGCCGCGGTTGGCGTCGACCGAACCGAGGGCGTTCGAGCCCATCGCGACTTCCATCTCATGCTCCATCGTGTGACCGGCGAGCGTGGCGTGGTTGGTCTCGAGGTTCAGCTTGAAGTGCTTCAGCAGGCCGTATTCACGGAGGAAGTTGAGGCAAGCAGCGGCGTCGGAATCGTACTGGTGGGTCGAGGGTTCACGCGGCTTCGGCTCAATCAGGAACTGACCTTTGAAGCCAATCTTCTTCGCGTGATCGACCGCGAGGTGCAAGAGCGCGGCGAGGTGATCGAGTTCCCGCTTCATGTCGGTGTTAATCAGCGTGGCGTAGCCTTCGCGACCGCCCCAGAAGACATAACCTTCGCCGCCGAGAGCCTTGGTGGCCTCAAGCGCGTGGCGGACTTGGCTAGCGCCGTAGGCGAACACATCGGCGTTGGGCGAGGTGCCCGCGCCCTGCGCGTAGCGCGGATGGGAGAAGAGGCAGGCGGTACCCCAGAGGAGCTTCTTGCCGGTGCCCTTCTGGAAAGCCTTGAGCTCCTGCGTGACGCGATCGAGGTTCGCGTGCGTCTCAGTGAGGGTCTTGCCTTCGGGAGCGATGTCACGGTCGTGGAAGCAATAGAAGTCGATCTGGCACTTCTGGAGGAACTCGAAGAAGACTGGCACGCGGCGGAGGGCGTTATCGAGGGAATCGGAGCCGTCATCCCAGGGCATGAGAGCGGTGCCGGCGCCGAACGGGTCGGAGAGGCTATTACGCATCACGTGCCAGTAGGCCGCGGCGAAGCGCATGTGGTCCTTCATCTTCTTCCCGCCGACCTTCTCGTCCGGGTTGTAGTGCTTGAAGGCGAACGGGTTCTTGGACTTCAATCCTTCGAACTCGATGACTGGGACAGTAGGGAAGTGCGACATAGCGTTAATGAGCGATTTCCAACTTTGGGATTCGGGGGACGACTGCCAAGAGGGTATTTTCAATAAAAGAATAAAAGTCTCCCTTTAGGATTAATACGACCTAGGGCGGCTCGCAGACGGGCCTAAATAACTGCGCCTTGCACCCCCTGCCCTGCGCCCTAGCCTGCCCGAGATGCAGGTCGTCCAAACTATCACCGAACTCCGCGCCGCCGTGGCCCATGCCCGCGCGGCCGGTAAGTCCGTCGGCTTTGTCCCCACGATGGGCTGCCTGCATGCCGGCCACCTCGCTTTGGTCACCCGCGCCCGCCAAGAGGCGACCTTTACCGTGGTCTCCATTTTCGTGAACCCGACCCAGTTCGGGCCGAACGAAGACTTCTCGCGCTACCCTCGGACCTTCGACGCGGACCGGGCCGCCTGCGAAAGTGCGGGGGCCGACTTGATCTTCGCACCGACCCCAGCCGACTTCTATCCCGCGGGTGCCTCGACCTGGGTGGACGTCGAAGGCATCTCCACCGGCCTCTGCGGCGAATTCCGTCCCGGGCACTTCCGCGGCGTCGCCACCGTCGTGGCCATGCTCTTCAACGCCGTCCAAGCCGACGTTGCCATCTTCGGGCAAAAAGACCTCCAACAACTCGCTGTCATCCGCCGGATGGTCCGCGACCTGCACTTTAGCGTCCGTGTGATCGCCCATGAGACCGTGCGCGAAAGCAACGGCGTGGCCATGAGCTCGCGCAACCGCTACCTCTCACCTGAGGACTTCCAGCGAGCGACCGCCATCCCCGCCGCCCTCGCTGAAGCCCGCCGTCTCGTCGCCGCGGGCGTGACGGATGCGGCCCTAGTCCGCACCGCTGCGCAAGCCTGCCTCGCCCGGGAACCCGCTATTCGGCTCCAATACATTGAGCTCGTCGACCAAGAGACAATGGCCCCCGTGACGCAGGTCACCCCCGGCCGCTGCGCCTTGGCGATTGCCTGCCACCTCGGGAACACCCGGCTGATCGATAATACCCTACTCTAAGTTGGGTCGGTAGAAAAAATACCCCTGGGGTGGGCAGGCACTTGCCCCCGACCGCCTTTCGGGCACTCTGGCGGCATGGGCCAATACGCGTACAAGAACGACCTCGTCACCCCTTGGCGCAAGACCCTCTCGGAGCAGCTGGTGTTCGACTTGGCTTTCGTCCCAGCGGGACCGCTCCTGGCGCTCGAAAAAAAAACCCCGGGCGGCTGGAGCCACCGAACGCCTTTCCTGAAGAATGCGCGCCGTCTCTTCCAGGCACGCTATAGTTTAATCGCCGCGGATTTCGATGCGATCGCCGACGAGTTACCGTGGATGCCGGCCCTACTGAAACTTGAGAAGGCGACACTGGTGGCGCACCTCGACGAACTCGCCAACATCCTCGGCGGCCCGCGCACCGCCCTTCTCTGCCTAGTGCGGGCCGCGCGCGCGGAAGATAAGGACGCGGCCATCGCTTCCGAACTTTTCACCAAGCACGCGAGCAACGGCAAGCCCAGCGCCGCCAACCCCGAGGCGAAAGCCCTGCGCCTCTGGCTCCAGAAGGTTGGAGCGCCGACCGTCGAGCCCCCCGCCGAAGAGGCAGCCGCTTCCAGCTCCGACCCCTCGGTCCGTAAACTGAAGGAAGAAATCGACCGCATAGCGACGGCCCGCGAAAACGAACTCCGTGCCGAACGGCGCCATCACGCCCACCTCCTCGCTGAACGCGATGTCCAGGTCGTCGCCCTCGAAACTGCCGCGAAAGCTAACCTCGAAAGCCAAGCCCTGCAACTGGCCTCGCAGGAGGCAGCCGCGCAGGCCCTGCAGGCCCGCCTCGCCAAAACGGAAACCGAAGTCAGCCGGCTAAAGGGCGAACTCGATCAAGCCCGCGAACACGTTGCGAAGAAGGCCCGCGAAATCGCGGAACACCTGCTCTCCGAAGAACTGCGGCCGTGGTTCACGGAGGCGCGCAAGCTGCGTGAAGCGTCCGACGAAGTCGCGCAACTCCGCCACCTCACCGCGGAAACCGTGGAAGCCATTCGCAAGGCTCAACGCGACGCCGACCCGTTTTTAGCCAAAGAGCATGAACTCCGTCAGGCGATTCCGCAGATGGAGGATATGTTGAAGTTACTGCGACGCTACCAGCGGACGGCGGGTAACGTACTGCCCGCTATTGTGAATTTGGAGAAGCGCGTCACTGAACACATCGAGAAAGTCCGCTACGAACTCGAACGACGCGACCTCCCTTCCGACCCTTTCTTAGAACGCATTGCCGCCAAGATCAACGTGGCCGAGCCAGCGGAACTCAAAGCCATCGAGGCGGCACTAGCGGCCGCCGAACAGTCGGGCCTCGTCGATTCGCGGCACGCCGACCTTTACCGCGGCGACATTCATCGGCGGCGGTCCTTCACGGCCGACCAGCGGTTCCACGACCAAAAGCCATCCGGACCGGTCGCGTTGCTCGAACGGGCGGTGGCCCTGGGCGAGCCCGCCCGACTGGGGATCGATGCCAATAACTTTGCCTGTCTCCAACAGGCTTACCTCGGCTTAAAACTCGCCTCAAAGCGCAACACCCAAGGCGATCTACGACTACTCCTGGATACGCCCGCCCGCCAGAAGGTACTGAACCTCCTTGAGAAACTGGCCCTTGAAGGAACCGGCCTACTCATCTGGGCGAGCTTTGATGGGCAGGCCTCGAACCTGCGCCTGGATCACCCTCGCCTCAAGACGACCTTTAGCCGCGCGGGCGCTAAAGCCGACCATGACCTCATGGACCTCGTGGGGAAGGACAAGTCCTCGGAGGGCCCCTGGTTCATCGTCTCTGACGACGCCGAGGTCCGCGACGCCTGCACGCGACAAGGCGCATTCATTCTGAGCAACGAAGCCTTCGTGCGCCTACTGGCTGGCCGCGGGCTTCGCAGTTAAAACAAAAGAGGCGTCCCACGCGGGACGCCTCGATGGTTACTTACCGGACGGGCTTACTTGGCGGCGGGCTTCTTCGGCGCAGGGGCCGGAGCGGCGACGGGGTCGGGCAGGACTCCGGCGAAATCAGCCGCCTTCAAACCCTTGTGGAAAGTGTTAAAGGAATACTTGCTGGGTTTCCACTCAACGAGCGGGGTGACGTCAGCCTTGGCCGGCACGTCCAGCTTGAGGCCCCAGAAGACGCCGTTCACGAGCAGGCGGCGGAGCGACTCATCCTTAAGGTCACTGGCGGAGGCCATCGTGGTGCAGAGAATGCGATTCACGGTACCTGCGTCGTTCTTCAGCTCGCGGGTCCACGCTACTGCCATCGCCGGCTCATTCACGCCCTGCTCCTGCTTGTCGGACGCGCGCTTCTTGCGACGCTCGCTGGGCGGGCTCTTGGGGTCCATATCCTTGAGGACCACGCCGCGGAGCAGCACCTTGGCGTCGGCGGGCGGGTAAGCTTCATAGACATCGGTATCGCCATAGGCGCTCTCCACACCGTTAAGGATAGGATTCTTCTCAGCCCCTGGTTCGGTGGCCGTGCACGTGGCCTCGCCCTTGTGGTTACCCCAGTGACTGATCCAGGTTTCACCGAGAACGTTCTTCCCGAAACCGCCCTTGGCATTCCAATTATAGGAGGCGAAGGCGCTCTCCTTGGGGATGCCCGCAAAAGCGTGGGTACTGGTCCGGGTGCCGATGATTGGCACACCCCGCTTCACCGCGGCATCGAACTTAGCGAGGGCCGCCTCATTCCACTTACGGAAGCGCAGGCCGAGCACGACCGCATCGGCGCCATCGAGAGCTTCAGGCTTAGCGAGCGAACCCCCATTGTTCGGGTTGATCACGCCATCATCGTGGGAAAACAGCACGATGGCACGGAAGCCGTGACGTTCCGCCAGAATGCGCGCGAGCATCGGTAACGCTTCCTCGGAGCGGTATTCTTCGTCGCCGACCAGGAGCACAACAGTCTTGCCCGCACCTGGGCCCTTGCCGCCCGGGAAGTCGAGCCAGCCGGGGCCGGAAGTAAACGTGTCGGCAGCCAACAGAAGCGGCGCGGCGAGAATCAAGGCAGCGGTAGCGGCCCAGCGAGTGAGGGTATGCGTCATGGGGTGATGAAAGGTGAGACTGCCAACGGCCCGATAAGTTGCAAGCGACCTGTGCGCCTACGGGGCTTCATTTTCGGTCATTTTTACCATCTTTAGGCCGCGGGGCAAAGGGATCGGGGCGTATCGTTTCGGTCCGGCCATCGCTGTAGGTTGTCACCTGATTCCCGAGCGGGTCCACCCGGGTCGTCGAGCGGGTACCATCGCTATAGACCGTGTCCGTATTACCCAAGGGGTCTTTACGTGAACTGGCCGTCACTCCGTTCGAGTAACGCGTCGTCGTGCCACCCAAGGCGTCGGTGCGCGACGAAGCCGTCACCCCGTTACTGAACCGCGTGGTGCTTCCACCGAGGGCATCCGGGGACGTCGTCGCCGTCACTCCATTGTCTAAGCGAACCTCGCGGTTCCCCAAGGCGTCCATGCGGACCTGGCCGCTGGTGGGTAGACGGCCGGTGGAATTCACTTTTAAGCCCGCGGTGGAGGCCGGGGTGGGCTTCATATCGCCCGCATGCCCGCCAACCACTCCTCCGCGGAGCGGAGCCGCGGCGGTGACCGCCCGAGGCCCGACGGAAGCGGGCGCCAACCCGCCACCGACGACCGCACCTGCGGAGGCGGATGACTCGGGGGCGTCGTCCACGGCTACCGATGGGACCACGACCGCCGGAGTCACGCGGGTCGCCGGACGGTCCCCGCTGGGCGCAGGTGCACTCGGCCAGGTCAGAAAGGCCACCGCGGTGCCGGATGCCAACAAGATCATGAAGAAACGAAACGGCATGGGGAACGTCCTTCTAAGATACAATCAGAAGAAATTTCTGCAAGCCTCGGCACAAAAAAGGGCGGGCGTCCAGAGACGTCCGCCCTTTCAGGGCACCGAGCGCAGATCGCTTAAGCGATGACCTTATTGACGACCTTACCGAAGTTATCGGTCAGGCGGAAGTCACGGCCGTTGTAGCGGTAGGTGAGCTTCGTGTGATCGAAACCAAGGAGACGGAGAATCGTCGCGTGCAAGTCATGGACGTCGACGCCGTCCGCGGCCACCTGGCTGCCGATTTCGTCGGATTCACCGTAGTGCATGCCGCCCTTGACGCCGCCGCCAGCCATCCAGCAACAGAAAGCCTTGGCGTGGTGGTCACGACCAGAGTTCGCGTTCACGCGACCAGGGGTCGTTGGGGTGCGACCGAACTCTCCGCCCCAGATGATGAGGGTCTCAGCGAGCAAGCCACGCTGCTTGAGGTCAGCGATGAGCGCGGCGGCGGGGGTGTCGACGGCGGCACCCGTGCGGGCGGCCGAGGTGAAAACGTTCGTGTGGTGATCCCAACCGCCGGCATCGACTTGGACGAAGCGGACGCCGCGCTCGACGAGGCGACGGGCGCAGAGGAGCTTGGCACCGAGGTCGCTCTTGCCGTACATATCGCGGGTCTTCTGGGTCTCCTTGGAGATGTCGAAAGCGTCGGTCGCGGCAGTCTGCATGCGGAAGGCGAGTTCGAAGGATTCAATGCGGGCCTCGAGCTGCTCGTCCTTCTGGACGGTCTGCATGTGGCGGCTATTGAGCTGGGCCACGAGGTCGAGCTGCTTGCGCTGAGCTTCTTCGGTCGTGAACTCGCTCTGAAGGTTGGCGATCACCTTGTTGGCCGGAGCGCCCGGACGGAAGGAGGTCTTCGCGCCTTGGAAGATACTGGGCAGGAAGGCCGACTGGCGGCCATCAGCACCACCACCGAGGCTGACGAAGCCGGGGAGATCTTGGCTTTCGGTACCGAGTCCGTACAGGATCCAGGAACCAAGGCAGGGCTTGGTGAGAATCGCCGAGCCGGTATGCATCAGCTTGGCGGCTGGACCGTGGGCCGGGATGTCGGAGTGCATCGAACGGATGACGCACATTTCGTCCGCTTGCTCTTGGAGCTTCGGGAAAATTTCCGAGATCTCGAGGCCGGACTTACCGCACTTCTTGAACTCGAAGGGCGTAGGGAAGAGCACGCCACCGCCGCCACCCTGAGACTTCTCAGCGTAGGCCTTCATGCCCGGCTTGTAGTCGAAGGTGTCGAGGTGCGAAGGCGCGCCACCTGCGAAGATGTGAATCACGTGCTTAGCCTTGGCCGGCAACGGAGCCTGACGGGGCTTCAAGGTTGCGGTGATCTCGGCGTGCGCGGGATTAACCATGTAATCGGCGACCATGGTGCCGAAGGCGATGGTGCCCATGCTCATACCGGTCTGGCGAAGGAAGTCGCGGCGGGAGGAGGGCGTCGGGAGGCTGTTATTGCAGTTCTGGATTTCCATAGGGGTGGTATTTATATGTTTAGTGTGAAAGGTGGCTGGGGTTAGTCGAGGTAAACGAATTCGTTCGAGCAAATCATGGCCTGGGCCAACATCTCCCAAGGGGAACTGGGGGTTTTTCGGGAGATTTTATCGCCCAGATTGACGATGACGCCCCCCGCAATGCTGGTGGCCCCCTTCGTGGCGGCTTGGCCCGGGGTCTGGGTGGAGGGGACAAGCGGCTTATTCATCATGGCCCGAGCCTCTTCCTTGGTGACCTTGGTGGAGGCGACCGGGGTCTTGGGCTTCGCCTTCGGTGTCGGCTCATCAATGAAGCCAGCGACCTTCTTGACGAATTCCTTCGCCAGAAGGACTTCCTCTGGCTTGGGCACACGCTGGAACATCACGCGGTAGAGGACCGCAATCCGCGCTTCATCGCTAGAGGCGCTCGTGAACTCAGGCCGGGTGGCGACCGCCCGGGCCACCTCAACCGAGAGCGGATTATTCATAAAGAATAGCGCCTGCTGGGGGACAATCGTGTTACCGCGCTTGGAGTTAGCCATCGACGGGTCGGCGAAGTCGAACTGCGACTGCAGGTCGCTAAGGCGGTCACGGTCAATGTAGCCGTAGATACTGCGGCGGTAGCTGATCGGCTCCTCGGTGATGTTCACTGGGCGACCACCGACGGAGAGATCCATCTTTCCGGTGAGCATGATCATGGCGTCACGGATACACTCGAAGTCGAGGCGACGGAGGTTGGAACGCCACAGGAACTTATTGCCGGCATCGATTTTCATCGGGTCAACCCCGCCCTTTTGGGCGACCAGCGGATTAAGCATCGGATTGGCCGACTGGCGGTAGGTCTGCGAAGTGAGGATCTTGCGGTGCAGCTTCTTCTGCGACCAACCGGCGTCGACGAAGTTGGCGGATAACCAATCCAGCAGTTCAGGATGCGTGGGCTTCTCGGCCATATTGCCGAAGTCATCGGGCGAAGAAACGATGCCTGCACCGAAGTGGTGCATCCACACGCGGTTGACGAGCACGCGGGCGGTCAACGGATTAGTGCGGCTGGCGATGGCCACAGCGAGCTCACGGCGGCCGCTACCATCGACGAAGGGCTGACGGTCCGGGCCGGCAAGGATTTCGAGGAATTGCCGAGGCGCCACGGCACCCGGCTTATTGCGGTCACCACGGAGGTAGACAGGAGTGTTCTTCGGGCGCTCGCTATCGGCGACGACCATCGCCGTGCCCGGGCCGCCGGGGTGCGTCAGCTCGAGCTGATTGATGGCGTCGAAACGGAAATACTTGGTCGGGATATTGCCGTTACGGAAGTTCGGCGCGGACTGCCACGACTCGCAGAAGCTGCGGGTCGAGATCAGCACGGTCACGAGCGGGACGGAGGCAACCTCCTCATAATTGGGCAGGGGCCAAGGCCAAGCGGCCAACTGGGCCAGCGCCTTGTCATCGCGCTCACCGGCGCCGCCGGGGCTACCGCGCAGGCCGATATGGGCGACGATGCGGGAGTGATGCTTCTGGAACATGGCCTGGTAGGCCAAGGCGACGTCATCGAGGGTCTTCGGCTTGAGGTTAGCCAAGGCCTCTACGACCAGGGGGTTCACCGGATACTTCTTGTCCGTAAGGGCGGCGGCGAGAGCTTCGGGGGCACGGGCGGCGAACTCGGCGTCGGTCAGCCGACGCAAGCGAGCCAACGGGCCAGTGATTGGCGAGTTAGTGGCGATATTAATGGAGCCATCGATCTCACGGATGGGCTCGAACTTATACTGCTTCTGAATATCGAAGCCCTTTTCCGAACGTTGGCCAGCCATCTGGAACAAGGCGCGGCCGGCGAACTCCTTATGGATAACCCCCAACTGGGCCGTAATGTAACGGTAGTAGCCACGGGTATTGGACTCCACTAGGTCGCGCATCTTCTTGTCGAAGTCGGCACGCTCGGTGGCGTTGCCGATGCGGGTCCCACGAATCACCGGCTCCTGCATCGGCTCGATGGTCGAAGCAAAGATACCGTGCATGGAATAGTAATCGGCCGCCGGGATTGGGTCGAACTTGTGGTCATGGCAACGGGAGCACGAGACCGTCAGGCCCAAGAAAGCCTTCGTGGTCGTGTCGATGCGCTCATCGATGGTGTCGTCGTTATTGTCAAAACGCTTGCCAACGGTGATGAAGCCGAGGGCGGCGAGACGGGGATCGTCCTTGGAGAGGTCCGGCAGACGGTCGGCCGCGAGCTGCTCGATGATGAACTGGTCATACGGCTTATCGCTGTTCAAAGCCTCAATGACATAGTCGCGGTAGGTCCAGGCGCTCGGGAAGCGTTCCCCTTCGATGTCGCGGCGGTTGCCGCGCGTGTCCGAATAACGGGCGGTGTCGAGCCAGTGACGGGCCCAGCGCTCACCGTAGCGAGGCGAAGCCAACAACCGGTCGACCGCGCGCTCGACCACCAGGGAAGCCGCCCGGGCGGGCTGGCCATTACGCATCGCGTAGACATCGCGGGCAACCGCCGCATCGTAATCACGAGCGAACGCATCGGACTCCGCCGGGGTCGGCGGCATGCCATGCAAGTCATAGGTCAGGCGGCGCAACAAGGAATCACCATCCGTCGCCGGGTTGGGCTTCAAACCGTTCTGCTCGAGCTTCTGCATCACGAAGACGTCGATTTCGTTTTGAGCCCAGGCTTGATTACGGATTGAAGGAAGTTCGGGTAAAACGACGGGCTTGAACGCCCAGTGGTCACGGGCCTTCTGCGAGAGACCAGTGAGCTTGCCGACCCCCGCTCCCACCGGAGCCGGTGCGCCCATCATCACCCACTTCTCCAAGGTCTTGATTTGCTCGTCAGTCAGCTTAGGGCCACCCTTGTTGCGGGGCGGCATCGACAGCTCGGGGTCGGTCTGATGGACCGAGAGAATCATCAAAGACTTCTTTAGGTTATTCGGGACAACGGCGGGGCCTTGGTCGCCGCCCTCGAGCATGGCGGCCCGTGAATCCAGCAGCAGCCCACCCTTGGAAGTACTCTCGGCGGCGGAGTGACACTTATAGCAACGCTCCGACAAGATTGGCCGTACGTTCTTCTCGAAAAATTCTAAACCAGCCGGATCCATCTTCTCTTCCACCTTGGCAGTGGCGCTGGCCTTCATCGCCGAGTCCTTCATGGCCATCTCTTGCATTTCCTGACCGGAGACGAAGGGCGTGCAGAGGACAGCGACAAGTAAAGCCGTCAGGAAATGAGGAAGGGGCCGACGCATTGGGTAGAGAGATAGGAGTGGAAACAAAGCAACGCCGCGCATGCTTAGGGGAAAGCCTGGGGTGCTCTTTAGAGGGGATTACTGATGATAATTCTCTATTTACCCTCAGAGAGTGCAAGCGGTAGATTTAGACTAATATAAGAAAGAAATTGGCGAGTCGAAGCCCCCACTAGGACTCCGACTCGCCAAGGACTAAACCCAGGTGCCGGGCCTTAGTTTACGTAAACAAACTCGTTAGAAAGAAGTAAAGCGTGAGCCAGTAACTCAATGGGAGTCAAGGGGTTGCGAGAAACCATCTCCCCAACGTTCTGGAGCACGCCTTCGGCGCCGCCGCCGGTCTTGGCCTCCATCATCGACTCCCCGCCGTCCTTCATCGCCGCCCCCGGCTTGGTCGCGACCGCTGGGGTGGTCTTACCCTTGGCTTCCGTGGCCTTGCCATCTTTGGCTACGGCCTTGGTGCCCTTGGCCGGAGTCGCCCCAGGCGGGGTCGGCGCAGCCTTGCCCGACGCGACCGTGCGCTTCGCATCATTCGTTAAGGTGCGCTGCTTCGAAAGGAAATCGCTGGCCCAGCGGATTTCATTGGAGGTCGCCCGGCGTTGGAAGAGCGCGAGGAACATCGCGTTGATGCGGGAATCCTCGGACATCGCCTTAGCGACTTCGGGACGTGCCGCGACCGCACGGGCCACTTCGACCGAGAGCGGGTTGTTCATAAAGAACAAGGCCTGCTGCGGCACGATGGTCGAGCCACGCTTCGAGTTCGTCATGTCCGGATCAGCGTAGTCGAACTGCGAAAGCGTGTCGCTCAAGCGCAGGCGGTCCACGTAGCCGTAGATACTGCGACGGTAAGAGTATGGCTCGTCCGTAATGTTGGCGGGCTGACCGCCGACGACGGGGCTTAACTTACCCGTGAGCTTTAACATGGAGTCGCGGATGGCTTCGAAATCGAGGCGGTGAAGGTTGGCGCGCCAGAGCAGGCGGTTACCAGCATCGAGCTTCAACGGATCAATGGCGCCCTTTCTAACGACGAGCGGATTGACGTTCGGGTTGGAGTCGAGGCGGTAGGTGGCGCTCGTCATGATGATGCGATGCATCCGCTTGATGGACCAGCCGTTCGCCATGAACTCGCTGGCGAGCCAATCGAGCAATTCCGGATGCGAAGGCTTCTCGGACATGTTACCGAAGTCATCTGGCGAGGAAACAAAGCCTTCGCCGAAGTGCTTAAGCCAGACGCGGTTCATGGCGACACGGGCGGTCAGCGGGTTGTCCTTACTCGCAATGGATTTCGCCAACTCCAAGCGACCGCTGCCCTCGGTGTAGGGCTTGCGGGCACCAGTGGTGAGGATATCCAAGAACTGACGAGGGGCGACGGGGCCGCGCTTATTCTTATCGCCGCGCAGGTAGACGTAACTATCGCGGGGACTGTCCGCATCAGCCACGGCCATGGCTTCGCGCGGGACGCCTGGGTGCGTGAGGCGGAGTTCGTTGATCTGCGTGAAGCGGAAGTGGCGGGCGGGGGCACGGTTGCCCTGGCCACCGTAGATGGGTCGATTCTGCCAGTCGTTGCAGAACTTGCGGGAGTTGAACATCGCGATGAGTTCCTCGTTGTCCAAGATGGCTTCGACGGGAGGCACCGGCCAAGGGTAGTTCGCGAGTTGGGCGACGGCGGGCGAGGTATCCTTACTGCTATTGCCCGGCTTGGCGCAGCGTGCGATGTGCGCGAGGATTGAGTCCTTGGCGTCGTTGTAGACCTTCTGGTAAGCCAGCGCGACGTCATCAATCGTCTTGGGCTTCAGGTCGCGGAGCGCGGCCGAAATCAGCGGGTTTACCGGATGCTTCTTGTCCGCGAGGGCGGCGGCGAGGACCGCAGGGGCCCGTTCGGCGAATTCGGCGACGGGGATCGAAGCACAGCGAGCAAAGGGCCCAGTGATGGGCGAATCAATCTGGACGCGCATGGGCTCGAAGTCCGGTAACGGGGTCTCGAGCTTATAGCGCTCGTTGATATCGCCCCATTCCGCGGAGCCACGGCGGAAGGTCGTCGCGACGAGGCGGCCAGCCATCTCGCGATTGTAACGGGCGCGCATCTCACGGATGTACTCGTAGAAACCGGCGGCACTCTCCTCCTGGAGCGCCTTGAGGCGCTTCTCGAAGTCGGCCCGCTGCGCGGCGGCATCGGGCGAAGAAATCAGCGGACGCTGCAACGGCTCGATGGTCGAGGCGAAGATGCCGTGGAGGGAGTAATAGTCTGCCGCTGGAATCGGGTCGAACTTATGGTCATGGCAACGGGCACAGGCGACCGTGAGCCCGAGGAAGGCCTTGGTCGTGGTGTCGATACGCTCGTCGATGGTATCATCCTTATTGTCGAAGCGCTTGCCGACGGTGATGAAGCCGAGGGCCGCGAGTCGCGGGTCTTCTTTCTTGAGGTCGGGTAGTCGGTCCGCCGCTAACTGCTCGACGATGAACTGATCGTAGGGCTTGTCCGTGTTAATGGCGTCGATGACGTAATTGCGATAAGTCCAAGCATAGGCGTAACGATAATCCTCAAAGAGCGAATTACCTTGATCGACCGCTAAGCCGCGGGTGTCGGAGTAACGAGCGGTATCAAGCCAGTGACGACCCCAACGTTCACCGTAATGCGGCGAGGCCAATAGTTCGTCGACTTCCTTGGCGATGAGGGTGTCGACGGCCTTCCCTGGCTGGCCGCGCTGGATACTGGCGGCATCCACCAGGACGGCGGCGGTGTATTGACCGCTGAAGGCACGGACCTTGTCCGCCACGGGCGGCAGGCCGACCAAATCATAATGGATACGGCGCAAGAGCGACTCCGGGTTGGTGGTCGGGTTGGGCTGTAGGCCGACAGACTCGAGCTTCGCGAGTACGAAGGAGTCGATAGGGTTGTGCACCCAAACCTTGTTTTTCACTTCGGGCACAACGGGCTTCACGACCGGCTTGTAGGCCCAGTGATCACGGGCTTTCTGGGAAAGGCCGGTTAACTTATTGCCAGCGCCGACGGGAGCCGGGGCACCCATCTTAACCCACTCTTCCAGTACTTTGATCTTGGCGACAGGAATCTTGCCGCCCGCTTTCAAAGGCGGCATCTGGAGCTCGTTGTCGGTATAGCTAATCGCTTGGAGCAACAACGACTTGGCGGTGTTGCCAGGCACCACCGCCGGACCCTGATCTCCCCCCTTGAACATGCCGTCTCGAGAGTCCAAAATCAGGCCACCCTTCGAGGCACTTTCGGTAATCGAGTGGCACTTGTAGCAATGCTCAGCCAAAATCGGGCGGACGTTCTTCTCGAAGAACTCGAGGCCGGCCTTGGTCGGCTCAGGGGCGGTCTCGGCGGCGACGGCGAGACGAGCGAAGCACACGGCGGCAAGGAGAGGCAGGCGGAGGAGGAAAACGTTCATGGGCAACGAAGAATAAATGAGGGATTAAACAGCGACCCGAGTGGGATGGTTCCGAGGGGGAACGCTAAGGGTAACTCTTTAATAAAATAAAACCCTCAGGGAGGGGATGCAAGAGGGATGGCTGCGGGCTACTAAAAAAGGTGGAATGCCCTTCCCCGCTGGGCCAAACGATGCTAAAAGAAGTCGCCCATGCGGATCCTCCTATCCAGCGATAAGTTTAAAGGCGCCCTGTCGGCGCAGGGGGTGGCGCAGAGTTGCGAAAAGGCCCTCCAAAGCGTCTTTCCGGGGGCAGTTTTTGATACCTGTCCGATTGCCGATGGCGGCGAAGGAACCACGGAGGCGATGGTGGCGGCCCTTCGCGGGGTCTGGCGGGAAACGACGGTTCTCGACGCCCAAGCCCGGCCGCGACTCGCCCGCTACGGCTGGGTGCCCGCCCCCCAGGTCGCCATCCTCGAGATGAGCGCCGCCAGCGGCCTGGCCTTAGTGCAGGACCGCCCCTTGCAGCCCAAGCTAGCCTCCACCTTCGGCACGGGCGAAATGCTGCTCGCGGCGATGGCAAGTGGCGCACGCAAAATTATCATCGGCATCGGCGGCAGCGCCACCAACGACGGCGGCCTCGGCGTCGCCGTGGCGCTGGGCTGGCGCTTCTTCCGGGCCGACGGCTCGACCTTTCAGCCCACGCTCGAGACGGTCTTGGCCGCCGTGCGGATGGAAAGCCCGTCCCACCCGCTGCCGGAAATCCTGGTCGCTTGCGACGTTGATAACCCCTTGCTCGGACCACGGGGCGCCACGCGCGTCTACGGACCCCAAAAAGGGGTGCAGGATATTGCGTGGTTTGAAGAGCGGCTCGCACACCTTGCACAGTTGACCGCGACGGCCACAGGTACCGACCACCAACATCAACTGGGCGCCGGCGCGGCCGGCGGCCTCGGCTTTGGACTGATGGCCTTCGCCGGCGGGAAACTAACGAGCGGCTTCGAGCTCATCGCTGCGCAAGTCGGCCTCGCCGAACGCATCCGCCAGGCCGACCTCGTCTTCACGGGCGAAGGCAGACTCGATGACCAAAGCCTGCAAGGCAAAGGACCAATCGGCGTCGCTAAACTCGCGAAAAGCCTCGGTAAAAAGGTCGTGGGGATTGCGGGCAGCGTGACCGACGCCCCTGGCCTCCGCGACTACTTCGACCTACTCATCGCCATCAAGCCGGCGGACATGCCTCTCCCCGAGGCGATGCGCCGGACCGACGAACTCATCGGCCAGGCCATCGCCGCGCACACGGCTGAACTGCGCGCCCTGCGCTGATCAGCCGAAGATATTCGCGGACTTTCCTTTACCGTCGACCGTCGCGTAGAAGGGCCGGCCTTCGATGTCGAAAGCTGTTTTCGGACTGATGCCCATTGCCGTAAACATCGTCGCGTGCATGTCCTCGACGGAGACCGGGTCTTTGATCGCAACGAGCGGTCGCTCATCCGCGGTTGCGCCGTACACCTTGCCCTTACCGACGCCGCCGCCGAACATAACAACACTGGTGCCGCCGGTGAAGTGACGGTGCAGGCCGTAGTGGTCGGGGTTCTCGATGGTCGTCCCTTTATGGAAGGATTGGTCACCCGCCTTGGAGCCCGGACGACCTTCAATCATCGCATCGCGGCTGAACTCACTGGCGATGACGACCAAGGTGCGGTCCAAGAGCCCGCGGGCCTCGAGGTCACGAATCAGGCGCGCAATCGGCCGATCGATTTCCTTATGCATCTTCGAAACCATATCGTGGCCCTTGCCGTGCGTGTCCCACTGGAAGAAAGGCACGTACTCCGTCGTCACTTCGACGAAGCGGGCGCCATTCTCGACGAGGCGACGCGCCAGCAAGCAACCCCGGCCAAAGCGAGAGGTGTCGTAGGCCTGCTGCACGTCCTTGGGCTCCAAGGTTAGGTCAAACGCTGCACGCTCCTTCGCACTGAGGAGGCGGTAGGCATTATCCATCGAGCGGAGCATCGACTCCTGCTGGTAATCGCTGAGTAAATCGCGGTGCGGCGTCGCGTCGACTAAGCGCCGGAACTCCTTATCGCGGTTGACGAAACGGCCTGCATCCATGCCCTTCGGCGGACGGACCGCCGCGGCGGCGTCCTCCGGAAACGGCAGGTTCATCGGACCGTATTCACCGCCAAAGAAGCCGCCGGTCGTAAACGCCTTAAGCTCTTCGCTTTCGCCGACGCCTTCGAGGCGCTGGCCGATATTGATGAACGCGGGCATCACGGGGTTACGCGGACCGAGGACGCGCGCCATCCACGCGCCGATGTGCGGCGCCGCCACGGTCTGCGGCGGGACGTAGCCCGTATGCCAATGGAATTGGTGACGGGAGTGCAGGATGCTACCGAGGTCAGGCTGAACCGCCGAGCGAATGAGGGTCGCCCGGTCCATCACTTGAGCGATCGACTCAAGGCCTTGGCAGATACGCACGCCATCCACCGAAGTGTTAATGGCCGGGAAGGTGCTCAGCACGCGCTTATATTCGAGGCCCTTCTCGTACGGCGCGTAGCGCTTCGGATCGAAGGTTTCGGGCGCCGCCATCCCACCGGCAAGCCAGATGAGGATGCACGCATCCGCCTTGGCAGGCGGGTGGACGACCGGCTTGTCGTCGGCTCCGAGCAGTTTCGGGGCGCCCAAGGATAAGGTGGCCAAACCCGCACCCGCGAGGAGGCGTAAGAACTCCCGCCGGGCCAGGGGTTCAGGCAAAGCGGGATCGAGAGGTAAACCGTGAGGGAGGGACATGACGATTAGCGGATAGTCTGAAATTCGGGGAGCATGCAAACGGCCCAGAGTAGGTCGGCGACGCCTTGTTCGTTAAGCCGCGGGCCGAGGATTTCCTGCGCCACCTTCAACTCAGCGGCGGAGGGCGAACGGCACAGCGCGGAAACATAGAGCCACTGGGTAAAATCATCGGGCGACTTCCAGGGGCGGCGCAAAAGGTTGGCCGCACCCCGGCCGAGCAGGTCAGTGAAGGCTTGGCCATTAGCGAGGTCGATGGCTTCCAGCGTGCTCAATTCATTGGGACGCATGGAGACAATCTGCTCGCGGTTAGGCCGACCCAGCGAGCGCTGCAGGAGGTCGGACTTCACCAAGGAGGCACGGGCCGGCGGGACGCCCTTCCCGGACAACTGCGCGAGGAGCTCGGCCATCTTAGGCTCGCCCGTAGTCCAGACGGGATTGGCCAGCACCGCCACGGGGCGCCAGGTGGCGTTCGCCGGCAGCACACCCTTAGCGTTCGGCACCGCGGCCGTCCATTCCCACGCGCGACTGGTCGCGATGGTAATGTCCTTACCGTTGGCGTCGCGGAGGAAGGCCTGTAGCCAGATGGCGGCGGCGTTTGGCGCATTGCCGCCATTACGACCGACCAAGAGGAATTCGTTCTCACCAGCCCGGAGATAGGAAGTCAGGTCGAAGGCCTGCGGCGCCTGCCAATCGTCGCCCTTGGAGGCCGTCTTACCATTGACGAAGAGTTCATAGCTGTTGTCGCACGAAACAACACAGCCGGCTTTGGCCAAGGCCGCGGGTACCTGGAAGCGTAGGCGGAAGACGCGGGTTTCGCCCACCGGAGGGAGCGCGCCCTTGGCCTTATCATTCGACCAAAGGGGTTGGGCCTGCCAAGCCATGGACGCCTGCCCTGCCGGTGTCCGGGCCACGGCGGCATCGACCTTCAGCGGGCCCGTACCCGTCAGTCGCCACAGGGCATCGACGAACTGTTCAGCCGTTAGTCGCTTAGCGCGCGGGCCGCGGTACACATAGCCTTTGTCGTCCGTCGTGCGCGTCAACGTTTCGGTCCGCGACTGGTAAGCCTGCGAAGTCGCGATGAATTCCAAGACGGCCTTTAGGTCATACTTTGACTCCACGAGACGATTGGCGAGGACATCGAGCAGGTCTTGATTCCAGGGCTCAGTCTGCATCGAGTCGACGGGGTGGACGCTCCCCCGCCCCATGAGACGATGCCAGAGTCGATTGACCATCGTGCGCTGCAGCCGACCATTCTCGGGATGCGTCATGAGCGCCGCCAATTGCTGTAAGCGCTCGGTCCGTGGCTTCGTCGGATCGACTTGGCCGAGTTCGGGGAAGGGCCAAGCGGCCACGGCCGTCTTACCGGTGGGGATATCGCAACGCACCAGTTCCAAAGGCTGATTGGAAGTGATGGCCGCCAAACCATAGGCGTCGCGGAGCTTCCAGCGATCAACGAAGCTGTCATGGCAGGACGCGCACTTCATGTTAATGCCCAGGAAAGTCTGGGAGATGCTCTGCGAGAACTGCAGCTCCGGGCGCGCGCCCGCGCTCACGCTCCCGCGCCAGATGATACCCTTGGCAAAACCTTCGCTGGCCGGCGTCGGCGCGATGAGTTCGCGCACGAAGGCGTCGTACGGCTTATTCTCCGAGAGGGCGGTGTACAGCCAGCCCGTAATCTGCTTACGGCCCCCATCGATGTAGCCCGTACCAGCATAATCATTACGGAGGAGGTCTTGCCAGAATACCTTCCAGTGGTCCGCGTAGTCGGCGTCCCGAGACAGCAAGGCACGCACCAGCTTGGCCCGCTTGTCCGGCGCACGCTCGGCGAGGAACGCGGCGTTTTCGGCGGCCGTGGGCAAGACCCCGACCAAGTCCAAGTGAACGCGGCGCAAGAAGGTCGCATCATCGGCGACGACGGGGCGCGGCAATTGCTTCGCCTTCACCCACGCGTCGAGGACGCGATCGAGGGGGTGCTCACGGCCATCCTGGGCCGTCGGCAGCACCGGCGCCCGTGGCTTCAAGGGCGGCTCGTAAGCCGGTTGCTTAAAGGCGAAGCCGCTCGTCCAAACCGCCCCCTCGGCAATCCACGCCTTCAATTTGGCGACCTCCGCCGGACTCAGCCCAGGCCCCTTGGGCGGCATGCGCACATCCAGGTCAGCGCTCGCCACGAGCTCTAGTAGCTTGCTTTTAGCCACATCCGACGGCACCACGACGGCCCCATTCTCGCTGCCTTCGAGCAAGGAAACACGGGTATTCATCGAGAAACCGCCCTTGCGCTTGTCGCCCGTGTGACACTCGCCGCACTGTTTGCGGAGCAAGGGTACAATCTCGTGGTCAAAATCCACGGCCGCCGCCAGGGGGACGGCAGCGAGGAAAAGTAAGTGGACCAGGGGACTCCGCATAGGGGGCAAATTAGGGGGTCACCGCCGCTTATCAAGCCGTTGCGCAAGTTCGCATGGTTTTACCTTTCCGATTCCTTGAAGAAACATCAGGCTGTGGACATGCCCCTTCGCCCCGCCCTGCTCGTCTGCCTACTCTGTGGCCTCTTTGCGGGCGTCGTCGCCGCGGACACCAAGCCCGAGACCAAACCGGAAATCAAGCCCTCCGCCCCGAAGGTTGCACCGCCCGCCATCCCCGTCTGCCCGAAGTGCAAGAAGGAGATGGAACTCGAAGGTTTTGAAATGTTACCCGACGACGGCGGTGGCATCTTTAAGATTTTTGTCTGCAAGCCCTGCAAGACGACCGATAAGCGCAAGCGCGACTGAGCGTCACCGCTTCCGCCAACGAAAAGGGCGCCCGTCGGGCGCCCTTTTGCTTTCCTCAATTTCCGCTCAGCGCGCGAAAACAATGCAGCAGGATGACCCCGCCTCAACCGCCTGCTGGGTGTCCGTCAGTTTGCCCGTGGCCGGGTCGACGCGGTAAGCGTTGATCGTGCCGGACTTCTGGCCAGCGCACAAGAGCCAGCGGCCATCGTTGCTCAGACCGAAACCACGCGGCACGGCCGGGACGTCAAGGACGTGCTGGATAAGCGAAAGTTTGCCGTCAGCGGCGATGGCATAGACCGCGAGCGAGTTATGGCCGCGGTTGGAGACGTAGAGCGCCTTCCCATTAGGCAGGCAGAAAATCTCCGCCGTCGATGCACCCTTGGCGGAGGCGCCCTCGGGCAACGTCGGCAGGACCTGTACTTCCTTCATGGCTCCCGTAGATGTGTCCACGGTGAAGGTACTCACCGTCATTAGCATCTCGTTACAGACATAGGCAAAACCACCCTTGGGATGGAAGGCGAGGTGACGCGGGCCCGAGCCAGGCGCCACGCGGCCAGACTTAGGCTCGTTAGGCGTCAAGGTGCCCTTGGTCGCATCAAAGCGGTAGATGAAGATATCATCCGTGCCGAGGTCGGGCACGTAAACAAAACGGTTCGCCACGTCCGGATAAATGCCGTGGGCATGCGGACCCGCTTGGCGGCCCTTGTTCGGCCCCGAACCTTCCTGCTGAAAGAAACTACTGGCCGCGCCGATCGAGCCATCCGCTTGGAGCGGCAAGCAAGCCACCGAGCCCGAACCATAGTTTGCGGCGAAGAGGAACTTGCCCGTTTGATCGACCGAGACGTGCGTGGCACCCTTGCCCTTCGTCTCCTGAACATTCAGGAAGGTCGCCTTACCATCGGCCGATAGGCGATAGGCGGCGACGCCGCCACCCGCGACTTCGGCGGTCGCGTACAAGACCTTACCGTCGTTACTCAACGCCAGGAAGGAAGCCCCTTTCGCTTCAGCGATGACGACGGGCGCGGAAAGCTTACCCGTCTCCGCATCGATGGTGCCGCGTAAAATACCCTTCGCCTGAGGGCCGGAGGTACCGATGTAATAAGTGAGGTCGGCGGCAAAAGCGGTGGCGGACATGAGAGCGAGGAGGGGGAGGAGCGGGCGCATAGAGTTAATGATGAGAGGGCAAGGACGGGGGATAGTTCCAAGTAAAATCTTAGCGGCCATCCCACCAGGCGTCCAGCCGGGTGGTCAGACGCTTCACCTCGGCCGGGCGTTCCGCGGCGAGGTCGCGGAGTTCGTATGGGTCGGCCTTAAGGTCAAAGAGGCGCGGCGGCTCGGTGGCGTCGGTAGAGCCACTCGCCGTCATGCCAGTCTTCAAGCCACTCGAAACGATGAGCTTGAGGTCGCCCGCGACCAACCAGCGGTAACGCAAGCTGGCAGCGGGGCGGCCGAGCTCACGAATATCATGGGTCGAATTCTGGCCGGCGACAAACGGTCGGGCCCGGACCGCCGCATCGTCCAAGAGGTCAAGGCCATCGCCGTCGGCTGGCACCTTGGCGCCAGCGAGTTTGAGTAACGTCGGCATCAGATCGACCGCACTGGCGGGGGCGTCGATCACAGTCGGTGCGATGCGGCCAGGCCAGCTCACCAGAATCGGGGTACGAACGCCGCCATCAAAGGGTGACTGCTTGGAGCGTTCAAAATCAACCACCGGCTTATCCGCGCGCGGAATCCAGCCGTTGTCCGTGATGTAGACGATGACCGTATCGCGGGTCAGCCCCTCCTTCTCGAGATGCGCGCGGATCTCCCCGATGGTTTCATCAAACCATTCAACCATCGCATGGTAGCGGGCCGCCTGTGGCGTGGGCGACCGATCGCGATACTTAGCGAGCAAGCGCTCGGGCGGTGTATGCGGGTCATGCGGCAGCATCGGCGCGTACCAAGCGAAGAACGGTTTGCCGTCTTTTTTCGCACGAGTGATGAACTCCGTGAGCGGAGCCAAAGTCTTGCGGCCGATATCGAGGCCAACGTCGCCATGCCGCCCTCCCTTCGTCATGCCCTCGGTGAACCCGCCCGTCGTGTAGTCGCCCATCCACCACTTACCCGTCTGCAGGCTCACGTAGCCCTGCTCGCCCAGAAGGCGCGGTAGATGCGGGGACTGCTGGAAGAGTTTGATCATCTGAGCCCGGCCCTCAAGGAACGCCGCGCTCTTCTGTCGCGCCGTTGGGGCCACGGAGGCGGGCACAAGCGGGTCGTTGCCCGTGATGCCGTGGCGGTGCACGTGCCGGCCAGTCAAGATGGAGGCGAGGCTTGGCCCGCAAAGGGAGTTTGTGACATAGCCGCGCGGGAAGACGCGTGACTCGGCCGCCAGTTTATCGAGGTGGGGTGTGCTGACCGCCTTCGA
>Ga0102831_1000089_pt1 | contig 43461 bp, 43 predicted proteins | sample ColrivemetaGS747_FD_84508 | JGI IMG/M metagenome (GOLD analysis project Ga0102831, IMG submission 84508) | Estuarine microbial communities from the Columbia River estuary - Freshwater metaG S.747 | ecosystem: Environmental > Aquatic > Marine > Intertidal zone > Estuary | place: USA: Columbia...
AAGTTCTTTAATATAATTATCTGTAAAAAATTCTTTGAATGATTTTTGAACATCAACAATAATCAATATGTCTTTAGTCGAATGACTTTCAAATGTCTTTAAGTATCTCATTTTATCTTTTTATTTCTCATTTGTAGTTATTTCACCCTTAGCCTCAAGAAAAACTCTACGTACATTTTTTGGTTGAGCAATTGACCATTGTGTTCTTCTAGCTCTATATAATCGAGTTTTAGCAATTCTACTAACTGTAACAGCATCACCTTGATTACCACCTAATACGTGATAAAAATCATTATCTTCACCCACATAGATGCCAACATGACCACCACCATCTCTTTTAAAAGTTAGTATATCACCAAGTTCTGGTTTATCAATAGGATTACCCCAAGTGGCCCAGTTAAGAGCATATAGAGGATTCTTAACAACATCTTTACCAGCCATTTTAGCAACATATGCAATAAATAACCCACACCAAGGAATAGCATCATTAGTATATACTTTTTGCAAACCTAATTCTTTAGCCCACCCCAATATAAGAGGATTATTTGCATTACCAACAGATTCTTTAGTTCCGAGTAGTTTAACTGCCTCAACTAAGATCTTCGGTCCTGATTCTGATTTTAACCATTCATACGACATTTTATTAAATTATTTTTTAAAAGTGTTTTGATAATATAAAGTCAATAGCCTTTATTTCTTTATCAAAATTTATTATATCATCTTTATTAGATGATGTGTCTTTTAGTTTTTTAAAATGAGATCTTCTATCTAAATGATAGTCTAAGGAATAGGGTTTAAATTTATTTTTAACATATTCTTTGTATGTTTCGGTGTGTATAAATTCCAATTCTTTAAATTTTTCAAATAGTTTTAAATACTCCATATACTATATATTAAAACAAAAAACCCATCATTTTACAGATGGGTTTTTTATATTTTAATTTTTAATTATGCTGGTAATTCTTCTTCATTTTCCTCACCTTCTTCATCTTCTTGACCTTGTGCTTGACCTTGTGGTTGAGCTTGACCTTGTGCTTGTGGTTGAGCTTGACCTTGTGATTGTGGTTGACCTTGTGATTGTGGTTGAGCTTGTGGTTGAGCTTGTGGCTCTTCAAATTCACCTTCTTGTGCTTGACCTTGTGGTTGAGCTTGTGGTTGAGCTTGTGGTTGAGCTTGTGGTTGAGCCTGAGGTTGAGCTTGTGGTTCAGATTGAGTATCAACTTGAACTTGACCACCTTGAACTTGTCCCTGAGCTTGTCCTTGAGCACCACCCATAAGTGCATTTCCTGGGATTTTTTCTAAATCTAAACCAGTTAAAGTAATATATTTTAATAATTCTTCAGCTATTTCAACATCTCCAAAAAATTGACGAAGATTTTTTCCAGTCGAATCTTTAACTTTCTTAACATAAGAATTAATAAGCGATTGAGGAATATCAACCATAGATCTAACTTTATAAGTATCACCTACTTGTAAAACAGATTCTTTAATAGCATCAATAAGAGCATTTTCATTAACTTTTGATAATTCAACTTTTAAACTCTTATATGATTCAAATGTTCTAACGTATTTCATATTTATTTTAATTTTTTTTATAGAGTATATATTAATAAAAAAATATCACTTTTTTCAATATCACTCTTTTATTTTTATGTTGTTTTGAACACCAATTGTATCATTCATACATTCGCTCCAAACTTTTATATTATAATAAGGTCTAAATTTTAATAAACCCCATAAATATTTCTTCTCCCAGTCTTTATATAAAAATGTTGTAATATTATCATTAAACTCTTTTTTAGTAAATGATATAGAATCTGATTTTATATAACCACTCAAATTGTAACATTTCTCTTTTAAATTAAAAAATGATTTTTCACTCAAGCTATCCTTTTTAATAATAGTACTAGTTATTAGAGTATCTTTAAAATCATATCTAGTTTCAATAACATTTGTTATAAACTTTGTTTTTATTTTTAACTCTTTAGCTAAAGAGTCATATTTTGGATATAATCTTTTTAACTCATTAACAGTTAAAATTTGTTGTCTATTTTTACTCTCTATCAAAGAGATCATATTATTATTATACCTTATTCTATCTTCTCTCTCACTCTTATATAACTTAAATAAAAAGAAAATAGCGACCATCATGATTACAATAGTAGAAATCAAAAATGTATTTAATTTATTAAACAACATAAACATTAATTATTTTTTTTATATATAAAAATATATTATCTTTGCTATATGAAATATAAAAAATTAATATCATTCGATTTTGATAAAACTCTATTTAACACACCTGAACCAGAATTAGGCAAAGATATTTTTTTAGAAAAAACTGGTAATCAATGGCCACATAGAGGATGGTGGGGTAAACCAGAGACACTAGATATGAATATCTTTGATATACCATTAAACGAATGGGTTTACTCAAAATATGTAGAATTTTTAGAAGAAGAGGAAAACTTTATGATATTAGCTACGGGTCGTTTAAAAAAAGTAGATGGAATGGTAGATAATGTTAATAAAATTTTAGACAAAAATAGCATAGAATTTGATGAAGTTCATCTAAATTGGGGAGGAGATACTTTAAAGTTTAAATTAAAACTTTTTGAACAAAAAATTCAACATTTAGGAGTAGAAGAGTTTATAATGTTAGATGATCGCCAAGAGCACCTGGTCGAATTTGAAGATTGGGCAAAGAAACAGAATATTAAAGTAACAATTATAGATGTTATAAATAAAACAGAGAAAACATTCTAATAAAAGAAATATATAATAATATATAAAAATAAAAAGCTATGGCAAAAACAAAAGAACAAGTAGAATCTCAAGTAGAAGAGATACTTTCAAAACCATATAGATTAGATTTACATAACGATGATTTTAATAGTTTCGATTGGGTAATTACATGTTTGATGAAAATTTGCAAACACGAATACGAACAAGCTAATCAATGTGCGTTTATCGTACACCACAATGGTGTTTGTGATGTTAAATATGGAGATTATGACACTATTTCCGAAATGAAAAGTAAATTACAAAATGCTGGTCTTTCAGTAACAATGGAAGCTAATTAGTTATAAAAAAAAGTCACTCTATTGAGTGACTTTTTATTTATTATTTATTCTGTCCAAACCAATTAATATTATTATTCCAATTTGGTTTTGGTCTATTCATGAATTGTCTCCTAGCTCTTAAAATTTGACCATAATCTAAACTCTCAACAAAGTCGGATTCATTCATACATTTATTAATATAATCCATAAATGTTTTATCATTATTTCCAAAATCTTCTACAAACTCTTTAAATTCTGGTTTACTAAAAATACTAGTCATGTTTACAAGTGTCATCACCGTATCATCATTACCACTACCATCAGCAGCATATCTAATATTACCAGAAGAAGTGACATGTTTAACAAAAGTAGTTATTTCTCTAGCATTATCCTCATTTGTTATAAATATACCACCTGTTTGCATTAAATCTTGATAATCTTTAACCATCATATTTTTATTATCACCAACTTTTAATCCTATCTTCTCCTCATTTGAATCTATTCTATGTTTATATCTGACAAAAACAGATGAACCATAATTATTATTACCATCAAATACATGTGGCATCTCTGCTAATAAAGTGTTACCATAATTATTTAATTCCAATACCACCTTAACATTTTCTGGATTAAAGTATTCAAAAACTATTAAATATAATAACTCAGCCAATTGTTTAACCGAAATAAAGTTATTTCTATAAATTCCGATTTGTTCTAACCTAAAAAAATCGACTATTGATTTATATTTAAATCTTTGTTCTTCAATTAGTTCAATAGGCTTCTTAGAAACTTTAAATATGTTAATGATTGAATAATCCTGACCAAGTCCCTCTGATATATCGACCGATATTACAATTTTATAATCTTTTCGATTGATCGGAATATAAGTATCATCACAATCAATCCATTTTAAATCACCATAGTTGAATTTTAATCTCTTAAACTCATCCAATTCTTCATAGATATAATTCTTTTTAGATTTTAATATCTCATCTATTATTTCTTCTGATAATAAGGATCTACTTCCATTTATAAATCTTAAATCATATTCCTGATTAAAAGCATCTTCACCGCCAATATCTTTGACAGCCTCATCCTTCCATGTCGTTATTTCTGATATAGCCAATATGGAATTCCACCTACCATCTTTATCTTCAAATTGTAAACTCTTAACATCTTCTTGAGAACATTTATCATTATTATAAATATGTATAACATCCTTTTGTTGATCTAAATTAAAACTCATATCAACTTTTGTAACATCACCCCAATTCTCTTTAACCAAATTAAAAATATAATCAGGCTTAACTCCAAACTCATACATTTTATGAGCATTTAATCTTATATAAGTAACAAAACGACCAGGAACTTGATACCAATAAACTCTCATAGGTTTATAGTTGTTTCTCTGTGGATCACCATCCGGTCTTTCAGCATCTGTTAATAACTTATGAAATAAATTCATACCATTTGGTGTGGATGTTATAATAATTTTAGAGTTTTGAACAGCTGATACGGTTGGAAAAGCAGCAGTATAGTAAGGCTCTATAATATTAGATGGAATATGCGCAAACTCATCTAAGTAAAGTAAATCAATAGTAAATCCGATTGCCGGTGTCTTTGTTCTTGCTGACGTTTTAATTCTACACCCATTTTCAAATGTTAATGATTTTTGATTCCATGTTTTAACACCCGGTTTTAAAAAGAATGGGAGTAGAGTATAAATTGATTTTACTTTATCAACAATCTCAACAGCAGTATCACCTTTATTGGCAACGATCATGACGTTTTTATCATTATTGAAAAGTATAGTATGTAATATGAAAATTGCAGATGATACAGTATTATGTGATAATATACCATTTGTATAAAATCGATGATCTGGATGATCCACAGTCATATCAAACATGGATGATTTAAACCTCTTCAATTTGATCATCATAACTCTTTGTAAACCAGATTGAGTCTGTATATAATCACCAACTTTTAAATCCTTTACAAAAACCTCATCAAAATTATGATTAAACACAATATGATTATCAGCACAATATAAATCAAAATCTTTAGTTTTTAAATACCAATGTCTATATGGTTGTGTTACATGAATATCAGTAACTGGTTGAAATCCAGAATCAGTCATAACTCTTAAATTATCAACTGATATAGTATTAATTATTTTTTTATTTATATCATTCTCATCTAATTTCAATTTTCTATATTCAATTAATTCAATTAATTCAATTAATTTATATAAAATTGATATTATTGTTATTTTAAAAAATTTAAACATTTTTATTTTTAATTTTTATTATATAATTTACTAATCGAAGCACAATCAGTTCTTTATTTTTAATATAATCTGATTCCGAAACATGTAAAACACTATAACCAGAATTAACAATATCGAGATCTCTTTTAATTTCTCTTCTTTTATTTTCTGGAGTATTTCTGTGATAATATGTACCGTCAAATTCTATTATCAACTTTAGACTTGGTATAAAAAAGTCGGGAAGTATATATGATTTTTCTAACTTAAGCCTATACTCATAATTTCTATTTTCGTTGTGAATATTATTATCTTTATCCAATCTAGCAAAATAAACTTTATCATAAAATCCAATACTCTTTAACTCTTCATAAAGAGATATAAATAACTCCTGACTTATTTTACTATAATTAACTTTTTTATAACTATTTAACCATTTTCTCTGTCTTTCCATCCAAATAAAATTACCCTTTTCCTCACCCCACTTCTCAATACACTTTTCTAATGTGAATGTCCTCTGTCTATCACTTAACATAATTTTAGACTCTTCCTCACTATATCCCCTATTTAAATAATATTGTATCGTTGTATCAGAAATCCTATCCTTTATTGATGTTTTAACAAATTCACTTATGTGATTTTCAACATTACAAACACCTCTATAATTTATAAACTCTTTTGAAAAAGGACTTCTACTCTTTCTTTCAATTTCCGTTGTATTATCTTTGTGATTTGGATTCTTATTACCTTTTATTTTTTCTGAAAACATCTTTTTATATTTCTCATCCTTCATATGCTTACCACTATTAATTGTAGTTTTTTTTAAATCAGACAAAGCCATTATTGGTGCCCCAGGATAAAGTTTTTTATATTCTTCAGTTGTCATATTATTATGTGCGAATTTTAAATGTTTTCCATATACTCTTTTACATTGCTCACCACATATTCTACAAGTTACCGTTTCATTATTATCATTAATTATCATAAATAAAATTTATTTTTATTTATATATTAAGTATTTACGGCTTCCCAACAAATCGGTTATATGTTTTCAATATAGAATATAAAATCATATAACTTTATCTTTATTTTTTCAAGAAGTGTTAAACTTCTTTCTTTAGAAATCATATAATAATATAGTTTACCAACTCTTATATCTATTATTTGATTATCTCTTTCAATACTACAAAGAGTATTGAATGTAAAACACTTACCCACCTGTCTACTAGCCATTAAGATATTAAATCTATTTTGAACAAAATTATCTAATATTTCTTCTTGATAATCACGTAGTCTAATTTCACCAACACTACCGTCCTCTCTTTTAGTTTTACAATATTGTTCAGTAAAGTAGTGTATATCAATAGCACATCTAATATACTCCTGTTGCTCATCAGGACTCATTCTAAATGAAACACCAGATCTTTTAATACCAACTTCTCCCTTCAACCAGGGATTTTGATATCTTTTAAGAACAATACCATCATTTATCTTATCAGTAGCTTCATCAACGAGTTTAGTCGTAAAGACCATTTGTCTTTCTTCTTCTTCATCGTGCTTTTGTTTTGCCATTTTTCTGACTTTTTATTTATATATATTAAATAGAAAAAGTGGAAAAAATACATTTTTTACAACTAATATATACATTATGAAAAGGGGAATAAAAAAAGTTAAGGTTGGATTTTCTGTTGATATAGAAACTTATAATCAATTTGAAAGTTATTGTAATGATAATTATATAAATAAGTCAAAATTAATGGATAAAATTATCAAAGACTTTTTAGAAAAAGAAAAAATAAATAATAAAGATGTCGAAATCAGATAAAGAAAAAAACAGAATCAAAGATGAATTTGAACAAATACAATCAGAATCTATGAATTTTGATTTATCTATGCACCTAGCTAAACCAGAAGATCTACCGGATTTAGGTGAAATTGCAATATATGATTATGAATCTGATTTAGATAGTGTAAACGAACAATCTACAAGTGTATTAGAATCACTAGTAGATCTTTACTTAGGAGATGTTCCAAAATTAAAAGATCACTCCTATATATCAAACAAGATGAAAGAAGACGCAATGGTTTATGCTGAAGGATTATTCTTAGCAAAAATGACTAGAAAAAACTTCTTAAATCAATTAAGACAAGTTGATAATGGTGATAATTCAGCTAGAATGCACGAAGTTGTAAATCAAACTATTGGTCAAATTAGAGAGAATGCTAAATTTTTAAGCGGTCAAAGAACTGAATTAGAAAAGTTCTATAAGACATTAAGAAAAGATTTAGGTTATGATGATATAGAAAATGATACACCAGTAAAAGAAGAGGATAAATCGGATAATTCAAAGAATGATGAGGGTGAAATAATGGATAATAAAAAGTTAAATGATTTAATAAAACAAGCAATGTTAAATAAAGAAGATAAAAAGAAATAACCTCTAATTTTTAGAGGTTATTTCTTTTAAAACTTTCAAATGTCTTAATAATTTTATTCAATTCTAATATTATCTTTTTCGTCTGTATTCTATTTACTTTATTTGGACTTACATAATTAATATTTAAAATATTATTATTAGATTTAACTATACTATCAATTTTTTCCTTTAAAACCGAATCTGTATTATCATATAAATATTTTAAAAAGTCATTAGGATTTATATTAACATTAGATATATCATCATCATAATAACTAACAACATCATATTTAGTTATTTCTTTATCAATAAATTTATTATCTTCTGTTTTTAATCCGATTAAAAATTGTAGTAATATTTTAATTTTATTAAAAATTATCTTATCATCTTTTCTATTAAAAAATGTCTCTGATATGTAATATATATCCTCTATATTTAAACCCAAGTCTAATAATTTAGATTCTATTTTCTTAATTATTAATTCATAATTTTTTTTGTTGTTTTTAGAACAAATTAAATAAATGTGATCTGTTGTGTTTCTAACATGGTTTAAAATATCTAAATTAATTGAATATTCTAAATCACCAATTACTTCTGTGTTAAAAAACTCCTGCATAGAAAAAATTAAATTATTTGTATCTACTTTAAGATTTTTACATTTAATTTTTAAATTATTTGCAATATCAGTTGGAATCCAATAGTTATCACCACTAAAATTAAATCTTTCTCCTTTGTCTTTCCAAACACCAGATTTTATAAGATTATAATCAGACTGATCTATTTTAATAATAGGAAATTTAGGTCTTTTAATATCTATGATCCACACTTTATTATCAACATATAGTAAAGTATCTAAATCAAAAAAATGAGCATTCATTAAAAATATTTTTTAATTTTATAGGATATTTGATGAGCACCATCCCATCTAGATCCTTCATATTCTTTATCTTTCCATGTAATTCCACCACTTAATTCATTTTCAAAAGAATTACACTTAGGACAAATCTTTGGATATTCAACATTTTCTTCATTTGTTTGAAAGTTAAATGTTGCCTTACACCACGGATTACTACAAACTATTTTTATATTTTCCATGTTGTATATATTAAAATAAAAAACTCACCATTGGTGAGTTTTTTATTAATTAGTATAACATATTTTTACTTAACGCAAAGTCATATAATATTGGTAGATTTAAATGTCGATTAAAATAATCTCTTATATCTCCTAATGTTTTACATTTTCTTAGAATAGATATTATTAAAAATCCAAATTCTTCTTGAAAGTCTAAGCAATAATAACTCCACGGTTTATTATAATTTTCTAAAGTTTTCCACTCATTCTGAGCGCCACTTAACCAAAATAAACATTTAGATGGTTCGATTTTTTGTGAATCAAAATCTACAATTTCTAAATTCCATATTTGATCGTTTACATCTACACATCTCATTAAAATTGCCGTTGCTTCTGCCAAATCCGTCGTTATTTCTTTCCCAATTTCAAAGTAGTAATCAGATTCCTCACATAGAACTCTAATTTTACCACTATTGTAAATCTCTTTCGATAATGATTTAACATCAATTTTTCTGCGTTTCATAGTGATTTTTTATTTTTTATGATAGATAAGATGATAAATTAATACCATCATTCCATTCTCCATTCATTAAACCCCCTTCAAAAATACCTGATTCCCAATTACCATAAAATTCACCACCCTTAAAAATACCATAATTCCAATCACCTGATATGAAAATACCATCATACCAAATTAAAGTACCCCTCTTTATTTCTATTTTAGCATTTATAATCTCAGAATCAACCAACCAGTTGAATCCTAAACTCTCTAAAATATCTTCAATCTCTTCAATATCTTCAATATCTTTAATGTGTGTGTATATTTTACCATTGTATTTTAATTCTAAATATCTCATAATTCTATATATTATGATTTTTTTTCATTAAAATATTAAAATTTAAAAAATCCTTTATTTTTAAATGTCTTTCAAAATCCATTTTTTATTACCCGCAGATCACACTCTTAAATAACCCATTTCCTCCATTATTTCATGTTCAAATTTATCTGAACTCACACCGTTGGTTACTAATTTATCTTTTCTAAAGTTAAATCTATGATATTAAATATACCTAACAAAAAAAAAGAGAAGTCATATGACTTCTCTTTTTTATTTATTTTTAAGATTTAATTACATAAATCCACCAGCATCAATTGCTCCAGTTCTAAGGATTGTAACATTGTTAACAATGATACCCATACCCTTAATTGGTTCAACATAAGTATCTAAAACACCGATTTGGTTATCTATTATTTCTGATGTATTATTTTCATCATCCATTTTGTTGAAATAGTTATATAAACCGTTTCTATTTACATATGTTTCACAGATTGAATCAGCTCTAAGTTTAATTTCAGCTCTGATATCTGGTGTGTTATACTGCCATTGGAAATCTAATAACATTCTCGATAACTCTCTTTCTAATTCGATTAACACCTCTCTTACGTGAATGAAAGAAAGAGCTGATCTTTGAAGAGTTTGAGCTGTGTTTTCAGTTTCAATAACATGACCTCTATTTCTTTTGAATACAATAGGGTTCATTTGAGCTTGATTTAAGAATTCAATATCCTCATTTGTATAATCATGCTCTAATCCGATGATATTAGTAATTCTACCATTAGTAACACCAGCTGCGATTGTCCAAGGAGTGATTCCACCTAAGTTAGATGTATGTTTTCTCATATATGTTGTCGCAACGTGTGCTGCTGGTGGCATAGTAACTTGTCTACCATCATCATCAACTTTGATATAAGGTGTAAAGTAACCAACACAAGTACTTCCTTCACCATCAGCGAATGTATAAGTAAATGCTGCTGCCTTATCAGGATTTGAACCTTTAGCGATATATTCAGCAACTAAATCACCATTACCATCAACATATGTTGGAGAAGTTGAAGATTTAAACGATCTAATAGATGGCATATTTAAGAATCCAAATATGTCTTTTCTAGATCCACAGATATCAGCTAATTGTTGTTTAGATCTTTCTCCTAAACCAAGTCCAAAAGAATCCACTAAATATCTATAATCTATAGCTTCTTTGTTTGTTAAAGCTCTATATAAAGGAGTTCCTTTAGCAACAATATTTAAGATATCTTCTTGTGTTTTTTCAGTACCATCTGGTAAAGATTCTGTTCTAACTTTAAATCCTTTGAAAGTTAAAGCTTTATATGCGTATGTATAATTATCAACTGATTTATATAAGAAAGTCTGGAAATCATTTCCGGTTCCATTAGCTCCGATTTTATTTCTTCTAACTGGTAGAGAACATGTAATCATCACTAAAGAACTATCTTTTGAGTAAACTCTCTTATCTAAAACTCTAGAAAGTCTGTTGTTAGTTCCTAATAGGAAATCACCAACTTTAATTTCAGAATATCTATCACCTTTAACTAATACTTTATTATCAAGTAACCAAGTACCATCCACATTATCAATCAAATCTGTATCTTTAGATGAACCAATTACAAAAGTTCCATTTGAATCATAAGTAGCTGGATATTCCAATTCTAAAGTTTGTTTATAATTAGAACTTTGAGAAATAATATTAAATTTGGTCAAAGAATCTAAATTAGATAAAGGTGGCATCGCAACTAGTGATGAATAACCATCTCTAAATCTAATACTTAAAGCATTTTTAATAAAAGTATTAGATTCTTTCTTATCTTGTACAAACATACTTAAAAAGTATGTGCCAATTCCAGGTCTATTATCAATTATGTTTTTAACACCATATATCTTCTCATAAACTACTTCTTCAACAACTTTATAAATATATGTTTTAATCTGTTTATTATTTATATCATTTGATGATTCTAAAGTAGTACCATCAGCTTTTGTAAAAAGAGTAGCCGAGTTAACACTAGAAGAAATTAAGTTATCACTTACAATAGTAATTTTTCTTCTATTTAAAGTAGAATTAGTTATTGTAATACCATCTCCAATATTAAATTTAATTTCATTAGTAGTATCTGATGTAGCACCACTACCCGGATTTGGAAATGATGCTGTAAACATAATAAAGTTATAGCCAGCAAATAAACTAGTTTTACCAGTATTTAAACCTGTAATAGTTTTATCATCCTCACCATCAAAGAAAGTAACGGTGTACCCACCACCTTCACTATAAACTTTACTAGGAACTCTATTAACTTGGAAATAATCACCATTATTAATAATACCATCATAGTAGTCCTGATATAATTGAGAGTATTTAGAAACAACACCAATACCATCACCAAGTAATGGATTGACTTCAGTAACACTGTTAGTAACACCAACCATTTTTGTATCCATACCATTTCTTCCTAAAATTACCTCATCATCAACTGAATATATTGTCAAGAATCCTTGTAATACTTTTTGCCAATCCAATTTAACTATCTCAGAGTTTGGTAAACCAGTATTTAATACAAAAGATTTATTTTGAGTTGGAGATGTTACAATATCAGATATTGACATGTTTTCCATACTCACTTTTCTGTTTTGTGACTCGCTATCCAATAACATAACTCTCTTATATTTATCAGAGCTATCCAATAAATTAACTAATTTATCAAACATTCTATGTCTTCTATAAACTCTATAGTTTGCTGGATTTTTAGCATTGTCAGTACCTAAGAAAGTATATTTAATTTTACCATCACCTAAATAAGAAACTTTATAATCAAATAAATCATTTGATGATTTTTCTAAAGTATATCCATTAACAGTACTTAAATCAGATAAAATCTTTTCAATACCTGCTTGAGTTAATTTAAATCCAAATTGTCCACTACTAAATGTTCCCGACATACCAGTTGGCTTTTGTCCATAAAATGAAGCCGTAGAACATAACCAAACAGATTGAGTACCCGGAATTTGAAGAGATGTAAAATTTGTACCAGGAGTTACACTAGCAGAATTTACAGTAATTTTAGCAGTTGTTTGTAATGTTGCAGATGCAGTAGCTGCAAACTCAACAGTAACATTTAAACTCCAAGTAACACCACCCTGAGGTAAAGTTGCAATTACATTAGAAGCTGTAAATATCTGAGTTGATGGACCACCACTAACACCACTTAGTAAATTAGGAGTAGTTGCTTTATCATAAAAATTAGTCGTCGATGATAAGAATGAGTCTGGCCCAAATGATGACGAATTCACTCCTGTCTTCAAAGCCCACTTATTCTCACTCTTAAATGAATTGAAAATATAATTAGAACCGTCAAAATTAGTTAAGAAATATATTCTTTTAGCATCATAATCTACTCTATCAATAATTAATAAAATAGGAGTTACACTATTACTAGAACTATTAAATGTGTATGGATTTGATGTTGATATATCTTTAGATCCACCAGAAACTGACCAAACAGATATAGAATCTCCACTATTTAATCTAATTGCTGGATTAATAGAAACTGATTTAAAATCAACAAATAATTGTTCAGTGATTGAGTCCCACTGGAAATTACAAGTACCAACATCACCACTAGAAGCAGTTGCAAAAACTGGATAAAGACTTGAATAATTCCATCTATCAACATTTGAATATGTTAGAATTCTAGCATCATTTACAAACCCAGTTCTAGAAAAATAATTTCCAGATCCAGTACCACCAGTAAATAATTGGTTACCAGATGCACCAATAGGTGCTGATGTATCGTCATCTAAATAAAGTTTATTAACACTATTCTTATAGAAAGTTCTAATATAGTCACTATTATCATGTAATAATGGATTAGAAAGATCTTCATTCGCCGATAAAAATGAAGTATCAACACTCACATATTCTACGTTAAGATAAGAATCTGATGTTACTGGATTACCAATAGTGTTTAACCAAGGAGCTAAACCACCAACAAATGTAGCTTTTGAATAGTTATTGGAAGTAAGTAAACCATTTTGTATAACACCAATAGAACCATTCCATTTGTTATATCCATAATAACCACCAATAAGGTTTGGTGAGAACCTACCTTCAATATCAACACCATTTAAATTATACTTTTGATATGATCCAAAAGGAACAAATATATTAGAATTGTTAAAATTATTTGATTTAACTCTGAATTTAAATGTGTTTAATACAATGTCATTTGCTGAAACTCCAATAACGTCACCACCATCTTTATTAACAATAATGTCAATTGTTTTAGTATCATATTTATAGACAACAGCAGCTAAACATAATTGTATATAATTTCTTATCTCAAAATCACCAGATTTTATTGAGAAAGATATAGATCTATAACTACCACTAGCAGTAGCACTAGTATTTAAAACAGGTAAACTTTCACCATTTATAACAGCATATGCACTGTTATGAATATCATAACTAATTATAATATCGGTAAATGTATCAATTGTATTAGTAATAGATTCAGATAATTTATCATCTACAGATTTCGATATTCCCGCTACCGCAACTGATTTATATTTGATACCCCAAGTTGTAAAATCAGCAAACCAAGAAGTTCTATTTTTAAAGTTCTTTTGAACTCCAGAGTAAGTAGGAGCACCATTTATAGTAGGATAAAAATGCGCTTGATTTGAAAGAGGTTTAGCTATACTATATGAAAATCCAGTACTTGGAGAAACCCTAGTATCCAAATCAAATCCTATACCTAATGATGTAGATCCAGTTAAACCACCTAAATTGGCAGTAACGTTACCTGGTAAATCCAACGGTTTAGTCATAACTGGAACTTCCTCAGAAATATTAGCCTGATATGATAAGAAATTAATAACAGTCTCATTCTTATTAGCAATTGTATGACCAACTAAATCAATAAGTGAACTAACATTTTCATTCTCAACAGCATCTATGTTAAATGCACAAAAGATTCCTGTTTTATCAGTATCAGCATTAAGATTTGTCTCAATAAATAAATTTTTATTCTCTTTATTTCTAAAATAAGGAATTAAAGAAAGTCCACTGTAATATCCTAATACATTAACATTTCTATTATTTGCAAAATCAACAACAAGATTTTTTCTTAAACCAGAACCTAATTTTGGATCAAAAAAGAAATAGTTGCTCCAAATTTTATCCTGAGCCAAAGATCTATAATTAGACCAATCACCAGAAACAATAAGTACATCAACCATATAATCCGAGATAAAATCTTTAGGATTAATAAAAGCTGGTACCTTTTCAACAGAACCAAACCATGATTCCGCAGTAATATCATAATTACCAACTGTTGACTTATAGATAAAAACAGAAACTGGTTTATCTGATAAGTTAGTAATGTTTAAAGCTCTTGATGCAAATCCAGGATTTGATCTTGTAAAATTAATAAATGATTCAGGATCTTTTTTCCAGAAACCAGTAGTATCATGGAATTTTCTAAAAGCTCCCAATCTTTTAACATCATTTAAATTATCAGATGATGTAGATAATGATTGATATTCAACTCTATCTAAAACATCGTCTGTTAATAATAAATTCATTGCATAAACTGGTGAACTTTCTAACATTTTTTCGATAGTTCTATGAAAGAAAGAACCCTTTCTCTCCAAATTTCTATCAATTTCACCATAAATAGCTCTAAACTCATTAAGAGTGCTAACTTTAACTGGTGCATTCACAGGTCCCTTTTTCGAAACACCGATAACCATATTAACCAAAGGGTCAACAGACGTAGGTGTAGGAATAACGGATTTATCATATTCCTCGATAAATATGCCTGGTCTTTTGTATTTTCCAATTTGAATTGCCATATTTTTTTAATTATTTTTTTTTGTTATCATATATATAAAGTATAAAAAACCATTTTTTTCTATTTTTAATACTTTTTATCTGAGTCTTTTTCTATTTTATTGATATACTCAATCATTTCTTTTTCTCTATCATCCATCTCCTTCTGAATATCATTGAATTGTTTAACCATATCAACTTTTTTCTCTTCAATACCAGCTTTGGTATTTTGTATTTTTTGTTTTAATTTAGTTATATCATTATTATATTTATCCTTAGTCTTATTATCTGTTGTAATATTTAAGATGTCTTGTGACTTTCGAATTTCTAAATTATCTATAGCTATTTGATTAAAATCTTTATCTACCTGTCTAGATTTTTTAGCTATATTTAAATATTTAACTAGGAATTCGTTTTGTAAATTTTTCTCCATATCAGAAATCTTTTTATCATCATTAGTTTTATAAGCAGTATCAATATCTTTATACTTAGAATTGAATTCATCAATCTGCTTTCTAAGTGTATTTAATTTCTCTTTAGCCTTCTTAATATCCAATGTATCAGAGTCATTAGTTTCCAAATTCTCCAACCAAAGATTCCAATTTCTTAAATATCTCATTTTGTATATTTTTCAATTTTATTTTTAGCATTTGGAACAAAACCAAAATCAACACCCATTGATATAAACTTTTGCTCAAATTCTTTAAAGTCTTTAGATAAGTTAAGATTTTCCATTTCTTTACCATCTTGTTTTAAACAAATTTTATAAATATCTTTAACGTTTAAAACAATTTCAGTACTTTTTGAAAAATTTCCCTTTGTTGTATATGTAATTTTAACTTCTTTATTAGTCTGTAAAACTCTAAAATCATTTAAATTGAAATAATTTATATTAAAAGGATTACCATTATCCTGTTTAGGTTTTTCAATCATTTTACTTAACTCATTTTTCTCGATCTTAACAGGTTCCAATAATCTTTTCCAAGGCCCAAAACTTCTAACAAAAGCAATCTTATTATCACTAATATAATGTGCAAATATCTGAATAAGAGATCCAGGACTACCAGCCGCCTCATTTATAGAAATTATAGTACCCTCTATTATAAAGAATGTTCCCTTACCAGGTAGGTAAACATTACCAGGTGAATTTAATTTCAAAATATGTAAATTTTTAGAGTTTTCACTTATTTTTTGTTGCATATCCGAATTTGCATCAAGTGTCTCAGATCCACCACCAGTAGGTTCACCATTAACATCTTTTGGTGGTTCATCAAAATATTTATCCAAAAACTTAGCCTGAGCACCCTTAACACCACCAGAACCATCACTACCACGATATAATTTATCACCATCTAACATATCGGTCATAAATTGTCTTAACATAGGTCCCTTACCTTCTCTAATTTCATCACCAACTCTAAGAACGGTACTTTTATCAAAAATAACTTGATACTTTCTCTCACCAATAATATCATAAACAGCATTTTCCCACTGATCAAATAACTCATTATTTCTCCAAGGACCACGGTCACCACCACCCATATCATCATATTCTAAACGAGTACCAGGACTAGGACCAGCAGCCGAACCATCTAAATTTTGACTTCTTTTTGAAATAATAGGGGTCATATAAATTTTATAAGCTTGATTAAAAATTCTCAATATCTCTATAATTGGGTCAAATCCATCGATTATAAATCCTCTCTGTACTTTAATATTTTTAAGTTCAACATTCAGTTCTTCAATTATTTTCTCATCAATCTCAAATTCTAAAATATTTTTACAATTATCATCTAAATATTTCTGAATTTCTGAATTATCAAATTTATCCTCATCATCATCATCATCCTCATCTTTATCATCATTATTTGATTTTGAAACTTTCAACTTTTTAATTTTAGACATTGTATCAACATATCCCTTTAAATTCTTACCAAAATCAAGACCATCAAAGTCATATTCATTATATAAAGATTTATCTTGAAACATCAAAGCAACTGTTGCAAGTCTTGAAATTTTATCAGATATTGATGAAAACTCACTAGTTGTTAACTTATCAATTCTAAGATTCCAATTTTCATATAATGGCGAATTTGGTGCTACAAAAGTTTTATTTTGACCAGTTAAGTTCTTAACAATATCTATGTATAATTTAATAATGAAATTTTTATAAACCTCACTTGATTTATTTTCAATAATCTTATTTAATTGTTCAGTAGATACAATAGGATCTTTTGAACCCTTTAATGTTTTATCAAGGTTTTGAAACTGAACTTTTAATTTAGCAAAAGCTTGATAAGCGTGTGATTGTTCTTTAGATATAATATTTTTAGGAATATTCGTAGAAGTAGAACCGGTTGCAACAACAGGAGTAGTTTCTTCTTTTAGTATTTCAATAAATGATTCATAATTAGATATAAATTTTTCATTTTTAATAGATTTAACCTGAATATTTCTTTTACTCCCTTCAAAGTCTATTTTTTTATATTGAGTTAACATTTTTGATAAATATGATAAATTATTAACTAATAAATCAAAATTATTAGAAAACTGCTCATTACTAACAACTGATGCGGTTGCACCCACACTTGAACTACCACCTTTAACTGGTTTATAATTCTTTAAAAAATCTAATAACTTTTTAAGTTCATTAATCATTTCACTCTTTTTTTCTAATTCATCATCAACCTTTTCTAAATTTTCCAAAGCAGATTCAGCTAATAATTTAATAGAATCAACATCATCACCATCAGCAATAGATTTTCTCAATTCAAAAATATATGCATAAATCTCCACCTTTAAAACCTCCATTTTATACTTAATATCAGCATCATATGTGGCCAATAATAGACCATTTGTATGAATTCTTTCGAACTCAGCATTAAGTCTTTTAATTAATCTAGGAAGTTTAACAACAGATCCCAATTTAATTTTAATCTTTCTTATAATATGGTTGATTAAACGACCCAATAGTGAGTCATTCCAACCAAGATTATTAGAAAACATAGGCTTCCCAACGTTTGTATATTCTTCATATATAGGAAAATCCCAACCAGAATATGGTGTTTGTTCGAATTTTTTTGAAATATTTCTTTGTAAGAAAACTTCTCTATTATCAATATATCTCATTTTTTAACAAAACTTTTTTATTATATATTAAAAATTATTTTCATATTTTTAAAAAAATAACTATATTTGTATAAATAAAAAATCATATGAAGAATCTATCTACTATAAAGTGTATAAATTTTAAAAATAATAATAGATTTTTAATAGGCGCGATATGTGCTAACTTAAACATACCTGATGCTAATGAGATTTTATACTTCAAAGGGAAATATCAAAAAGTTTATATAATTGAAGATGTTGATGATGAGGGAATCTACACATATAAAGTCTTTGCTGGATTTAATAAAAATGAGTTTTTTAATAAATATATCGATGTGGTATCAAATGAGTACTTATTAGGTATAGAAGATTCAAACTTCTCACATTTAAAAATACCTAACATAAATAAGACTAAGTTTATAAATTTAAAAACGGCTAATTACGAAAATCTAAGCACCACATCTTTAAAAGATTTAAAAAGACAAAATTATGATAAAGTCTTTTTGGCAAGCGACGGTGAGATAATCATATTTCAAAAAAATCAAAAAAATACAATTAGTTCAGAATTCACATTCTTAACTGATAAAGAAATTAATATGATCATCAATAATAGTAAAGAAATAATTACAACACCAAAGAAGAAATTTAAAGAGAAAACTGACTATATACAAAATATAAACAATAAATTAGAAGAAGCTATCAAAAATGAAAATTATGAAGCAGCATCTATATTAAATGATAAGTTATCGAACTTAGATACTAAAACCATAAAGGCACTAGAAAAAGAATTAGAGTACTGTATAAAAACGCATAATTTTGAAAAGGCTATTATCATCAGGAATCAAATAAAAGAACTTTATAAAAATTCAAAATCAATTGAATTTCCAAAAGTTGAAGAAACTAAAAAAGTTAAAGAGGTTGTTAAAGAAGTTAAAAGAGATGAAATAAAGCCAGATCTTTCTAAATTAGAAAAGAAATTAGAAGAATATTTAAGAGCTGAACAATATGAAATGGCAGCTGAACTAAGAGATAAAATAAATAAAATAAAAAACCCATCATAAGATGGGTTTTAAAATTTAGGAATATTATTAGTAAAATTACTAGCATTTTTCATCATAGATGATGTATCTGGCATACCAGATCTTTGCGAATCTTCTTCAGACTTTCTTTGCTTATCCTCCTCTTCAATAATCTCATTAACTAATTTAATATTCTCTTCAAACATCCAGAATGGCCAATTATCCATTGCCCATTCCTGTGTATGAAAGTGTTTTTGTAAAAGAAGTTTATTCTTTAATATATGCTTCAAAGGCATCATGAATAACGAAAATACCTGAGGCTCCGTTGGGAAATTGCATATCTGTGCGGATCTCCTCACCACACGTACAATTTCTTTTTAATTCTTTAATACCAAAAGTCATTTTACTAACAGCAGCATTAAGAAATTGGAATGATGTTTGATCCATTTGTTCAAACTCTTTCAATTTAGCTTTAATACCATCATAAGTAATATTACTTCTTCCAACTAAAAGGAATGGAATAATCTTTAAGAAAGCTAGGTTTGGATTTCTCTTTTCATTATTTTCTTTTAAGATATATTCAGTAAATGCTTTTTGTAAACCAATATTAGGTGGTGTTAATTCAAAATTCATACCATTAACAGTGTTAAAGTGATAAGAACCTGTATTTTTGTTATAGAATTTCATTAATTTATCATCAATTTCATGATAAACAAAATTATCTCTTTTCAATTCAATAGATACTTCTTCACCACATTTACAATTAATGTTAACTGAAAGACCATTACCCTGTTGAAAGGTTAACTCTCTAATTAAGAAAACTAAAAATAATCTATCTTGATCTTTAATATCTAAATAAGATGAAACTCTACCATCAGCATATTTAATTCTAACACAAGATTGTAACATATCGTTCATCTTTTCAACGATATCATAAAAATTGTTATCATCAACCATAGAATATGCTTGAATTTCTTTAACCTGTGCTGGTCTAACCATGAAAAGTGTACCAGATGGATAAAACTGTCCACAAGGTAATTCTTTAACATCAAAGTTAAAGTATTGTAAGTCAGAAGCTCTTGCAGCATCCGAACTTTTTGGAGTTGGATTAGCTGTTGGAATATCTGAATTTATAAAATTTTGAGATTTCTTACCATCTTCTAGATCCTGAAGGTGTCTTTTTAAGTAATCTTCTTCACTCATTTCATTTTGTGACATATTTAATTATTATTTTTTTGATATATATTATATTATATCTGTTCCTTTAATTATATTTTATTATTATAAATTGTTTAAACAATCCATAAAATTTTATATATACTATTATAATAAGTTTATAAAATAATAAAAATATGATTCTCACTAGAGAAATAAATATAAAAATTAATATAAATAATTTAAATTATTTCACGGATCTTGGATACGAAACATCTATAGGTGAGGTAATTGTTATACCACCTGAATTACTTTCTAAAGGATCTCATTTCAAAATAAAATGTAAATGTGACTCTTGTGGTGTCGAAAAAAATATAATCTATAAAAACTATTTACTCTACGATAACGAAAAATGGGGAGACTACCTATGTAGAAAGTGTTCCGAACCAAAGAGAAAAAAATCATTAAGAGAGTCATTTGGTGTTGATTACCCCATACAAAATGATAATGTAATGAATAAAATGAAAAAGACCTTAAATAATAAGAAAGACAAAAACAATAAAGGAAATGGCTAAATATAACGCAGGAGATATAATAGAATCTCAAATAGAATTCTCAGTTGTGGGAAACGGTACAATAAAAATAGAAGGAAAAGAATTTTTTGTACACAAAAAAAGAACTGGAAACTCCTTACACTTAGATACAGTAAAAGCTAAATTATTTGATAACGGTAAAAAGTTAGAAGCTGAAGTAATAGAAGTTACTAAAAGATTTAAAACAGAATTTGTAGGAACAACTCAAGTAAAAAAAGACCACACATTTGTAATACCAGATAATCCAAAAATACACGTTGATTTTTATATAAAAGGATCACATAAAGCTGAAGATAATCAAAAAGTTTTAGTTGAATTTATTAGTTGGGAAAATGGACAAAAATCACCCAATGCTAAAATTACAAAAGTATTAGGAACTATTGGTGAAAATGAAACTGAAATGAACGCCATAATGTATGAATATGGATTACCAGTTGATTTCCCACAAGAAGTTTTAAATGAAGCTGAACTAATGCCAGAAATTATAACAGAAAAAGAAATATCTAGAAGAAGAGACCTAAGAAATGTAACAACTATAGGAATAGATCCACACGACTCAAAAGACGCTGATGATACAATAGGTCTAGAATTCAAAGATGGTAAAAGATTTATTTCTATAAACATAGCAGATGTAACACATTATATAAAACCAGGATCTGAACTAGATAAAGAAGCTCTAAGAAGATCAACATCTGTTTATTTAGTTGATAGATGTGTTCCAATGTTACCAAAAAGACTCAGTAATGGTATATGTTCACTCAAATCAGGAAGTGATAAGTTATGTTTCTCTGTAATAGTAGAATTAAACAACGATGGAAGAATAGAAAGTACATGGTTTGGTAAAACTATAATAAATGTTAATAGAGATTATTCTTATGAGATGGCTCAGGAAGTTATAGACAGAGGGACACCATCAGAAGAATGGAAAGATTGTGACTCAATAATCTTAGAATTAAATAGATTAGCTAGAAAAATGAGAAAGAGAAGAATGTTGGGAGGATCTATGGAGATAGGTGGTGCTGAAGTTAAGTTCAAACTAGCTGATGATAATAAAAAACCAATTGGTGTCTACTTAAAAGAACAAAAAGAGGCTAATCATCTAATAGAAGAATATATGTTGTTAGCTAATAGAGAAGTTGCTAAGTTTATAAAATCTAGAAATTTACCTTGTGTAAATAGAATTCACGAAGAACCAGAAGAAAGTAAATTAGAACACTTCAAAGCATTCATATCAGGACTTGGACATGTAATTCACTTTGGAGATACAGTAGAAAAGACAAAATTAGTTATAAACGATCTTATTAAAAAAATAAAAGGAGAACCAGAAGAGAATATAATAACAACTCTAATAATAAGAGCTCAACAAAAGGCTAAATACTCCACCAGAGACTTAGGTCACTATGGATTAGGTTTCCAACACTATTCACATTTTACATCACCAATTAGAAGATATAGTGATATTCTAACACATAGATTATTATCTAAAGCATTAGGACAAGAAAAATATAAAGGCGAATTATCACCAGGTGATTTAAATACAAAATGTGAATGGATTTCAAAACAGGAGGTTGTATCAGCAAAAGCTCAGAGGGATTCAATTAAATATAAACAAGTGGAATATTTAAGTGATAAAATCGGAAGAGTTTTTGATGGAGTAGTTTCGGGTGTACTGGATAGAGGAATCTATGTAGAATTAGAAGAAAATAAATGTGAAGGTTTAATAAGATTATCAGAACTACCAGGTAAATGGATGGCTTATCCAGATAAATATGTGGCAATTTCTCAATTAGGAGAGGAGATAAAATTAGGAGATAAAATTAAAGTTGTTGTTAGATCAACAAATTTGGAAAAGAAACAGATAGACTTTTTAAAATTTTAATAATGGGACAAGTATTTAAAATAGATGGAGTTGATTCTCATTTAAAAAATAGAAAATATAAATTCTATTTAGATGGAATTAAACTATCACAATTTGAAAATAAATTCAAAAAGTGGCCTCAATGGACTCAGTTTAAAAGAGAAATTAAATTAAATACACTTCTTAATGGTAAAAGAATTCAGTTTGACATCGAAGATATCAACGAATATGGTAAACTAAGTGGAAGGGCTTTTGATCCTATGATGTCTGATATAGTTTTTACAGTTAAGTGCATATCTATGATTATTAAAGATGACTTTGTAGAGGAATTAGAAATTGAATGGAGACCATTACAATCTGATTTAGGTAGAACAATAATAGGGATATTAGACTCTGGTTTAGAAATAGATATATCGATACATTTTGATGATAATGACCAATTTGTTTATTTTTATATAAAAGAAGAAAAGAATATAGCATGAAAAAACCTCTCAAATGAGAGGTTTTCTTTTTTATAGTAATTTTTAGAATTCGAATTCCGATCCTCCTTGTGCACCACCTTGTGCTGGTGATTCAGGAGCAGCTTGACCACCTCCTTGTGCTGGAGCTTGAGCACCGGTCTGTGCACCACCTTGAGCAGGTGCTTGCGCACCTCCCTGAGCACCCATTTCAGCACCAATATCACCACCCTGAGTAGGTCCACCTTGTGCACCAGCTTCAGCACCACCAGATCCAACACCAGCTGCATCCATAGCCCAATATTTTTTATTTTCCGATTTTTCTTCAGGTGTTAATTTAAATACATGATCCATAATCCACTCAATGTGGAAATAAGGCTTATCACCATTCATAATACCCGTTAATGTACCGATAGCCTCTGCTCTTTTCGTTAAGTTGTTTATTTTTTTCCACTCTTCAAAAATTTGATTAGAATTGAAGTCAATATCCATTTCATTCATTATAACATCATCCTCTATCAACTCAGGAAACTCCACCAACATTTGTAGTTTAATTGGTTTAACTATCAATTCTTTAAAATTAGATCTTAACCTACCAATAAAATTATGAAACTTAACTTCATCATTTGTCAAACCTGCCTGATCTGCTATAAAAGTACCACCACCACTCTCCGCTTCAAATCTTGTAACCGGAATCTTAGATGCTCTTTTAAGTGCCTGGTGAAACCACTTCAACATAGTCTCATCATTTAAATCATGACCTGTTGGTGTCATTAACTCCATATTAGGAGTACCAGCATCACCCTCAGGGAACCAAACTTGTTTATTATAAGGTATATGTTTAGAACCATTAACATTAATAGTACCTAAAGTATCATCAAATTCTATTTCCTCTGAATAATCTTGAATTAATTGACCGATTTGTTCTTCAGCTTTTTGTCTAGACATACCTTTAATTGGAATAGTAAACTTTTGATAAATTGTTGCGTTCATTATATTGAACATAATTCTTGTTTGTTCAAGAATTTTTAACTGATTATAAGGTTTAATTAAACCCTCTACATATGATGTCTCCGAATAATCATTCTGAGAAGAGTAGGAAATAAATACAATTTGTGAATCCAAAAATATTCTTCTCAACTGTGGATCCTCAGGGAATTGTATCCATAAGTGACCAACATTTGGCTCATAAGCTGGTACAATACTTTCTGGTCTTAATCTATTAAAAGCTATAATATTTTTCTTTTTATCATCCCAAACCAATTCAATTGCAATATAACCATCAATAAGAAAATCCTTCATCATTTGATAAGCAGTAACACTATCTGAAAATCCATATTTATTATAAACTTTTTCAAAAAACTCTTGGTATTTATCTGTTATTTCTTCAGAATAATCATTTGATAATGGAGAAGGTGAACAAAAGTCTTTAGTGTCATTATAAACAATTGACTCATCAGCAATTGCACTAATAAAGTCTCTAATTTCATCCTTTATTGAATATTCTCTAAGAATTCTTCTTTTGTCTAAATAAGATCTATCAAGATAAGGTATTGATTTTCTATTTAAAATAGAAGCAACTGCTCTTTGTGAAAAGAAATTATACATTGAATCTCCCTTAGCAGCATAAGGATCTTCATTAATACCTATACCAACTTGGTTTCTGATGATCATATCATCATAATTCATACCATAGTTAGATAGATTTCTTAGTATTCTACTAAAAAGTCCTTTATTTTCAACTGCTGAGTTTACAAAACCAGCACCTTGTGAATTATTGTTATTATTGTAATTATAAGACGCCATTAAAAATTAATAAATTTTAATGGTATATATAAAAATACTAACTCCCTAAAATGAAAAAAAGAGGCTTTTAACCTCTTTTTATATATCTAAGTCATTCAATTTATTTACCCTCAACTTTTGTTTCAATCTATTCTCATATTCCTCAACACTCAATGAAAACTTATTACTCCAAATAAGTTCTCTATACGGAGCCATAATATACCCCTTCATTGATCCACTTGTTTCTGATAAATCAAGATACACATTCTCAAATATAATATCTTTTCTATTTACAGACGTATCTGATTCACAGATAGAATCTTTTATTATTTCGTAGTCAAAATCTAATTTTCTTTGCATATTATTTATAATAAGTTCTTGGTACAACTTTTATTTCACTATCAACTAAAGACATTTCTTCTAAAATATTTCTAATATCTTTATTATAATTTTTTAAATGATTAACTAATTTATTAAAATTATTAACCGATAATCTATTTTCGAATAAATTACCATCACACCAAACCAAACTACCATCTGATTTAATTGTTGAGTTTATACGATGTGTATTATTGACACCAGATTTAAAAATACACATAATGGTATTACCCTCTTTCTCTCTCAAAACTTGAACAGAGTCAAATTTTGCACCTTTAAAAGGTTTAACTCTACCAACCAAAATATCAAAATCTATTTGATTGATCTTTTTTTCCTCAATGGAATTAGCATGTTTAATAACTTCTAACGCTTTCTCTTTTTGACCATAAGATCTTAGCCTTTGAGCTAACGACATATAAACTGAATACTTCATAATTTTACAGGATTAACTCTACAAATATAATAAAAATATATATTACTTCTTAAAATTTCTAAGTGAATTTTGTATGTTTTGTATATGACCTTTTAAAACTTTATATTTTTCTTTTATTTGACCATCCATTTCATAAAAATCAGTTAATAATGATTGCATCATCTCATTATGTCTTTCATCTCTAGTTTTTATTTTCTCTTTCCATATCTCCATTAACTTCTTTGGATCATATGTAGCTCTTGGATGACCAGACATTAAAAATCTAGGAACAAAATTCATATCTATTTTATGAACTAAATTTAATTGAATTGCATTATATGATCTAATAGAATACTCAAATCCCCATTTTAACAACTCTTTTTCCATACCCATTCTATTAACTTTTAATGGTATATTTTTTTCAAATATCTCCTCTGTAAAATATGGATCAAATATCTCAGATCTTATTTGAAGTGGTATGAAATTAAAATTAACAGCATAATAAACTAATGGAAATAATGGATTTCCAGTTTTTTTAGCATCAACAACAAAAACAGGAGACCATTTTTCCCAAGATTTAACAGATGTATTTTTTAAATCATATTGAAAAAAATAAAAATTACCAGGATAAACACCAGTTTTATCAACAGCTTCATATTCATCATCTGTCTTACTCACTTTATCCATTAAATATAATGAATTGTTTCTATAATTATCTTCCAATCCATTGCCATTTACTAACAAACTCAATTTTATTTTCTCATTCAATATACCCATAATAGAAAGTTTTTTCTTTTATATATAAATAAATTAAACTAAACTAATGTTAAATTCAAAACCAAATAACTCTAAATACCATGGAGGTCTTTTTATTCCAAAAAATAAAGACAAGGTGATAAAATTAAATGCTCAAGGAGGTCTATTTTATAGAAGTTCTTGGGAAAAGAAAATAATGATTTGGTTAGATCTTAAACCAGAAATACTAAAATGGGGAGCTGAATGTTTACAAATACCATACCAAATGACACATTTTGAAAATGGAGATACTAGAATTAAAAACCATGTATACCATGTTGATTTCTATTATGAAATGAGGGTAAATGGTGTTTTAAGACAGGTTGTAGCTGAAGTAAAACCACAAAAAGAGTATAATTTTGTACAAGCACTAACAGAAGGTAGATTGCAAGTTCCAGAAGATAAAGGAAAAAAGTTGAAAAACTTTGAATATGACTTAAAAATGGCTTATAAGAATAAACAAAAGTGGGAAACTATGATAAATTGGTGCAATAAAAAAGGTTATGACTTTATTATCATAACCGAAGAACATTTGAAAAAATTTAATGTCTAATCTTCCTTCAATATCATTTCATCCATAGATATAAGATTGTTTAGTTGGTTTTGAGAGAGTCTTACTGTTTTAAAGTTTTGAACTTTTTTAAATAAATCATCCTCTATAAAAGCAACTAAAACACCACCAACTATTCTATCATATTCATCCGGAATATTATTAAAATCTCTACCAGAATAAGCATTTTCAATCCATCTATTTCTCTCATCTATATCTATGTGCAATGAACAACCATCCGATATCACGTCGAAACCATCTATAGAATTTTCCCAAAATTGGAATATAACTCGGTTCATAAAATTAATTTTTATATTTTACAAATATACAGAAAAAAGTTTAATATTAAAAATTAAATCTATTTTTTATAATATCTAAAATAGTATTTCACCTCACCACCAATTGGACTATCACTCTTTAAACAAACATCAACATAGATATAAAACCTAAATTGATGCATATAAACTTCTAAAACATCTCTTAATATCTCTCTACTTATGTATCTATAATCATAAGCATCATTTATATATGAAGAAAAACTACGAGAATATTCTATTTCAGAGTTATAAGGCAGTGAATAGGGATCTGTTTTAACAATAGAATTTATATTTAATTTCTTAAATATCTCTAAGAGATTACTTTCTACACTCCTCTCAAATCTATAAATTTGTTCTTTATAATTATCTTCTGTTTTATTATCACCAACTATTGGTGATAATAAAAAAGATTCTAAGTTAGGAATTTTTCTTTCCATATTCTATTTATTTTCTCTCTTCTACGTTTTCTTAATGATGATATTTCAAATTTAGCATTTGAGAAACCAGGAGAAGAAACCATGTCTAATGGGAATAAAACCTCAAAGTGAATGGAGTCCCATTCCTTCGTTACTTCCTTCAATTGAGATGAGTCTAATTTGGTGTTCATTATCCCCTTTCTTTTTATAAAGATCATTATAACCTTTTGCTATTCCACGTTTGAATATCTCAGTAAAATACGCAAAAGCGTTTACTGATTTATCTTCATTAAAATTATACCAATTTTGGAAAATATAAAGTAATCCACTTTGGTAACAATCTAACTTATCATCGTTAGACCAATATCTCATTTTTTTGATTGTTTTTTTGGCTAAAAGCTCTAACATTTTTTGAGCATTTCTGGTTAATCTACCCTGTGCCTTACTTACTACTAATTCTATATAAAGTTCCTTATTATTTAAATACATCCATAATCGTTTATTTTTTAAGTTTATAACTATATAAACTTCTAAATTTCGATTTCCTTCATGTTATATATTAGAATAAAAAAAAGTTCACTTAAAGTGAACTTTTAATTTTAATAACCTGTTATCATAGGTTGACCACTAACTCCAAATGGAGGATCAATATATTCATCAACAAAGTAATCATAAACAAAGTCTACTTGACAAGTTTCGATTACACCATTTGTTGACCAATCCAATGAGTAACCTTGAATCTTTTTAATTTGAACGTTTTGGAAAGTAACACGTCTTAAAACAACACCCTTTTTATCATGTTGATTAACGATAACTGTTCCAATAATATCAGATTTGTAGTGCATTGTACCATTTTGTGAATTAAAAACTAAATCATACCATGCTTTTAAAGTTGACCATGTCTCCATAGAACCATATTCATTAACATTCACTTGAAATTTAATACTAAACTCCGAACTAGTTTTAGCTGGTGTAGTTTGAAATACTCTAGTTGAATATTTGAATCTTTGCTCTTTTTGAGTGAAGTCAAATTCAGTAAGGTTGAAGTCAACACTTGTTGCGTTCTCTAACAAAAGAACTGAATCTCTTTGTTGGGCCTGTAAAATTGTAGGCAAAACAAAAGTTATCTCAAATAAATTAGTGTACACTATTTCATCCGGGAAAGTACCTGGTCCACCTGGGGATCCAACATTCGATAGGTTTCTGTAATGTGGTAATGGCATATTTTTTTATTATTTTTTTTTAATTGTTACCAATTATAAAGTATATATTTTTTATTTTTTTTCTCTTGTTTTTTATACACTTTAGATTATATATTAATCTAAAAAACTAACTTTTTTCTATTTTAAATAAAAAACTTATAAGAATAAAAACTTATAATTATTAAGTCTTTGAGACTAAAAAATTAGTATATAATTATGAGTAAAATTTTCCTAGTGGGTGACACTCACATAGGTCTTGGATATCCAAACTCAGTAGATAAATGGTATAAAATACATCAACAATATTTTTCAGATTTTTTAATACCACTTCTTAAAAAAGAAGTTTCTGAAGGTGATATAATAGTTCATTTAGGTGATTTATTTGATAACAGAAATGTTATTCCAATTAACCTTCTAAACTATGGTATGGATATAGTAGAAGAAATATCTAAAATAGCCCCATTTCACATAATAATCGGTAACCATGACTTATATTCAAAAAGTGCATCTGAAATAAATTCTGTAAGACCTTTTAAATATATTCCAAATGTAAAAATATATGATAAAACTTCAATATTAGAATATAATGGTCTAAAAATATTAATGATGCCTTATATCGAAAAGAAATTGGATCAAATAAAAGCAATTAATGATAACAAAAACTGTGACTATCTATTCTGTCACTCAGATTTAAATGGATGTAAAATGCACCTAACATCAGTTGCACACAAAAATAATGATAAAATTGATATTGATGATTTTAAATCTTTTAGAAAAGTTAGATCTGGTCATATTCACCTAGTTCAATCTAACTCAAATTTTACATTTGTAGGTTCTATATTTCAAATGGATAGAAATGATACAGGGGATCAAAAAGGAATATTTGTAATAGACACCGATAATGATGAAGAAGTATTTTATCCAAATAAAATATCACCTATATTTAGAAAATTCAAAGTAGTTACAGAAGAGGATATCGATAAATTAGACGAACTAAAAGATACCAAAGATTATATTGATATTTCAATTTCAAATAATCTACTTATAAACAATCGCAAACTACGTAGAAAGTTAGAAATGATGTTAGAGAAAGGTAACTTCTCTTCAGTTGAATATATCGATGATATTGTACAAAAAGGAGAAGATGGTGAAGATGTTATTTCAGAAGCAGTGGAGATTGATGAAGAATCCTTAGATATCTCAATTAAATTGGAATATGAAAGTTATATCAAAGAATATATCTTAAAACAAAAGTATGAAAATGATGATTTTAAGAGTGGTGTTCTAAACGAATATGATGAAATAATTAAAGTTTATAGTGATAATTATAAATTAAAAGGCGATTAGAAATAAAAACCACTCAATTAGAGTGGTTTTTATTTATAATCTATAATTTCATTGCAAATCTATATGTATATCACCATATTCAATAATGCATTGTGAATTTACTCGTTATGATTTATTTTTTTAGAATTTTAATTAAATCATCATTAGCTTCTTCTGGTGAATTATATTCAATATCATGATTGATAAGTTTTTTATTTGGTATATGATATAAAATAGTTAATTTATTTTTGAAATTTCCAGCGCCCAGTTTTTTGCCTGGGAATATGGCTATTTCATCAGAATTATTTTTGTAATTATGTCTACCATAATTTTCATCATATCCAGTATTTGAATACCCAGCAGATATTAAAGTTTTATCTAACTCATTTAATTCTGGTGCTAATTTTTTATTTGCTGTTTCGACTGGAGTATATTCTTCGAATAACTTAATGTATTTCATATTTTTTATTATTTTTTATAGAGTATATATTAATAATTTTTATGTAATTTTACAACTTTATTAATTTTATTTTCAAGTCACCTGTTCCTTTTATCAATCTATGATAAACACCCATAGGTATACTTATCTTACCTTCAATTTTCATAGGAAGTTTATCATCCAATTGTATCATCCAATCAGTATCACCAATAGATTCAATTATACGAGATTCCCGATCACGATGCCAAACAAACTCTTCAGAATCTGTATTTTGATTAAACTCTCTGATAAATGTATTATCTGATATTTTTGTTTCTTTATAAGGTAGAATCACTTTTGAATTGCTTGTCTCAATTTTTGTTTCCATTGTTCTATGTTACGATTTAAATTTTCTCTTGTATCACTCATTTCATTTACAGCTGGGTTTAGGTCTTTATTTATAGCTTTGATATGTGGCCAATCTTTGGTTTCATCTGTTGCTGATGATCCTGCTACTTTAGGATATTCTTTATCACGAATATCTCCTATTGTCTTATCTAAATACTGAGCATAATATTTTAACAATTCAATTCCGTAGTAAGAATTTATCTCTTCACTGCTACCTTTGTTTATCCAACCATCGGAACTTATTCCAAAAAATGGATACCATTTTCCAGCTGGAACATCTATTTTTCCTCCTGAACCACTACTTAAATAAAATGGGCAATTAACTCCGTTCATATCAAGTAGTATAATTTTTCTACCCGCTAAATCCACAATATCACTACTACCAGAAAGAGTTTCTGTTTTTCCAACTCCTTTCCATACTTTTGTTATATAAGGTATTTTTCTTATGCTAACTTTAATATTTGAATTTTCAAATATTTTATATGTTTTTAAGTGTTTCATAATTTATTTATTTTTATCCTACCAATACTTTCCACCCCCTGATTTAACTAGATTTTTATATCTATTTAATCGACAAGACCAATATCCAGCTTTTGTTTTATCTTTCTTTAAATGACATTTATGTCTAGCAGCAAATGATTTTCTAGATTTAGCATTACTTGATTTCGACTTCAATCCACCCTTAACATCACCAAAGTTAACACACATAACTCTATCAGTTTTTGGGTTTTTAACATAAACTTTATATTTTTTAGGTCCAGAACTTCTCATAGGTTTATTTAATTTAACATCTCTACCTTTATATTCAGCCTCATTTAATTCTTCAAAGTTTTCCATTGGAAGATCCAAAGGAACTAACTGACCTCTAAAGTATCCAAATTTACCAATATCAGTATTTTCAAATAAATGTCTATCGAATTCATTAAAATTAAATTTATTAGTTTCAAATAACTTTCTACCTTCTTCTAATAAGTTAAAAAACTCATCAGATCCAGGTCTGAATATATTCTCTATGATAGAAATTGAATTCCGAAAATGATACTTAATATTCTCGGAAATATAATCAGAAGAATAGTCTTCTTCATCAAACTCACACACACAATCAGGACAACCACATTTACAATCCTTCTCACCAGTGCAATCTGAACAACACCCACAACCAACATTCAAAAAAGAGTCACCTCTTAATTCAATACTATCTTGTCTATTAATAGTATAAGTATCCGTTGGAGCACCAAAATCATCAGAAATACCCAACTCATTTGAAAATTCTTCAAATTTCTTAATAGACTTCTTCAAGCCCGGAGTTTCGCCATCATTTTGAATTTCTTTTTTTATTTTATTTTCTTCTTTATCTGTAACTTCTTCTAAGTCACTAACAAATCCAACTAAATCATTATCTTTTGGTTCAAAAGATTCAATATCAAAACCAGAAAAAGTATCATCTTTTTCTTTTTTATTTTCAAAAAATTTAAGAAATCTCATATTATTAATATTTTTTATAATTGTATATATTAAAAATAATTATCAAAGAATGTTTTTTTAATATATATCAAAAAAGTATTAAATAAATGTCTGAATCATTAATTTTCTTTAACAAAGAAGGAGATGCTCTAAATTTCAACTATAATCAATTTGAAGAAAGATTTGAAGGAGATATTCTCTTTCATGAAAACTCATCAGACACATACAAAACATATGGTTTGTATGTTATGGAAAAAGTACCATCAATTGAATTTGATGCACCTAGTAGATTATCTCTAAATAAATTTCAACTATTTAATGAGTGGGGATTCCATTTCTATCAAAAGACTTTAGACAAACAAATTATAAAATATATCGAACCCGTAAATAACGATTGGAACTTCTATTCTAAATGGATACACGGAGACGGATTTGATTCTAAGTTTCCAATAGGCACACTAGTTAGATTTAATAACCCAATATTTGAATTTACTGACGATAAAAGATTATACACAGTCATAAACTCAAAAAAAGATGCAATAATGATTATATCAGATGTTGATAATTCAACTTTTGAACTTAAATACTCATCAATTTATAATAGTCCAGAAACATGGTCAAATTTATATCTCCTAAATTCTGTTAATTGTATAGGTATTTATGATTATGTTAATTCAAAATTTGAAAATAATCTTTCACCATGGAATGAACCAAACTTTTATGATAAATTCTTTTTTGGGAAAAAGTTAAACGTAGTAAATAGTAAAGAGAACGACGGTGTCTATACAACAAAAAGTTATGACATTATAGACCTATTACATTTTGAATATTCAACAGATGCAGTTCAATTAGGAAGTAACGATTTAATAATTGAAGTAATATCTAAAAGAGATTTACCAAAAATATTTGAAGGTAATTTTGAAATAAAAAATAATCCAGGATCAACTTTTTCAACAATACATTTTAATAATTTTTTAGAAGTTCCTAATTTAAAACCAGGAACGGAATTCACTATAAATGGTTCAATTAATAATACAAATTTTTATAGAATAGAAGATATATCACAATTTAGTAAAAATTTTAATAAAACTTTTTATACAATAGGCTCTTTAGTTATTTACAATAACCAAGTATGGGAATGTGTTAAAGACTACACACAAGATCAAGTAAACAATTCATCAATAACTCCAGAAAATTCTGATTATTGGAATAAAACATCCTTTTTACCAATTAGGGGTATCTTAAATAATGAAATTTTACAAAATGCCCAAATTTATCTAACAACAAATAGAGAATACTTTTTGGAAATTGGAGTAACAGCTTCGATAACTTTATCAAAAGCATCCGAAAATTATAAATCAAACTTAGAAAACTATGGAGTGGATTTATATTTTGAAAATAACGAATTAAAAGCCGATTTAAAATATTCTTCAAAATACACAGAAGTTAATTTTTACAAAACCAAAATAGATCCCACCAAACCAATAATAATTAGCGCCACATATTGTGTCCCAGCTAATCTAATATCAAAAACCATTCAAAAAAATGAAAGGTTAATAGAAGTAGAAGAAAATTTAAATCATGAACTAAATTATGATTTTTCCAAAAATCAACAATATAACATAGTATTCACAGACATAGATGATTGGGGAATAAAAATAAAAATAAATGGACAAATATACGAATCTGATTTAATTTCTATTTATAAAGGTTCCACAATAGATATGGAAAGAAGTATTGATAGAACTTTGAGAAATTGGTTAACGATAAATTATGTTAAATTATATACTTTAGGAATAGTTTCTGAAATTGATTTTACTGGAAACATTTCTAATTATCAAAATACTATAGTATTAAAAACTTTCTTCCCAAATGTACCGATATCAGTGAAGATTGAAGTTGGATCAAAAGCTGATTATCACGTAGAACACTCGATGATCATATTCAAAAATACATTATTATCTACAAATAATAAAAATCTAATAATTGATATAAATGATATTGAATATCCAATAGAATCATCCTCAACATCAACAACATTATCAAATTGGGTATTAAAATATAAATCAAACTTATTAGAATATGGCATTATAGTCAATAATATCAATAATTCTATTAAAATAGATACGAAGTATCCAGATAAAAGATTAGATATAAAAGTAAATGTTGGAAAAGTTCAAATACCAGGAGATGAAGACTTTTATATAAAATATAAAGGAATCGGAAATAAAGGAACTATAATAACATCAAATGAAATAACATTATCTGATAATGAAGAAGATACTAGAGATTTTGAAAATATAGGATTATCAACCGGTATGTTAATATCGATTAATAATGCGGGATTTGTTTATGACAACACCGAATATAATATACAATATGTTGATAAAAACAAAGCGGTTTTAAGTTATCAAGGTCCTTTTTGGGGATTAACAAATTCAATAGATAACTCATCAGCATATACTACAATTGGATTTAGTTTAGGATTTGGTATAACAGCTAGTTACACTCCAGATTTTATAAAAAATTCAGATCTAAGCCTAAATCATTTTAATAAAACTATTTTTTCAGCAAAAATAAATTCAAATGTAAAAGGCGTAGATATAAATGATATATCAACTTTTGATAAAATCTATGATGTATTTTATGTACAGATAGTAAATTGTTATTATGTTTTATCTCAAAAGAAAAATACAGACAACACAAAAAATTTATATCTATATAAAATAGAAGCATCATCAAATAAAATACTAAAATATATTGATTTAGAGTCAGAAAGTACAGTAGGCACTGGTTTAAAAATAGAGTATAATAGATATGATAATTTTATTTATTGTTTATCAAATAAGTCAATATTAATTGTTGATCCGATAATTGATACCATAAGAAGAATACCATTAGATTCAACTAAGGACGCCAAAGGTATATCTATAAATCAAAAAAGTGGATATGAATATATCTTATATACAGACAATACAATATCAACACTAAACGCCTCTAATTCAGAATATAGATATCCTCTGACAACAACAGCTACTGTCAATTCTACAAAATCCGGACAATTATTTTACGCAACAACAATAACACTATCAGGAGACTTTACAGGTATATTCAAAATAAATTCAGAGTTTTCATTTACATACAAACAAGATGATGGAACAACATCAGGCAAAACTCTAACATGGAAAGGAAAAGTAACATCATCAAGTTATAATACCAACACTAATATAACAACTATACAACCTAATTATAATTCAAATACACCATTAATTGGAACCACACCTCCACCAAATAGCTCAAATAACACAATAACAACATCACTAATAGGAGTTCCAAATATAATTTTCAATCTAAAATGGAATGAAATGGAGAATGCTACTTACTTATTAAGTAGTGATAACAAAATATTTAAAATAGATTCAACTTATACAAAAGTAAATGAATTTACAATAACAAACTTAGATACTAGTTTTATAGAATATGAACCTATAAATGATTCTATTATAGTAAGAGATACTAGCAAAAATCTATATAGAATATCAAATGATATCATAACACCTATAAAAACAACTAAAGGTGATAGAGTAATACCAAATATAATAACAAGCAACTTAATAATTGACGATTCTTCACTAATTAAGTTTACAGGTAAAAATGACTTTATTGAAAATACTCTAAGTTACACAACAACACAACCAGAATTCAGATCAGATTGGTGTATAAATCAATATGATTCCTTTTTATATATTTATGATTCTAATAAATTATCAATAATAGATTCATATGGGAAAATATTAAAACAAACAGGATTTTCAATAAAATCAACAAATGGAGATACCAACAAATTAATGTTTAACACAGACAGAAATACTATATTGATGACCAAAAAAAATACATTATATGAGATCAAAGTTTATTACGATAATACAATTGAATATAAAAGTCAAGAGAATGATTCAGTAAAAGAAGATTTATATGGAAATTTAGATCCGGAATATCAATCAAAAGACTATTTTTGGCTAAAGACCAGAGAATTTGTTAGAAGACCGAGAGAAAACTATGTTGGTGAGGTACCTGTAAAATATTATTGGAATTGGCTAACAGATGAAAATCCAGAATTCTTTCTTTATGATATATCTGGAGATCAAATATCAACTGGAACAAGTTCATACACATATGAAGGACCAACTCCATTAATTGATGTTCCCTTAAATAAAAATCCGAATAAAGATATATCAAAGATTGATATACCTGAATATCAACAAACTATTTTTGATAGAATTGAAAAATCTTTAGATTATATAAATGATTCGGAAAATATAGATTCAAATCCTGAGGCAATTGAAATATTTATAGGATTTAAATCTGAAGAAGAAGGTCCAAAATCCTCTATACTACAAATGTATAAAAGAGAGGATATTGAATTTAGTATAACTTCAAATTCAACTAACGGAACTATATTAGAATTTGAAACATTAGGTTTAGTAGTTCCAAGTTCAGACACAGATAAAAGAGCGGTTATTAGAATATCAAGTGTGAGTGATGAATATTTTACCGATAGGGGATTAAAATCCGGACAATTAATTGCAATATTTATCAAAGATACGACAAATCAAAAAGATCAATATACTTCTCCTAATAACGGATCTGTTTTTAGAGTAAGAAATGTTTATTCAAAAGAGATAGTTTTGGATTTTTTAAATATTGGATATGACATGTTATATACTGAAAGTTCCAAAATAATTGAAACTGGAAGAACAACATATACAACCACAACATTTAAAGTAATCGATAAAGAAATTGGTAGATTCACAGTTTATGGACAGACTGAAATAGAAGATTTTAGATTTAAAACACATTTAAATAACATAGGCAAAAATATATCACCAAATGAAGTATTTATATTTAAAGAATATGACATATATGAAGGTGGAATTGATTGGACTTTTTTAAACAAAAAGAGAAAAGAACTCTTAATAATGAGAAATGAAATATTTCCATATGTAGGATCATACAAGTCAATTATAAATGCTATAAACTACTTTGGATATAATGATTTAAAATTAAATGAGTATTACAGAGATATAGATAAAAAGTCTTCAAATTTTTTAAAGCTATTTAAAGTTGAAATTCCAGATATTTTTGATAATTCAGTAGAAGGATGGACAGATAATGATTATTTAAAATATACATTACCAAATGATAATTATGAGGGAACCAATCTTTTTAATTTAACATACGACATAACAAATAAAGATGGTGATATAACACTAAACTATAGTTTAGATGAAGTTACTATAAAACTAAATGGATTAAAACACTGGTTAAGAAAAAACATAATACCTATAACACACAAAATATTAGATGTTACAGGAAACACATATCTAAAAAATGAAGTGGGTATAAAGCACACATTATATGATGTTATGATTTTCAAAAATAAAGAAAACATGACTCCTATAACATTCAAATTAAACGAAGCTTATTTAATGCCAGTAAACTCTGGATCAACTGTCTATAATTGTGTGTTAGATATATATTCAATTTTAAGTAATAAAATGGGTATAAAACCAAATAATGATTTTCTATACAATTTAGAGTTACCAGATTACTATGATATAAAAATTAGAACATGGAAAACATACAGAGAATGGGAAGTATTTACAGAATACAAAAAAGGTGAAAAAGTAATTTATTATGGCAGCATTTACGAATCAGCAATAGATTCAAATAAAATGAATAGTCCCATAAAATGGGAGTCATTAGTTTTTGAATGGTCTCCAACCGCAAATTATGAACCAGGTAATATAGTTAGATATGAAAATGAATACTATTCATATACTGGATTAGGATCAGAAATTGAAAATCCATTAAATTATGATATTGAATCATTTAATTTTGAATATCCAACACCACTAATAGATAACGGAGATGGTTATAACTGGGTTGTAATAACAGAATGGCGAAAAATAAATTATGAACCAGTTCAAACTATAAGTGAGTTTAGAAAAAGTGATAATTTAACACCATTTAACTTTACGATAGATGCTAATATAGATCCGTTTGTGACAATAGAATTAACTTGTGATAATGGATACGGTTTAACATATAAAGATAGAAAGAATTATGAGATTAGAACACTTAAAGATTTAAGATCTCCAACAAAATATATCGAAAATATAGGACCATTTGAACCCATAGCATATATAAAATAAAAAACCCTCTTTAAAAGAGGGTTTTTTATTAATTTGTAGTTTCAGTAACTTCTTCTTTTTTAGTTTTCTTCTTTTTAGGTTCAACTACTACACCATCTTCAAATGAAGTAACCCAATCTTGAATATCATTTGAAAGGTTTTTACCACTAGTATCATAATAATTAAATACTTTAGAAATTGCACCAATTCTTTTCAATACTTGCGAAAACATATAAGCTTCTTTTGTTAATCCCTTAACTTTATATTGTGAAATTAAATGATAAACATAGGTGATCTCAGTAGCATCAACTGGGAAAGCAACTAAATCAGTATCATTTGAATACTTAGCATCTCTCATATTTCCTAATAAATCAGTTAATTCGATAGCAAAAAATACAGAATTAACATCATACTCTAATTTAGAAAGTACTAAATCAGTTAAAAATTTCCACTGTGGTCTATTTAAATGAAAATTATACTTAGTATCTCTTAAAGTATTTGCATAATTCTTCCACAATTCTTGTGCATTTTTATAAAGATCATCTTGTTCTTCCTCAGTTTTACCTTTACCACTATTATTAGTAATATAGTCTTCGATTGAAGAAATTTTATTTTCTAATTCACTTTCATAAAAAGGTGTTAAAATTAAATTGTTAGTTTCATTTTCAAAAAATGAAATTTCAGGTCTAACTACGTTTGTCTCAATTGTTTGATTTGACATATTTTATTTTTATTTTTTTACAGTTTAACTGTTAATTTTTTTTAAATTATCATCACCATTAAAATCTAATGATTTAATTGTTTCTAATTTATCTTTAGCATTTGTGTATTTTTCAATCCACTTATCATGCTCTTCCATTAAATCAGAATGTTCCCCGATAGCAGCTAAATTTCTATCAGAAAAGTAAAGTGATAAATTAGCCTCAGCTTCAGCCATCTCAGCTTCATATCTCTTTACTAACGCGTTTAAATATTTGTTTGATATACTCATAATTAAATAATAAATTCTTCGTCGCCTTTAGCGTCTTTTTGTTGATCTACATAAAGCTCCTCTACTTTGTTTGCACGAGCCACTTTTTCGACTCCCCATTTATTTACAATTGATGAAAAGGTATTTAAATCAGTACTAACTAATTTAATTTTACCACTCTCCATGTTAATGTTGATTTTATCAATCTCCTGCTCAATCAAAATTGTAATTGAATCATCATCAAACACATTCAATAAATCCTCATTAACAGAAATTAACAATTCTTTTCCAAGAGCAAAAGCATACTGGTCTGATATTTTAGAAACTTTAACTAATTGTTTTTGTTTAGAATTTCCTTGAAAAAGGAATTTAATATTCATCGGAAATGATTTTTTATTAAAAATCTCCATGAATAAATCTTCTGTAGAAGAATCTAAATCATAATAAATCTCTTTACTTTCTTTACCCATTTTTATAATTTGTTTTTTAATTATAAAAATTTAAATGTTAAAAGTTTATATAAAAAGAAATAAAAGTGATATAATCGAGATTATTGCGAAAGATATAGGTAAGAATCTATAATAGAGTTTATCATAAAACTCATTAGATCTAAATAGTTTAAAACCAATAACTATTTTCCATGAGAATTTATCAACTTTAGTCAATTCATAAAAATCAAACATCTCATTTAACCCCTTAGAATTTAAAAAAAGACCTAACTCATTTGTATATTCTCTAATATATGGTTCCGAAATTCTATCTATATCTGATTTTCTTAATGAAAAAGCCTCACCAAAAAGTTCTTCAGGTATATTTAATATGGTATATAATCTATATGCTCTATCCACTCGAATGCCAAAATTAACATTTAGATAATTTTTATTATCGTTTATGACTTTTCTAAATTCTCTAAATAACTTTAACTTTTTAAAAAACCCAATATTCTTCATAGGTAATTATATTAATTTATATTAATAAGTTTAAACTATTTACCTTTTTCACTCAACTTTTTAAAGATAAAGTCATCAAATGTTGAACCAGGTGAGAATAGACTATTTAAATTATATAGTAACTTAACAATCATATCTAATTTAACTTCTTCTGGACTCTTTTTAGGTTTTCCAAAAGCAGTAGCTTTTTTAGTATTAACACCAGATGAAACACTAGCTCCCTGACTTCCTAAAATTTTAGAAAGTGCTGTTGATTTTGATTCTAAAACTTTAAGAACATTATCAAGTGACTTAGAATCAACTCCGGATAAAGTAGTAATATTAGCAGTTAGCGTATTCAATTGTCTTAATTTAGCAGTATCGATGTTTTTAATTGAACTTGTAAACTTACTTAAAGATTTTGATAGTTTATCAAAAGATTTTGACATTTTCACAATACCATCAGTTATATTATTTATAGTCTTATTATTCATCGAGCTAGATATCAAACCAGACTTTTGAGCCTGATTAACCTTCTTTAACATATCAACATAATCAAGTATATTACTTGACATTTTTTTAACATAATTTCCAGGAATACCCACAGCGAAGTTTCTATAATTATCTCTAAATTTCTTAGATACTCTGATTATTTCATTAACTAATGTATCTAATGAAGATTTACCAAAACTAATAGTTTTAACACTATCTCTAAGTTTTACAAAATCTTTGATATTAGTAATCATCGATTTTAAAGATTTATCAGAAGCGTTATTATATTTAATACCATTCATAGAAGTGGCGGTACTTTTCATAGACGATACTAATCTCTTTAAATTAGAAATTTTAATGAAATCAAATAATGATGTCAATCCAAGAATCTTCTTAAACATTTTAAATGCAAAATAAGTACCATTTGACCAATCCTTACTAGGATAATTAGTAAAATTAGTTTGATTAAATATATTAGAAACTTTCTTAATAGTTTTTGCTACGGATTCAATAGAAGAAGTATAATCTTCAACATCAAACGAATCAAATAAACCACCACCTTTTAACATTTTATAAATTGGTGAGAAAGCTTCGATAGCAGATGAAACACCACTTGCCCATTCAGCAGTAGGACCATTAACATATACACCAGGATTTTCAGCAAATACCTTAGCCGCACTAACTATACCAGTAGATATAGAAACTATAGCATCAACGAAATCCTCAGTATCAGGTGCTGATTTAAACCAACTAGCACTATCTGATAACATCTTATAAACTGGTGAAAACGCACCAACCGCAGCTGAAACGCCAGCAGCCCATTCACTAGTTGGACCATTAACCGAAATACCTGGACTACCATCAAATGCATTAGCAGATTTAATTATACCCTTTGATATAGCAACTATAGCATCAACGAAATCCCCAGTATCAGGTGCTGATTTAAACCAACTAGCACTATCCGATAACATCTTATAAACTGGTGAAAATGCTTCAACAGCAGCTGAAACACCAGCAGCCCATTCTTTAGTTGGTCCGTTAACATAAACACCTGGACTACCAGCAAATATGTTAGCTGACTCAATTATAGCAGTTGATATAGAAGATATTGCTCCAACAAAATCCTTTACCTTAGGAGCTGATTTAAACCAACTAGCACTATCTGATAACATCTTATAAACTGGCGAAAATGCTTCAACAGCAGCTGAAACACCAGCAGCCCATTCACTAGTCGGACCATTAACATAAACACTCGGATTACCCGCAAATATAGAAGCTGCCTTAGTTATACCAGTCGCAATTGCTTCAATTGCTCCCGAAAATTTATCAATATCAGGTGCTGAACTAAGCCATCTAGAACTATCCGCTAACATCTTATAAATTGGTGAGAAAGCTTCTAATGATTTTGAAACTCCTTCTGCCCACTCTTTAGTTGGTCCATTTGTATAAACACCAGGAGATGATGCTAAAACTGAAGCAGCTTTGGATATACCAGTTGCAATAGCTTCAATCGCACCCGAAAATGCTTCAACTGTTGGTGGATCTTCAAACCAACCATCACTATTAGCCAACATCTTATAAATTGGAGAGAATGCCTTTAATGCCTTTGTCACACCAGTTGCCCACTCTGGTGTAGGACCATTTGTATAAACACCTGGTGATGATGCGAGAACCGAGGCAGCTCTTGATATACCAGTTGCTATCGATTCAA
>Ga0102831_1000090_pt1 | contig 43409 bp, 47 predicted proteins | sample ColrivemetaGS747_FD_84508 | JGI IMG/M metagenome (GOLD analysis project Ga0102831, IMG submission 84508) | Estuarine microbial communities from the Columbia River estuary - Freshwater metaG S.747 | ecosystem: Environmental > Aquatic > Marine > Intertidal zone > Estuary | place: USA: Columbia...
AAAACTATAGATGATTTATCTAAATCTCTTCCTATTTCAGAAAATGATGAAGAATCAAATTTTGCTCCTGCGTTAGTCCCATCATCAAATTCTAAATTAAAAGAACATTTTACATCAACTAAATCCGGATATTCAAATCCTTATTATCCTATAGATACGGGAACAGATTTTCCTTATGCCCCTCCATCATTTCAAATGGAAGCACATGATTTGAAATTGAATCATATATTAAAAATGATTAATGATAATCAAATTGGTAGTGAAACACCTGCAACACAAGATATGCTCTTATATATTTTCACAGGCGTGTTTTTCTTATTTACATTTGACACCTTCGTAAATTTAGGTAGAAGATTGAAGTGATGATTCAACTGAATACAAAACTTTTCTTAAACCATATTTAGATATACATTTATTAAGAAAACATTGACAATCACTACACGGCTTTGAATTTAGTAGATTGCCTAGCGAATTATTACGATATACAATTAATGTAGCTCCACGCAGTAGTGAAATATCTCCTAAAGATTTCACTACTGCGACTTCGGCATGAATAGTATTATCATTATACCCTGAACCTCTTGATCGTGTTCCCATAGAATTATGAGCAGACGCTAAAATTTTATTACCTTTAATAATCAAAGCTTGATGGTAATGATTACAACCTGGCTTTAATTTATTGGTACGCGGATCTAAATCAATCAGTTCGCGGTGCCTCCGTCGAAGTGATGCTGCCATTTTTTAAGAATTTCATAATTAAAAAATTAATAATTCGTTTTTTAAACTCCTACACCAAAGAACCCTGAATCTGATCTTTCATTCAATCTTGTTTCAATAGATGAATAATCGTCAAAAGAATTTTCCAAAGTTACAATTTCAATAGTTAATGAATATTCTCTAGTAGGCCATAATAATGTTCCATATGTAGTTGAACCTTGTTGTTGGCTATGTAATCTTGTACGCAAATGTAATCTATCTAGTTTTCCAAGAGCAGGTTGATAATTGAAATTTGTATGAATATCAGAAGATTCATTATAAAATATATTTCCTGTATATCCTTCTTTCACTTGAAATTTTGCAAATACTGAATCAACTAAAGTAGATTTTGATGCTCCAACAACAGTTTCATCAGATTTATTTAATCCTTCTAATTCAAGGAAAAAATATAATGATGTTGCCTCTACTGTCCCAGTTCCACCTGTAACTGATTTAGTATGAGCAACTGATAATGAAGGAAATTCAGCGCCACGTATATTAATACCTATTACATTTTCATATGTTCTAGGTAAATAAAGAAAAAAATCGCCATTATCTTTATAAATATTCTTGTCTCTATCACCTGAATCTAAATGTATAGTTTTACGAACTGATCTTAATTTTTTTACAGGTTTAGACATAGATACTATTGTACCTTGATAATCATAAGCTTTATTCATTTATGATTAAATAAAGAATTTAAAACTTTGAAAATAATCCGACACATAATCCTGCTAATAATTGAGCTCCAATAAAATATAATGCTCCATATTTAGATACTTTTCCATTTATATATTTGTATAATGTTACTGCCGGATTTAAATCTGAACCGATAGTTATAGCTACTGCAAATGCTGCTACAACTAATACCGGAGATTTAGCGAATGCTATAGCAGCAATTAATAATAGCGTAGCAATAAATTCTGAAATATATGGTAGCATCTTTATTAATAAAGAAATGAAATATTTAGTTGTTAAAGCTGTTATTGGTTTTGGTGATAGATTAGAATCTTTAAAGATGTATATTGATTATGCTTTAAAAAATGATTTAATTGTTCATATAGATTGGAGAGATTCTATATGGTGTCATAATAATGAAACATTTTATAAATATTTTCAATTAACTGATTTAAAACAAGTTTTGACTATTGATGAAATTCCTAAGGATTTAAGAATATTTCCAACTTTTTGGCAAGATAAATTAGATACTATTTTAACTGAAGATATAATTAAAAATAATCATAAAGAAATTGAATTAAATAAATTAGAAGGTAATTATGATTGTGATATTTTAGTTGTTACTTCTTATGGAATAAGAACTATTTATAATGATTATTCATTTTTTTATAATAGATTTAAAATCATAGATTCAAGAATATCTCAAGAAGTTGTACAAAGACAATCCAAATATAATTTACAAGATAAATGGGGTATACATTTAAGAGGAAGTGATCGTGCAAAATCTTATGATTTTAAATTAAAAAGATTTATGGAACTAAATATTAAATTAGTTCATAATGGTATTCTAGGTGGACAAAAATGTATAGCTGTATCTGATGATCCTGATTATATAAAATTATGGAAATCAAGATATCCTAGTTTTGAAATTTTATCTTCAGGAACCAAATCTTCAAAAGCTACACATTTATTAACAAAAGATGAACTAAATGAAACAAAAGATGAAATGAATATTAATTTACTAATTGATTTTTTTACTTTATGTTCATGTAAAAAAGTATTTTCTACTAACTTAGATTCAAGATTTGCGTTAGAAGCACAAAGAACTAAACCTTTTATTAATAGAATCCTTTAGGTCCTAATTTCAAAGTTCTAGGTAATCTTATATTATTATGAACATACGGTTCAAAATTTAAAAATACATCTGGTTTTGAAACTAAATTAGGTTGATCTAATGTAGAAGGAATTGTATCAGTATTAAATTCTAAAGATTTAGTAAGATATTTTTTATTTATATAAGTACATTCAAAGAAATAAGGTATATTATTAACTAAATCATATTTAAAGTTATTTCCATGTAAATGAACTAATGCAAAAACTTCATTTAATTTTTGAAACATTTTTTTATGTCTATCTGTAAACGCAGAATGAAATTCAATTACAAGTTGACTTATATTTTGTAATTGATCTAAAGATAAACTTTCAATCCATTGAAGTTCATAACCTTCAATATCCATTTTAATAAATATAGATTTATTTGAATTAATTAAATTATGTAAATTTGTTTCATTTGATTTTTCATAAAATCCAATATTTTTTTTAATCCAATGAAATTTTGGATTCGTTGATGGCGATTCTAAAATTGTACCATCATAAGCATAACAATCAATATCTGAAAATTTATTTAAAAATTGATCTTCAAATGTTGTATCGTTACTAATTCCACCTGAAATTAAAACATCATATTTTATATTAGGTATATTACATATAACATATCCACCATCATTATTTTTCCCAATTCGTTCTTTAGGAAATTCAGATTTGTAAACTCGCAATTCCATCTTAATATAAAACGGATACTTTAATCTTTTTTCTTTAAACCTTATTAAAATGCTTACTTTACAAGGATATAAAATTCATAAAGATCAAATAAGTAATATACATGATATAAAAGGAAAATTAAATATTAAACCTTTTATTCCAAGTGTATTTGTAAAACCACAATTTGTTTCAAGATATAATATCTTTACTGAAGATTCTGATTATTTATATATTCCAAAACATTATGGTATACAAAATTTTGGAATGTTTAGCTCATCAGAAAGAGAATCTCCTCAAACTCCTACTAATAATTGGCTATTTAATGGAAAATTAAGAGATGGACAATTTGAAGTTGTTAATTCTTTCTTAAAACCTTTTCCACATGATGGTATTATTTCATTACAAACTGGTGGTGGTAAAACTATTTGTGGATTATATATTGCTTCTCAACTAAAATTACAAACTATTATTTTAGTTCATAATACTTTCTTAAGAGATCAATGGGTAGAAAGAATTAGCGAATTCTTACCTAATGCAAAAATTGGACAAATTCAAGGTGATAAAATTGATATTGAAAATAAAGATATTATTATTTGTATGCTTCAATCTATATCTTTAAAAGAATATGATTCTAAATTATTTACAAATATTGGATTAGTTATTGTAGATGAATGTCATCATATAGCATCAGAAGCATTTTCAAGATCCCTGAGTAAACTAACTTCCAAATATATGCTTGGATTAAGTGCAACACCTGAACGAAAAGATAAATTAATGTATGTGATAAATTGGTTTCTTGGTCCTTTATTATATAAATCTAATACAGATGATAAAGTTGATGATAAAGTTGAAGTTGAATATTATGAATATGATCCACCAAATAAAGAATTCAATGATGTTATTTTAAATCCAAGTGGTGTAATGTTCACATCTTTAATGATTAATAAAGTTATAGAATATGAACATAGAAATGTATTTCTTGTTGAACTCTTAAAAGATATATTTGAAGATAAACAAAAACAAATATTAGTTTTAAGTGATAGAGTTGAACATTTGAAAACTATATTTAATTTATTACCTTTGGAAATTCAAGAAGAATCGTGTATTCTTTCGAGAGATATTAAATCAGAACAAAGATCTTTATGGTCAAAGACAAAAAAGATCTTAATTGCTACTTATACTATGTGTAAAGAAGGATTTGATGTTCCTTCATTAAATACTTTGGTTATGGCAACTTCAAGACCTGATATAGAACAAATTGTTGGTAGAATTTTAAGAATTGAAAAACATAAGAGAACTATAAATCCACTTATTATTGATATTGTTGATCCAGCATTTAGAAGACAATTTCAAGAAAGATTACAATTATATAAGAAACGTAATTATAAAATACAAAAGATGGTACTTACCTAGTAAAATATGCAGCAGGTTTAATTAATTCATCATAAATAATTCCTAATAATGAATATTTTAAATCTTCTTTAAATTCTTCATCAATTTTTATAAATATTATTGGATATGATGCTATAGATATTTGTAATTTTATAAAAGGATCATTATCATAACTTAAACATAAAAATAAATTTTCAAGATATTTCATAAGTTCAATAATAGTTTTGTCATTTATCCAAACTTTATTTATAACTAATCCATCTGTATATCTCAATAAAAATGACTGATGATGATGTAATCTTCTTCTAATTTTTATTACATCATCATTTTCTTTAATTTCCGATCTAATTAATCTTATTATTATATCATCACCAATACTCATTTATAGTTAAAAAGTTTGATATATTTAAATTTAATCATCATCTTGAAACATTTCTTGAGTAGTATAGTCATTATAATCTCTTGTTATTCTATCACCATAATCACCATGATCAACTTCCATAATATTCCCTTGTGTATTTAATGGCATATCGCCATTATCAACATAATCTCTGAAATTATTATATCCTTCTTCAGGTTTATTTGAATCTAATGAAGCTTGTAATTCTGCATATTCTTTTTCAATATCTTGTTCTAATTGATTCGCAAAAAATTCACGATCTTCAATATTCACAATAAATTCAGATTGACCAATATCAACTAATAATTTTGTAATTTCTCTTTGTTTATCTGTCATTTCACGATATCTTGATTTTAGTAAATCTGTTTCTTTCTTTCTTAATTTATTTTCTTCAGATTCAGCTTTATCTTTTGATGAAAATAAAATACGGAATACTAAATCTGATTTCAAAGATTCATTTAATCTTCTTATATACACTGATGAATTCTTATCAGATTTAATATAATTTAATAATTTATATATGAGACCTTTTATAAAATCTCGTAGCAATGATAATGAATCATTAAATTTTAATAATTCAGATCTAATTTCAATTTGTTTTTCTTTTGGAAATTTAGTTTGTGATAATATATCTAATAATCTATTTAATAATATTGTATAAGATGAATAATCATTTGAAGTATTTTTTATGAATTCAGTTAGAATAGGAAAATCTTTAATTAATCCTAATGAAATATTCTTTTCAATTTCTTTTTGATTTAATTCTGATTTTATAGATTCTTGTATTTTCATTTGTAATTCTTGTAATTTTGGACTAGGTAATAATTTATCTTGCAATTTAAGAGGTTTTTGAATAATATTAGGTAATTTCTTTAATGAAAAAATAGAATAACTTTTTTGTCCTGAACAAAGCATTAATGCTTCATCTTGAATTTTATCACCATATCTAAAATATTGATCATCAATTCTTAATGGAGGAAATGTAATTAAATTTGTTACTAATTCTTCTTGTGGTAAAACATATTGTTCTTTAGCAATTTCAAATAATGATAAAAATTGTTTATGGAAATATTTTAAGAATGGTATTAATTCATCTTTTATTTTTTTAGGTTTTGAAAGAATGATTTTTGATAATGATTGTAAAGGTCCTCTTACAGATGGCAATTCTTCAAATACTTTACTAGTTAAATTTATTATTGATTCAATTATTGGACTTTCATTTATAGATTCAGAATCACGAGGAAATCCGTTTAAGCTTAAAGGTTTATTTCCAAATGTTCTTCTTGGTATTAAGAAAGGTATATGTACTTGTAATAAAGTTATTAATCCACATAATCCAAGAATACATTCAATTCTATCTTGATCATCTTTTTGAATTTTTCTTGCTTTTAAAGCTTTTGTCATATTTCTAATAAATCCCAGAACACTTATTAATTGTGTTTCTTGAGGAAGAATTTGTAAATATGCGATTAAAATATATAGTAAACTTTCACCACCATGATTTAAATCAAATTTATCTTTCATTTTCAAAAGAGAATTTGTAAATGTTTCTATAGTTTTTTCACCTATAAACGTATCTTGATTTAATGATTCATATGACATAACTAATCTTCCTGAATCATCATATTCTTCAACTGCAATAAGAACTTTAGATGAAACTTCTTCACCACAATATTTACATATGCGTTTACCTAATTGTATAAATGTCCATTCATTCAAAAAAGATTGTGTATTATCATCTAATTGTCCTCTTAAAATATTTAAAGTATGTTCACAAATAACAAATGATTTATTTAGATCAACGTATTGTTTATTAATATTTTGTAAATCTCTTAATAATAATTCAATAGCATTAAATTTATCTTCTGATGTTCTTTGTGTATCTTCTAAAATAGTTAGAACATCTTTACGTCTTTCAGATTCAATTAAATTCTCAAATTTTTCATATTTCATTAAAATAGGTTTAGATTTTTCTACTTGAAATGATTTAAGTAATTTTTTATATTTAGATAAGATTTCAGAATCTGTATTTTCTTTCCATCCTATTTTATTACGAGTTAATTCAAATGATTTTTGTTGTTGTATAAAGCCAATAGGAACACAAGTCCCTTCACCAATTTCAATACCATCTTTATTTTTTGGTCCTTGTCTATATAATCCAGCATGTAAGAAAGAATCAAAATCACCTAATAAATTCTGACATATTTCTGCAGATGTTCTAGGATGTTCCATTACTGGACCTTCGGGTGAACCTAGAGCAACTATTCCTGAAGAACTTGAAGCAGAAATTAATATTTGTCCTATAAAATATCCACCATCAATTTGTTTAGAAAGCCATAATCTTTCATCCATACCAGGAAAATAAGATTCTAAATAATTCTTTTGTAATATGTCCGAAGGTTGTTTTTTTTCTAGTTTAGGAAAATCTAATTCCAGAACTTTTTTAGGTGTTTGTTTTAATTCGATAGGAGGAAATCTTGTTTTCCATAAACTCCACGGAATTTGTGATAATTTAATATCATATAATTTCAAATATTTTTGTCCTTCATTATAAGGATCATTTAATACAGGTATAGCATGTTCCATAATAGCTTCTAATGAAGGATATAAATCTAATAATGGCAATTGTGATTCATAATAAGATTCTTTATTAGATTTCAAGAATGGATGTGATTCTAGGGGATTAGGTAATTCCAATAATCTTTGTTTTAAGAAATATCCATTAATTTTAATATCATCTAAAGTTGAAAGAAAATCAATATTAATTAAATCTGATGAACCATCGTCTCTAATAACTCTTTTCGTTCTTGAATAAAAATTTAGAGCATGTATATCATTTATTCCATCTTTATTAACAAGCAATTCATTCTTTGTAATTTGTAAACCTTCGCCTGTTGAATTAAAAGGTTTGGGTAAAGCATCAATTAATCTTGGATAATAATTTGATTGTTTTAACGATGCTTGTGAAAATAAAGGATTATATTCTTTTTCAAAAGAATAAGGTTTGTATTTGAATTCACTATATGATGGTAAAATCCAATCAACATTTAAAGATGTTCTATGTAAATTCAAGAAATAATCTGTATCCGTAATTGTAATTAATTTAGAATAAGCTTTACGAATACGATCTCTATCATATCTTAATTCTTTTAATTGATATGATGTAGGTTTACCTTGAGGCAAACTTTTTTCAAAAAAATCTTGTAATTGTTCATCCAAAGTAAAAAATCGTAGTTCTTCGGGTCTTGTAATTTGTTCTTGAAAATCATCAATAGTTTCTAATAATTCAAATTCTGAAGTTGGATCAAATACTAATATACCTTCCATTATTATTATAATGATTTTTCTACTATTTCACAATAATCGTGAATATGTTTTTGAGCATCTTTTAAAATATCTTCAGGTTTAGATTCAGTAATGAATTTCAAACTAAGTTCTTTTACAAGAGGATGTAGAATATCATAACCTACAAATCCAGTTTTTTGTAGATGATAAATAGTTTCTTGAAGAAGTGATCCTTCTGTATGTGATCCTTTCTTTAATGAAATAGAGTATACATCTTTTTCAGATTCACGGGCAATATTTTCCAATGCTTCTTCGATCCATTCATCTAATATCTTTCTTAATTCTTTAACTGACTCTTTTAATAATTCTTTACATGATTTAGTTCCTACACTCTCAATATTAAAATCTACCCAATTAGGACGACCATGATCATCAACTGAATAAGATTTTTGAATATAGAAATTATCAAATACTCTTTCATCGGCATCTTCTTTTTTCATATATTCTTCTTTATCAAGTTTTGCACGTTCAGGATCAATATGATAATTATATGATGCTGTACATACATATGACCCTTTTTCAATTGCTAATTTTCCAGTAACATGAATTTCTTCACCTTTACGAACTTTTATGAAAACTAGAGGTTTATCAAGATCTCTATCTTTCATTAGTAAAGATTTAGGACCTTTTTCAACATTAAAATCATCTGTAGTTAGAATTCTATCCTTGTCAGGAATAGGAAAACATTTAAGTTCAACTAAAGCATTTTTAATTACTTCTGCATTATCAGTATCAATAATAATAGGTAATAATTCCATACGATGTTTAATCATTTCATGTGGCATTTGAGTAGTGTTAACTAATATATTAATATCTCTTAGTACTACCATAGGTAAATATTCACCTACAAGAATACGTCTTAGACCATTAATAAATGTTATAGGAAATCCTTGGAATTCACAACTAAAATGAAATGCAGATGATTTTTTTACATGGAACGTCGCCATCTTTTTATTATTATATAAATTACGTTCTTATTTAATTCCGTTTTTTCCCTTTAATTAAAATAACAAATGTCTCAACCTTATTTATTCTATAGTGAAAAGTGTCCGCATAGTAAACAAATTATTGAAACTTTAAAAGCTCTTAACAAATCTTCTCTTTATAAATTTATTTTGGTTGAATCATTACCAAGAAATCAAATTCCTCAATTCTTAAAAAAAGTTCCTACTTTGTATAACCCTGAATCAAAAGAAGTTGTTGTAGGTAAAGATATTTTTGGTTATATTGCTAAACCTACAAATGCAAGAAAAGAATTACCTGCAAAAGAACAGCAACAACAAGCAAGTCAAAATATTGGTGATATTTCGGCATGGGGATTTGAAGGTATGGGATCATTAAGTGAATCTTATTCTGATTGGAATACACCTACATCATTTTCATCCGACGGAAATAGTTTATATACTTTCTTAGGATCAAATACAAATATTACTGGTGGTCCTGTAGAACCTAAAACTGAAAATACTTTGGATAAAGGAAAGGCAACAGGTGAAATTGCTGCGAGATTAGAAGCTATGCAAAAAGAGCGTAAAAGTGAGTTTAATGGAATTCAACGTAAATAAAATAAACTAAAGAATGTCCAAAAAAATTCTTATTGATACATTTTTTAATCAATTCACTGATTTTCTAAAACAATTAGAAAATATGTATCCCGATGACACAGATTTTCCTGTTTTTATTACTACACTAAATCTACTTAAATCTACAAATCCTATTTTAGTAGTGAAATTTGTTAAAGAAAATATTGTAGATTTGTATAAAGATAAGATTCTTAATAAAGATGAATCGTTTTTCTTAGATCAAGATTATACACAGCATGGTGATGTAGATTTAAATATTGTACACAAACTTAAGAAATATGTTAAAGATATGTCACCAAATTCTAAAGATGTTGTATGGAAATATATTGATCTTCTCATGAAACTATGTTTGAAAATTCTACAATTTTAGTTTTCAAATCCGTATAAATCCGCGGGATTTAGAGAAATTAATTCATATAATCCATTAGAAGAATCTTTGAAATTACGAAATAAGATTTGATTGATTTCTGCAGGTGTCCACTTTCCTTCTAAATCTGCTAAACCAGTATCAACAATTTCTTTATCATAAAATGATCCTACCATTTCACATAATGTTTTTAGAGAACATTTTTTGAAATGTACAATCATATCTATGCGTCCAGGTCTAATCAGGGCCTTATCAATTCTTTCAGGATAATTTGTTGTTATAGCAATAATTCTACCTTCAGATTCTAATGTGCCATCTAATAAATTTAAGAGAAAAGATAAATCAATGGGATTTTGTTCAGGTTCTTGAATAATATTACCAAATTCATCCATTTTAATTTCTTTTTTATGAATTTCGGGTTTTTTGAAATCACGTTTTAGAACAATATCTCCCATAGCATCAATATCTTCAATAACATACATACGTTCATTTACAGGTATAGTATATCTTTCAGTTTTACCATTATCCCATACATTTATTTCATCATTGAAAAACAAATGATTTAATTGTTCTTTAGATTTGATTTCAGATAAATGAATATTTATAATATGTCTTTTACCAACATTTGCAATTGCTTTAATAGTTGAAGTTTTTCCACATCCAGGTTCACCATGAAACATAAATCCCAAAGTATGTGGTATACCTTTGGAATGATACCAATCTTTTCGTTCTAAGAAAAATTCAGTATGGGCTTTCAAAGAATCTCTTTCATCAAAATATACATTACTAAAATTTCTTGAAGTTTGGAATTTATGTTTTGTAAACATTATGAAATTTGATGGTAATGTATTTTGCATAGTTGATCTAGTTTTTTGTTGTACCATCATATCAAAATAATATTTATTTGTTCCTAGTTTATTTGACATATGTCTATCATAATTCAAAATACACGATTCTACATAAGATTGTAAGAAAATAGATTCATGATTATAAGAAAATAATCTGAATTTCAATAATTCTACATTTCCATCAGAAAATCTTATATCAAGTAATTGAAAATATATATCTTCATCTACTTTAACATATTCATATTCATAAGGCAAATAATCATGATGAGTTATAGATAATAATTTAGTTATGGTAGGAATTTTTGATATAGTATAAATAACAGCATCCATTCTATTTTGAAAATAGTTATTTTGTTTTGAATTCTTATCTTCTTTTTGTCTTTCAAATTGTATTTCAGATTTAATTTGTTGTTTAGGCGGATCATTCAAAATTCGTTTAGGAAAAAAGTATTCAGTTAAATAAGGTAAATATTTAGGATAGAATTCAACTAAAGTTATTAAAATAAATATTTGTAATGAATTTGATGAACTTGTAAATATTAGATGTAATTTTAATAAATCTAATATTTGCGAATTCATTTTATTTTTAATTAATTTATTAACGTGTAATACACATATCTAAAGTAGGAATATTTGTTTGTAAAGGTTTTGTACGTTTTAATCTTAATGATTCTGAAGCTTTATCTAAAACTTCATTTGATAAAGAAACATATTTCTTGAAATCTCTTAATGGACCTTGAATATTCATACTTGGGAAATACATTCTTATAGGTGGTAATTTAGAAGAAATCAAATCATTTGTATTTTTTAAATAATTTCTATATTGTTTTATATCTAAAGGTCCACCAAACATTCTTAATAAAGTTTTTGGCGGTGCTGGACTAATAATATATTGTTCATATAAAAATCCATATAATTGTATCAGTAATGAATGTCTATACCATCTTGAACTATCAGAAATTGAATAATCATTATACAAGAATGCTAATGCACATTCAGGTGAACAATAATGTCCTTCACAAATAAATGTATTTTTATATGTATCATATGTAATAGGTAAAGCAAATGCCGTTGTATTAAATCCATGGCAACACCAAAAACATGATGTAGTTCTTGAATATTCTTTTTCTTTATGTATATTTTCTAAAAGAGGTTTTAAAATATCATTTGAAAATCTTTCTTCTGCTGTATTTTCTATAAATGTTTGTGAAAGAATATCAGAATAAGAAACTTTTTCACCTACAGGACATATTATATCTTGATTCTCATTAATTTTCAAAAAAAATATTATTGGAGTTTCTTTAATTTCCATAGTAGATTTCTTATTTTTGCGTGGAGGCATTTTTAAGTTTATTAATTTTTTAATGTAAAAACGGAATTTTTTTTTATAATTAATTGAATCTAAAATTCTAAACTTTTATTGTGTCTTCTATGCGTAAAATAATCGTAGTGATTTTGGCGTTGTTGACTATAATTCAAACAACGAGTGCAGCATACCCGGTGATGAAGTTGGGAGTTGACCTTATGCATCTTAAAAACATGAATCGGGTTCTAAAAAACAACAATGTGAAAGCAACTCCATCAGTTTCGCCCGAACCATATAAAGAACTAACTCCTAGTAAATCTAGGAGTATTAATTTGATGATGTGGATTCTGGTTCCATCATGCGTCATGTTTGTCCTTTGTTGGGTGGCGAACATAATTGAAGAAAATAATTAAAAGTTAATTAAAGAAGTAAATAGGAAATTATCCCTAATTTTTATTAAAACGGAACTTTTATTTATAGAATTTCCTTATTATTTTAAATTTTATATAGTACATAAAATTAGAAATTCGCGTTTTGTTAATTATAATCGTATTTCTATTAATAGTAATGCGTGATGAATCATTTGGTCCTAATATACTTATTGAATATCTAAATTTTAATTATTCTTTATATTTTGATCTAAGGAGCAATACATCAGTTAGTGAAACTATATCCATAATTGGATTGATAATTATCTGTTTGATGATTTTGGTAACATATCAAATAATTGATTAATAACATGTTACTTTTAATAAAGTAATGTAAGTTATAAGTTATAATATAATCTTTTTTAAATACATATTTTAAAATAATAATAATAATAATGGAAGATTATTTATTAAGTATTGTTTTAACAACAGTTGTTTTTATTGTTGTATACATTATTTTGAAATATTTTTCATATTCATCTTTATCAGGAGGAGGATCAAACTTAGTTTCTTCAATTCAAGATGGTAAAACTGAATCAACTTATTCTGGTAATATACAAGTATCTCAAAATCAAAAAAAAGGTTTAGTATTTTCTTATACTGCGTGGATACTTATTGATGATTTTAATTATAAATATGGCGAACCTAAAATTATATTTACAAAAGGTACACCTGACTTAAAAATTAGTTGTCCTGCTCTAGTAATTGATCCAAATACAAATTCTTTATTAATTTATATTGATACTTATGGAACCAAAGAAATCATTCCTATTTCAAATATTCCTGCTAAGAAATGGTTACATGTAGGTATAGTTGTAGATCAATATTCAACTAATATTTATATTAATGGAACTTTACATACCCATCATACATTAAATCAATTACCTAAACAAAATTCTGCTAATGTTCTTATAACTCCTAAAGGTGGATTTAATGGAAAAGTTGGTTCAATTGATTATTATCCTACTTTATTAGATCAAAATGATATATATAATTTATCTTTAAATACACCAAAATTAGATAGATCTTCTATCGGTATTGTTCCACCTTATTTTGCACAGACATGGTGGCTACAAAAATCTTAATGAGCAGCAGCACTTAAAGCAGCTTGGGCTGATGTAGCTTTATCTGAAGCATCTTTAACTCTTTTTTGATCTTCTTCATATTTTTCGATAAATGATTTAAAATCAGATTGTGTTTTATGTACTTCTTTTCCAAGAATTATATTTTGTGCTTCTAATTCTTGCATAGTTAAATTTTCACGTAAATAATAAACTCTTACTATTAAGAAAACTAAAATCATTAATAAAAAATATAAAATATCTATCATTCTTATTATAAATGAGTGCTAATAAATTATTTTTATTACAAAATCCACCAGTTGTATTAAATAACATTATTCCTACATGTAATGAAAATAGTTCTTTATATTCAGGAAGAGGTCAGTATTATTCAATTCTAAAATATAATGATACTAGAATTGAAAATGTTGGATTAGGTACTTTATATAGTGATCAATTTAGAATAACTGCTTTAAGATTTATTGATGAAGCATTGCTTAAAACATTATGTTCTAAAAATATTTCATTACAAAATTATTTAAGTGGAGAATATACTTTAGATAATATTATTTCAATAATTAATGAATTAAAATCTAAGAACCCAACGTTAATTTTTCCTAGATTAAATATAATATGAGTTCACAAAGCACAGTATCCGTGTCTAATCATGTATGGAAACATGGTTTTGCGCCTAGAGATTCATCAGATTATACAAAACAATTAAAATCTAAAATATTGTATACCCAATTAAAATCCAATGTTACAAGATTATCTCAAAGTCAAAAACAATCTTACAATTTACAATTAGATTATAATTTAGGCGGTGTTGTTTGTGGAGGATGTACAGGTGGAGCTGTATACACTAAACTTAGAGTAGGTTCTTAATTATACATAGATTTCCATGCTTCGGGTTCTTTTGGTTGTAAATCGCATAAAAGTTTACGTATATTTGTTTCTCCTAGTTTCAAAGGAAATGTGAGAGGAATAAAGAATTTATATTCTTTCATTACTTCATCATCTGCAATTCTAAGCATATTAATTCTTGTAATTAATGTTTCAGCTGCTCGAATTAAATTTCGAACACCTTGTTCTTTATATGAATATTCACTAATTAAGAATTTAATTGATTCTAAATTTAAATCAATGTCCTCTTTTGTAAATCTTAATCTTTCAACTAATCCTGGCCATATATAATCTTTTAAAATAGTTTGTTTTTCTGTATCAGAATAACCTCCACAATTTATAACTTGCATTCTATCCTTTAAAATTGGATTAACTAAATTAATATCATTAAAAGAAAACACAAATAAACATTGAGACATGTCAATATCTATACCTGCAAAATATCTATCATGAAATTGAGAATTTTGTGTTCGATCAGTCAAATGTATTAACATACTTGCAACTTCTTCACCATGAGGCGTTCCTGAAATCTTATCCAATTCATCAAAATATAAGACAGGATTCATACATCCGGATTGCATTATAGAATCTACTATACGTCCCCACATTGAACCTTCATATGTATATGAATGGCCAACATATGTTGCTATATCTGATGCTCCACCTAAAGAAAAGAAATTAAATGGTCTTTGAAGAGCTTTGGCAATACCGTATTTAGCAATTGATGTTTTTCCTACGCCTGCAGGACCATGTAAAGCAATAACATTACCTATAGATTCAGGATTTGTTACCCATTGTGCTAGAACTTGCATAATTTGAGTTTTTGCATTATTCATTCCATAAACAGCTTTATTTAAAGTTGTTTTTGAAGTTTTTAAGAATTCAGAACATGCTTGTTTACCATCAGAAAATTTTACACTTACTGGTACATTTTTTCCAAATGGAATTTTTAGAAATCCATCTACCCAATTTTTTAATTTATATGAATCATTACCATCATCATCCATAGATTCAATTTTTTTAAGTACACTTGATTTTGTATATTCTGAAATTGGTAAAGATAAAATACGAAATTTTAATGGAACTTCACTTTCTTGTTGAAAATATTTAATTTTTTCCATAAATGAATTTAGTTCTAGTTTTTTTTCAACTGATAAAGTATTAAAATAAATTAATTCTTTTCTTGTTAGACGTAATATGGGTTCAATAATTGATTCTTTTCTTTTTCTCTGTCTTTTTTTAGGTGGTTGTTTAGGTTCTTCTTTCATAAATTCAAGTAATCTTGATACCATTTCATCATCTGATGGTACGTATGATGATTCTGACTCTGATCTTTCATCTAATTGAACAACAATTTCAGTTTTTTTTGATTTTTTATTGTCATCATCTTTAAAATCAGCACTTGCTTTACGCAATTTAGCATTTTCACGTGATGGACGTTTAGGCATCCTTTCTTATACCTTATAAAATAAAACAAAATTCAAAATTCATTTTCATTTAAAATAATAATGGAAGAGATAGAAAAAGCAGCAAAAGAAGCACAAGAAATCATAGATAAAAATGAAGCTTCAGATCCTTTAATACATAAGATGATGAGTATAGTTAAAAAATTTCTTCAGCATTCTAAAACGATGTGCTATGGAGGCACTGCTATAAATAATTTACTTCCTAAAGAAAAACAATTTTATGATATAGAAAAAGATATACCCGATTATGATTTCTTTACTACTACACCTCAAAAACATGCTAAACAAATTGCCGATATTCTAGTTAAAGCTGGTATTAAGAATGTCGAAGTTAAACCTGGTATGCATTTAGGAACGTTTAAAGTATTTGCTAATTATACAGGTGTAGCAGATGTAACTTCAATGGAACATGAATTATTTGAAGAATTATGGAAAGATCGTATTACAAAAGATAATATTAATTATGTTCCTCCTAATTTTTTAAGAATGTCCGTTTATTTAGAATTATCAAGACCTAGAGGATTTGTTGAGAGATGGAAAAAAGTTTATGGTAGATTAAAATTATTAAATGAAGAATATCCTATTAAATGTCCTTTGGAAGAAAAGGAATTTCACGATAAACATATTCCTTCTGAAACTCAATTTAAAATTGAACATATTTTAAAAGATCAAAATATTATTTTACTTGGATTTAATGCTGCTACATTCCAAGCTGATGAACAATTAAAAAAGTGGATATTTCCTTTAGATCTTTTATGTACACCTGAACATATTGATACATTAGTTAAAAAATTAATACATATTCTAAATTTAAAAAATCTGAAATCTGAAAGCTTTAATGAATATGCTGAAATTTTACCTCCTCATACAGATATAACATTAAATAATAAATTATTAGTTAGAATATTTGAAACTTCTGCATGTCATAGTTATCATGAATTACAAAATAAAATGAAAATTGCTTCTATTCCTACACTCTTAAACTTTTTCTTTGCTATGATATATGCTGATAAAGAATTTATTGAACATACATCAAAAGATCGTATTATTTGTTCAACTCAAGAATTAATGGATTTAGCTAATGATGCTGGAAAAAGAAGATATAAATTATTAACTCCAATTACATGTACGGGTGAACAAAAAGATCTTATGGATATGAAAAAAGAAAAATCAGATTTATATGAAAAATTATCAACGAATAAGAATTCAAAAGCTTTTCTAAAATATTTCTTTAGTTATACTCCTAAACATAGTTTTCATGGTGGAAGAGTAATAGAACTTAGTAGGATGTTTCCAAAGAAACCGGGATTAGATTATAGTCGGCTAAAGCTAACACCTGAAGGTGAATATAGTATAACTAAAAGTCATGATTCATTAAAAATCATTGAAGCTATGAAAAAATTATGTAAGGTATTGAAAAATAAAACTATTGCTGATTTAAGCGGTAATGTTGGCGGTGATACAATAAGATTTGGTATAAATTTTAAAGAAGTTGATTCATATGAATTAAATCCTATAAATTTCGAAGCTTTGAAAAATAATGTTGAAATATATGATTTAAAAAATGTTCATTTACATTTAGGTGATGCAACTAAATTATTTAAGAAAAAAGTTGATTTTGTTTATATTGATCCTCCATGGGGTGGACCTGATTATAAAGATAAAGAAAAATTAGTTTTGAAATTTGGTGACAATAATGTAGATAAATATCTAAAAAGTATTTTAGAACAAGAATGGAGACCTAAATATATATTTTTGAAATTACCTTCAAATTATGACTTTGATACATTTACAGAACTTCCTAATATACATACAACTATACATAAATTTCAAATTAGAGGATTTTATTTACTTGGCATTAAAACCTTGAACTAATTCAACTAATTCGGTCATATCTGTATCTTCTTCAGCAGGACCATTTGTAAAAGATTCTAAACATTCATCACATAAAATTAATTCTTCATAATAATTCTTATGTTTTTCATGTTCAAAATTATGTTTACAATTTGAACATTTAGATTCTTTATCTTTAATTTTTTCTAGAATTTGCTGATATTGTTGTTCTAATCTATAAATTAATACAAATGTATTAATATTTTCATCATATTTATCTAATCTTCTTAAACATTCAATTTCATCTATAATTGAAAGTAATTCTTCTTCCATTTTTTCTTGACTAAGAAAACTTAATTAAGAAAAAAATCCGTTATTTATTATTTTAAGCTAGTAATTCAGCTGGAATATCATGATGATCATCATCTTCCATTAAAGGAACTAACCATTCTTTCCAATTTTCTCTTGGAACTTTTTGTAAATCAAGAAACGATCTTGCTTGAACAATTCTTTCACGAATATCTTCTATTTCAAGAAGAGATGATAATTTATCAGAAATTATTTCATTTAATGATCTTATATCAATTTCTTCCATATATCCAGATAGGATATTACATAATCTTGATAAGTTGCCTTGTGCACACATACCAATATTATCTTCCAATTCACTTTTAAGAATTCTTTTCAAATCTTCTGAATGTTCAGAAGATTTAATATATTGCCAAACGCCATTTAAGACATTAGCATAAATACCTTTACCTAAATCATAAATATCATGATCATTACAATAATGTTGAGTCATTTGTAATGTTGATTCTTTAGATAATTTACATTCACCTATAATTTCACTTAGAGTTTTTAATGTATCAGTTTTATATTCTAATGGTACATTAACTTTTAAGATTTTTTCAACAGTTTCTTTAACTTTTTTAATAACAATTTCAGTATGAACATTTTGTTTATCACCTGCAAATTCAGCTAATTGTCCTCCTTGGACATTAATATGATTATTATTACGAATGCGATTTATATTATTCAAATAACCTCGCCATCTTTGACGCATTCTTTGAATTCTTTGAGCTCTTAATTCCGCACGTCTTTGTCTAAAGGGTTGATCAGGATCAACACCTTCATTTGCTATAATTTGTTGTCGAAATCTATCTTCAAATAATAATAATTGAGAATTATATCTAAGTGTTTCAACACGAAGACGTCTTTTTAATTCATCATTATCAATATGTCCATCAAAATATCTGCTACGAGTATCACGTACATAATTATTATGAATATAACCTAGTTCAATTATTAAAGTTTCATTAGGTCCATAATTTTTATAACAATGTCTCTTACATCTTCCTGATTCTTCCAATAAAATATTACATGGAAAACCATCTCGTTTAATAGCTGAACATTGTTGCATTATTAAATTAATAATGAAAAATATTTAGTTGAATTAAAATTCGTTTTCATTGTTTATTTTTAGTTTTCCATAACAATAATTATTACTAATATAATAACAAAATATATCTTTAGTATAATAATCATAACCTTTTTTTAAAAGGTCTTCTTCTGAAACATAATAACCACATATATTACATGTAGGATGATTCGGAATTCGAATACGTAATTTTTTAACATCAATATTTTTTTCTGAAAATATTTTTGAAATATAATTTCCCATTTTTATTAATATTAAAAATGTTTAATAAATAAAAAAATATTCATTTTTATCTCCAATCAATTGTAATATTCATAGGTCCACTAATAATTTTAGAATCTACAAATATACTTTGTAGTTTTTTACAAATTTCTACTAAAATTCGTGGAGATATTACTTCATCTGATGTCCATCTATACAAAAGATGACCCTTTTTAGCTTCTTCTAAAACTTCTTTCTTAATTTTATAAATTTTAGAAATAACAAACGCATATTCTTCATTACGTTTTTCAATATCAAATAATGCTTGTAATTGAAGTTTAGTATATGCTGCCATTTTTTAATAATTAAATTATTTTTTTAAATGATTTCCGTTTTTAAAATTTGAAATAAGTTTATTAAAGTTAGAAAAGATCTTTGTTTATAATTAAAACGAATTATTTATTATAGATAAATATTTAGTTTGTACACTAGAAAAGAATGTTAGGTATAATAAAATTTAAAAAAAATAGAATATCGGAATATATGCCAAAATCTTATATATGTAAAACTATTGAAGAATTTAATGATGGTTTAAGATTTCAACATAATTCTTATGGAATAATTTATAGGTATAATTCAATATTTAAAAAGATGATACCAATACAACAATGTTATTATGATATAAAAACAAATACTTATAAACTTACTTCTATTTCTTGTAATGAAGATTATGACTTTAATACCATATGTAAAGAATGTCAGAAAAATAATAATATGTATGATATTTTAAAATTATGTATTAATTGTATTGAAGATACATGTAAATATTGTAATTTAACTTTTAATGATTGTATTTGTTAAAACGAATTATTTTCAAATATATATTTTTAATTTAATTAATAAAATGTCAGAACATCTAGAACAAACAAAGGAAGTTTATGCTTTATTTAAAGAAACTAATAGGATTATCAATCATAAAAATCCATCACAAATTTATTATGAACGCCCACCATCAAATATTAAAGAAGATAAACTTAGATGGAGAAGATTTGTGTCTGATTTTGATACGTTTGAAGAACTTAAAAAATTCGTAAATGAAATATCTTCTATTGATGAAGGTGTAGTATATATTTGGTTCGAAAAAAAGATAAGAGTAATCAGGCAATAAAATTATAAATTTATAATGGTGTGTCACTTATTGTCATACCACAATATTCTACAGGATTTTGTGAATAATTTATGGGTACATATTTACCACATTTAATACAATCGTGTAAAAGAGTTCTAAAATTTGTCCAAAATTCTGGTGTATGGCCAATACTTTCAGTCATTAAATGTGCTAGTTCATGTAATAAAACAAACATTATAGTATTTTCATCTACGAATGGATAAGGTTCTTTAGTTTTATCACGCATACAAACAATAATTTTTTCACCTTTATTTTCAGAATATGATGTTGATGATGCACTAATATCATTTTCTTCTAAATTTTCAGGATTAAATCTTGCATATAATCTTTCATATGGTGGATTATGTTGTGTAGATTTTAAGTCATCCATAATTTCAATTAAATTCTTTTTAATTTTTGATAATAAATTTGCTGCTTCTTGTTTATCAGGTAAATTTTGAACTTTATATTCTTTATTATCTAATGTACTACGAACACTAACATTATTTGTTGGTCCTTGCATATATAAAGAAGCTAATATTAATCCTGTACCACCTAAAATTATAGGTAACATTCTTATTCTTATAAAAACGAATTTAGTTCTTATAAGAAATATATGTTATTAAATTTGAGCTCAAAGAGCAATAATGTCTGCCTTGGCATACTTTAAGAAGGAGGTTCGTAAGGAACTCCCTAAAGCTGAGGACTGGATTATTACTTATTCTGCGAAAGTCCGGCTTCGGTCGTGGATTGAAAGCCACTTTAAAAAGTCGGCAGAATTAAAATCCGCCTTAAAACACTTCATGAATGAAGAAGATCAGCGTGCGGAGTTTACGGAGGACGAAGATTCCTTGTTTCCTATTGATGAGGAGGAGGACTATTCGTCGCCGTATAAGGAGATGGTTAAAGCTGATACTGCTGCGTTTTATCAAGCCGTAAAGACAACTGCTGGCGCGGTTGTTGATCGCGTTCAGGAGGCCATAATGGTGGTTTGCTTTGGCGGGCAAGACACCGCCACGATTTAGTAAGTAGGTAAATTTAAAGTGCTTTTAAAAGCACACTTTTTAATTTTTTTAAATACCTGTAGGGAAGGCAGGTGCTTCAATTGTAGAATTTAGGAAAGGACCTACAGATCCTTGAGGATTCATAGGTTGAATTCTAATATCATATGAAGGATTTCTATTAGTTTGTAGTACACCACCAATAGCTGTATTAGTATGGTAACCAGCTTGTAAGAAATTTTGTCCTTTTAGATCAGCTGCGCTACCAGGATTTACAGATGCCCATGAAGCTCCTAGTTCACCTTTAGGTAGTAATTCACTTGATGATAGAGTGGTTTCCGTATATGTGCCTTGAGACGCAGGGTGACGAGCTTGTAGAGATTCTACAGGTTGAGCATCACCGCCAGCGGAATGTTTGCTTACACCCATAGGACCTCCATCAGCTAAGGGACCTTGAACACCCAAAGAACCTTTTAGTTGTTCCATACCTTCGCCTACAAACATCTTACTTGAAGAATAATTATTCATAACAACAGCGACTAATACGATTCCACCTAAAACTAAACCCAACTTCATAGTTTGAGAAACTTTCATTCTTATTTATGTTCATTCCAAGACAAAAAAATTCGTAGAATGATATCGTCCCTTTTTAGTAAGGATAAAAAATGCTAGTTTTTATTTTAACAACCTTGACTGCCATGATTGTGTCTTTAAGTTATCTTGGATCGGCACAAGTCAAATACTTAAAAGATAATTGGTCAGAATTAAGATGTAATCCAATATATATGCCTATGGCATCATACGTAGGTGTAGATCCATTTAGTAATTTTGTAAAATGTACAAATAAAAGTTTTGGTGATTATGCTGGTGCTGCTATGGATCCTTTACATGGCCAAATGTCAATTGTTGGAGATTCATTAAGTGAAATTTCAGGAACTTTAAGTGATATGAGAGGTTTGTTTAGTAATGTTAGAGGTGGATTTGGTATGGTTTTTTCAATGGTCTTTGGTAAGATTGCTAATTTAATGTCAAGTATGCAATATTTAATGATACGTATACAAACTCTAATGGGTAGAATTGTAGCTACATTTGCTACTCTTGTATATACTATGTTTACTGGAGTTGAAACTGGTCAATCAGCATGGAATGGTCCTCCAGGTAAAATTATTCGCGCACTTTAAATCATAATTAATATAATAGGGAAATATGCCATATATTTTTATAGGGACTTTTTTATTAGCTCTTACATCTGTATTTTATTTTTATATTGTTGCTAATTTAGGTAATATCAAAAACAATTGGTCGTTACATAGATGTAATCCTATATATATGCCTTTTGCTTCATGGATAGATCCATCAGAAACTGCAGATGGTAATTTTCAGAAGTGTATGAATCTTATGGGAAAAGATTTAGTTTCCAGTATGACCGATTTATTTGGTGCTCAAATTGCTTTAATATTTGAATCGTTATCATCAATTCTAAATCCTCTGAAATTATTTAGAAATTTATTTGCAACTATACGTAAATTTATTTTAGCATTCACAAATTCTACCCTGCAAAAAGCAAATGGCCCTATGAGTGCGTTTGCATATCTAATGGTAAAAATTCAAGATTTATTACGAAAAATGACAGGAAGTGGTTATATAACTGCGTTTTTTGGTTTATCGGTAGTTTCATTTATTGAAGGATTTATTTCATTATTTATTTCAATTATTAAAGGATTTATTATTGCTATGTTAATTATTGCTGTTATATTAGCATTATTTAATTTCCCTTTATTAGCTTTAGTTTTATATATATCTTCTCTCTTAGCGGGTATTTAAATTCTTTTCAAGATAAATAAAAGAAAATGACACGTACACAATTAGTTGTTATGATGTTTTTACTTGCTTTAGTTATGGGCTTTTCAATGAAATATTTTCCTTCTCGTGAAGGGTTTATGCAAAAAGAAGTTGGTATGCCTTTAGATGGTCCTTCTATGAGTCCTTATGATAGTCAAGATGGTAGTGGTTGGCAAACTATGCCTGTAGGTTCATTACCTCAGAATATAGCTCTTGAACAAAATAAATTAATGTTTTTAGTTGATACACCTTCTTCACCTTCATGCTGTCCTGGATCTGGTGGATTTTCTGATGATTCTGGATGTTTATGTGTAAGAGAATCGGACAAAGCTTTAATGAATACAAGAGGTGGTAATCGTTAAATTTAGAAATTTATATACTATACTCTAAATATAATAAAATGAATTCTCAAAAAGCATTCAAGAAATTTTTAGTTGATTTAAACTCTAAATTTCCTGATATAGTAAAATCTTCTAAATTAGATGAAAATGACATTGGTAAATTCCAAGAATTATTTATTAGTAATATTACAGAAATTCTAAAAAAAGATTCATCAGTTTTTTCAGAACCTAAAGAATTATTTGGTGGAGATTTATCTGAAATTTTTAAACAAAATCCTGATTTGATTTGGAGACATATGCAACCTTGTCTTTTTTCTTCTTTGTTTTATGGAGATGTTAAATCTAAATTGAAAGATATGCTTCCTGAACTTTTAGATGCGTTTAAAGAACAATTTAGTAATACAGATGAAATTGATAAGATTTTAGAAGATGAATCAAAAACATCTAAAATAAGTGATTTTTTTGAATATTTAAAAGAAAGTATGTTTGCTACATTATTACTAAGTGTATTTGAATCTATCGATTTATCAGAAGTTTTAACTATCAATCCTCAAGAATTTATGGATGATCCTTCAAAATTACAAGAACATCCTATAGTAGGAAAAATCCAAGCACAAATTCAAACTATTATGAAAAACAAAATTGAAAAAGGTGAATTCACAAAAGAAAGAATTATGAATGAATTTGAAGTATTTAAACAAAAAATCCAAGAATTGTTTGGCGATTATATGAATGAAACTATGGGAACAGCTAAATCAGATTTACCTCCTGAAATTATTATGGGGAATTCTCCTGAAGCAAGAAGAGCAAGAATGCTTGCTCGCTTACAAAGAAAATTAAAAGACCGGAAGAAATAAATAAGAAGATGTCTCAAGAACAATTATGGACAAAAAATCCTTCAGTATTATTTATGCCTGGATCATTTCAAAGATTTGTTCCTACTAAAGATATGGACATTCCTACATCTTTAAATGCCATCGTTAGATTTACTATTTATTTTTCAATTCTTTTATATGCAGGTACAAGCAAAAAAGAATATTTATGGTCAATTCCATTCGTTCTTTTATCTACAATGATATTTGCTTATTTATTTCCAACTCAAAGAGAATTAGTTGAAACGTTTACATTATTAAATTCTGCTCCTTCTCTTATACCTGAAAAAGTATATACAATGCCTACACCCGATAACCCTTTTATGAATCCTCTTTTAACAGAAATTCAAGATAATCCTAATAGACCTGATGCTGCACCTATCACAAGTAAACAAACTAAAAAAGAAATTGAACAAGCATTTGTAGAAACATCTGATATGTATATGGACACATCAGATAGATTTGATCAAGCTCAAGCTATGAGAACTTTCCATACATTACAATCTGGAACAATACCTAGTGATCAAGATGGATTTCTAAAATTTTTATCTAAAGAACAAGATGCTCCTGATACATCAAGTACATTTTTATCAAGAAATGCGAAACTAAAATCTGAAACTTATGTGCAAGCACAAGGATCACTAGGTTCTCTTCCGAATAGTATTTCTAAGCTTACGGGAACGTCTCCTTCTTCCTCTAAGAAGTTGTCTGCGTCTAGTACCACCTGAAGATTTACTTAATTGTAATCCTTCTTCAAGTTCTTTTAAAGATTCTTTACTTCCAGATGAATTGATTTTCTTACCATTTTTATTAATTAAAAAATGTGGAAATCCTGTTAAACCTAATATTTCTTTTAAAGATGAATCTACATCTTTAGATTCAACTTTATAAAATTTAAAAACTTTTCCATATTTCTTTTTTAATTCATTCCAATAAGGTTCTGTTTTTATACAATATGGACAACCATCCATATAAAAAAATATTATAGTATTTGGTTTTTCAATTAGATGTTTAGGATCCATTTATTTTTTAATACCTAAATTAATAATAGTATGCAAACAAATTGGCAAGGATATTTAGACGCATTAAGTAAACAAAAATTACCTAAAACATCAAATAATCCTACAAAACCTTTTCCTACAACTCAAGGTAATACAACATCTACTGGATTTATTGAATGGAAAGCAAATCATTCTAAAAATGATCCTATGTCTTTGAATTGGGAAGGTATTAAATCATCTGAGAAAAATACATCTAAATATAAATCGGAATTTATGTCAATAGATAATAAATGAATATTGGAACACCATCAACATATACACAATCTAAATTAATTGGTACAAATTCGCCTACAGAATTAAAAGAAGGTTCTTATTGGATGAATATTAAAGAAAATAATGAAATTGTTGCTTCATTATACGTAAACCCTTATAATAACACAGCTTATATTATCAGAGATGTATTTGTCTCAGAAAAATATAGAAATAAAGGTTATGGTTCACAATTAATTAGTGGAATACTAGAACATTTAAAATCTAAAAATAGATCTATTTATTTATATGTAGATCCTAAAAATGTAGGAGCTATGAAATTATACAAAAAATTCAATTTCAAATTAATTAAATCTGAAGGTATTTGGGGAGATAAGTATAAATTTATACCTTAATACCATTAATGATTTCCTTATACCATTTATAAGGATCATAATTTTTATAACTAATTAATTTAAATGTAAATGAATCCTTTTCAATTTGAGTCATTGAACTCATTCTAAATAAAATTCTTATCATAGGATCTAATTCTTTAATTATATATTCCATAATTTCATTAGGAGACGAACTTTCATTATATGCAAATGTTGTTGTTAATAATGTACCACCCATTAACTTTCTTCTATAATTTACATGATGAGTATCAATAATATTTCGAAATTCTTTATAGAAATGTTCATATAAGATCTTATCTATTTCAGATGAATAATTAATATAGTTTATTAATTCTTCATTAGAATATGACCAAATATTAAAGAAATTTTGTGAATCTTTATTGTAAATTAATGTCCCATCTTTTGATGTAGTCCAATCTTTCATAATTGGTTTATATTTAGTTAGTGGTGTCATACAATGACAATTTTGTCCATATGTTATATCCCATACAACATTATTACGTAATATTTCTTTTTCTTTTAAAGAAAATTCTTGTTGAAAGAAACGTTTAAATGAAGATAATAATTCTCTTCCTGAAAATTCTTGCGCTATTATTTTAGCATTAGTTTTTAAAGTTGTTCTTGATATTTTATTAAGTATATCAAATCTTTCATCTTCAGATAAATGATTTGAAACTATAATAGCTTTACATTTTTCTTTTGATGAATACCAAATTCCACCTGTAATGAGTTGAAATTCATTTGATTTTAAATATAATTCAATAAATTCTCGCTGTTCATTTGATTTGAAACATTCATCAAAATGAATAAGTAATTTTTGTTTATCTTTATACAAAGTTCTCATAAATATAGGATATAATTGATTCATATCATCGTCATACTCTTCAAGAGTAAATTTACGTGCTGATGTTCCAATTCCAATATAAATACATTCATACTTACTTTTTTCAATATTATTTAATAGAAATTTAGTGATATTTTCCATTCTATATTTTGAAATAAATATGAAACAAATATATAATTTTCCGTTTTTAATAGAATAAATATGGATACTTATTTAATAGTTTTAGGCCTAATTTCTTTATTTATTATTATTGTATGGAATCCTATTTTTACTGAACATATGACTAACGCCGATCTAAAAAAAGTTAAAGATTTCCATAAACAAAAACCCGGTCATTGGGATATAAATAAAGATAAAACTAAAAAACCTATTCTTAATGAACAACAAATTCAAGGTCCAAAAATTGAACCTATTGACCCTAAATCGACATCAAATTCAACATTAAGTCCTAATGCAAATAAAACTAATTCTGTATATCCTGATATTTTTGGTCCTGATTCTAAAAATGCTCCTGGACATTTAGATTCTATACATAATACTTCATCTACACATTTTAATGAATTGCCTCAACCTAATAATGAATACTTGGGATTTGAAGAAGTTTCTAATTCTGGCGATGCTATGCCATTCCTAAGTGATTTTTCAAAATTCATGAAATAATATAAATGTTAAGAGATTAATAAATATAAAGATGTCTATTGTACCTGATTCTGTCAAAGATGATGTTAAAGAAGTTATTCAAGAAGTTGTAAACCAAGTTGTTGACCAAGCTGTTGAAAAAGCTGTTCCTGTCTTAAACATTAAAATTCCTGAACTTGTTGCTGAAATACCTGAAGTTATTAAAGATGAAAATGTAAAGAAATGTCTTCCTTCATTCAATTTTGTAGAATTGTTTAGATCTTTGATGTCAGGTCTAACAAAAAAGAAAAAAATTATTACATCAGTATAATATGGAATTATTTAGAGGAAAAAAATTAATTATTCCAAGATCTAAAAATTGGAAATTAATCGATGAAACTGATAAATATTCAAAAAAACAAAGATTAAAATGTAAAACTCCTTCAGGAAAAGAATGTACTTTATATCCTTTTCCAGCTGGTATGGAAGTTCTTAGAATTTTTAAACCCCTTAACTGGTTAGATCCTACTGCTGGATGGGGCGATAGATTAAGATGTGCGATTGAATATGGTTGTAATTATACTGGTATTGATTCAAATCCGGATATGGAACAACCTTATAAAAATATTATTAAAGATAAAGCTTCTGATCCATCAAAATATAAAATTAAAATTGGTAGATTTCAATCTGTAAGATTGCAAGAAAAATATGATTTAGTATTTACAAGTCCGCCATTTTATACAAAAGAAGTTTATAATAATATGATAGAATGGAAATCTGTTAAAGAATTTATGACAGAATTTCTAAAACCTTTAATTAAAAAATCAGCAAAGTATCTTTTACAGAATGGTCATTTAGTTTTGTATATTGAAGATACTAATACAGAAGAATTTATTCCTCTAATGAAAGAATATGCATTAACTCAAGATCTTTTTTATGAAGGGGCGTTTTATTATGAAGGTTCTGGAGGAACATTAAAACCTTATTATGTATGGCTAAAAAAATGATTTTAGTTCATTACTTCTAGTTCCAAATACATTCACATTTGTAGGATTTGCAATAGGAGTAGCAAAATCTTGAATATCTTTTAAATAAAAGAAATAAAAATCTAATTCACTAAATATCTTTGCTGATGCATAACCTACTACACGAGAATTCAAATCTGCTAGATCTTCAGATATTCTTGTAGGGTCATTCTTACCATATGTTAAATAATAAGATCTCATAATTAATTTTAGATCGTCATCACTTTGTTTATCAATTCGGTGTTTAGATCCTGACATTTGAAATACTTGTTCTTGAATTCTTGAATGTAATAATTCCAGATTTGATGAACTAAAAAATATTTCGTTCAAAGAAGTTTTTTCATATATATGACCAACTAAATCACGACGTATATCTTCTCCAAATAATGAAGGTTTTTGTTGATATAAAGAATTAGGATGATGTTTTAAGGTTGGATCCATAACATTAGGAACAGGCCCTGAATGTCTAGGTGCTGGAAATTGTGTGGATGTTGATGTCATATTATATTTGTTTTCTACATCTTCAGGTCTAATGAAATTCATTTTATTATTCTTTATACAATATTTAATATTGGTCTTGTCGCACCTAAAGCATCATAAATTGAATAAATATTATCTGCTTCTATTTGTGTTACATTACCTCTTATTGATGGCATAATAATATTAAATGCTTGGTAATAAATATACGCTACAATACCTTCAATATCTAAAAGAACATTATCAATCAAACTTGCTTTGGCATCGAATTGAATAGGTGTAGTTAAATTTCCACCATTATTTCCAGATGGAGCATTTTGTAATAGATTCATATAATACTGAAGAAAATTTTTTAAAAACCCATATTCTTTTAAAAATGCGGAACTCATTATTTTTATTATGGAAAATATAAATGAGTACTAAGACGGAAATTATATATACTTATAAATCTCCGTTACAAATTCCACCCGAGAATATCCATGGTCTTCAAGATGGTTCAACAGGTAAGTTAAGTATTGGTATATTAGATACCCAAGATTATAGTTATACTTATATTAGTGGTATGTCAGGATCATATAATCAACGTTTTTTACCTTTAGGCCAAGATGATACAACTACAATAATTTCGAATGTTGGAGGTGGAACTGGTAATATGTTATTACAAGATGAACCTTCATCATTAAGTATTGATAATGTAAAATTAAATGCAAGAGTAAAAAGATTTGAAAATTTACAAATTCAAAATGCTAATTTAGAAGTTATGTACGAATTTATACCTCCATTAATTATTACAGGAGCAACCTTAAATTGTCAAACACAAACTCAAACATTATTAACTAATGCTCAATTAAATTTAAGATTTAAAAAAACAATTAAGAATTTACCTATTATTTTAGGTATGGAATTTAGTTTTTATTTGACAAAAGCTACTGCTCATAATTCGAATGGTGGTTGGACAAATACTATAATAGTTATTCATGATGATAATGGAGCAGATTATCCTGCTTTTAGAGATACAATACTTGAAAAAAATGTAGATGATAGAGCATCTAATACAAATGGCCCATTTCATTCATATCAATCATTTGTAGGTTATAGACGCAATCCTACTCCTGAAATTGCTACTGCTACGTGTTCAATTGTAAGAGTTAAACATCCATTTGGAAATCCATTAGTTACTGGTATAGCTGGAGGAAGTGTTAATGAAAATTTAAATAATTATATTATGAGAACACAAAATACTTCAAATTTAAGATGGATGATTTATAATGGATTAATTGATAAAAATTTAAGTACACAACCTGAAGGATGGGTAAATGCTCAAACAAAAGGAAATACTTGGAATGCTATGGTAAGTGGAAATAAAAAACTATTTGACCATGCTGCATTTTATTCAACTTATGCACAAACAAAAATTTATGGTTGGGAAATTCCAAATAGCAATGGTGAAGGAAGTGGAGGACGTTGGATAATGACTAATGTAGATAATGGAAATGTTTCACAATCTTCGTTTATAACAACGGTATTTTATACAACTTTTGAACATTTTTTAAATGGAAGTTATAAAACATTTAGACCGACATATACAGGATTTACAACAAATGATACTACTCAATCATATAATGAAATTTTTCATATACCAAATTCTGTTGGATTTATAAATTTAGGATCAACTCAAAGAGTAGCTGCAAATTCTGGATATGTATCTGGGTTTCAAAAATTACAAACAGCCACAAATTATAATTTTGGGTATCAACCTGCTGATATGTCTAAGCTACCCGGACTTTATTACGTTACTGATTTGAAACAAAAAATACTAACAGATCCCAATAGTTCTGCATTTCTACCAATAGTTATGAATCATAATGATTCTATAATTCAAGCAGCAAGAAAATTAAAAAGTATCATTGATAGTAAAGGTGTTCGAATTTTCGAGAGTAATTTTGACCATTATGGTTTGGTTTATTATCGCGATTTTGTGTCCCTTTCTGTTCTTCCGGATATAAATGCTTGTATTAATGCTTGGAATGATAGAACACAAAATTTATGTGGTGGAATACTCGATTTTTCAGGATTAAATTTTGTAGGTTCTCAAGGAAATTTTAATATAGATTCTGGAAAAACTCATACATTTAATATTCAAAATACTTTACAAACATTTATAAATAATAATAATCAAGAATTAAATATTACAAGTATAAATTTAAACACTTCTGGAAATAATTTTGGAATTTATGGTAGTGTTGCAGGAAGTACAGGAACTAAAACATTAGCATTAATTGATGGTCCTAGTACATCTAAAGATAGTGTCTCATTATCAACAATTATAAGTAGTATTGCAAATACTTATCCCGCAACACCAATTTCAAATATTAGTGTAGGTAATGAATCTAATTATAACATATCTTATAGTTTCAATAATACAATTAAAGGTTCTACAACTATACCTTATACAAATAATGTATTACAAGTTGGTAGTAATCTAAATAATGGAGAAGCTATAAATAATACAAATGCTAAAGTTAATATTAAACCTTTTATCGCAAATTGTATTTCTAATGCAGGATTAACTGGACAACTATTAACATTACAAAATTGGAATAAACTAGACGATTCTAGAATTAATTTAAGTACTAATAAAATAGCAAATTTATCTTCTGAATTAGGTGGAAGAAAATTATATGGCGATCCTTTATTATATACTATAGGTCTAACTGGATATTTTGATTTTTCTAGTAATAATGAAAGTGGAGGGTTTACTGGAAGAGAATATATCGGATTTACTTTAGGTTATGGAGGTTCAACATCTATATATAGTATAAAATCTACTAGTGTTATTGGAGGTGAAACTTATAATATAGATATTTCATCATTTTTAAATTCACAAATTGATCCTTATTCACAAGAAATTCACATACCTTCATTTAATGTGCCTCCTTTTGGAGATACGGGCTATTATGCAACTGGTATTCCTCAATTAGGCATTACAGCTGGACAATTTGATCAAAATGCTGTTATTTTATGGAATTCATCAGTTGTAAAAATTCAATATAAGTATGATATTAATCAATTAGGACAATATTTAGAACAAAGTTTACTTACTGATAATAGCAATACAGAAACATTGCCAATAGATATAATTAATGATTATCCAGTTTATGTACAAAAATCTTATACTATTCCAAAAGATATTACTTTACCTTTAAATACTAGTGGTATTGTATTTGTTCCTTATTCTTCTTCACCGGGAACTCCTAATATAGCAAGATTGAATTTGGGTTCTACAGCAATAGGAAAAGATTTTATAGATTTAGATAATGCAACATTAAATATAGATTATTCTTATGGAGATAGCTTATTTTCTACTCCTTTCAACGAAATATTAGATATAGGATATACATTAGGAAATTTTAGTCCATCAGCTGAAAAAGTTATACCTACTTATTTGTTTAATAAACAACAAAGATTACTTACATTCCCTTCTAATAGATTCTCACCTTCAACTACATTATATCTAGTTAATGTACGAAAAAATCAAACTGGATATACATTTAATCAAACTCCGTTTCAATGGTCTCTATATGATCCATTAACATTTAAAAATTATCAAATTATTAATTATGGATTTAATGGTGTTAAATTAAATTCGAATATTGATAAACTAATTAGTTTGAATGATTATACTATAGCTAGAACTGGTGGAATAAATGTATTTACAGGAATTACTGATTCAGAAACAAGACCTGCTATAGATTTAATTTCAAGAATACAATTGGATGATATATGTCAAATACTTGATGATGGTACACAAATAACAAGTGTTATCTTAGATCAAGTTAATTCTCCAAATGTTCCATATTTACATAGATTCTTTAAATTTAATTATTTAAATACTGATAAAGAATTGTTTTTATTAGTTTCATCTGCATTAACAGGTTCAACTGCAATTACAGCTGATATTGATGGATTATATGTAGAAATAAATAAAACTAATCCTAATCCATTCATTACTTCAACAGATGTTTCTTCATATGACTTAACAAGTCAACTAATTAGTTTTGATTTAACTAATGGATTGGTTGGAGGAGATCAATTTAAATATGATAATGATTATTTGAATCCTTCATTGTATGGTAAAGGCGCAACATCATATTTAATTGATGTCAAATATAATGATCAACATTCATTAGAATATTTTGGATTTACTGGCGCCTCTACAGTATCTATACTAGTTAAAGGATTATTACCAAACAGATTGTATAACAAAAATTTCTTAACTTATAATGTTGGTCTAGTGGGTTCTAAATCAAAAATGTTTAATTTTGAATTTCAAACTGGCGTTACAGGAATAGAATTTAGTTGTAAATCAGAATTAACACAATTGCCAGGTAAAATATTAAGTTACAATTTAAGATTAAAAGATTTGAAATATGTTTCTTATCCTGATTCAACAGTTTACCAACTTGATACAGCAATTCCATATGATTTATGTATTGATTTTAATGATTCTACAGTTCTTGTAAATAATTCACCAAGTAAAAATACAATTATTACACCTTTAACATATAATGAAAATGGTAGATATATTGATATTTCAATTAAAGGATTACAAAGAGGTACACCTTATATAGGTAAAATATATTTAGTTAGTAGAATTGATCCTTCATATTTATCTAATAGAATTTATACATCAACAATACAAATACCATCAAGAGCAAACTTAGCATTATCTACAGAAGAATTATCATCTTTCACATATAATAATACATTATTAAAAGCAGATGTTTATTTAAATGATATTGAAAAAGAAATATCTTCAATGAATTCTTATAATGGATATTTATATGTTATGGGTCCAACTGGAAAAATATATTCTAAACAATTAATTGAATCTAATAATAATATATATGGAACTTTTAATCCTATAACAAGAACACTTCCATTTGAAATTAGAAATTTAAGTCCAGGAACAACATTTAGTAATTTAACTTTAAGATATGATAATACGAATATATGGTTACCACCTTCAATGCTAGAAGGAACTACATCTACATCTAATGGATTAATTGGTTCTACATATACTAACAATACCATCTTACTAAATATACCCGAATTTACAACACCCGCTGGACCTACATTAGGATTAGGTATTACAGGTATACCAAATATAGAAATTCCTCAATTTTATAATTCTAAATTAGATATTGCAAATTTTAATTTTTATAATAACGATCCATCAAATTCTTATCCTGAAATTTATGGCGGAACTGCGATTGTAAGAAGAGATAATGATAATGTCATAGTAGGATATAAAGCTTTAAGCACATTGTCTAGTTATCCTATAAATATTGAAATATATTTGGATAGAGAGAAATTATATCTAGGACAAGTAAATACTTTAAAGATATCTTATCAATGGACTGATTTTAATAATGTTACAACAGATTCCTTTAATAATGGAATAGTATTAGAATATTCTGTAGTTTTATCTGCAAATCAAACATCTTTAAAAACTTATAACTATACACCTTTATTTTCAAAAATAATTCCTGCTATTGATATGAATAGGAATAAGGTTGGTGATATGTATTTAAAAGATTTGAAATGTGATTTAATTTTGAAAGCTAGTTCAACTGGAAATTTTGTTTATAGAGGTAATTTTGATGCAGGTGTAACTTATTCTTATAAAAATGTAATTGTAGCATCTGGAAATTATTATGCATTAATGGGAACTACATCTATTAGAAATATTGATCCTATAATGGATAGATCATGGGTAAATATAACACCTTATTTACCTGAAGGATATAGTTTTAATATTAATAATATTGGACAGAATAACAATCCATATTTAAATCCATCTGCTAGAAATAACTTTGTGTATAGACAAGTATTCTCTCCTACTCCGCCAATTTTTGCAGGGTTTGTTTATGATATAGTAGGAAGTACTGGTATTGATAGAATTAATTATGTTGATTTTGGTAATAGATATTTGAAATTATCTTATAATAATGGAACATTTGATGGAGTATTTGAAAAGTTATTCCCTAATCAAACTTATAACTTAGAATATATTAGATCACAAATTACTTTAGATAATGGCAATACTATTATCTTAGATAGCGGTTCAACATCTATGGGATTTACAAATACATTAATGGATTATATTGGTTCTGAATCTTTAACTGGATCAACATCTACATTTTTTACATTAAAAGAATTAAATTATCAAGGATCTACATCCTATTTTACAGATGGACAAATTTTCTTAAACGGAAATGCTGAAATAAATTATGGAGGTGATCAATATTATTATTTTGCAGCAACAGGAACAACTAGTTCACCATCTTTAAATTCTAATGATTGGATAGTATGTTTAATTAATGGAAGTACAGCTAATTCTAGTACTACGATATTACCGATTTCTGAACAAAAAACTTATAAAAAAGGTGAACTTGTATCTATACCTCTTGCTTCTGGTGAGTTGCGTGGATTTGTTCGAGATTATACGACTGGTCCAAATACTACTATGGGTTATCCTGATATAAACATTTTTGATACTTCTATATGCATACCAATATTATTCGACAATCAAGTTGATAGTTATAAATCTTTAGGTGGAGCACCAAATTATTTAGATGTACCTTCAACAAGTTATAGTCAAGGAAATGCTGTTTATAATACTACTTATTCAAGTGCTAAAGATATTGTAAGTGAAGGTGTAACATTTGGAAGTACTGGAACTCAAGATTATTTAACTTACCAACCTGAAATATCTATAAAACAACAAGTATTCGATCAATCATCTAATTCTAATATATTTTATAATACTTTATCAGCAAATGTTGGAATAACTGGAGAAAGGTTTAATAAAGTTATACTAAATATTACTAATTTTGGTTTAACAGGATATAATTTAGATGATTATTTTGTTGTTAAAGGTGGAACATTTGGATCTACTGGTTCTACTAGTTCAATAAATTATTATAAAGAATTTAAATTAAGAGATTATTATATTAACCCACAAACGTTTAGTGAGTTAGTAATTGACAAATTAGAAGAAACTACATTATATTCAAATTTTAAACTTCATTATAAATATGCTTATATGAATAGATTAAGTGATACATTTGTAAATTTACCATCTTTCTTAACCAGAGCCGGATTAGATGTAAATTGTACTGTAAAATCTGGAATTAAAAGTATGTTTGCAACAATTTCAAATGTAACAATTAATAATGAACAAAGATCAGATTTATTTGGAAGTGATAACCCGAGCAATCGATTTATATTTTATTTATTTAAATTTAAACCTGATACTATTACAGGTCCTCCAGTATATACTCCTAATGATGAAACTGATTATTCTATAATAAAATCAAATCAAAGAATACCTTTTAGTGTAAAACTACCTGGAGCCGATCAAGGTGTAATTTATGATAGAATGTATTTTCATCATACAGAAGTTATTGATGGCACAGTGTTTACTTTTAAAAGATTAAATGAGATTTAATTCTCTTGTAATTAAAATAACATAATAAAAGATGGCAGCTGTTCAAAATAACTTTATAGATTATTCAGGATTAACATTATCTGCTAGTCCTAATCTAGGTGATACAGCTTTCCATCAATTAAATTTAGGTATTACTGGAGCATCGTATGTTTATACAAGTAATACTGGAATAACATATTCATATACAATTGATACAAGTACTAATTTACCTACAGATTTTCTATATTTAAGAAATACAGATGATTTAGGTAGTACATTAGGAGATAGATTAATTACTACTAATTCTTCAGGCAATGGTACACTACTATTTAATGTTCTAAAAGGTTCAAATACTAATTTTATGCTTTACTATTCTCCTTCTCAAATAACTTATGACAATGACGATCATACTCAAGATTTACCTGTGGGCATAACATTAAGTCCTCAACCAGATGGATTATTAAGTGTAACTAGTCAAGTTATTCAACTTCAAGATAAAACAAGTTCCATAATAAATTTAAGTGGAATTAAATATGATGGATTTGATGTTCCTGATGGTTCATCTGCTGGTATTGTAGTATATCAACAAACAACTGCCGGAATAAGTGGAATAACATCAGGTGATAGAAGAACAATTGCAGGAATAACTTTAGGAACTATAACATCATTTTCTAATAATAATGCATTTAATACTATTTCAGGGTATACACTAGCATGGGATGCTGCACTAGATGATTTATATATGATATATTATCAAGGTCTAAGTGGATTTACAGGACCATCTTATAATTTCTTAAGTGTACAACCATTTAATTTACCTTTAAATAATTCACCAACTATATTTAGATCTTCTACTGCAGGTGTAACTGCAAATATATATAATATTAATTATAATTTTGGAGGTGTCACATCCGGCCAAATTTTAGTTACTGATGAGCAAGCGGGAACAACTTCTATCCATAACATACTAAAAAATCCTAATTTTGATTTATATTATTCTCCTTATTTCTTTGCAGCTACAGGAGGAACAGCTATAGTTGAACCTGGATCATATTATCAATATGTTAACCCTTTAAATTCTAATTTATTTTCTGGAGAAACTTATAGTATTCCTGCACATATTCAATTATTAGAAGATCAAGGTATTACAGGTCAATTAGTACAAAGTCAATATAATAGAAGAAGAAAAATAGTTTTAGATTTATCACAATTTAATTATTTCGATAAAGATCAAAATTCTATATTTAATTCAATTGATAATATTGGTAATACAGGACAAATTTATATTGTTTCTCAAGATTCAGGTAACACCGGTACATTATATTCTGGTTTAACTGGTATACCATTTAGAGGTTCAACAGCATCTATTAGTTATAATGGACCTTCTTATATAGCAGAATTTCCTGATTTAGGTCCTACTGGAATAACCACTATACCTTATACAATATCATTTTATGATAATACAGAACAATTATTAAGATCTTCAACTATAACTATACCTGTTCAATTTAGTGGTCTATTACCTACAGATGAAATTTTATTTGCTAATGTAGAAGATAATGTTTTAACATCATCAAATATATACTTGAAAATTAGTGATTTTGATTATTTTGATGAAAATACTGATTCAATTTTTGGTCCTTCAGGTGTAACTTCGGGAACATTAAGTTTACTTGATGGAACAACTATGGGTTCTTCATTAATAGGTTCAACTTCATATAACTATTCTCTTGGATCAACTTATGATTATACTATTTCAGCAACAGGAACATTTTCAGCTACAATTCCTAAAGTAACATATTTAAGATTTACCCCCGATGGATCAACATCTTATAATACAGCTTATCAACTTATACTATTTTCTCCGAATGAAACATTTTTAGGTGGAATATTTCAATATAGAGTAACACAAACTACATTAACTTTTACTTTAATAAATTTTGATTATTTAGATTATTCGGGATTATCTATATTTAATGATCCAAGGTATGCATCTAATCCTCGTGCTGGTTTTATAGAATTATGTGATAAGAATGGTGTTGTAAAACAAAGAGTACCATATGTTCAAGGAACATCAGCATATCAATTTTCAACTAGTGGAAGTGGTGAATTTGCCAAATATTTTTTGAGATTTTTTGATTCTAATGTAAATTTTATAAGAACAGCTACTAAACAAAATTTTTATACTGGTATTATTCAATATACTAATAATTATGCAGATGGTGGAACTGCTTTTGGATATACTGGTCCTGCAAATTTACAATTCCCTTATTTATTCAGTGGTTTTGGTGGTGATTCAACTGAAATTATTGTTCTTGGTGAATTAACTCAACCTTTAGCAGCAGATCAAACAATTGTGATGAATGTTCCTAAAGAAGAATTGCAGCGTATGATAGTATATGATTCTGCATGGTTGGGGGGACAATATGGTACTGGAGCATCAGGTGGTGGTGAATTTAATGGATTAACTGGTTCAACAGCTCAAACTGGTTCGGGATTCACAGGTCCAAATGTAGGATTGTTCTTACATTATGTTCTTTCACAAGTTAATGTAACATATGGATTTACAGGTCATAATGGAACATATCAAGAATCTGATCGTCTTGGTGGATTAGATATTTTATTTTCAGGAATAACTCTAAATAATTATCAAACTCTTGGTAATTCAGGACAAACTGGAAATCCTTGGGGTGTATCTGGAGGAACAGCTGGATTTTTCAAAGATGATTTATCTCCTATACCATCAAAACAATTGAAAAAGTATATGGATGATACTGGAGTAACTTTTGCAGGAGCAACATATTCATCTGAAAGTTTACTAAATTTCATTCCTGCCGAATCTATTCGTAGTATAACACAAAAAGGAATTAGTATAGATAGAGTTTCAGATATAATACAAGACGTAGACACAACAATGTCAGTGTTTGTAAATCCATTAAGAAACTTATTTGAACAATCTGTTGCTTATGGCAGAGCAAATGATACTATAGAAGTAGATTTAGCAGATATTCCTTCAGCTATAGTTAATAGAATTGGTCCTAATGGTAACCCTATTAATACTCCATGGACATTAGCATCTCATATTTATGGTATTTCTTTTGCAGATAATGATACATTAACATTCTATATTAAATATTCATTAGGTTCAGCAAGAAGATATGGAGTTGATCCTACAGTCGTAGCTGGTCTAGGCCCTCAATGGCAAAATGCTCCTTCTATTAAATTAACTTTCCAAGGTAGATCATTCGATATTCCTATTGGAATAACCGATCCCCAATCTGGATTATTAAGAGATGGTGGAACTGGTATAGGTTCAGATCAAGATTCAGAATTCGCAGCTTCCAACGTAGATTATACCTTAGGTATTCAATTAATAGCTTCGCCAAATAAATCAAATTTTGACTATTAAATTTCTTTTTAGAAAAATAAGATGAGAAGATCTGTAAGTAATTCAAAATCTTTTCAATCAAATGGGTCTTATCACAATAAACAAATACAAATAACTAAATCTGAAATACTTGATAAAATTAAAGATTTTAATAATCGTAAATCATCTAAAGAACAAACTTTAAATGATTTAGAATTAATACAAAGAAAAATAGATGCTAAATTAAAATCATTTAGATCTAATTAATTCATGTAATGCTGCATTTCTTACTTCTTTCATTTCTAATGAAAATGAAAAGTCCATTCCTGATAAATCAATTGTTTGATCATATGGATCTGAAATACGTACAGGTATAACACTTATATCTGTAGGTTGTTGAAACCAATATTCTTTTGTGATTGTATTTGCTCCATTATCATATAATACTGAACCTTTAGGTACATTAATAATTACTTTTGCAAATGAATAATGTAATTCTCTATCTTTTGTTTGATTTATAACAACTTTCCAATCAGGATCTAATGAAATAAAAATATAATTATTATCTATTGTATCAACTATAGCAGTTCCTTCAAGTTTATATATTTGTATATTAGATATTTCTTTAACAGCTTTTAAAAAATCACCTTTCTGATTTTGTCTAAATCCTAAATTATATCCTAATCCATTATCATATTTACGGTTAGAAAATGATAAATTAACACCTAAAATATCAATTTCAAAATAATATTGTGAATCAAATAATATTTTACCTTTTATAGGATTATATGATATTGATACAGGATTATCAATTAATATTTCATTTAATGTATCAACTAATTCTTCAGGTGAATAATTGCCATCAGGTATAGAAATAATTTTTTTAGATAATATTGTATCTAATGAAGTTTTATTATAATATAATATCAACGATGTATTTTGTCTTGCTCTAGAAAATGTATAATATGTATTAGGAAATTCTATACTTGATATTCTTAAAGATATAATATTTCTCATAGGTTTTAATAATCTAAATGTAAAATCTGTAGAAGGATCATCAGAATGAATTTTAAATCTTGAATCAACATTTACAACATGTGTCTTAATATTTTTTTCATATAAAACGCTGTTTTTTAAATATTGATCACTTGTTATTTCATTTAATGGAGCAGGTGCGCCAGCTTGATGATATGATCCACCAAATTTTTGGAAATCTTCTTTGTTTTCTAATTCTGTATGCGCATGTTTCTCAATTGTCTCTAATTCTTGTTCTTCTTCTAATTCATTATGTTCAACAAAAAGATCTTTTGGGTTAAATTCATAATCTTTTCTTGCATCTGTATCATTTTCAGCTAAAATCTCTAAATAACTTTTATTTTCCATAGTATTACTTATTTATATGAAACAATTCTAAATCATTATACCATAATTCTTCTTTTGATAAACATTCCAGTTTTTGGATTTCTTTTATTAATGATTCTAAATCTGAAATGTGTTTATTCATATTTGTTAACGAAATTGATTTGTAAGGTAAATTTAATAAATAATCATAAGATTCATTTATTTCAATAAATTTATCTTTGCGTAATAACTCAATACAATCATCAATAGATTTTCTTCTTAAATCAGGAATAGGTTTATCTAAAACTTGTTGTTTAATAAATCTTACAACATTTTCGTGATAAGGAATTTTATTACGCATATTTTGTAATTGTAATTCTTTTCTTTTTTCATACATTTGAAATCTCATACTTACAAATTCTTGAAGAATTTCATGAAATGTATTATATTTTTGTATTACACATTTAGAATTAAATGCGTGCATATTTGTTAATTTCAATTTATATTCTAAAGATTTCTCTAAGATTTTCAAATGATCAGGATTACCTGTTAATTTAATTTTAATATTTATAATAGTATCCGTTGAAGAATCAAAGAATTCTTTAATAGTTCCTTGTTGTTCTAAATTACAAAGATATTCTTTATAATCATTTGTCCATACTTCAATAGGTAATTCAGTAATTTCCATAATATCTTTTGTTATTGTCCATAAACCTTTAATTGAAAGATCATCTGAAATAGTACCTTTGAAATTTTTATAGTAAGGTTTTAATTCAATATCTTTTAAACTAAGTTCATTCTTTAAGAATTTTCTTAAACCTTCCAAGATCTTATGAGGGTTACATGGCGGTATAAAAGTTGAATATCCAGTTCCAATACCTCTTGCTCCATTTATGAGAAGCATAGGTAGAATAGGACAATACCAATAAGGTTCAACTAATAAACCATCATCATCTCTATAATCTAAAGAATCAAAATCTTCTTTAGGAATTAATTGGCTTATATTAGGTTGTAAATATGTATGAATATAACGAGGCGATGCAGAATCTTTACCACCTTGTATTCTAGTACCAAATTGTCCTTGAGGAACAAACCATGATACATTATTTGACCCAACAAAATCTTGAGCCATACCAACAATAGTATCATTTAAAGATGCTTCGCCATGATGATAACCAGAATGTTCTGAAACATATCCAGCAAATTGTGCTACTCTAATTTCAGCTTTCAAATTTCTTTTAAATGCTGAGAAAAGGATTTTACGTTGTGATGTTTTTAATCCATCCATCATATTTGGAATAGATCTTTCTAAATTATAATTTGAAAAGTGTATTAAATCTTTATTAACAAAATCTTCATATCTTACTTTATTTGAAGTATTTACAACAATATTTGATTCATCGTGTAATTTCAACCATTCTTTTCTTTGATCTGCCATAGATTTATTAAATGCTAATTCAATTGATTCATCGTCTTTTTTATCTATATATTCATATTCTACAACATTCATAGCTTTAAAATATTCTTTGGCT